>Ga0070704_100002303_pt1 | contig 10677 bp, 7 predicted proteins | sample KBSK5252metaG_FD_65467 | JGI IMG/M metagenome (GOLD analysis project Ga0070704, IMG submission 65467) | Corn, switchgrass and miscanthus rhizosphere microbial communities from Kellogg Biological Station, Michigan, USA - KBS K5-25-2 metaG | ecosystem: Host-associated > Plants > Roots >... | reverse complement strand
TCTCCAAAGCGCGTCGCGGTGACCTGGACATCCACCTGAAGGGTCACTGCCGCTGGCGGCGGCGCCGCGCGCCCCTGAGCTGTGGCGGCGGCGGGGACCAACATGATGGTTGATGCGAGGATGGCGGCGGTGTCGTTGAATCTCATGCTCAAATCACTGAACTCGTGAGACTCGAGACGGTAAGCGGGCCCGGTGAAGGTCCCTTGACGCGCGCGTCAACAACGCGGAACATCGGCGCGACACGCCGTCAACGTCCGTTACGTCCTGTTGGGGCGCTTACCGGTTTCGTATCGTGATGCGACGGATTTCAGGCCGATTCCGCGCCTCGTCCCACGTTCCGCGAGGGCACTCCGCTTGCACACCCGACCGGCGCCCTGAAGGTTTGATGGCAAGGATTCTTTTGTCCCCGTGACTCGCGAGGAGGACACATGTCTGATTGGCGAACTGATGAACCCGACGCGATCGGTCGCCGGGAGTTCACCCTGCAGTCCGTGCTGGCACTTCTGGCCGGTGTCGTCATTACCGTGGACGGATGCGGAGGATCGAGCACCTCTCCCAGCCCTTCCCCTACCCCCTCACCGTCCCCGGCCCCGGCCCCAGCGGCGGACGTCAACGGGAGCGTCGCGACCAATCACGCCCAACCCCACGTAGCCGTCATCACCGCCGCGCAGATCACCGCGGCGAGCGCGGTGTCGCTGAACATCCAGGGGATGGCGACGCATCCGCACACCGTCGAGCTCGCGGCGGCCGATCTCGTCTCGCTGCGGAACCGCACGGCCGTCAGCAAGGAATCGAGCAACAACAACAACCATACCCACACGGTGACGTTTACTCCGGCCTGACGCCCGCCGCGGGCCTCGTTGCCCGATAGTTAGCCCGCATACCCCCCTCGGGCCGACCCGCGCTCGAGGGGATACCGCGATAGCGGCACTCCTGACGTCCTCAATTGGAGTCATGCCGCGGAACCGCGGCTCCTCCTTCTTCCGATGTTCACTTCGTCTCCACGCGTCGTTATCACGTATTGGTAAGCGCCACATACGAGCGCCACGGGAGAAGCACGACGAGTCGAGGCCGACATCGATCAGCGCCGCCCTGCATCGACGAAAAAATTTTCTAGGGTAGTAGCGCGCGGGGAATGCGAGGCGTATAGTGTGCGCCTCCCCGCATCGGTCCAGTTAGGTTTCGGCGTCGAATATCTCCTTCTCCCCCCCGGGAGCAGTCTGTTGATGTTCGAGCCAGGGTCACAGGTAGGGCGGTACGAAATCCAGCGGAGGCTCGGTCGCGGTGGCATGGGCACTGTCTATGCCGCGCACGACTCGATCCTCGGGCGGCTCGTCGCCATAAAGGTATTCGCGGGCGATCTCGACATCTCCGATGCTCGAGAGCGGTTCGTGCGCGAAGCGCGTTCGGCGGCAGCCCTCACCCATCCACACATCGTCGCGGTGCACGACTTCGGCGATCACGAGTCGCAGCCGTACATCGTCATGGAATACGTCAAGGGCGAAACGCTGGCGGAGCTCATTCGCCGCAAGGCGCCCGTGTCGCAGACCGACAAGCTGCGCTGGATCGAGGAGCTCGCCTCCGCCGCTGGCTACGCGCACCGGATGTCGGTCATCCATCGCGACATCAAGCCGGCCAACCTGATGATCGACAAGTCGGGCCGCCTGAAGGTGCTCGACTTCGGCATCGCGCGGATGCTCGGGACCGTCTCCAACACGCGCGACACCATCGGGACGCCGGGCTACATGGCGCCCGAGCAGATTCTCGGTGAGGACGTCGACGGCCGCGCGGACCTGTTCTCGATCGGCGTGGTTTTCTACGAGCTTCTGGCGTATGCCGAAGCGTTCCCCGGCGACACCGGTCCGGCGATTACGCACCGCATCCTCCACAAGGAGCCCGTTCCGCTTCCGCGCCTGGTCCCGGACCTCAACCCGGAGATTCAGCCCATCATCGAGCGGGCGCTGAAGAAGAACGTCGATGAGCGGTTCCCGGATGCCGAGGCGCTTCGCGTCGCGGTGAGCCGCGTCAGGAAGAGGTTCGAGGACGACACCGACGTCGTCGCCCCGACGATGCTCATCCGCGACACGCCTGGACCGTCGCGCAGACCGTCGGGCAATGCCCCAACCCGGCGTCCAGCTACCGACGCGGTCAGCGTCGCCACGCCGCCGCCGACCGATCGGGACGCGCTCGCGCGGCGCCGGCTCGCGCAACTCGAAGCCGCGCTCGCACAGGGACGGACGCTCCTGGCGGCGGGCGATCTCGACATGGCGCTCGACTTCTGTCAGCAGGCGCTGACCTTCGACGAGCACCACACGGGCGCGCTGGAGCTCGAACAGGATATCGCCGCGGCGCTCGCCGCGCGCCAGGCAGAGGAGGAGGCGGCGGCCCCGCCCGACAGCGCAGCTCTCGAAGAGGACGACGAGGACGCCGCCGCCGAGCCGGTATATGCGCCGACGGTGCTCGCGCCGGCGCGCGAGGCCCGCGTGGCGCAGCCCACGCCGCAGCCTGCGCCGCCCAAACCCGTAGAGGCGCCGCGTGCTCGGAAAACGCAGGCACCGAAGGCGCCTCCGAAACCCCAACGGCCCCCCGGGCCGTCGCTGCTGACGCGGATGCGCACGACAACCGCGGCCGGCCTGCAGCGTTCGTCGGTTGCCGCGGCAGCGATCGGTGCGGGCCTGCGCGCTTCGGCGACGGCAGTCCGGGGCCGCGTGAGCGTGCCGACGTGGCGTCCGGCGCTGCCAGCGACGCGCAAGCAGCCGATGCTGTGGGCGGGAGCGGTGCTTGCCGTTGTTCTCGTGGCAGCGGCCGGGATCGTCGCAACCCGGATGATGGCGACTCCGCCTCCCGGCACGCTCGTGATCGACGCCGTCCCGTGGGGGACGGTCTCGGCGATTGCAAGCGAGAGGGGCGACAGTGTGGCGTTGCCGGCCTCAGCCTCGACGCCGCTGTCGATCAACCTGCCGTCGGGCACCTACCAGGTGACGGTCGCCGGCCCGCCGCCGGAATCGCAGACGCAGCGCATCACGGTCCGCGTCGAGCCAAACGGATCGATCGTCGCGCCGCTGGTGCGCTTCCAGGCGATCACGCCGGAGGATTACTTCGAGCCGTACCTCAACGCACCGGCGCCGGCCGAGCCGGCGCCGGCGTCCGACACCGCCGCCGAGCCAGCGCCGCAACCACCCGCACAGCCTGCAGCCGCGCAAACGCCTGTACCGCAAGCAGGAGCCAATCCATGATCCCGTCCCGGCGGAACGTCAGCCGCTACGGCGCCGTCGCGCTGCTTCTAGCAGTCCTCTGGCCGTCGGGCGCATTCGCGCAGGACAAGGACGAGGCGTTCAGGCGTGGTCTCGAGGCGAGAGACAAGAAGAACTGGAAGCAGGCTGAGCTCGAAATGCGGTCGGCCCTCGTGAGCGACGCCAAGGAATCGGCGCGCAAGGTTGGCGGCGGCATCTTCCGCGGAGGGATGGAATACCTGCCGCACTACTTCCTCGGCGAGGCGCTCTACAACCAGAACGATTGCGCAGGGGCGGTTACGGAATGGGCGACCTCGCAGCAGCAGCCGGCGATAGCCGCGCGTCGCGAATTCGTGACGTTCATGAACAGCGGCATCAGGACGTGCGCGATGCGCGGCGTGCTGCCGCCCACCGAATACGACGCGCAGTTCACGGTCGCGAAGCAGGTCGTGGACGACGCCGTCGCCCAGGCCGAACGCATCACGAAGCTGGGCATCGCCGATGCGTGGCGTCAGGACTTGCGCGACCAGTACGCGCGCATCGGCAACGATCTGACAACGGCGCAGTCCAAGCTTTCGGCGGGCCAGCGTACACGATCCTCCACGGACTTCAGCGAGGCGCGCGCCGCCGCCGCTCGGTTTACCAACGGACTGCGTAACCTCGAGCGAGCACTCACCGCGAGCATCGCGAACCTCGGCGAGGTCCAGCGGCAGGCGCGCGGGGTGGATGAGATCATCAACAACGCCGAAGCCAACGATCACGCCATCGACGAGCTCAAGGTGACGCTCCCGCAAGCACTCACCGCCAAGCGCCAGGGCGGACAGGGACTGCTGTCGCGCGCGCGTGAACAGGTCAGGACAGGCGAGCGGGCGCAGAGCACGACCGCGGTCAACGAGGCGGCGCAGTCCGCGCAACAGGCAGCGGCGATCCTCGAGCAGGTCTTGAACGAAGCGATGAAGATCGCGCAGGGAGCGCTCGAACAAGAACTGGCTGGTGGGGTGGCCGCGGCGTCGGAAGCGCTCTCATTCCTCGATTCCCAGCTCGCGACGCTCGTCGCGCTGTTCCGCGACAAGCCCGCGATGGTCACGCCCGATGTGCAGTCGAAGCGCGACGCGCTCGACAAGCGCGTGACGGCCATCCGCCGCCGCGTCGAGGCGGCGCAGCAGAGCCAGAACGCCCGCGCCCTCAAGGAGGCCGTCCGGCTCGCTGCCGACGCGCGCACCGACCTCGAGAAGCTGGTCACGTCGTTCGGCCCGTTGTCGCTGAGGACGCGTGGTGTCCAGGCGGCGCTCGAAGACGGCGCGCGGCAGTTCTTCTCGGGCGAGTATCAGCAGGCGCTCACGACGCTCGAGTCGGACTCATTGACCGACGCGCCGCTGCAGCTCCACGTCCACCTGTTCCGCGCGGCGGCGTTGTATCACCTGTTCGTCCGCTCGGGCGAGAAGGACCAGGCGCTCAGGACGCGGGCGCTCGCCGAGATCGACGCCTGCAAGAAGCTGAATTCGCAGTTCACGCCCGATTCACGAGCCTTTGCCCCACGTTTCCTCGCGTTCTATCAGGACGCGGCCCCGGCTGCACCATGACCCTGACCCTGGAAGTCATCGGGCCGCAGGCGGCCAAGCTCGGGCCCGCCCACCGGAAAGTGTTCACGGTCGATGGAGGCACCATCGGGAGGCTTCCCGACAACGACTGGGTGCTGCCCGATCCGTACATCTCAAGCCATCACGCCCGCATCCGGTGCAGAGGGAACACGTTTTACATCGAGGACACGAGCACCAACGGCGTGTTCATCAACCAGAACCGCCTGACGAAGAACCAGCCGGAGGCGCTGGCGCAGGGCGACTGCATCTCGATCGAGCCGTACGAGATCCGCGCCACCATCGCGGACGACGTCGTCGCCGGACACGGCCTCGACGACCCGTTTCGGATCGACGATCCGTTCGGCGCGCCGCCGGCGCCGGCGCGCGATCCAATCGCCGCATCCCCGTCGCACATCCTCGACGAGCCGATGGCGACCGGCGCGGTCGATCCGATGAGTCTCCTCGGCTTCGAGCCGGGCGCTCCGATGTCCGCCCACGCGCACGTGCCGCGGGCCGAAAACCTGGCGGCGAGCTCGGTTCTTGCCGAGCCCTACGCCGCGCCGGCCGTGCAGATGCCGCCGTCCGCTCCGCCGGGGCAGGCGGGCGCCATCCCCGACGATTACGACCCGCTGCAGTCCGACAGTCAGTTGCTGCGGCGCGCGCCGGCCGCACCGGCCGCCCCGATGCCCGCCTCGCCACGGGCGGCGACGCCACCGCCGCCGTCGCGTGCGAAGCCGCCATCGCGGCGCACGACCGCGCCGCCGGACATCGATCAGGACGTGCTGTTGAGCGCCGTACTGCGCCACGCCGGCATCCGCGACGTGACGACGACGCCCGAGCTCGCGCGCAGCTTCGGCCAGATCCTCCGCATCGTCGTCTCGGGCGTGATGGACGTGCTCCAGGCGCGGCAGCGCATCAAGGAAGAGTTCCGGATGCGCACGACCACGTTCAAGCCGAAGGAGAACAACCCGCTCAAGTTCTCGGCCAACGTGGACGATGCGCTCCACAACCTGCTGGTCAAACGCAACCCGGCGTACTTCGAGCCGGTCAGGGCGTTCGAAGACGCCTTCGACGACGTTCGTAACCACCAGATGGCCATGCTCGCCGGCGTGCGCGCCGCGTTCGAGGCGATGCTCACCGAGTTCGATCCCGATCGCCTCCAGGAGGAGTTCGATCGGCAGCCGCGCAAGGGCGCGTTGATCTCCATGCCGGCGAAGATGCGGTACTGGGAAATGTACCGGGAGAGGGTCCATGGCATCGTCAAGGACGCGGACACGAGCTTCCGTGAATTGTTCGGCGACGAGTTTGCCCGCGCGTACGAAGAGCAGCTCGAGCGCCTCAAGGGCCGCGACCGTGGTCAGCCGCGCTAGCCTCCTGCTGCTCGCGGCGCTGAGCGCGGCCGGCTGCGGCAAGTCGCCCATCGTCCTGGCCCGCCCCACGCCGGCGACGTCGCCGCTGACGATCTCGGCGAGCGCGGATACCAACCCGGACGCCAACGGGCGTCCGTCGCCCGTCGTCATCCGCGTCTACCAGTTGAAAGCCGACGACGCGTTCGTGAACGCGGAGTTCTTCCCGCTGTTCGACGACGACATGAAAGTCCTCGGACCGTCGTTGATCTCCCGCGACGAGTACGTGCTGGCGCCGGCCGAGCGCAAGACGGTCGAAGTCGCCGTGTCCGGCGAGGCGAAGTTCCTCGGCGCGGTCGCGGCGTTTCGCGACATCAGGAATTCGGAGTGGCGTGTGCTCGTACCGGTGACGCGCAAGGGTCTCAACGTGGCGGTCGAACGATCACGCGTCGTGCTGGCGGTGGCGCAGTAGTCATGTCGAACGTCAACAAGGTCGTCTGGACGGAAGGGCTGTTCCTGCGGCCCCATCATTTCCAGCAGCAGGACCGCTACTTCGAGCGTTACGTCGAGATGCGGTGCCACGCGCTCGCGCCGCACAGCTGGGGCTTCACCGAGCTCGAGCTCGAACGCGACTTTCTCTCGATTGGCAAGTTCGGGGTGCGCCGCGCCGCGGGCGTGTTCCCGGACGGCACGCCGTTCCGGATGCCGGACGACGACCCGCTGCCGGCGCCGATCGACATCGATCCGCAGGCGCGCGACCAGGTGCTGTACCTCGCGCTGCCGCTGCGTTCGGCGGGCTCGCCGGACGTGGATCGCGCGCCCGGGGCAAACGGCCTGGTGCGCCACGCGGTGACCGAGCTCGAGGCGCGCGACACGACGTCACGCGCGGGCGACGTCGTGCTGCTCGAAGTGGGCGCGATGCGGGCCCGCCTGATGCTCGCCGGCGAGGTCACCCAGGCCTATGGCTGCATCCCGCTGGCGCACATCGTCGAGTGCCGCGCGGACAAGCAGGTGGTGCTCGACGAGGCGTTCATCCCGACCGTGCTCGACGCGCACGCCTCGCATCGCCTGCACACGTTCACGACCGAGCTGCTCGGGCTGATGCATCAGCGCGGCGACGCGCTCGGCGGACGCGTTGCGGCCACCGGGCGAGGGTCGTCCGCGGAGATCGCCGACTTCCTGATGCTGCAGGCGATCAACCGGTACGAGCCGCTGCTCGGCCACTACCTCGATGCGGGCATCGTGCACCCGGAGGATCTCTACCGCCTGTTCGTGTCGGCCGCCGGCGAGCTGGCCACGTTCACGACGCCGTCGAAGCGGCCTCCGCAGCTGGCCGCCTACCGGCACGACACGCTGCGCGAGTCGTTCGAGCCGGTGATGACCGCGCTCCGCTCGTCGCTGAGCGTCGTGCTCGAGCAGAGCGCCATTCCGATTCCGATCGAGTCGAAGAAGTTCGGCATCAGCGTCGCCGTTGTGAACGACCGCGGTCTGTACGCCAGTGCCGTGTTCATCCTCGCCGCGCGCGCGGACATGCCGTCCGAGGAGCTGCGCCGGCGGTTCCCCGCGCAGCTGAAGATCGGCCCGGTCGAAAAGATCCGCGACCTGGTGAACCTGCAGCTGCCCGGCGTGCCGGTGCATCCGGTGCCCGTGGCGCCGCGGCAGATCCCGTTTCACGCAGGGTTCGTGTACTTCGAGCTGGACCAGGCCAACGAGCTGTGGGCGCAGCTGAAAGCATCCGGCGGCGTGGCGCTGCACGTGGCCGGCGATTTCCCCGGGCTCTCGCTGGAGTTCTGGGCCATCCGCAGTTGACGGAGCGCAACGATGCCGCAGATTGACGATCCATTCAGACCGGCAGACGCGACCGTCCTGCGTCCGCGACCCGGCGCGGGCCGGCCCGGCGCGGTGCCGCCTCCGCCGCGGTGGCAGGTGCCGAGTGCGCCGGCGTCCGAGCCGATGCCGCCGGCGGCCCCGGAGAACCTTGGCACCGGCCTCGACCCGCTCGTGCGCGCGGCCAGCGGCGTGCTGCTGCTCGCGGGACGGCTGCGCGGCACGCTCTCGGCGCCCGACGTCGCCGGCCTGCGGCGGCACGCGCTCGACGAAATCTACAAGTTCGAGGAGCGCGCCCGCTCCACCGGCACCGCCAACGAAACCGTGCTGGCGGCGCGCTACGCGCTGTGCGCCACGCTCGACGAAGCCGTGCTCTCGACGCCGTGGGGCGCGCAGAGCGAGTGGGCGCAGCAGACGCTGCTCGTGCAGCTCCATCGCGAGGCGTGGGGCGGCGAGAAGTTCTACGCGATGCTCGAGCGCATTTCACAGGATCCCGAGCGCCACATCGCGCTGATGGAGCTCCAGTACCTCTGCCTGGTCGTCGGGTTCATCGGCAAGTACCACGTCGAGGCGCGTGGGCAGGCGCGGCTCGCCGAGGTGCGGCAGGCGCTCTACCGGCGGATTCGCGAGCATCGCGGCGCGGCGCCGTCGGAGCTGGCGCTGCGCTGGCGCGGAATCGAGGACCGCCGGAACCGGCTGGTCCGATACGTGCCGTGGTGGATCATCGGCGCAGCTGCGCTCGTGATCGTCGCGACCACCTACGCCGTGTACGCGTCGCGCCTTGGCAGCGCGGCGTCGCCCGTTCACGCGGCGCTCGCCAAAGTCGGTCTCGAGGGCTTCGACGCACCGTCCAAGCCGTCGGCATCGGGCGCGACGCTGAAGCAGCTGCTTGCGCCGGAGGAAGCCCGCCGCACGCTGAGCGTCGAGGACCAGCAGGGCCGCACGCTCATCACGCTGCTCGCACCGAACCTGTTTCCTTCGGGCAGCGCGACGCTGAACCCGGATGTCGTGCCGGTCGTCCGGCGGGTGGCGCAGGCGATCGACAAGGTGGCTGGCCGCGTGCTCGTCGTCGGGCACACCGACGACCAGCCGGTGCGGTCGCTCAAGTATCGCGACAACTTCGACCTCTCCCGCGACCGCGCGGTGAGCGTCGCCCACGTCCTGCAGCCCGCGATCGCCAATCCGGCGCGGGTCGAGTGGACCGGCGTCGGGTCGTCGCAGCCGCGGTTCCGCCCGGAATCGGATCCGGGCAACAGGGCACGGAACCGGCGGGTCGAGATCGTTCACGTCCCCTGATGGCGAGACGAGCATGTTTGCATTCCTGAAACGGCGCGGCGTTCTGCTGGTCATCGGCTTCCTGCTGGTGGCGGCCTTCATCTGGCTCGCGGGGCCGTACTTCGCGTTTGCCGACTACCGTCCGCTCGACTCGGAAACGGCGCGCCTGATCGCCATCGTCATCGTCGCGGTGCTGTTTTTCGCGGGCGTCCTGGTGAAGAAGCTTCGCGCGTTCCGCGCCAGCGACAGGCTCGTCGCCGCGGTCGTGAAGCAGTCGAAGGCCGAGGAGCGGCCGAGCGCCGACGCGCTGCAGCTGCGGGAGCGGTTCGAGGAAGCGACCGCCATGCTGAAGCAGAAGCGGCGCGGCGGCCACAGCCTCTACGAGCTGCCGTGGTACGTGATCATCGGCGCGCCCGGCTCCGGCAAGACGACGGCGCTGGTGAATTCGGGGCTGCATTTTCCGCTCGAGCAGCGATCGGGCCGCGGGGCGCTGCGCGGCGTGGGCGGCACGCGCAACTGCGACTGGTGGTTCACAGACGAGGCCGTGTTCCTCGATACGGCGGGGCGGTTCACCACGCAGGATTCCGACGCCGGGTCCGATGCCGCGGGCTGGCTCGAGTTCCTGTCGCTGCTCCGGAAGTACCGCACGCGGCGGCCGATCAACGGCGTCATCCTCACCGTCAGCGCGCAGGACCTGATGACGCAGCACCCCGACGCGCGCGAGACCTACGTGGCGGCCGCGCGGCGGCGGCTCAACGAGCTCAATCGCGAGCTGCGCATCCAGCTGCCGGTCTACGTGATGGTGACCAAGTGCGACCTGGTCTCGGGGTTCACCGAGTACTTCGACGACCTGACGCAGGAAGGCCGCGCGCAGGTCTGGGGCGTCACGTTCCCCTACGAGCAGACCGTCAAGGGCGACGCGCCGCGCGCGTACCCGGCGGAATTCGACGCGCTGATCGCCCAGCTCAACGCGCGCCTCTTTGCCCGGCTGGAGGAAGACCGCGATCCGGTCCGCGGGACGAAGATGTTCGGCTTCCCCCAGCAGATGGCGGCATTGCGCGACCTGCTCGGCCAGTTCGTCACCGACGTGTTTGCCTCGACGCGCTTCGACCAGCAGCAGGTGCTGCTGCGCGGCATCTACTTCACGAGCGGGACGCAGGAGGGCACGCCGATCGATCGGCTGCTCGGCGCCATCGGCCGCCGCTTCGCGGTCACGCCGGATGCGGTGGTGTCGGCGGGCAGCCGCGGCAAGGCGTACTTCATCGAGCGGTTCCTCAAGCAGGTGCTGCTGGCCGAGTCCGGGCTCGCCGGCGTCAACCGGCGCTTCGAGGTGAAGAAGGCGGCAGGGCAACTCGCGGCGTACGCGGCGATGGCGATCTTCCTGGTCGTGGCCGTCCTGCTGTTGTCGATCAGCTA
>Ga0070704_100002302_pt1 | contig 10677 bp, 7 predicted proteins | sample KBSK5252metaG_FD_65467 | JGI IMG/M metagenome (GOLD analysis project Ga0070704, IMG submission 65467) | Corn, switchgrass and miscanthus rhizosphere microbial communities from Kellogg Biological Station, Michigan, USA - KBS K5-25-2 metaG | ecosystem: Host-associated > Plants > Roots >... | reverse complement strand
TGCACCAGCTGCCCGCCCGGTGCATGCACGAAACCCGCCGCAGGCCGCGCGGCGTGCTCCTCCGGCGAGCGCACGTCGAACAGGTAGGTCGTGCGCGCGGGATCGGCGAGCCAGCTCTCCGCCTCCGTTGCGCTTACCAGCCTGACGCCCCGGCCCGACGCCAGAGCGCGAGCGCGCTCGCGCAGCCCCTCGAGATCTGGGGACGAGGCCGTCCCGCCATGGCGCCGGCTGGCGCCGTGATCGAGTTGCAGGCCGGCCAGGAACCAGCCCTGGGTGCCGTTCTCCAGGGCATAGACCGGATTGGGCACGCCGAAGTCGATCAAAGTCTGTGCGCCGACAATGGAGCGGGTCCGACCGGCGCAGTTGACGACGATCTTCGTCTTGGCATCGGGCACCAGGGCGTCCACACGCAGCGCCAGCTCGCCGTTGGGGCACGAGACGCCGCCGGGGATGCTCATCTTCCGGAACTCGGCGAAGGTGCGCCCGTCGAGGATCGCCAGATCCTCGCCCGCGTCCTGCATCGCCTTCAGCGCCGTCGCCGTGACGCGAGGGGTGTGCCTCGCGTGCTCCACCAGCTCGCCGAACGCCTTGCTCGGTACGTTGACGCCCGCATAGAGCGTATAGCCGGCTGCCCTCCAGGCCTCCACCCCGCCGGCCAGAACGCTCACATTGGAATAGCCCAGCGCATCGGCCCGCCTTGCCGCGCGCTCCGCCACGCCGTTGGCGGCGTCGCAGAGGACGAGCCGCGTCGCCGGGTTGGGCACGAGTGCGCCCAACCCCAGCTCGAGCCGGCTGTAGGGAAGCGGCACGGCGAAGAACGGGTGCCCCTCGCCGTGCTGGCCGTGCTCGCGAACGTCGAGGAGCGCGATCTCGCCCCCGTCCGAGAGCCACGCCTTCAGCGTTGCGGCATCGATACGCCCTGTCATGTTCCGTTACTCCACCCGATCCGCTCTCATCACGTCTTCGCGAGACGCAGGTCGCCCCGGTACCAACCAGCCTGTCCGCGTCTGCCGCCTCGGTTACGGAGAAATGACCGCTTCTGGCCAGTATTGCCGCCCAGTATTCCCGGTTTGCTGCCGCGGGAAAAGTCGCGACCTGCCCCGCATGCAGATCGTGTCAGGAGCGTGTGCGTAAACTGTTGCGATGGGCCGTCAGCGCCTTATTTGCCGCGCATGGAACCAATAGCTAGCGGGTGCATTTGGTATCGACTGCGGCCGGCGCAGGCCTCCGGGCGCTCGCGGGCTGATGCTCGATGCACAGCGAGCGATCCAGCAAGAGCGAGGCACGAGCCCGATGACCCGGCACATGACGCGACAGCGATCGGTACGGCGCGCTACCATCGAAGGCCAGCGGTTCCTGGAGAACCGACTGCTCGATACGCGTCATCTGTCCCACGAGCTCAGCCTACCGCTGTCGCCCGAGGACATGACAGTCCAGGCGATGGACGACGCGAGCCCGACCAAATGGCACCTCGCGCACACGACGTGGTTCTTCGAGACGTTCATTCTCGCCAATCACTTGCCCGGCTACCGGGTATTCGATGACACCTTCAATTACTGCTTCAACTCCTACTATGAGAGTCAGGGCGCCCGCCAGCCGCGGCCCAGGCGCGGCCTTCTCACCCGCCCCTCGATCGAGCGCGTCATGGCCTATCGCGCCCATGTGGACGAAGGTCTGTGCGCCCTCCTCGCCCGTGGCATGGATGCCGAGGTCGCCCGTCTCATCGAGATCGGCGTCAACCACGAGCAGCAGCACCAGGAGCTGCTGCTGACCGACATCCTGGCCCTGTTCGCCGCCAACCCCCTGCGTCCCGTCTACCGCCCGCGGCGACCGCACCCGGTGGAGCCCGAGTCGGGGCCGCCGGACTGGATCGATTTTGCCGGTGGCATCCGCTCCGTTGGCCATGACGGCGAGGGCTTCGCCTGGGACAACGAATCCGCGCGCCACGAGGTGCTCATTCATCCGTTCCGCCTTGCCGACCGCCTGGTGACCAACGGGGAATGGCTCGCATTCATGGCCGATGGCGGCTATGCCACGGCCGAGCACTGGCTTGCCGACGGCTGGGCCACCGTCAACCGCGAGGGCTGGCAGGCGCCGCACTATTGGGAGCGGCGCGACGGGGAGTGGCTCGCCATGTCACTGGAGGGCCTCAACCCGGTCGATCGCGCCGCGCCCGTTTGCCACGTGAGCTACTACGAGGCCGACGCCTTCGCCCGCTGGGCCGGCAAGCGGCTCCCCACTGAGTTCGAATGGGAGGTCGCCGCGCAGGGCTTGGCGGGGCCCGACGGCGACGCAGCGACCACGACAGGGGCGCTGCCCCCGCTGCCGGCCAGTCCGGCCAGCCGCAGCCTGCGCCAGGCGTTCGGCCACGTCTGGCAATGGACCCAGAGCGCCTATCTGCCGTATCCGGGTTATCGGCCGCCAGCCGGCGCGCTCGGCGAGTACAACGGCAAGTTCATGGTGAGCCAGCAGGTGCTGCGCGGCGGCTCGTGCGCCACGCCGGCGGGGCACACGCGCGCCACCTATCGCAACTTCTTCTATCCCCACCAGCGCTGGCAGTTCATGGGCCTGCGTCTCGCTGCGGAGATCCAATAATGCTCAACCCTCGTGTCAAGAGCCCGCCCGGCCTCGCCCGGGCGGAGGAGGACGATTTCGCCAGCGCGGTGCTCGACGGCTTGTCGGGTGCAGTGAAAACCCTGCCATGCCGCTTCTTCTACGACGCCCGCGGCAGCGAGCTGTTCGAAGAGATCACGCGGTTGCCGGAGTACTACCCGACGCGCACGGAGGCCGCGATCCTGGAAGCGCACGCCGCCGAGATGGCCGAAGGCCTACCGGCCGGCGGCATCCTCGTGGAGTTCGGCTCCGGCTCCAGCCTCAAGACGGAAATCCTGCTGCGCCAGCTGCCGCAGCTCGGCGCCTACGTCTGCGTCGATGTCTCGGCGAGCGCCCTTGCTGAGGCCGCGGCGCGCCTGACCTCGCGCTTCCCAACCCTCGACGTGCGGCCCATCGTCGGCGATTTCGCGCGCACCGTGACTTTGCCCGCAGACCTCGCCGATCGGCCTAGAACCGGCTTCTTCCCCGGATCCACCATCGGCAATCTCATTCCTGCCGAGGCCGCGTCCCTGCTTCAGGCGTTCGACGCCGGTCTGGGTGCCGGCGGACGCCTGATCGTCGGCGTGGACCTCAAGAAGGACGCGCGCCGCCTCCACATGGCCTACAACGACGCGCGCGGCATCACGGCGGCGTTCAACCTCAACCTGCTCGCCCGCATCAACCGCGAGCTGGCCGGCAGCTTCGATCTCGCTGCCTTCCGGCACGAGGCGGTCTACAACCCCCGCGAGGGCCGCATCGAGATGCACCTCAAGAGCACTCGCCGGCAGGTTGTGGGTATTCTGGGCCGCCTGTTCCATTTCGGCGCCGGCGAGCGCATTCACACGGAGAATTCCTACAAGTACACCATCGGCGAGTTCCAGGCGCTCGCCCGCTCCGCCGGCTGGCAACCGACGCGGGTATGGACCGATCCGGACAACCTGTTCAGTGTGCACGAGCTGGTTGCTGGGGGGCAGACCCTGCGGGTCTGACCCCGAGCGGACCCTCGAATAGCACGTCTCTCCACGGATGCGTCCGACGCTCTGGGCGAAGGTATGTCGGCACAGTGCGGCGATCGCCGCATTGCGCCCCAGGCATCATCGACCCTTCAGCACTTCGGCGCTCTGTGCTAAGCCCAGGCATGGCCCACGACGCGGCGATCGCGGTTGAGAATGTCAGCAAGCGGTTCGGCGATGGCCGGGCTGCGCTCGACGGCGTGACGCTTGCCATTGAGGCGGGGGAGTTCGTCGCGGTGGTGGGACCGTCCGGATCCGGCAAGACCACGCTCCTGCGCCTCATCAACCGGCTGGCCGACCCGAGCACAGGAACAGTGCGTATCGGCGGCGTCGATGCGGCAAGCCTCGACCCTGTCGCCCTGCGCCGGCGCATCGGCTACGTATTCCAGGAGGTCGGGCTGTTCCCACACATGACGGTGGCGGAGAATATCGCCATCACGCCCAGGCTCCTCGGCTGGGACAAGGCGCGCATGGCCGCGCGCGTGGATGAGCTGCTTGCCCTCGTGCGCCTCGACGCCGGCTATCGCGCGCGCCTGCCACACGAGCTGTCGGGCGGCGAGCGCCAGCGTGTCGGCTTAGCCCGCGCGCTGGCCGCCGGCCCCGACACGGTGCTGATGGACGAGCCGTTCGCCGCCCTCGATCCGCTCACGCGCGATGCGCTGGGCCAGGACTACCGGGCGCTGCACGACAAGCTGGGGCTCACGACGCTGATGATCACCCACGACATGGTGGAGGCGCTGGGCCTCGCCGACCGCATCGCCGTCCTGCTCGACGGCGCCGTGGTGGCCGAGGGCGCGCCGGTGGCCATGATCGACCATCCGCACCCCTACGTGCGCGAGCTGATGCAGGCGCCACGCAATATCGCCCGGCGCGTCGACGGGCTGCTGGCAGGCAAGGAGCGCTAGGTGGACGGCCGCTTCGCTGACGCGCTCTCGCGCCTGCCGGACTATCTCGGCAACCACGTGCTCGTCAGCGCGACGGCGCTGGCGCTGGGCCTCGCCCTGAGCTTCCCGCTGGCGCTGGCGGCGCTCGGCCGCCCCACCCTGCGGGCGCTCCTGCTGGCGGGCACCAGCATCGTGCAGACGGTGCCGGGGCTGGCTCTGCTGGCGCTGTTCTACCCGGTGCTGCTGGCCGTCGCAGCGTTCTCCGAGCGGGTGCTGGGCCTTGGCTTCTCCGCGCTCGGCTTCCTGCCGGCGGTGCTGGCGCTGGCGCTCTACTCCATGCTGCCGGTGGTGCGGAACACCATCACCGGCATACTTGGCGTCGATCGGGCGGCCAGGCAGGCCGCCATCGGCGTGGGCATGACCGAGGGGCAGGCGCTGCGCATGGTGGAGCTGCCGCTCGCCATGCCGGTCATCATGGCCGGGGTGCGCACCGCCGCCGTGTGGGTGATCGGCACGGCCACGCTCTCCACGCCGATCGGCCAGACCAGCCTTGGCAACTACATCTTCGCCGGCCTGCAGACTCAGAACTGGGTGTTCGTGCTGTTCGGTTGCGTGGCGGCCGCGGTGCTGGCACTGCTGGTCGACCAGCTGCTGGCCCTGATCGAGCGCGGCTACGCCGTGCGCTCCAGGGCGCGGATGGCGGCCGGCGCGGCCGGCCTCGCGCTCACGCTGGTGGCGGCGCTGCTGCCCAATGCGCTGCGCGCCGGCGGCGGCTACATCATCGGCGCCAAATCGTTCAGCGAGCAGTACATCCTCGCCGCCCTGATGCAGGACCGTCTGCGCTCTCACGGCCTCGCGGCGGGTCGCCGCGACGGGCTCGGGTCGGCCGTCATCGTCGATGCGCTGGCGGCCGGCAATATCGACGCCTACGTGGACTACACCGGCACGATCTGGGCCAACCAGCTCAAGCGCACCGACGTGCCGCCGCGCGCCGAGGTCTTGAAGGAGGTCGGCAGCTGGCTCAAGGCGAAACGCGGCATCCGCATGCTGGGTGGGCTGGGCTTCGAGAACGCCTATGCGCTGGCCATGAAGCGCGAGCAGGCCCTCAAGCTCGGCATCCGCTCCATCGCCGACCTGGCGCCGCATGCGCCCAGCCTGTCGGTGGCGGGTGACTTCGAGTTCTTCAGCCGGCCGGAGTGGAAGGCGATCCGGGAGGCCTACGGGCTCTCGTTCGGCCGCGAGCGCCAGATGCAGGCGGAGTTCATGTACCCTGCCGCAGCGGCCGGCGAGGTGGACGTGATCTCCGCCTACACCAGCGACGGCCGCATCGCGGAATACGACCTCGTGGTGCTGGACGACCCGAAACAGGCCATCCCGCCCTACGACGCCATCCTCCTCGTCTCGCCCCGTCGCGCCAACGACGCAGTTTTCCTGGAGGCCCTGCGCCCCCTGGTCGGCGCCATCGATGTGGAGACCATGCGCGAGGCCAACCGCCGCGCCAGCACCGGCGCCACGCCCGAGGCGGTGGCGCGGTGGCTCGGGGAGCGGATCGGCAAGTAGTTACCAGGATGCCGCGTATTCGACCAACGGGCGGTTGCTCAGGGCCATGGGGAGCGGATAATAGAGCCAACACCATAGGTTCCATGAGAGGAGCAGCGCGCGATGTCTGAGAAGATCTACAACGTGCCGGCCGAGTGGGCCGCCCGCGCCTACCTCGACAACGAGAAGTATCAGGCCTGGTACAAGCGCTCGCTGGAGGACCCGAACGGGTTCTGGGGCGAGATGGGCAAGCGCATCGACTGGATCAAGCCCTACACCAAGGTCAAGAACACCTCCTTCGGGCCGGGCAACGTCTCCATCAAGTGGTATGAGGACGGCACGCTCAACGCCTCCTACAACTGCATCGACAGGCACCTCAAGAAGCGCGCCGACCAGGTGGCCATCATCTGGGAGGGCGACGATCCCACCCACGACGAGACCATCACCTACCGGCAGCTGCACGAGCGGGTGTGTAAGTTCGCCAACGTGCTGAAGGCCAACGGCGTCAAGAAGGGCGACCGCGTCACCGTCTACCTGCCGATGATCCCGGAGGCGGCCTATGCCATCCTGGCCTGCGCCCGCATCGGCGCCGTCCACTCCGTGGTGTTCGGCGGCTTCTCGCCCGACAGCCTGGCGGGCCGCATCAACGATGCGGACTCCAAATTCGTCATCACCGCCGACGAGGGCGTGCGCGGCGGCCGGCCGATCCCGCTCAAGAAGAACACCGATGTAGCCCTCAAGCACTGCAAGGGCGGCGAGAAGGTGCTGGTGGTGCGCCGCACCGGCGCCGACATCGGCTGGGTGAAGGGCCGCGATATCTGGCTGCACGACGAGCTGGTGAAGGTGAGCGCCGACTGTCCGCCCGTGGAGATGAACGCGGAGGACCCGCTGTTCATCCTCTATACTTCCGGCTCCACCGGCAAGCCCAAGGGCGTGCTGCACACCACCGGCGGCTATCTCACCTTCGTGTCGATCACGCACCAGTACGTGTTCGACTATCACGACGGCGACATCTACTGGTGCACCGCCGACGTGGGCTGGGTGACGGGCCACAGCTATATCCTGTACGGGCCGCTCTGCAACGGCGCGACCACCCTGATGTTCGAGGGCGTGCCGAACTACCCGACGGCCTCGCGCTTCTGGCACGTGATCGACAAGTGGGCGGTCAACACCTTCTACACCGCCCCCACCGCCATCCGCGCGCTGATGGGTGCGGGCGACGACTACGTCAAGCGTACCGACCGCTCCTCCCTGCGGCTGCTCGGCAGCGTCGGCGAGCCCATCAACCCGGAGGCGTGGGAGTGGTATCACCGCGTGGTGGGCGACGGGCGCTGCCCGATCGTCGACACCTGGTGGCAGACCGAGACCGGCGGAATTCTCATCACGCCGCTGCCGGGCGCCATCAAGCTGAAACCCGGCTCGGCGACGCGGCCGTTCTTCGGCATCAAGCCGGCCCTGGTGGACGACAAGGGCACGCTGCTGGAGGGCGCAGCCTCCGGCAACCTCGTGATCCTGGAGTCCTGGCCCGGCCAGATGCGCACGGTGTATGGCGACCACGAGCGCTTCGTGCAGACCTACTTCTCCGCCTATCCGGGCATGTACTTCACCGGCGACGGCTGCCGGCGCGACGAGGACGGCTACTACTGGATCACCGGCCGCGTCGACGACGTAATCAACGTCTCGGGCCATCGCCTGGGCACGGCCGAGGTGGAGTCGGCGCTGGTCTCCCACCCCAAGGTGGCCGAGGCCGCCGTGGTGGGCTATCCGCACGATATCAAGGGGCAGGGCATCTACTGCTACGTGACGCTGATCGCCGGCTTCCAGCCTAGCGAGGAGCTGAGGAAGGAGCTGGTGCAGCACGTACGGAAGGAAATCGGACCGCTGGCCACGCCCGACCTGATCCAGTTCTCCCCCGGCCTGCCCAAGACCCGCTCCGGCAAGATCATGCGCCGGATTTTGCGGAAGATCGCGGAGGACGACTTCTCCAACCTGGGGGACACCTCGACACTGGCGGAGCCGGCGGTGGTGGATGATCTGGTGAACAACAGGCAGAACAAGCGGGCGGGGGCGAGGGCGTAAAGTCTCCCACGCTCAGACCTGACCTGACCCGACCGGTGGCGGCACGGGGGTCAAATCGTCCGGGCGGGCCGGATCGCCGGCCGGACGGCCGCGGCTCGCCGTGCGGGACCCGGAATGAGCATCGGCCTGATCGCCCTTCTCGACGACGTTGCCGCGCTGGCGAAGGCCGCCGCCGCCTCGCTTGACGATGTCGCCGCCCAGGCGGTCAAGGCGGGTGCCAAGGCCGCAGGCGTCGTCATCGACGACACGGCCGTGACGCCGCGCTATGCCACGGGCTTCTCGGCCGCGCGGGAGCTGCCGATCATCCGGCGGATTGCGCTGGGCTCGCTCAAGAACAAGCTCATCGTCCTGCTGCCCGCAGCGCTCGCCCTCAGCCTGGTGGCGCCGTCCGCGATCACGCCACTGCTCATGATCGGCGGGGCGTATCTCTGCTACGAGGGCGTCGAGAAGATCTACCACGCCCTCCTTCCCGACGCCGCCCGCGCGCACGAGGCCACGCTCGAGCCGATCGCTCTCGATGCGGCGACCTTCGAGGACCAGAAGGTGGCCGGCGCGATCAAGACAGACTTCATTCTCTCGGCCGAGATCATGGCGATCGCGCTCGCCACCGTCGCCGATGCCGACCTGCTCACCCAGGCAGTGGTGCTGGGGACGGTCGGGCTCGGCATAACGCTGGCGGTCTACGGCGTGGTGGCGCTGATCGTCAAAGCCGACGACGCGGCCTGGTGCTGGCCCGCGCCCGCACCCCGCCACCCGCCGGATCCGTCATCCGCTTCGCCGGCCGTCTGCTGGTGCACGGGACGACATACCTTCTCAAGGCGCTGGGCGTGCTGGGCACGGCAGCCATGATCTGGGTCGGCGGCGGCATCGTCCTGCACGGCCTGGAGGCGTACGGCCTCGGAGGGCTCGCCCACGCGATCCACGACGCGGCGGCCTTCGCCGCCCGCCTGCTTCCCGCGGCCGGCCCCGTCGTCGGCTGGCTGGTCGAGGCGGCCGGGGCGGGGCTCTTCGGCATCGCCGTCGGACTGGTCGCCATCCCGACCATGGCGTACTGCGTCTCGCCGCTGTGGCGGCTGGCGAGGTCTCGCCTGCGCCCGGCCAAGCCGTAGATCGCCTACGCGGGCGCGGACCAGCCGCAGGGCCAGCCCGCGCCACGCGTACCGGAGCCGATCATCAGTCCAGCAGGTTGTGCACCACCTTGCCGTCAACGATGGTCAGGACCGAGTGGATCTGCCTGAGCCTGTCGTCGGGCACGCGGGAGCGATCGAAATAGTCGTGGCTCAGGACGACGACGTCGCCCAGCTTGCCCTCCTCGATCGTGCCCAGCTTGTCCTCCTCCCGCAGGAACCAGCCGTTGGCCGCAGTGTAGAGGCGGATCGCCTCCTCGCGTGTGATCTGCTGGCCGGCGTTGACCAGCTTGCCGGCGACGTTCTTGCCCGTGACCATGTAGTAGATCATGTTCCACGGGTTGAGGGTGGAGATCTGGGCCGAGTCCGATCCGGCACCGACACGGACGCCGCTGTCGAGGATCATGCGTAGCGGCGGGCCGCCGAGGTCGCCGCCGCTCAGGTAGCGGAACGGATGCACGGCGATGCCGGCGCCGATGGCCTTCATGCGGTTGACCGTGTTGAAGTCGATCTGGGGCACGTGGGCAAGCGACCAGCGCAGGTCGGCGATGGGGATCGTCTTGTTCACCGTCTCGAACGCACCGGCGGTGAGCTGGTCCTCGAACAACGACAGGCTGTGCTGCTGGAACGCCCAGCCGCGCTGCGCCACGATCGTCAGCGCCTGGACGAAATTGGTCGGGGCCTGATTGCCGAACAGCGGCCAGGTCGTGGCGAACTCCCCGATGCCGGAGTTGCGGACCATGTCGTCACCGAAATTGGCGAATGCGTTGAGCACGCGCTGGGCCGTCATCGGCACGTCCGGGCTGCGGTCCATGCTGAGGTAAAAGAGGCGCACACGCACCGAGACCTTGCCTTCCTCATGCAGTGCGAGCAGCGGGTCGTAGGCCGTGAAGGGGTCGAAGCTCGCCAGGGTGTCGAACATGTCGGAATTCTGGATGTTGGGCGTTCCTGGCAGGATGAAGCCGCCCATGTCGACATTGGTGGTCACGCCGACGCTGGCCGAGTAGGCGAGCGCGTCGCGCGTGCCGCGCTTCTTGTCCGCGAACGTCTGGATGGCGCGCAGCGCGTTCAGGGCGGCGAGCGAGGGGGCATTCGCAGCGATATTGCCGGCCGCATCGACCGCGACGCCCTTGCCGGCGAGGAAGTCCCTGCCGAGCGAGTTGGTCGTCGCCGGACCGGTGAACGAATTGAAGACTAGCACCGGGTGACTCGGCGCCGCCACATCCAGCTCCGCGAGCGTCGGCAGGCGGTTCTCGGCGAACTGGGCGGGCGTCCAACCGCCCATGGCGGTGATGAACTCGCCGGGCGGCACCGCCCGACTTCGCGCCCGGATGATGGCCTGAACGTCTGCGATCGAGGCCGCATTCTCGAGCCGCGTGTCGTGGCCCGGGCGTAGGCCGAGCAGGATGATGTGGTTGTGGTTGTCGATCAGCCCCGGAACGG
>Ga0070704_100002300_pt1 | contig 10686 bp, 1 predicted proteins | sample KBSK5252metaG_FD_65467 | JGI IMG/M metagenome (GOLD analysis project Ga0070704, IMG submission 65467) | Corn, switchgrass and miscanthus rhizosphere microbial communities from Kellogg Biological Station, Michigan, USA - KBS K5-25-2 metaG | ecosystem: Host-associated > Plants > Roots >... | reverse complement strand
TCCTGCAGGGAGGGGAACAGGCCGTTCACCTGGGCGGTCGTCATGATCAGGTCGGTCGGGCCGAGGTTGAGCAGCGGGTGCCCGCAGGCCATGACCCGGTCCTTCTCGTGGTAGGTGACCGTGCAGATCGCCGCGACCTCGACGTCCCCCCGGACCAGCTTGATGCCGACTCCGGCACCCGGGCTGAGCTTCGCGTCCGCCGCGGCGCCGGGCGAGCGGGACGCGGTCCCGCCCTGCACCGGCTGCAGGCCGGCGCGCATCAGGGTCGGCGCCAGCTGGTCGAAGGCCCGCGACGACATGCCGCTGAACAGGAGCGGCGTGGCGATCGGCGTCATCGGAGAGGCGGTCGCCGCGGGGGAGGGCTGAAACGCATCGAAATACGCGGCGAAGTGGGCCGGGAGCTTCTCAGGATCCTTCAGGAGCGCCAGGGGCGCGCCGGCCGGTCCTCCCATGGTGCGGCGCCCTCCCTGGGGCGATCCGGCCGGTGCATCCTTGTCCTCGACCTGCAGCATCTCCTGGATCGGCGTCACCCCGGCCACCGGCTCGCGCGCGAAGGCCCACGTGTAGGCGACCGCCCCCGCCAGCCGGTCGCCGAAGTAGACAGGGCTGCCGCTCATGCCGCTCATGACCCCGGTGTTGGCGAGAGGCCCCCCCGCCAGTCGCACCAGGATCAGATTGTGCTGCGGCGCCACATGCTCCAGAGTCCCGATCACCTCGACCTGGAAGTCTTCGATGCGGGTGCCGTTGAAGACCGTCTTCCCGACGCCCTTCATGCCCACCTTGATCTCACTGAACGGAATGATCTCCTGGCCGCGCGCCAGGGGGCCGGCGGCCAGAAGAAGCAACAAGAGGGTGGATAAACGCTTCATTCGGATGAAGATAATAGCACAGCGCCCGGCGAGCGACCGGCCGGCTCCGCCGGACTCACATCCTCTCCGGCTCGGGAATGCCCATGAGATGGAAGGCATGGCGCATCTGCGCCAGGAACAACCAGGTGAGGACGACGCGGGCCTGCTTCAGGCGGGGGTCGGGCTCCTGCATGACGGGGTACTTGTGGTAGAAGGAATTGAAGCGCTGCGCCAGGGTGAAGGCGTACTTGGCGATCTGCGACAGCTCGAGCGCCTCGACCGCCTGCGCGACCGTCTCGCGAAAGCGGGCGATATGCATCAGGAGCCCCCAGTGCTCCTCCGCCGCGTCGCCGCCGGGCATGTCGAACGAGGCCTCCAGGGCCCAGCGCGCCGCCTGCATCTCGTCAGGGCCGCCGGCGCGCGCCATCTTCTCGAAGATGCCGGCGGCGCGCACCGCGGCGTATTGGAGATACGGACCGGTCTCCCCCTCGAACGACAGCGCCTCGTCGAAGTCGAAGGCCAGGACCTTGTTGCGGGTGAACTTGATCATCAGGTAGCGCAGCGCGCCGACCGAGATGGCGTGCGCCAGCGTGTCGCTCGTCCCGGCATCCAGGTCCGGATTGCGCGACTTCACCTCGGCCTGCGCCTGCTTCAGGAGCGCGTCGAGAAGATCGTCCGCCTTGACGCCCAGGCCGCGGCGCCCCGACATCTCGATGTACGCCCGCCGCCGATCCTCCTCGGTGAGGGTCACCCCCAGCCGCTCGGCGCTCGCGGGCGTCAGCGCCACCATCTCGTAGGCGAAGTGGGTGGATCGCTCTGCCTGATCGCCATGGCCGAGCGCCTTGAGCCCCTCCACGACGATCGCCTGCAGGTACGCCTGCCGCACGTCGATCACGTTGTAGACCCTCGCCGCCCCGCCGAACGCCGGGTGGGGCTCGACACCCGGACCCTTGGCGGTGGACCACAGCGAATCCCCGCCGGCGCGCCCGCGGAAGGGCTCGTAGCCGAAGTCGGCCTCGAGCAGGCCGAACTTCCAGAGCTGGTAGGCGATGTCCTTCCCGACGTACGTGACCGTGCCGTTGCTGCGCACGATGATCTTCTCCCCCTCCTTCAGATCGGCGAACCGGGGCCCCTCGAGGGCCATCACCCAGCACCCCTGGCGCGGCCCTGAAGCCACTTTCTCGATCGCCCGTTTCTTCTTGAGGAGGTCGAAGGCGGTGTCCCAGAACCGGTGGGCCAGGATGTCGCTCTCCCACGGCAGCAGGTCGTACTCGACGCCGATGCGCGCCATGGTGTCGAGGTGGCAGTTGACGATGCGGCGGGCCACGTAGGCCGCCAGGGCGGCGTCGTCCCCCTGGCGCTCCTCCAGGCTCTTCAGGACCGAATGACGCAGGTCCTTGGTCTCCGGACGCGCCTGGTACATCTCGGTGACCCGGGCGTACAGGTCCCAGCAGAAGAAATCGAACCGCCCCTGGATCGCCCGCGCCTCCTCGATCCCCTGCTTCAGGAGTTCCCGGAATCCGATGACGACATCCGCCACCTGGACCCCCGTGTCGTCGATGTAGTTCTGCACCTCGACCGGGTGACCGAAGAAGCGCAGGCAGCGGGCCAGCGTGTCGCCGAGCACCGCGTTGCGCAGGTGGCCGATGTGCGCCGCCTTGTTGGGGTTGATGTTGGTGTGCTCGACGATGATCTTGCCGCGGCCCCCGGCCGCGGAGGGGGGTGAAACGATCTCACGCGCCAGGGCGCGCGCCGCCTCGCCCCGATCGAGATAGATGTTGAGATAGCCGGCGCCTCCCGCGTCCACCCGCGCGACCCCCGGCAGGGGAGGGAACGCTTCGGCCAGCTCCGTGGCGATCTGTCGCGGGGCGCGCTTGAGGCGGCGGGCCATCTCGAAGGCGACCGGAGACGCGAGGTCCCCCAGGCCGGGCTGGGGCGGGTATTCGACGACGATTCGATCCGGGGCCGCGCCGTAGCGGGCTGCCAGGAGCGTCGCGAGCGCTCGAGCGATGTTCTCCTTGATCGCTTCCAGGGAACTCCTCCGGGCGCGGAGTATACCCGACCGGCTACGGGCAGACCGGGGCCAGAGGCCTCAACGTCCCGTCGCTGCGCCGGCCGAGCGCCGACTGGGCGCCCGCGGTGAGCGGATTGTGGCCCGCCAGGAAGTAGAGGCTCGTGTTCACCGCCGGCTGCAGCGAGGTGGTGATCGTCACGTTCGTGCCGGGCGCGCCGTTGGCCAGGAAGCACGACAGCGTCGCGAGGGTCGACAGGTTCGCATCGGGCGCCGCCGCCGTGCTGGACAGGCCGTCGTCCGTCTGGGTGCCGCGGTAGACCTCGAAGCCGGACACCGCGGGGGGCTGGAGGCGCGCCGGCCAGGACAGGGTCGTGACGCCGCTGACCCGATCGTGCGACAGCGACAGGAAGATGTCGTTGCCGTCGCCGCTGTACACCTGGAGGGATCGGCTGTTCGAGGCCGAAGCCGTGGCGCTGCTCGTGCAGGTCGCGTCCAGGCTGCAACGGGCCTGCACGCGGTAGACCGCGTCCGCCGCCGGGGTGTCGACGTAGGTCGGCGTCGAGGACCAGTCCTGCACCAGGAGGTTGTCGCGGAAGAAGCGGTACTGCGCGCCTCCCCCGACGCAGCCGCCGGGATTGGTGGTGGCGGCGGCCGACACGATGAGCTTCTCGCCCGCCACGACGATGCCGTCCGCCAGATCTTCGGCGACCGTCAGGCTCACGTTGAAGCCGCTGTCCCCCTGGGTGGCGTCGCACGCCTTGCTCGGACAGGTTCCCGCCGGCGGTGTCTTGACGTCGGCCAGCGGAGCCGCCTGGCTCTGCAGCGCCCCGGTGATCGCGATGTTGTCCAGGTACCAGCCCTCGTCGCCGATGGTCCCGGCCCAGGAGCCGATCTCGTCGTACGAAGAATCGCAGCAGTCGAACTCCCAGGATTGGGCGATCCAGCGGATGCGCACCCTCTGGCCCAGGAAGGTCGCGAGGCTGAACCGGCTCTGGACCCAGAGGGCCCCCGTGCTCGAAGCCACCGTGCCGGGGAATCCCGGCCCCGGGCACTGGAACGTTCCGGTGGTGTCGCGCGGATTGCCGCAGCTCGACCAGACCCCCAGCGGATAGCACAGGGTCTCGTGCACGCCGCGCGGCGCGTACGGGGCGCTCCCGGTGTCGGCCGGAGTAAGGTTGCAGTAGGTCGCGGCGGTCCGGTAGTACGACCAGATGTAGGGGATGTGGTCGTAGACGTTCTCGAACGCCGCCAGCTTGTCCCACGTGCCCCAGTCGTCGACCGCGGGGTTCGGGTTGCGGTCGACCTGGATCTGCACGTCGCCGTAATCGTTCGCCTGGCCGATCGGCACGCCGCTCCAGTTGTTGTCCATCATCGCGGCGATGTGGAAGAAGGACAGCTCGAGATCCCCGAGACCGGGGAGGGGCGTCAGGTTGACCGGGTTGGTCATGAAGGCGGCCAGCTGGCGCAGACGCGTGGTGTCCATGATCTTGTTGTTCAAGTCCAGGTGATAGCCCCAGTGCAGGGCGTTGTTGCCGTCGTAGGCGAGCCCGTCGTTCAGGGGGGTCTGGTGGGGCGTCGAGTTCGGGCAGGTGGCCTGCAGCGCGCCCGGCGGGCAGTGGATGTGCCAGTCCATGTCGTTGTCCGGATCGATGATGCAGGCGGGGTCCTGCGGCGGCACGAAGAACCCGGCGCAGCCGACCGCGGAGAGGACGTTGATGCCGCCGGGGGCGGTCGACACCCAGACGCCGATGGTGTCGTTCTTGACGCCCGCGGTGTTCTGCGCGCAGCCGGTCGGCCCGGCCGGGTCGGGCCCGGGCAGGACCTGGCAGAGGCTGTCGAGGCTGAACAGCCCGTCCCCGTTCCGATCCAGGTCGAAGCTCTCCCGGATGATCCCGTCATCCGAAGTCCCCTGCAGGTTGTCGCTGCCGGCCACCCTGGGGGGCACCCCGCCCGCCGGGGTATCCACGTCGAGCACGACCTGGATGGCCGTCCGGGTCGTGGTGCCGACCGCTTCGTTGCTGGACAGGGTCACGATGAAGTCCCCCTTGGCCGGGTCGGTCGGATTGATGGTGCTCGTGCTCTGCGAGACCACGAACTCGAACTCGCCCGCGCCGGGGGGCGTGTTGATCCCCGCGCTGGCGGTGTCCACCGTGACCCCCGCCGGCAGGGACGGGATGACCACCGTCCCCTTGGTCACGCAGGCGATGTCGGGGTCGCTCGAGCCCAGGATCAGGTTGACGCCGGTGAGATCGATCGTGCTGTTGTTCTTCACGAAGACCGTCATGCGCGCCACCTCGCCGGCGTCTGCGAACACGTCGTGGTCGCCGTTGAGATCGCGCACCCCGGAGGGGACCACCACCAGGGACGGCAGCGGCAGCTTCCTGCAGGCGATCTGGGTGGTGAAGCTCACCGCGTCGTCCGGCAGGCCGTCGTTGTCGTCGTCCACGGTCTGCGGCGGATCGCACACGTCGCCGCGGCCGTCCCGGTCGGCATCCGCCTGGCGCGTGGTCCCCGGGATGATGGCGGGATTGGCGATGCCGGGGCAGTTGTCGATGCTGTCCGTCACGCTGTCCCCGTCCGCGTCGTCCTGCACCGCGCCGCACGACCCGTCGTTGATGAGCCCGTTCCTCTGGCAGGCCTGCGGCTGGAAGCTGCCGCATGTCGCCCCGCCTCCGCCGCAGTCCTGGTTGACGTAGCACAGGGTCGCCGGGTTGTTGCTGCAGGTGCCGGCATTCGGGCAGGGCAGTACTGCGGAGCACACGGTCTCGTTGATCAGGCTGCACGATCCGACTGCCAGGACGGAGGGGCGCGGATTGAGGCAGTCCCCGTCGCAGGCGTCGCCCACGCCGTCGTTGTCGGTGTCGGCCTGGGTCGGGTTGGCGGTGCGCACGCAGTTGTCCAGTCGATCCTGCTGGCCGTCGCTGTCCCGGTCGCCCGAGCCGGTGCAGGCCGCGCCCCGCGACGATCCCCCGCCCGCGGGGACCTGCGCCGGGTTGTAGACATCCGGGCAGTTGTCGATGGAATTGACGCGCCCGTCGAAGTCGATGTCGTCGAAGTCGCAGGAGTCGCCCACGCCGTCGGCGTCCGAGTCGAGCTGGCTGGCGTTGGAAACGCCGGGGCAGTTGTCGCACAGGTTGCCGACGCCGTCGGAGTCGCCGTCCTCCTGCAGCGGGTTGTAGTCGAACGGACACTTGTCGGGCGGCGACGGAATGCCGTCGTTGTCCAGGTTGCCGAAGGAGTTCTCGCCCGCCGATCCGTCGGAGTCCCCGTCGCACTCGGGGTCGAGGTAGTAGAAGGTCATGTTCGAGTCGTTGATGCCGGCCACCAGCACGTCCGGGTTGTCGAACAGGGAGCCGAGGGTGACCCGGCCGCGGAACAGGCCGGGCTGGCCCGCCACCGCCGGAATGGAGAACGACTTGCGCGGGTGGAGGGCCTGGATCACCCCGGTCGGCACCGAGACGTTGTCCGAGTCGGTGACCCCGAACACCGGGACGCTCGGCTGCGCCGATCGCCGCGGGTCGTTCACCGTGATCTCGACGGTCCCGTTGCACTCGTACAGGCTCAGGCGATCGACCGCGAGCGTGGCGCAGGGCTGGCCGGCCGGCTGTCCGGCGCCCCCGAAGCGGCTGCAGGCCGGCGTGTGCGGCGGCACGAAGGCGCCCTCGTCGAGCGGATGCACCTCGTCCCACTCGAGGATCGGATCGTCGAACCCGATCCCGTAGTCGGAGCGGCTGGCGGTGTTCTCCTGCGCGTAGAACCCGAGGCCGATCTGCCACCTCGAGCCGGCCGGACCGGGGGAGAACGCCCCGATCGGCTCCGGCTGGCCCGGTCCGATGCTCATGACGATCTGCCCGTCGTCGTAGTCCAGGAGGCTCATGTCGAAATTGCGCTCCGGTCCCGCCACCGTGTTCTGCTCGCAGCAATCCGCCGGGACGGCGCAGCCGGGGACGCAGACCTGCGGCGCTCCGGGGACCGGGTAGGGGAGGAAGTCCGGATCGGCGGTCGGGATCGGATTGCCGCTGTCGGGATTGGTGTTCGCCGTGAAGCCGGTGAACCCGGTCTCGTCCCCGTTGATCACCCGGTTCTGCGCGAAGGTGCCGTCCGTATCGGTCAGCGGGCCGAAGGTCCGCTGCGACACGCTGCTCACCGGGTTGATCCCCTGGTTGTAGGTGTGGAACACCGCGAGCGTGTAGAGGTCCGGGAAGCGCGTGTAGATGTACATGCACAGCAGGCAGTTCCTGGCGTCGCTGTCGATGTCATTGTCCAGGTCGATGCTGCCGCCCGAGTAGTCCGATGTCTGGATGTTCATGTTGAAGCCGAGCCGCTGGAACTCGACGGTGTACGGGAAGCCGCGCGCGTCGTTGATCTGGTTCACCTTGGCGATGATCGGCGAGTGCAGGACGTCGAAGTAGATCTCGGTCAGGTCCGGCGTCTGCGCCTGGGCCGGGAACGGATACCCGTCGCAGGCGTTGGCGTTGGCGTCCGGGGTGGCGGGATCGCCGTCCCCGGTGTGCCAGATGCCGGCGCCGCCGTTCTGGAACCACGGCGTGGCGATGGCGTCGGCGCGGGCCGTCTGGAAGCCGCAGATTCCGGTGTGGAAGGCGCAGGTCCCTCCCGTGCCGCAGTCGGCGCCGGCGAAGCACGGCTTGCCCGGGGTCGGCCCGCCCGTGCAGAGCCCGCCCCCCTGGTACTCCCACACCGGGTTGACGCTCATCCCGGCCACCTTGCTGAAGCTGGAGCGCAGCGGGAACCAGCCTCCGTCGTTCGAGTCGAAGCTCCAGGGGACCTTGTCGCCGGCGCTCGGGCCGGAGGCGGAGGCCAGGATTCCTCGGTCGAGCCGGCCGTTCGGGATCGTGTCCTCCCCGATATCGAGCACGCCGTTGTCGTTGAGGTCTTCACCGAGCGTGTTGCTCACCTTGCCGCCGACGCCGCGCGCCACGAAGAGCGTGGAGAAGGTGAGGTCCTCGTCCGGCCAGAACACGCCCTGGAACGGATCGAGCGTGTCGGCGCGGTCGATCTGCAGGTTCCGGTTGAAATCCCGCACCTGCCGGCCGCCCGCCGGGAAGTCGGTCGAATAATGCAGCGCCTCGGCGTCGGCGTTGATCACGTGGGAGAAGGTGTACGTCGTGCGGGAAAGCCGCTGGCCCGACGCCCCGCCGTCGAGCTGCAGCACCAGGTCCACCTTGCGGTTGGCGACCGCGAGGGCGTTGGCCGCGGCGGCGTCCACGGAGATCGAGAAGGTGACGCCGGTCCGCTGGCCGCCGGGGATCCGGCCGATCGACTTCGGGGAGTCGAGGACGCGCACGGCCCCCGCTCCCGTCCCGACCGGCGTGAGAGTCGCCACGACGTTGTTCAGATCGTCGCTGCGCGCGAAATTCAGCAGGGCGATCGAATAGGTCAGCCGCTCCCCGGCGTCCAGGAACTGGTCGCTGTCGCAGCCGCCGCCGATGAACGAGGTCGGGTTGCCCCGCCCGTTGACGTCGAGCGTCCCCTGGATGATGTTGGGCGTGCACTGGAAGCGGGCGCGCGATTCGGAATTGCGCGGCGTGTCGGTGTAGCGCAGGACCAGCGTCTGGCCGTTGTCCCCCTCGAGGACGCCGTTGTACTTCACCGCCGGCGCCCCCAGCCGCGCCGGCAGGGAGGCGGACACGTAGCTCTTGCTGAGGGCGAACGTCTCGGTGAACGGCACCCCCTTCTCCTCGTCCAGGACGGCACCCGCCGCGTTCACCACCTGGAACAGCGAATCGGCGCTGACCGAGGCCGCCGAGGCGGCACCCGGATCGAGAATGGTCGCCGAGACGGTGTCGGAGCAGGAGTATTGGAACCTGTTCAGGCGCGCCGAGGAGCCCGGGAGGGCGTGCGGTCCGCCGCTCCAGGTCTGCGACTGGCCAGGCGCCATCACCGGGCCGGCGATCACCAGCGAGAACGGCTGGCCGCCCGCGTCGAGCAGGCCGTCGCCGTCGGCGTCCTCGCCCGGGTCGAGGCGGCCGTTGCCGTTGCCGTCCTCCTCGGCTCCATTGATCTGTGAGATCTGCCCGGCGAGGGCACCTCCGGCCCCCCGCCTGACACGCACCTTCCAGGTGCCGGTCACCAGCTGGTTGCCGGCGTTCGGCAGGGAGTTGCTGACCAGGGACGACAGGTGAGCCGCCTCGATGTTGTTGCGCAGATCGTGCACCGCGGCCTGTGCCAGAAGGCGCCCCTGCGACCACTGGCCCGCGCAGCAGGGCTGTCCGAGGATGTACTCGTTCCCGTCATAGACGACGTTGTCCGCCGTGGTGGCGATGTTGTTGTCCGGACCGGGCGATTCGAGCTCCAGGTCGAGGTCGTTGACCAGCGTGCCGCCACCCCCCACGCCCCCCACCGCGTTCGGCGGGTCGGGCCAGGAGAGGGCGACGCGCAGCTGGCCGTCCGCGACGTAGCGCGTGCCCCCCAGGATCACGGTGTTCACGCCGTTCACTTCGAAGGTTTTCTCGGTCAGGATGTTGCCGCTGTTGTTGATCGGCGGCTCGCCGGTGCCGAGCATGTCGTACACGATGAGCCCCGCGGCGGGGTACTCGACGGTGTCGGGGAGCCCGATGCCGCGCGTCGGCGGGTAGTTCGACAGCGGCAGGACCTGATCGAGGATCGGGCGGCCGTATCCCTGCGACATGTTGCCGATGACTCCGACCGGGATGCCGGAGATGGTCCCCAGGTTTCCGCCGCGGCTGTTGGCGAGCAGCCTGTCGGTGGTGGAGGCGCGTTCGGGAATCGAGTACTCGTCGAGGAAGTTCGCGCTGGCCACCAGCGCAGCGCGCACCAGGGAGCCCGAGAGCTTCGGCATCCGGTCGCCCGTCTGCCGCGTGGCGGTGGGGTAGAAGCCCTGGGCGAAGTAGTCGCGGATGATCGCGCCGGCGGCGGTCAGGAATCCCGCGGCGAAGGAGGTGCCACCGTTCTGCTCGTCGATCTCGTTCTCCACCGTTCCGGCGTTGTCGTTGTCGCGGCTCCGGTTGGTGGCGGCCGCCTGGAACAGGGGATAGACGAAGAAGCCCGAGCCGTCGTACCCGACCGCCATCACCAGGGGGGCCGTCCGCAGCGAGGCCTGGGTCACGGGGCCGTGCGAGGTGATGTTGAAGTCGTCCTCCTCGGAGTTGCTCCCGGTGGTCGTCGACCAGGCGTCGTTCAGGGAGGCCCCGACGGTCACGCTGTTCTTGGCCGTCGCCGGCGGGGGAATCTGAATCGGATTCGGGGTGTTGGGATCGTCGTCGACCGAGGTCCCGTCGAACAGGTCGGGCCAGATGATGCCGCCGAAGAGGTCGGCGGGGGTCTCGATGCCCTGGCTGCCGACCGGGCTGAACACCATGTAGTCCCGGTTGTTCACCAGGAACCGGTCGATCTGCTGCGCCTCCAGCGTGTAAATCCCGTTCTGCGGGTTGTTCAGGATGTTGTCCCAGGAGGGCACGCCGAAAGGCAGGATCTGCAAGTGGGCCTCGTCCCCCCCGCCGACCACGCCGGCGCAGGCGCCGGTCCCCCCGCTGCGCGGGCAGATCGCCAGGCTCAGCCGGTCGGCGATGTTGCCCGGGGCCACGTCGCCGCCGACCTCGTACAGCTCGTTCGACAGGCAGCGGGTGGTGTTCGCCGCGTCCTGCATGATGATGCGCGAGCCCTTGGCCAGCGCGTCCAGGCTCAGCCCCGAAATCGGCGGCGCGAAGGACGGATCGATCGCCTTCGTGTAGGTCAGCCCGAAATCGCCCGGGGCGCCGGCGATGATCCCGGCCACCACGTTGCCGTGCGTGTTGCTCCCCGACAGCAGCGCGTCGCACGACGTCCCGTTGTCCTCGACCTGCT
>Ga0070704_100002294_pt1 | contig 10694 bp, 8 predicted proteins | sample KBSK5252metaG_FD_65467 | JGI IMG/M metagenome (GOLD analysis project Ga0070704, IMG submission 65467) | Corn, switchgrass and miscanthus rhizosphere microbial communities from Kellogg Biological Station, Michigan, USA - KBS K5-25-2 metaG | ecosystem: Host-associated > Plants > Roots >... | reverse complement strand
CCGCGCCTTGCGCCCGGCCCGCCTCTCGGACACGCTTGCGCATGGACTCGCTGCCTCCTCCGCTCGCCTTCGTCGTACTCCTCTTCGCCGGCTGGGTCAACCGGCAGCAACAGGCGGTCATTGACTACCTGCTCGAGGAAAACCGGGTTCTCCGCGCAGCGCACGGACCCGGACGGCTCCGCCTCACGGACGACCAGCGCCGCCGCCTGGCCGTGAAAGGAAAGGTCCTCGGGCGCCGACGGCTTGTGGGCATCGCCGGCATCGTCACACCGGACACGATCCTGCGGTGGTATCGGACGCTCGTGGCGACGAAATACGATGGCTCGAACGCGCGACGCGTTGGTTGCCCGAGCACCAAGCCGGACATTGCCGCGCTGGTGGTCCGCATGGCGAAAGAGAACCGGACCTGGGGCTATACGCGCATCCGCGGTGGGCTCAAGAGTCTCGGCCACGACGTCGCCCGCAACACGATCAAGGGGATCCTCAAGGATCACGGCATCGAGCCGGCACCGCAGCGCGGCGCGAACATGCCCTGGAAGATGTTCCTGGCGGCGCATTGGGACGGCCTCGCGGCGGCCGACTTTTTCACCGTCGAAGTCGTAACCTTGCGCGGCCTCGTTCGCTACGTCGTCTTCTTCGTGATGAAGCTGAAGACCCGCCGCGTGGCGATAGCCGGAATCACCCGTCAGCCGGACGAGACCTGGATGATGCAGATCGCTCGGAACCTGACCGGCGCCGGTGACGGCTTCCTGCACGGCATGCAGCACATCATTCTCGATCGAGATCCGCTGTACACCGCGGCCTTTCGACGCCTGCTGCGGGACAGCGGCGTTACGCCGCACGTCCTCCCTGCGTGGAGTCCCAATCTGAACGCGTTTGCCGAACGGTTTGTCGAGTCCGCCAAGTCCGAGTGCTTGGACCGCATGGTGCTGCTCGGCGAAGGGCATCTCGGGGCGGCCGTACGCGAATTTGTCCACCATTATCATGAAGAACGGCCGCACCAAGGCTTGGGCAACGAGCTCATCGCGGCAACGTCGACGGCGATCGAAACAGGCCCGATGAAGTGTCGTGAGCGACTCGGTGGCGTGCTCAAGTTCTATTACCGCGAGGCCGCTTGACCCACGGGCTGAGTTTTCGCACACGACGGGCAGGTATCGACGGCGCGCACAGGATCAGGCGGACACCCGCGGTGCAAAATAGTCGCAGAGGTCGGCCCGAAAATCCCAAGTTGTACCTGTTGGTTCCGCGCCGGGACTAGCGCGCGACGGCTTAAAAACCGGTGATACGATCGAATCGATCGGTGTCGCGGCCGCTTACGGAGGGAATTCTTGCATCGGCATGGGCGACTCGTCGAAATCAGCGATCGCCACGAACCGCGCACTTCATTCAGCCGAAGGCCGACCACGTAGAGGGATCTGCCAGGTCGTTGATAGGCGCCCGATCACTGCACCGATCAATATTGCTCCGCCGAACATCGAGACGCCACGCAACCAGCGGAGAGCTAAAAACGCGAGCGTTCTCTGCTGGCCGCCTGGTGGACCAAACAGCCACACCGCGAGCGGATAGTCGACGGCGAATACGAGCGCCATTACTGCGACGACTGCCAGCGCCACACTCATAGGCCGGAGTCTGACCACCGGCGCGACGATCGCAGCCAGGACGCCCGTTACCAAAAGTGCGAGCAAGTCAACGCCAGCCCACAGCACCGAAGCAGGGATGTAGGCATCGATCGGATAGCGCGTGACGATCCCACGCGCCATCGCGTTGGTGGCCATCCCTATGGGCCACGTCATCACAAACCATGCGAGGCCTATCCCCATCGTCAGCAAGAGGCTGCGCGCCTTTGTCGTGCTCGGGGATGGCCCGTTCAGTGGCGACAACGCCAGATCTCTGATCGTGTGCCATGCCTGCCGTCGGTACCGACGACGCGCTGCGACGCCTCCGTCGCGCACGACGTTCTCGTTGAACTCTTCCGCCAGATCACCGAGGACGCCATCGGCTTCTTCCGTAGACGTGAACAATTCAACGAGCCACGCGGCAAACCGCGGTGGGCGACCCGGCGAGCCGTTCGATGTCATGCGAAACTCCTCGCGACGACCAAGCCGTCGCTCATGTTTCGAAGCGCCTCGTGGGTTCTGTTCACCGCAGCGACTCCACGGCGGGTAATCTGGAAATGGCGTTTCGCCCGACCACCGCGCGCGGCGGTTGGCTCGCCGACACGCGATCGCACGAGACCCTTTATTTCCATTCGATCGAGTGTGGCATAAACGGCCCCGATCGATATGTCGCGTTCCGTCCGCGTTTCAATTTCCCGTCGCACGGTAACGCCGTACGCGTCGTTGCCAAGACGCATTACGGCAAGCAGCACGATATGCTCAAATTCACCCAAGTAGTCTCTACGTGCCATTATATCTACAATATAGAACAAATTCGGCGTTCACACAACTGCAGGTTGCACACTCGTCGCCCGCTTCATGTCAAGGTCGAGGCCGCGACCTCGCGGCGCCGAACCTGACGGTTGTCGGCTACGTCTACAGCCAAGGGCGACGACTATGGGAACTCTGCTGCAGGACCTGCGTTTCGGCGTGCGCGCGATGCGAAAAACGGCCGGCGTGACCGCGATCGCCCTCGTCGCGCTGGCGCTCGGCGTCGGTGCCAACACCGCGATGTTCAGCATCGTGAATGCAGTGCTCCTGCGACCGCTCCCTTACACCCAACCCGAGCGCCTCGTACAGCTCTACACGAGCATGGCGCAGTTTCGCGAGGCCTCGGTGTCCTATCCGAACTTTCTCGACTGGCGGCAGCGAAGCCGCTCGTTCGACATGATGGCGGCCTACCGCGGCGAAACATTCAACCTGACCGGACAGGCGACGCCCGAGCGTGTTCGCGGTCAGATGGCCTCCGCGGAGATCTTTCCGACGCTCCACGCGACGCCGATCGTCGGCCGCACCTTCGGCGCCGAAGAAGACCGCAGAGGCGGTGCGCCGGTGGTCGTGCTCACGTCGAACTTCTGGAGGACGCGCTTTGGCGGCGATCCCCACGTGCTCGGCCGCAGCCTCACACTGAACGAACGGCTCTACACGATCGTCGGCGTCGTGCCGAGCGACGATGTGATCTGGCGGCGCGCGTCGGTCATCGTGCCGATCGGGCAGTGGACGGAGCCGCTCTTCTGGAACCGCGGCGTGGGGATGGGCATGCGCGTGCTAGGCCGGCTGACGGGCGGTACGTCGTTGACACAGGCACAGGCCGAACTGAATGGCATCGCGGCTGTGCTCGCGCGAGAGTACGCGACGGAGAACAAAGACAAAGGCATCAACGCCGTTTCGCTGCGCGAGAATCTGACCGGCGACGTGCGCACGCCGCTGCTCGTGCTCCTGGGCGCGGTCGGGTTCGTGCTCCTCATGGCGTGCGCCAACGTCGCCAATCTGCTCCTCGCGCGCGCGAGCTCCAGGCGGCGTGAGCTGGCCATCCGGGCGGCGCTCGGCGCCTCACGCGGCCGCGTCGCGCGGCAGCTGCTCACCGAGAGCGTGCTGCTGGCCGGCGCCGGCGGCCTGCTCGGGCTTCTGGTCGCCCGATCGCTCAACGCGGTGTTCGTCGCGAGAATCGGCGATCGGCTGCCGCGCGGCGATCAGGTTCATCTGGATGGAACGGTCCTCGCGTTCACGGCGCTCGTCGCGCTCGGTGCGAGTCTTCTGTTTGGCCTCGCGCCGGCGCTGCGCGGCGCGCGGGCCGACGCGAGCGAGGCGCTCAAGGAAGGTGAGCGCGGCAACACGGGCCGCCAGCGGATACTGCCGGCGCTCGTCGTCGTGGAGATCGCGCTGGGCCTCGTCCTGACGGCGTCGGCCGGGCTGATGATCCGAACGATGTCGAAACTCTGGAGCGTGAATCCCGGGTTCGATCCACAGCACGTGCTCCACATGAGCGTCGCCGGATCGCCGGCGGTCCACGGCGCTCCCGCCGCGGTCCGCAACGGGCTGACGCACACCCTCGACCGGCTGCGATCGGTGTCTGGCGTCGCGGCTGTCACCGTGATGTTCGGCGGACTCCCTATGAGCGGCGACGACTCCGAGCTGCCGTATTGGGTCGAAGGCCGGCCGAAACCGCCCGAGCAGAGCCAGATGGATCTGGCGCTGTTCTACGGCGTCGACGCCGACTATCTCAGCGTGATGCGGATTCCGCTGCTGCGCGGCCGCTTTCTCTCGGCGCAGGACGACGAGAAGAGCCCGTGCGTCGTCGCCATCGACGAACAGTTCGTGACGAAGGCGTTTCCCAACCAGGATCCCCTCGGGCAGCGGATCAACCTCGAGCTGGTGTCGATGAAATGCGAGGTCGTGGGCATCGTCGGTCATGTCAAACATTGGGGTCTGGACGCGGACGCGTCGGCGACGGTGCAGTCGCAGATGTACCTGCCCTTCCGGCAGTTCCCCGACGGCGTGATGGATCTGGCGTCGACCGGTTCCGAGTACGTCGTGCGCGCGGGCGGCGATCCCTATGCCCTCGTCCCGGCCCTCAAGCGCGCAATCGGCGAGGTGAGCGCGAACATGGTGATGTACGGCGAGCAGAGCATGGACGATGTGATCAGCGATTCGCTGTCGGCCAGGCGCTTCACGCGGCTTCTGCTCGGCACGTTCGCCGTGCTGGCGCTCGTCCTGGCTGGCGTGGGCATCTACGGCGTCGTGTCGTACACCGTGGCGCAGAGCACGCACGACATCGGCGTGCGGATGGCGCTCGGCGCCGACCGGCGCGCCATCCTCGGATCGGTCCTGAAGGCTGCGATGACCATGGCCGGCTGCGGTATTGCGCTGGGTGCGGCTGCCGCATTCGCAGCGACGCGGGTGATGAAGGAGTTGCTGTTCGGCGTCAGCGCAACCGATCCGCTCACGTTTGGCGCGGTGGCGCTGCTGCTGGGCAGCGTGACGCTCCTCTCGAGTTACGTTCCAGCGCTGCGAGCGACCAAGGTCGATCCGATCGTGGCGCTGCGGTTCGAATGACTGCGGCCGACATCGACGCCGACGTTACGATGATCGCCGCAGAGCTACGGTGACGTTTCCTTCAACGACGCCAGATACGCGACGAGATCCGCGATCTGCTGGCCCGTCAGCTTGCCCTGGACGGACGGCATCAGTCCCTTGTCGACGATCGCGTACTCGCGGAGCGCCGCCCGCATGTAAGTCTTGAGCTCTTCCGTCGGCGTGATCAGTTGCACGCTGAACGGGTCCTGGTTGAGCAGCCGTCCCGTGATCGTGGCACCGTCCTTTGTGACGAGCCGGACGAACCGGTTCTCCGGAGTCACTTCCTCGTCCGGCGCCACCAGCGCCTGTCGCAAACGATCGAGCGTCCGGCGGCTGCCGATATCGGAGAGGTCGGGTCCGAGTCTCGAGCCACGGTCGCGAATGCGATGGCAATCGAAGCAGCCGTTCAATTCCATCAGCGCCCTGCCCCGAGAGGCGTCACCCGCGGGAACGTTCGCCTGTCCGGCGCCTTGTGCCATGAGAGCTGCGGCCGCAGCCACGGCGTATGCGGCGACCACAGCGACCAAGTGTCCCGGAAGGTTCGGCATTTCCGTGGAGCATATGTCTTTCAAAACGCTTGTCAAGAAACGTCGGAGAAGCCTCTTGACAGATGAGACGGGATCAACCAGCCTTCCCGCCAGAGTGGCACCATGAACGTTCGCATCCTGATTCTGCTCACGCTCCTCGCGGCGGCTTCACCGACGGGCGTGACGTATGACCGTCTGCTTCACGCCGATCGCGAGCCGCACAACTGGCTCTCGTACTCGGGCAACTATGCAGGTCATCGGTACAGCCCGCTCACGCAAATCAATCGATCCAACGTCAAAAACCTTCAGATGAAGTGGTCGTACCACCCGCTCTACACGAAGAACGGGAACAGCCAGAACAAGATGGAGAACACGCCGCTCGTGATCGACGGCATCATGTATACGGGCACGGCGCTCGAAGTCGTGGCGCTCGACGCGTCCACGGGACGGCAATACTGGAAGTTTGCGCGGCCGCTCGATCCCAAGGAGTACTACAACGCGTACGAAGTCAACAAAGGTCTGGCGATCGCGGGAAACGTCCTGTTCTGGGCGACCGTCGACTGCCACCTGATCGCGATCGACGCGACGAGCGGGCTCGTGATCTGGGACAGAGTCCTCGCCGACTACAAGAAGGGCTATCAGTACAACGTGCCGCCGCTCGTCGTCCGGGACATGGTGATTCTGGGGCCGGCGACGAACGAGATGGGCTCCAACTGCTGGGTGTCGGCGTACGACATCAAGGACGGCAAGGAGCTGTGGCGATTCGACACCGTCCCGAACTCCGCGGATGCGCCCGAGGCGAAGACGTGGGTGGGCGACTCGTGGAAACACGGCGGCAACCCGATCTGGAACGCGGGCGGCTACGACCCTGAAACGAAGCTGACGTTCTGGGGAACCGGAAACCCGAATCCCGGCTGGAACGGCGACATGCGCACGCCCGCCGATAACCTGTACTCGGCCTCCGTCATCGCGCTCGACGCCGACACCGGAAAACTGAAGTGGCACTACCAGTTCACGCCCGGCGACGAGTACGACTGGGATGCCACGCAGGTGCCGGTGCTCGTGGACATGGAGTGGCAGGGCCGGCCGCGCAAGCTGATGCTGTGGGCGAATCGCAACGGATTTTTCTACGTGCTCGATCGCGTGACGGGGCAGTTTCTTCTCGGCAAGCCCTTCGTCAAGCAGACATGGGCTTTCGAGATCGACAGGAACGGCCGTCCGATGAAGAACCCCGAGTTCTGGCCCAAGCCGATAGGCGGCATCGTCGTCTACCCGGGCACGCAGGGCGGCACCAACTGGTACCCGCCCTCATACAGCCCGCGCACCGGACTGTTCTATGTGACGACCTGGGACAACTACAGCACCCGCTCCGGCAAGTACGACCCCGGCCCGTGGGAGGAGCGCAAGCGCTACAGCGGATCCGCGCCGCCGCCGGGCAGCGCCGCCGCCGCGGCGGCCGCTGGCCGAGGAAGGGGCACGGCCGCGGCCTTCAAGACGGAAGAAGAGGGGTACGGCGCCATCCGGGCGCTCGACCCGAGCACCGGTGCGAAGAAATGGGATTTCAAGATGGTCGACTTCAGCGAGAGCGGCGTTCTGTCGACCGCATCCGATCTCGTGTTCGCCGGCGGGCGCGAGGGCAGCTTCTTCGCGCTCGATGCGAAAACGGGCGAGCTCCTCTGGAACGTCAATCTTGGCGGTCCGAGCGCCAGCGGTCCCATCAGCTATGCCGTCGGCAACAAACAGTACGTCGTCGGCACCGGCGCCGGCACGATGTTCGTGTTCGCGTTGCCCGACTGATTAGCCGCCCTCACGTACCGTGTCTCGCTGGCTGCCAGTAGAAGCTCGCTGAAAGCGAGCGAAGGCTGGTGAGCCGCAGAGGAATCGAACCGACGGCGAGGCCGATACGCCCTCAGAATCGGACTCCTCTCGAGCAGTCGCCGAGTGAAGAGCGACCGCGGTCCGCAATTTTGATCGCCAGATCGGCGTTACACAGGATCTAGCCCGCACGGCTTTCCGCACGATCCCCCGCCAGAATCCGAAGAGCGACCGGTTCTAAAATCCGCCCATGTTCTCGATGCTCATCCTCCTAGCGGTGATCGTAGTTGCGACAATCCTAGCCTTGCAGTTCCGATGGCATTGGTACCCATTGCAGTACCTCTACTTCCTCAGAGTGCCGCTGGTATCTGGCCTGCTATTCGGATTTTGCTGGCTAACAGCCATCCGGTTTCGTGTTGGAGAAACCAGTGTTATCGCGGTGGAGGAGGGCCCGTTCAGGAATCTGTTCGTCATGGCGCTTCTCCCCTTGGGCCTTGTCTCCTTCGTGGCCGTATTGACAGCGTGGACCATCATTCACTCGGGCCGATGGATCTACGCGCACACGCCGCGCCGTCTTGGGCTCAGTCTCTGGGGCTACGCGCGATCCGTCGAGGGCAGCGACCGAATTGCTCCGGTTCGAACACACGTCATCACGACGGATCCGAATGTTATCAAGCACCTCCACTACGCCCTGCTGGCGTTGCCAGTCATTGTATGTGCCGTTGCCTTGTCCGATGACTGGTGGGGCTGGAAAGTCCTCTGGGCCCTCGGAGGAACGGTGCTGGCATTCGTGGTCCGATACCTCGGCGGCCGCGCTCTCAGGGGGCGGCGTCAATCGCAGGCAGCGACGCCGACAGCGCCGGGCACTAGCCGCGTATTGAACGGCTTCGTTACGCGCGTGTTCGGCCACCTCGATTCGTGGTTCACGGCCGCATTCGGCAAGCCGGCCGAGTCAGCCTCGGCGCACGAGGACGAGTCGCCTAATATTTCCGCCGCTCGCCTGGCGATCCGATCGGGGATGGGCACTCGAGCAGCGGTGGGCCCAGCCCTTAGCGCCGCACATCGGCGCGCCCTTGACCGCGACTGTTCGAGAATGGAGTGTCGACGTTGCGGACGGGTGGCGGCCCGCTCAAGTGTTTAACGGCACGGTGACGGAGACGGGAGCCCGTTTCTTAATCTCACCACTCATCATACACGGGCCACCTCGGGATCCCCTGTCGCGCGACGCACCGCCGGAAGCATGGCAGGCGCTGAATTTCCTGGAGCTTTATCCGGACTTCGACATGCGAATCGTGACCGCCGCACGGCTGTCGGCAACGTTTCCCTTTCTCATCCCCGTAGCACCGGCCGCTTCCCGAGGACGGTGTGATCGATCCGACCCGCGCGTATCACATTGCGGACGGAGGATACTTTGACAACTTTGGGGTCATGACCGCAGTGGACTTCATTCGCGAGATTCTGCCAGCCATAGCCGACGTCAAAAATCCCGCGCGAGTGCTGCCGATTGAGATCCGAGCGGGCGACTCGACCACCCGCGCGCCGGCTCGCGCCGGCGGCTTCAGGATGGAGGTGCTGGGACCGATTGACACCCTGATGGCAGTGCGAACGACGAGCCAACTAGAGCGAAACAACGTCGCGCTCCAACTGCTTCGCCAGGCCAGTGGTTCGGGTTTAGTGGTATTACCGTCCGCGGTGTTCGAGCTTCGCACAGAGGTCCCGTTGTCGTGGAACCTCGCTAGGAACGAGGAGCAACGCATCTGCTGGTATTGGCGTGCACAGTGCGACCACAACCGGCGAGCGCTATTGCAGGTCGCGGAGTTCCTGGATACTTCGACGAAGTCCGGTCCGGAATCGGACCTACAACCCCTCTGTGGTGATTCTGCGGCGCCGTTCCCGGCGGGTCTAGCATGTGGATTTTTCTGAGGGGACCTTCGAGTTCGAGGGCGTCGAGCCACCAGTCATCTGACGAGCGAAACAGTGACGACGGGCTCAAAGGCAAGTTGCAGAGTCACATTGGGCGACTCGCAGACGAAGACAGAATCCGCCTCAATTAAAGTCGCCCAGTGGCGATCGACCAGCCGCGCCTCGTTAGATCGTCCCTTCGGCGTATCTCGTTACTATTCGCGTGGCGGCAGGGGCCCCTTGGGATGATCCGTTTCAACGAACGCTTTTAGCCGGGCCAGCTGCCCGCGGAGCACCCCGTCGACGACCGTCGCCAGGTCGCGAAAACCACCGGCGCGGAAGCCGCCGACCGTATAACTCAGATCGACCGCCGTTCCGCCGCCCGTCTGCAGCAGGTTCCACGACATCGTCCCGACGAGTGCGGCTTCCTGCAGCGGCCCGATCGCGCCAGTCAGCCGAAGCAGCTTGGCGGGCGATGCGTAAACGACGCGCATGTGCTGAACGCCGCCTCCGTCCGGCAACCGCTCGCAGAAGCAGCCGCCCGGCTTCGCGTCGAGCGAGAGGTTGTGCGCATCATGGGAGAAGGTGTGCGCGGGATCCCACCAGCCGCCGATGCTGTCGGTGAGCGCCGCGTACACCGTTGCCGGCGGTGCGTTGATCGTGGCGGTGTTCCGTACGATAAAGCCGGCGGCGGTGCTCTCGATCACCTCGCCCCGCAGTGGCGCGACGAGGATCGCGAAGAGGATCGCAAGGGTCACGCGATTCGATCGCATCGTTCGGCTCCTCTCACATACGTCGCCAATTCTCCCGCGCTGGTTCGCGCCCGATGCTCGTGGCGAGTGTAGCTCCTCTCTGGTCGCGAAGTGCCGACCGTCCGGCGTCACCGAATTCAATGCCGCATCGCCGCCATGCGATCGAAGAGCTCTTTGAGCAGCAGGACCCCTGCTTCAGCCTCCTGCCGGTTCGGTTCCTCGTTGGCATCGTTCCAGCCATAATCGTCGCCACCGGGAATCGGCTGCACGACGATGCCATCCCGCCGCGCCACCACGTTCAGGTCCTTGTACAGCAGGCTGTAGTGGACGTCTTCCTGCGGAATCAGCCAGGCGATCTGCCCGCGCACCGGTACGATGCTCTCATCTGACCAGAGCTTTCTGCCGCCATACCCAGGGCAATTGATGATCACTCTCTGTGGCACCGACGCCACGTCTTGAGGCGACTGAAACTCCCTCGTCTCAATCACCCCGCCGGCAATCAGGAAGTCGTTCATCAGCTGCCGCGAGTAGTCGGCGATATTGAACGTCATCCGCGATGTCCGGCTCGCGTACTTCGTCGGAAACGGATGCGTCCCCGGTGGCAAATCCTGCACGTCCGGCGTGATGTCCGCAATTCGCGGCTCGTAGTGCGCAAAGTCATGGGTCGCGGAGTCCTCCGGCCGCTT
>Ga0070704_100002290_pt1 | contig 10697 bp, 9 predicted proteins | sample KBSK5252metaG_FD_65467 | JGI IMG/M metagenome (GOLD analysis project Ga0070704, IMG submission 65467) | Corn, switchgrass and miscanthus rhizosphere microbial communities from Kellogg Biological Station, Michigan, USA - KBS K5-25-2 metaG | ecosystem: Host-associated > Plants > Roots >... | reverse complement strand
CAACCTCTATGTCACGCCGGACGGCAAGAACGTCGTCGCAGGCGAGGCCGGCGGCGAGGGACATGTGAGTGTGCTCGACGTGCAGAGCGATACACCGGCGTGGAACATCAAGCTCGGCGAGGGCATCCGTCCGATGGCGATGTCGAAGAATCCCGACGGCTCGACCAATTTGCTGTTCGTCCAGATCGGCGACTTCAACGGGTTCGTCGTCGTCGACTTCAAGGCGCGCAAGGAAGTCCAGCGGATCACGCTTCCCCATCTGGTCGCCGGGAAGATTCCGCTGATCTCGGGCTCCTCTGAATCCCACGGCATGGCGGTCACCGCGGATCAGAAGACGCTCGTGGTCTGCAGCCGGTTGAACAACGCGCTCTACTCGTACTCGCTCCCCGACTTGAAGGTGGTGGGACGAGCCGATCTGAGCGGGAAGGGCGCTGCCTGGGTCACGATCACGCCCGACGGCAAGCGTGCCTACGTGGCCGACCCGGTGGGCAATCAGACGCTGGTCGTCGATATTCCCACGATGAAGGAAGTGACGAAGATCAAGGTCGGCCAGGTGCCGAAGCGCAACTACACGATGGTGGTCCCGTCAAGAACGGCCACCAACTGACGTCGATGGGCTCGCACAGTCAGTCGAAGCGCCGCAAGTTCCTGGCGAGCGGCGTCGGCCTGGCGGGCCTGGTGATGGGGGCTGTCCGGTCGCTGCGCGGCCAGACACCCCCGCCCGCCGCGCGCCCGAGGGATCTCCTCGCCTACGGGCAACCGTCGCCGCTCGACGAGACCATCCGCAGGGCCCCGGGCGCGCCGACGGCGCTCGCCGACACCGCCCTGATGACACCGCTCCAGGATCTCGACGGCATCATCACGCCGTCGGGTCTTCACTTCCTGATGGATCACGTCAAGGGGATTCCCGATCTCGATCCGGCGAAGCATCGCCTGCTGCTGCACGGCATGGTGGACCGTCCGCTCGAGTTCACCCTCGACGAGTTGAAGCGCCTGCCGGCGACCTCGCGCATCTATTTCCTCGAGTGCAACGCCAACAGCCGGCCGCTGCGTGGCGCCAACGGCGAGTCGGTTCAGCTGGTCCACGGGCGAACCAGCTGCAGCGAATGGACGGGCGTCCTGCTGTCGGTCCTGCTCAAGGAGTGCGGGGTCAAGAAGGAAGCCAGCTGGATCGTGGCCGAGGGGAACGAGAACAACAAGTACACGATGAGCATCCCGCTCGGGAAGGCGATGGAGGATACGCTGGTCGCCTACGCGCAGAACGGCGAGCCCGTGCGTCCTCACCAGGGCTATCCGCTGCGGCTCGTGGTCCCCGGCTGGGAAGCGATCCGTGCCGTGAAGTGGCTGACCCGCATCGACGTCGTCGATCGGCCGTACATGGCGTGGCACGAGTCGGGCAACAACGCGGACACGCGGCCCGACGGCAAAGGCCTGTGGTTCCGATTCGAGCTGGGACCGAAGTCGATCATCACCAGGCCGTCCGGCGGCCAGCGTCTGCCGGGTCACGGGTTCTACGAGATCACCGGCCTCGCCTGGAGCGGGAGGGGCGCGGTGCGCAGGGTCGACGTCTCCACTGACGGTGGCAAGACGTACAAGGAGGCGGAGCTGCAGCAGCCGGTGCTTCGTCACGCGCACACGCGGTTCCGCTTCCCGTGGCGGTGGAATGGCGAAGAGGCGGTGCTGCAGTCACGCGTCACGGACGAGCGCGGCGAGGTGCAGCCGACCATCCTCGAGGCTGCGAAGAACATGGGCGTGAGCCCCGAGTACTTCTACGACGCCGATCACTTCAACGGCATCCAGCCCTGGAAGGTCAACTCGGATGGACGCGTTCAGAACGCGTTGTTCTAGAAGGCGGGTCCGCCTGCGCACGGCAGCTGTTGCTCGGCGGCACCCGCCCCACGTCCTGCGCACGGCATCTGTTGCTCGGCGGAACCCGCCCTACTTTGTTCTCGCGGCCGCGCTCGCGATCCTTGCGTCCGTCGCAGTGCGCGCGCAGGGGCCGACGTACCAGCTGGGAAGAGTGCCCAGTCCCGAGGAGATCAAGGCCAGGGACATTGCGGTCTCGCCTGACGGCAAGGAGCTGCCGCCGGGGCGCGGAAGCGCGGTCGAGGGCGCATTGGTGTACACGCAGAAGTGTGCCGCCTGTCACGGGCCGAACGCGACAGGCAGCGCGCTGCACCGGGGGCTCGTGCCGCTCGGCAACGCGAAGCCCGTGAAGATCCCGTTCAGTCTCGTGCCGTACGCGACGACCGTGTGGGACTTCATCAACCGCGCGATGCCGCAGAGCAATCCAGGCTCGCTCAAGCCCGACGAGGTCTACGCGGTGACCGCGTACGTGCTCTACCGGAACGACGTCCTCAAGGAGACCGACGTCCTCGACGCCACGACCCTCCCGAAAGTCCGCATGCCGAATCGCGACAACTTCCTCCCGGTGCAACCGGAATGGAACCCTAAGGCGAAGCGGCCGTTCGGCTACTACCCCTGAGAACCACGAAGGACACGAAGATCACGAAGAGGAGTGAGCGAATGAGATCGCTTCACACGCTGTCAGGTCTGTTGCTCGTGATTGCCACCACCGTGGCCGCGGGACAGGCGCCGGCCCTTCCAAAGGACCTCTATCCCGAGACGGGCAACCGGTTCCCGGCGATCAAACGCGACGCAGTCCCGGATTCCTTCGGACCGGGACCGATACGCCTCTACAGCCCGCCCGTGGCGCAGAGCATGACCGCCGTGAACGACTATCTTCGGCGCAAGGCCGGCCTCGAGCCCCGCCTGGTGGAGCTGGCGATCCTGGTGACGGCGCGTGAGATGGACTGTGCATACGTGTGGACCGCGCACGAACCCGCGGCGCAGAAGGCCGGTCTGCAGCAGTCGATCATCGACACCGTCAAGTACCGCCGGCCGCTCACGTCGCTGGGAGACAAGGAAGCGGTCATCGTCCAGCTCGGGCGTGATTCAATCGGCAAGCACAAGGTCGGCGCGGATACGTTCGCCAGCGCCGTGAAGCTGTTCGGGAATGAGGGGGTCGTCAACATCGTGTCGCTGATCGGCGACTACGCGGCGACGACCATCCTGTTGAACGTGGCCGACCAGCACGTGCGCCCGAAGGACAAGTCGCTGCTGCCGATACCGTAGACCGAGCTGATACGACTATGAAGGTCGTTGTGGATTTGAACATATGCGACCTCCACGGGCTCTGCGTGGAGAGTGCGCCCGAGGTGTTCGAGATTGGCGACGACGGTGCACTGCACATCCTGAATGAGGCGCCGCCGGAGAGTCTGCGCGCAAAGGTGGCCGCGGCGGTGCGGGAGTGTCCAACCGGTGCGATTTCAATCGAAGAGTGACCTGCTCCAATGCTGCGCCGCATCGCCATCATTGGCGCCTCGCTCGCGGGCCTGCGTGCGGCCGAAGCGCTGCGCGCTCGGGGCTTCGACGGTGAGCTGACGCTGATTGGCGACGAGCCACATCGCCCGTACGACCGGCCGCCGCTCTCGAAACAGGTGCTCCAGGGCGTCTGGGAGCCGGAGCAGACCCTCTTCCGCAGAAAGGACGGGTACGACGCGCTCGCGCTCGACATGCGCCTTGGCGTGCGCGCGCTGTCGCTCGACCTCCGCGCGAGACGCGTGACGCTTGCCGACGGGACCTTTACCGACTACGACCGGTTGATCATCGCGACAGGTGCGCGCGTCCGGACGCTCCCGTCCATTGCGCCACGAACAGGTCTGCTCGCCCTACGCGGTCTCGACGACGCGATCGTGCTGCGGCGGGCGCTGATGGACGCGCCCCGCGTCGCGGTCGTGGGCGCGGGATTCATCGGCCTCGAGGTGGCCGCCTCCTGCCGCGCGCGCGGCCTGTCCGTCACCGTGATCGAGCCGCTTCCCGTCCCGTTTTCCCCGATCTTCGGTCGGACATTCGGCGAGATGATCGCGGCCATGCACCGGGACCACGGCGTGGACCTTCGCACCGGGGTTGCCGTGACCGATGTCGTCGGCGATTCGCGCGTCGCGGGGGTCGCGATCTCCGATGGCTCACGGATCGACGCCGACGTGGTGGTGGTCGGCATCGGCGTCACTCCAAACACGGAATGGCTCGAAGGCAGCGGCCTCACGCTCGACAACGGTATCGTCTGCAGCGGCTCCGGTGAAGCCGCGCCGGATGTCTATGCAGCCGGCGACGTGGCCCGGATCGCCAACCGATGGCACGGCGATTCACCGCGAATCGAGCATTGGACCAACGCGGTCGAGCAGGCCGTGTGCGTCGCGGAGAACGCGCTCGCCGGCCCCGAGGCGTGCACGAGCTTCTCGTCCGTGCCGTATTTCTGGTCGGATCAGTACGACCGCAAGATCCAGTTCATCGGTCGCGCACGGCCGCACGACGAGATGGTGATCGTCGACGGGTCGCTCGAGGATCGACGATTGACAGCGCTCTACCGGCGTGGCGATCGAGTGGTGGCGTGTCTCGCCGTGAATCAACCGCGTGCGCTGATCAAGTACAGGAAGCTGATCGCCGCCGGCGCCTCGTGGGGGGCCGTCCTCTCGGGAACAGCCGTTGCGTAGCCGCATCGGCCTGTTGCGGGAGCGGTCTACTTCTGCTCCTTCAGAAACGCCAGGGTGTGGGTGACGCATTCGTCCGCATTGGCAGCGGCGATGTGGTACGCGTCGCTCCGGATGATCACGAGCCTCGAATTCGGAATCTGCACCTGATAGGCCCGTGCTTTCTCCACCGAATTCATCTTGCTGCGGTCCGCGGTGATCACCAGAGTCGGCGCGGTGATGCGTTGCAGGACGCCTTCCTTCGCGAGATCGAAGTTCGACAGCGATTGGCTGAGGCCTTTGACGCCCTCGCGATCCCCCTTGCCGAAGAGCGTGTTCCAATACGCGATCATCTCCTTCGACACGTTCGAACCCAGCCGATCCCGCTGCGGAATCGGCGAGGGGTCGGCGATCGCCAGCGGCGACGCCGGCCCGCCGACGACCACCAGCGTCCGCGTGCGCCGCGGATAGTCGGCCGCAAGTCGCATCGCAACGGCCCCACCCGTTTTCGCGCCGATGATATGCGCCGACTCGACGCCGGCCTTGTCCATCACGCGCGTGACGAACGTGGCGAGGTTCGCCAGGGAATACTGAAAGCCGCGCGGGATGCTCGAATGTCCAAGTCCAGGCAGATCCGGCCGGATCAGCCGATACTCCTGCGCCATGCGCGGCACCCACGCGTACCATTCCACGCTGGATTCGTCGTTGCCGTGGATGAGGACCACGGGCTCCGGCATACGCCAGGGTTCGCCGAGCCAATCTTCCCTGTAGAACAGATCTTCCTTGTAGTCCTCTTCGAGCCTCCGCACGGGCAGGCTCTGAGCGCCTGTCGTCCTCGACGTCAGCGCAGATGCCAGAGCCGGGACGCCGAGCAACAACTTCCGCCGCGAGACCGTGCGAGTCATCTGTTTGCGGTATCCCATTGCGTTGGAATCGTCAGTTGCGCTCGACCACGGGCTCGACGTACAACTCCGCCCTCGCGGTCATGTCCGCGTCCACCTCGATGGGCAGGCCGAGCGTGACATACCGCGTCTGCGACACGAAGAGCTTGTACGTCCCCTTCGCCACCCGCACCTCGGCGATGCCACGCTCGTCGGTGACGGCCCGGTACGGGTGCATGAAGACGCGGGCCTCGGTGAGCGGCGTCTGGTCGGCAGCGTCAACCGCCTCGATCCTCACGACGTACTCGGGGCGGCTGACGACCCGGATCCCGAAACCGAGGGACGGTCCGGCGTGCGGGATCCCCTCATCCGGCTCCTCGCTCGAGGGCCCGTTGACGCTCCACGTGTAGAGGCCGTCGACGGCTGGAGCGGCGAGCTCGACTTCCGCAACATGGAGGCCGGCGGTGCCGGGCCAGATCTCGGCAGGCACCCGGCCCGTCGCGACGAGCGCACCGTCATGGTCGTAGATGGAAAACTCGCTGTCGGCGAGCTCGCATCCCTCCAGGCACTTGAGGCCGACCTTCATCGTGAATCGTTCGCCGGCGCCAATCGCCGGCGGGACATCCCACGCCGCGATGCTGATCGTGTGCGGCTCGACCGTCGCGCCACCATCCGTCGTTGCCGCCGGCGGGGATTCGGGATTCGGCTGCGAGTCGCCCATGCTAGGACGTTCCCTCCCTCGCGGCATTCGTGCCGGCGATGTAGCCGTGAACGAGGGCCCGGCCGAGTCCATGCTGGTTGCCGCCACCGCTCGACTCGCCACCCGCGTACAGGCCTGGAATCGGCTCGCCCTGCATGTCGATCACCTGGGCCTTGCCGTTGATCCGCAGGCCGCCGTACGAGTCGTGCCAGACCGGGTAGAGCGTCGCCGCGTAGAACGGCGGGGTGTCGATCTTGTGCATCGGCGCATCTGCTCCGCGCGCGAATTCCGGATCGCTCCCCTTGTCCACGTACGAGTTCCACTTCGCGACCGTCTCCGCGAGGTATGCGATCGGCACCCGCTGGAATTCGTGTCCCTTCTGAATCTTCACGGCCAGCTCCTGGATGGTGTCGGCCTTGAAGAAGAAGCCGTTGGTCGGCGACGTGAAGGGCGGCTCGATGTTCCACTTGTCGCGTTCGACCGCTGCTCGATCGAAGATCGCCCAGATGGGCCCCGAGTAGAAGTCGGGCGACTTCGAGCCCTCGTTCATCGCCAGCGCCGCGTGGACGCTGTTCGGCTCCGCGTAGGTCGCCCTGATGTTCGCGACGCTCGCATTGCGCCAGTCGAGCTGCACGTGCTCGAGGCCTTTCTTCGGCTGACCCTTGTTCGGCCCGGCAGGAAATGCGGCGCCACCCTGCCTGGTCGTGACGAGCATCTCGTTGAAGAATCGCTTCCCCACCTGGTTCACGACGATCAGGTGCTGGAAGGAATTGTTGGCGAGGTTGATGCCCGTCGATCCGCGCATCGAGAACGTCGGGTGGCCCGGCAGCATGTCCGTGTAGGGATCGCGCGTCGCCAGGTTGCCCGGGAAGTGGAACGTGCTTGCGTAGGAGAGGTTCTGCTGCATGCCCGCGAGGTTCGCGCCGACGCGCATGCCCGCGATGATGCCGCTGGCGTCCTGCCCGCGCGGTCCGAGCAGCGCCCAGCCGCTCGACACGAACGCGGGCTCGCGCCACGCCGGGTAGAACATGCTGCGGAACTGCGCGTTGGCGCCGTGTCCGCCGGCGCCGATGATCACCGCCTTGCGCGCCCGGATGTAGATCGTCTCCGTGCGATCGTCGATGTTGCCGTTCTGCCAGAGGCTCTCCAGGCGCCGGCCGGTCTCCGGATCGACTCTCGGCGAATAGCTGGCGCGGATGCCGACGACCCTCCCCGAGAACTGCTGCTCGCGGATGATCTCGTCCATGTGGCGGTTGAGGATGAACCTGACGCCCTTTTCGCGCGCGCTGAACTCCAGCGGCCTGGCGAGCGCGGCGCCGTTGGTGCGGGCACCCTTGCTCGCGACCGTGGTGCCGTCCTCCATGAACCGCGGTGCGAAGTGACTCGAGCTCTTGCCCGCGATCCCGGCATCCTGCTTCGCCACCGTCCCCTTCTTGATGTCCGTCGTCGCCCCTTCCATGAGGAAGGTCACGGCGCGCCTGGCGCGCGACATGCCGCCGTTGCCGTGCGTGCCGGAGATGCGCCCCATGCGGACGTAGTTCTTCATCAGGAATTCGCGAGTCGCGAAGCAGTTGTCCGCGTACGCGCGATGGAGATCGCGCTCGTTGTACCGGTACGGCGCCTGCGCCGCCGCATCCATCACCGACCAGTCGGTGTGGTCCCTGAACAGGAAATCGGTGTCCTCGGTGAGCTCCGCCACGCTGTGCTGCCGCGGCGCGGTGACGAAGCCCTCCGGATCGCCTTTGCCCTCGATGTCCCGCAGCTGCAGCGGGTCGCCTCCGCCAAGCGAGATCTGTCCACCGCTGTGCAGCATCTTGCCGCCGGGATCGAAGTTCTGATCGATGACGATCACCGATGCGCCGAGATCGCGCGCGCGGATGGCGGCCGGCAGTCCCGTGCAGCCCGCGCCGATGATGACGACATCCGCCTCGTAATTCCATCGAACAGCCGTGACGGGCGACTGCTGCGCGAGCGCGGTTCCCGACGTGGAGAGCACCGCGGCGCCGACGCCGGCGGCTGCGCCCGACTTGACGAAGTCGCGCCTGGTGACGGGCTTCCCGCCCTGCCGTTTTCGATCTTTCTGATCACGTTTCGCGGCCATAGGTGCACCTCGCTTGAAGGCGGACCTGAAGGTCCGCCTCTACGAACTGGAGGGCCGAACTGAAGGTCGGCCCCAACGAACTGGAGGGCCGACCTGAAGGTCGGCCCCTACGAAAACGGGTTACTTCTTGCCCTCTTTGGCGCCGTGTTCGACAAGGAACTTCGCGACGGACTCGAGTTTGGATGCCCGTGCGGCGTCGAGCGCCGTGCGGCCGTCGGTGTTGACGGCATTCGGGTCGACGCCGAGGTCGATCGTCAGCTTTACGCTCTCCAGGATCAACGGTTCGAGCTCGGCGCGATTGGGCCGCACCCACGCCCGGCCGCCGCCGACGCCGAGCGCGGCCATCAGCGCGGTGGTCGCCTGCGTGCGCCGATCGTTGAGGTCGTTCACGTAATACTCGTTGCGGAGGACGAACGTCGGGTCGGCGCCCTTCGCGACGAGGAGCTGCATCACGCCGGGCTCGGCGAACCGCGCGGCGAGCCAGAACGGCGTCGCGCCAACCAGCGCCGGCGCGAAGTTGAAGTCCTCGGACGACCGACGCTCGGGGGTCCACGTTTGCAGCGGCGTGTTCGGATTGGCGCCGTGCGCGAGCAGCGCCTTCACCATCCGCTCGTCGCGCCGCATGATCGCTTCGTGGAGCGCGGTGAATCCGGGCCCGGCCGCGTTCGCGTCGGCACCCTTGTCGAGCAGGAACTCGACCGTCTCGGTAAACCCCGAGTGCGCGGCCAGCACCACCGCGCGCACGCCCCACGCATCCGCGTCGTTGACGTTGGCGCCGGCGGCGAGCAGCAGCTTCGCCGACGCGAGGTCGCCGACGCGCGCCGCGAACATCAGCGCAGTCTCGCCGCCGAACGGGATCATCCGGTTGTATTCGGGCTTGCCGTGCGGCGGCACGGCCATCACCTGCCCCAACGCGTCCGAGCGGATCCGGATGTCGGCGCCGCGCGACAACAGGACCTTGACGACGTCAGGGTGCTGCTCGGAAACGGCCCACATGAGCGCCGTCTGCCCGCGCGGGCCGCGCGCGTTGACGTTCGCCCCCTTGTCGATCAACTGCGTGACGACGCCGGCGTTGCCGGAGCGGGCGGCGATCATCAGCGGCGTCTCGCCGAGCAGCAGCGCAAGGTTCGGATGCGCGCCGGCCTCGAGCAGCCGCTTGACCATCCCGGAGCTGCCGTTCAGGCTCGCGTTCCACAGCGGCGTCGCGCCGAGATCGTTGGCCGCGTCGACCTTCGCGCCGGCGCGGATCAGCAGGTCCGCGATCTCGAGGTTGTCGCGATAGCTGGCCCAGTGGAGCGCGGTGGTGCCGTCGGCCGCGGCGGCGTTGACGTCGGCGCCCTGCCGGATGAGGGCCCGAAGCGCCGTGACATCGGCGGTTCTGGCGGCGTCGACGAGCGACGCGGGGTCGGCCGCGCGCAGGGCAGCCGTATCCGCGCCGATCAGAACCGCGACGACGAGCGCCGACAGGTGCACCAGCGTGCCGCGCATGGTCAGAGGCCGGAGACCGTATCGATCTGCAGGTGGCCGGTGCTGCCGCCAAGCCGCTCGATCGGCACGTCGAGCTTGTCCATCAGCGTGACCAGCAGGTTGGCCATCGGCGGCTTGTCCTTATATATAAGGTGTCGGCCCCCCTTCAGCTTCCCGGCCCCGCCCCCGACGACCGCGAGCGGCAGGTTGTCGCCCGAGTGGGCGTTGCTGTTCGAGATGCCCGCCCCGTACAGGATCGTCATATGGTCGAGCAGCGAGCCGTCGCCGTCGTGGGTCGCGCGCAGCCGCGCCACGTACTTCGAGAAGAGCTCGACGTGGTAGCGGTTGATCTTCGACATCCGCTCGATGAGCTCGGGAACGTTGCTGTGGTGCGACAGCGGATGGTGCGCCTCGGGAACGCCGATCTGCGGGTACGGACGCGCGCTCTGCTCCTTGCCGATCATGAACGAGATGACGCGCGTCAGGTCCGACTGCAGCGCGAGCACCTGCAGGTCCAGCATCAGCGCGAGGTGATCTTCGAACACTGGCGGCACGCCCTGCGGCTGATCAAGGGACGGCAGCTCGAGGCCGGCCTGCTGCTCGGCCTTCGCGATGCGCCGCTCGACGTCGCGCACCGACTCGGTGTACTGGCTCACCTTCGCCTGGTCCTCCGGACCGAGCTGGCGCCGCAGCGCCGTCAGCTTTTCGGTGACCGAGTCGAGGATGCTCTTCTGCTCGCGGAGGCGCTTCTCGCGCGCCGCCGCCTCGGTGCTCCCGGTGTCGCCGAACAGCTTCTCGAACACCGCGCGCGGGTTGTATTCCATCGGCAGCGGCTGCGTGGGGCTGCGCCAGCAGAGCGTGTGCGTGTAGACGCAGCTCAGGTTGCCCGTGCACGCGCCGGCATTGTTCGGCGGATCCATCGCGAGCTCGAGTGACGCGACCTGCGTGTCGCTCGCGAAATGCCGCGCCAGAAGCTGGTCCATCGACACGTCCGCGAAGATCTCGACCTCGGTGCG
>Ga0070704_100002286_pt1 | contig 10701 bp, 5 predicted proteins | sample KBSK5252metaG_FD_65467 | JGI IMG/M metagenome (GOLD analysis project Ga0070704, IMG submission 65467) | Corn, switchgrass and miscanthus rhizosphere microbial communities from Kellogg Biological Station, Michigan, USA - KBS K5-25-2 metaG | ecosystem: Host-associated > Plants > Roots >... | reverse complement strand
GCCTCGGTGGTCACCTGAAAAGCGGCCATGTGTGGTCACTTGAAAACCGGCCATAGAGAGGCGGCCGGGACGAGTGGTTTTTTTACGCTTTCGTGATCAGTTTGTCCATCCTTATTTCCGCTAAGCTGCAATCTCAGTCTTAGTCCGCCAGCTGCGTGGACCAAACTTCAAGACATGGCCGTGATGCAACAAGCGATCGAGCATGGCCGTGACCGCGGCCGCATCGCCCAGCAACTTGCCCCAGTCTTCCACCGGCCGATTGGAAGTCACGAGGGTGCTGGCGCGTTCATAACGGCGCATGATGATCTCCAACAGATCTTCAGCTGCAGTCAGCGGCAGCTTACGCATGCCGAGATCATCAATGATCAGCAAGGGCCAGGCGACGGCACTTTCGATGAACTCTTTGCGCGAGCCATCGATAGTCGCTTCCGCCAATTCGTCGAGTAACGCATGCGTCTCCCGATAGAGCACGCGATGACCTTGTTGAATAACCGCCTGACCAATCGCTTGCGCTACATGGCTCTTTCCGGAACCAGGCGGGCCTAAGAAAAGCGCATCTTCGCGGCGATTGACAAAGTTGCCGCTGGCCAGTTCGAAGAGCAAACCCCGATTCATCTTCTTATTGAAGCTGAAGTCGAAGTTGTCTAGTGTCTTGAGCAGATCGCGAAAGCCGGCCTGTTTGCGCCGTCGTTCCAATAGTCGATCTCCACGCCTGGTGAGTTCGTCAGTGACCAGACAGGAGATGAGATCAATCGGGGCCATGGCTTCCGTCTGGGCCTGTTGCAGGCGCGTCTCCAGCACGCTGGCCATGCCACCGAGGCGCAGTTGTCGCAGGGCTTGATGTAACTCAATCAGATTCATGTCGCTTCCGACTCCTTTAGTCTTAGTTGAATGACGTCGCGGTACTGCTGTAGCTCACGGATCAAAGGATCAACTTGATGCAGGGTGAGTGGGAGGGCTGGTTGACGCTCGAGAAAACGCTTCACAAAGTGATATTCGTGCACGCCGAGCGCGAGCGCTTCGCTACAAGCTTCCTCCACTCTCACTGGTCCAAAGCGCTTGGCTAGTGAGAGCACGCCCAGAATGCGACGCACTCCCATCTGTCCCTGGTGTTGATAGATGGACTGACAAAGCCTGCCGATATTGGCGCCGGCCCGAGTGGCGCGCTCCAGCAGTTGGCGTGTTGATGATGGCGTGCGTGGTGAGCGATCCTCTTTCTGGATGCGATGCCAGCCACGCTTCTGGCGCAAGTGCTCGCGTAAGAGTTGTCCAGTTTGCGGATGCAGCAAACGCACGTAGAGACCGTCCCATTGCACCGGGAGGCGCCGCCCGATCCAACCTGGCGGCGCACTGTAGTAAGCGGCAGCTACTTCCACGCAGCCATCGAGATTCACTACGCGCTGTCCGTATTCATAAAAGCGGAAGGGCTCGAGTGGTAGTGGCAACAAGTGCGGTCGCTCTTCGGCAAACATCGTGGCCACCTGTCGTTTGGTGGTGCCGTGAATGCGGGTGTCGGCCCAGTTAGTCTCCCAGCGATCGAGATAAGCCTGCGCCATTTCCAAACTCTCAAAGCGCTGACCTTTAAGTGGTGTCTTCTGCGCATGGCCCACCCCAGCTTCAACTTTGCCTTTGCGATCCGGATCTTTAACGCGACAAGGCAGGGCCACCGCACCGTAATGGGCCAACACATCACGATAGAGTGGGTTGAGCGTCGGGTCATGAATGTCCGCCTTGAGCACTCCTTCCCGCAGATTGTCGAGCACGATGACACGCACGCTGCCACCCAAACGACGGAAAGCTTTCTCATGTAGTTCGGCCCAGATGCGACTACTGGAACGAAAGGTGAGCAGGCGCACGCACTTGCGACTGTAGCCAAGCGTCATTACAAACAGACGCGTACGTTGATACTTGCCACTTTGCGGATCGCGCACCCATGGTCCAGTGCCGTAGTCCACCTGCGCTTCCTCACCGGGCTCTGTGATGATCACCGCACGTGCCGGCTTCAACTCTGGCGGACAGAGTTTGTTAACGAAGCGTTTGACACTTTGATAGCTGTGCGGGAAGCCGTAGTCGGTAACCAGGTCCTGCCAGATGGCCATCGCATTACGGCCCCGACTTAATGACTCCTGAATGAGCTCCCGATAAGGCTCACAATTGCTCTGTGTTTGCGCGGCAGACTGTGGCTTTGAGGGTGACCTCGTGAAGCCAGAGTCGGTGGTCACCCCTATGGCCGGTTTTGCGACTTTGGCCTGATTAACTGCTGTATTGTCGCTGGTGGGTGGGGCAGAGTCGGTGGTCACCTCTATGGCCGGTTTTGCTCTGACCCAACCTGGCTGGCGCACACTGATCCCGGCGGCCTTGAGATAGGCGCTGGCAGTCTCGCGCCGCACACCCGTGGCCTGCTCGATGCGGCGCAAGGACCAGCCGAGGCGACCTAAGGCAATTATTTGTTGTCGTTTATCGTCGCTCAATACGTTGCTCATGCCGCTGCAGGCTAGCTTGCCTCGCAGCGCCGTCAACGTCCCGTGCGACTACTTCTCTATGGCCGGTTTTGAGGTGACCCTATATGGCCGGTTTTGGGTGACCCCCGAGGGTCAAGATGGAATAATCCAGAACTTCGAGAGGGCGCCGGCACCGCGGAACGAATCAGTTGAACTAGACCACGGCGCGACTATGTAGATTGATATTACGAAAGAGGTGCTCGGAAAAGCTCTAAGGTAAGGAATTATGACTCAATGCCGCAGAGTGTGGCTTGTAGAGTTCTTCTGCGTACTTGATGATGCCTGTCGTCAGCAGCAAGTCGGCGAAGGTTGGTTCAAGTCTGGCGGAAGTTCCGGCGCAAGCGATTTCGATGTCGATCAAACAAATTCTCAAGAGCCGGAATATTCTGTGCATCGTTCCTGACCAGAGGAAGGCTGAGGCGGTTAGAGCTACGGTTGGGCTCGCTTGCGTCCCGCCTCAATCCTCCAACAACATGAACGCGTCACGCTGTACCTCGATGGCGACTCGTCATCACTCGTCGAGCGGTCCAGGTATCGCACAGTCACACCAGTTGGGCCCACACCGTGAGCAATCGGTGCAGACGCACACGGCGCCGCAGACCAGCGTCCCGTCACACGCTCGCGCACAACAGGTAAAGCCGGATGCCTCAACCAGATCAGCCGGAAGACTCTTGCTTGCGTTCAGCACCTGCACTCCAAACGCGTTTTCAAACTTCATTAGTCTTCCGCCAACCTGCAGAGTAGTAACTGCCTCCGTCGTCGCGATCTGCAACTCAACCTTGCCGTCGCGAATATACGGAGTGAGCGTAAGCTTCTTCCCGTCGCGCTCGATTGTGAACGCAGTTCCTACGACTTGCGTGACATTGGCCCAATGACCGCCGTCGAGCGTTATTCTGAGTTGCACGGCCTTCACTGAACCCGTCTCGACTCGCGCCGGTTGCGGTGCGGATCGACCGTGAGCCCAAACGATCATGATGAAACCCAACGCCGCCAGCAGAGTTATGGCTGAGCCCTTAACAATGCGGTGAATCTTGAACATAGCAGTTCTCCTTTCGTTGCTGTGTGGTTTGTTTGGGAGGTTATATTCCGGTAGTCGAGCTATACCGGCTGGGCTGGGACGCGGATAATTCTCTGGGCTCAGAGGCGACTATACGCTCAATAAACGATCCTTAAAAGATATTTTCCTTGTCTTGGACTTCCTTTTGTGTCATATCTGGTCCCCCCGAACACCAGCTTTAGAAACATCACGAATCGCCGCGCGTTTTCGTTCCGCAATGACACCGTTATGTCTGTTAATACCATTGTGAGGAGTTGAGATGACCCGAATACTCTATTGGAATATCCAGAACTTCACGATGACCAAGATCGACAACGGCCGCTGCGCCGTCGATAAGCTGGACCACATTCTGGAAGTTTTTCAGTCCGACGTTCCCCCCGACCTCTTTGTCGTGGTCGAAGTCTTCGCACGCACTGATGAAGCGGTAGCGGTAGAAGGCACGGTGCTCCCACAATATTACCCATCCGCGAAGGCTTGTTTAGCGTTGCTTGGTGAAATCCGCGCTCTACCGGGTCTGGAGGATTTTTGCCTCGTACCTCCGCTGGCTTTGGGGAGCGTGGGGATGACCGAGGGCGTCGCCGTCTTTTACAACCCCAACAGCGTGCAATTTACAGGACCCAGGCTCTACTACAAATGGCATATAGATCCGGACGATCGGACCGGCCAGGCACAACCAGTACATCAAAACACATATCACCGCATCATCGACTATCCGTTGAACTGGAAAAATTGTCTGCCCAACCCACAAAACACGATCGCAGAGCTCCGATTGGATCGTGATTGGTCCTTCGACATTGGCCTAAACCAGCCAGTGCGAATCAAGGAATGGAACCTGGCTGGGGAATGGCAATACTGGCGGCGGAACCGGCCAGTCCCCTCGGGTGACGTTTTCCTTAATTCGGCTCGCATTCAGTTTCCGAGTTCCGGCAACCGGGCTCCGTTTTGGACGCAGTTCTTCGATCGAGAGTCTGCGGCGACGCATCCTCGAGTGATTAATCTATTTGCGGTTCATACTTCTCCCTCGACCGCAGTCACATCCGTGGAGAAGATGGCCGATGCCCCTGAAATGACAGCGGTGGCTATTAACGCGGTGAACGTCATCCTCGGCGACTTCAATGTTGATTCATTCAGCGGCAAAGCCGACACCTACGACTGGCTGCTAAACAGTAATTACACGATGCACTGGGATCCGAGAGTGGGGCACGCTGGTGACGTACACCCTGAGCGCATGCCGTATTGCATGACACACTACTTACCGATAAGTGACGCTACGCCCTTCCGTGCCGGTGCGAATCCAGACGCGCGAAACAACGCTTACCCGCGCTACGGTTACATGGGAAGTGCCTGGCCAATACTGAACCTATCGGGTGCAATTGATAATGTATTTACAGCCTACGGAGCTAATTCAGGCGGGCCACCTGCTCAGAACAACATGACCATTCTAAATAAGGTGGTAGGCACCCCCTACAATAAAATTGCCGCCGCACCGGTTGTGACACCGGAGTTGCGAAGCGGAGTGCACTCAGTGTCCACCATGAGCAATGAGATTCCACAGGTTAACGCACCCGGCGGGATTGCACCGTGGGTCGATACGATCGCGTTTACGGACTGGAGAAACTTTGGACGTATTCGCGGAACCAGCGACCATCTACCGTTAATGATCGACGTTTAGGACCACCGCATGAGCTTGCAAAATTTACAGGAGCTGCTGCAGAAGCAGGTCGACTCCGACAAGCGGATCACTGTTTCCAGCGCGACCTTGCGAACAGCGAACCTGACACCGGCTCCGGACTTCGACACGATCATCCAGAAGTCGCTGGTCTTGCAGGGATCGTTGTCGGTGGCTGTGCAGGGACCGGTTGCCAATCCGAGCGGCAACACCCTGACGGTGAATGGAAGTGCCTCGTTTCTCGGATTGACTTCAATTCCAGTGCGGCTGGATTTCACGCTGGACGAGTCGCACAACACTGTCGATCTGTTGCTGGCCGCCACCTTGCCGGCCGATTGGACCTTCAAAACCAGTTTTCCGCTGCTGGTCGGATTTCCATTCGCCGATCTTGCACTCACCAACTCCTCTTATTTCGTGACGACTGCGACTACCACCACTTTCACGTGGCCACAAGAAACACTGACACTGCACGCGGGCTTGAACTTCGCTGCGTTTCTCGGAATGAGTGGTCCACTCAGTCTGCTACAAGCGTTAATCGACACGCTCGATCCACACACAACTGTCACGTTCGCGGGAGTGATCAACTGCAACGCCGTAACTAATCTGGCCCAGGCAAAGCCAGACTTGTCGCTGACCGGTGTCATCAACAAGCCCGTCACCGCCAAAACGAGCTTTGCTCTGAGCCTGCCTGAAATCCATTTGAGCAGTGCTCCGGATGAAAACGGGCTTTCGACCTACTGGCTTACGTTCGCCTCCACCTTGAGCGTGAAGAACAAGCCGCTCAGTATTTTTGAAGCTGCTATTCCACTTCCGCCTTCCAAAACGCTGAGCTTTCTCATGCTTCCTGCAAAGGCACCAATCACGCCGGAAGACATCATCGAGCTCATCGGAGGCGAAGACTTCACGAAGCACATTCCTACCGAACTTCAGGATGTGTTTTCGTCAGTCGGCTTAACCGAGCTCTCAGCGCGCATCAATACCAGGACGATGAGCGTGTTGTCGATCGGCGCCGGGATTGGCACCACGAAGCCGTGGCCGATGGGCCAATTGACGATCGAGAGCCTGGTGCTCAAGTGGTTGATTCTGTCTCCCTTCGCCGGGGCGGGGAAAACGGTCCTGGTCAATTTCACTGCCAAAGCAGAGTTTTTCCCGAAAATATTTCAGGGCCTGTTCGAGTTCAACATCATCTTTGACGAGTCGAGCAAACAATTGATGATTGCGGCTAGTTACACCGGTCTCGTCAGTCTTACAAATCTGCTCGCCGGCTTTTCAGATCAGAACAACAAGATCAGTAATCCGTCTCAACTCGAGGCGATCCAATTCGACACCTTCGTAGTCACTTTCACCAAGTCCGGCGAAAAGTATGAATACACCCTCTACGGTAACGCCAAAGCAGACTTCAATATTCTCGTGGCGGGAAAACCGATCGTCGCCAACCTCCGCGTCAAGATCGACTCGTCTGCCAAAACCTACCAGCTCATCGGCGGTCTGGCTCTCGGAAATTCCTACTTCCAGGTTGAGGTAGACATAACCGCTACCGCGAAAGTTCTCAGCGCCTACTGGACCGCAGTCAATAATGACTACCTGGAACTCGAAGCAATCCTCAAGGATCTCGGGTTCAGCGACGTTCCACAGATTCCCAGGAACCTCGATCTGAGTCTCAAGTCCGCGAGCATTACCTACGACCTCACGGATGAGATCTTCATCATGACTGCCGAGTCAGTGAACTACGGCAAAGCGGTCTTCGTGGCGACGCAGGTTAATAAGTTGTGGGAATTCTTTTTCCTCGTCGGCGTGGATAAAGAGTTCAGCCTTTCCAACCTGCCGCTCGTGGGCCAGGAATTGGCGCGCCTCGAGAACATCGAAGTCGGCAAGTTTGAGGTCGTCGCCGGATCGATTCCATCCACGAAGGATATTGCCGACAAAGTCAATCCTTTAATCAACAAGCTTCCCGATGGTCCATATCCGAATTTGCCGGCGCCGGCAGCTGGTAAACCGATCGGCAGATTTATCCTCAAGGCGGAAGTCGATTTCGGGAATCAGCCGCCGATCCCGATCGTCATTTCTCTCGGAGCGCAAACCAGGCAGCAGTTGCTGCTGGCGGCGAACGAAAACTCCGGCGGCGAAGTTACGCAATCGACGACGCCCGACGGCACCACGTGGCTCGACATTCAGAAGAGCTTCGGGCCAGTCTCGATTCAACGGATCGGAGTGCTGTATCAGTCGTCGGCGCAGGCGCTCTGGTTCGAGATCGACGCCACCCTCGCGTTCGGCCCGCTGTCGCTCAACCTCGTCGGTCTCGGCATCGGCTCGTCATTGAAAGATTTCACTCCGGAATTCAGCCTGCGCGGGTTAGGTGTTGACTACAAAGAGCCGCCGCTGACGATCGCCGGCGAACTCGTCAATCTCGTCCCGCCCGGCGGCAAGGGGTTGCGCTTCGAAGGTGGCCTCGTGATCAGCACCGGCGAGTTCACAGTGCAAGCCTTTGGTTACTACGGCAACACGTCGGGCTTCAGTTCGATGTTCATCTTCGGCGACATCGCCTACGACTTCGGCGGCCCGCCAGCGTTTTTCGTCACCGGTCTCGCGCTCGGGTTTGGTTACAACTCGCACCTGACGATACCGATCATCGACGAAGTAGCAACGTTTCCGTTCATTCAGGTGTTGCCTACCTCGACGGCTCCGAATCCGCAACTGTTGGGTGGCCCTAATGCTTCGCCGTTGGAAGTCCTCAACAAGATTCTCGATCCCAGTTTTCATCAGCCGCCGTGGGTGGAGGAGAAGAAAGGGAGCTTGTGGTTCGCGGCTGGCATTACGTTCACCAGCTTTGAGCTGGTCAACTCGCAGGCGCTGCTCATGGTCGATGCGGGAAGCGAGCTGGTGATCGCGCTGGTAGGCACGTCGCACGCGCAGTTTCCGCAAGCCGGCGGCGAAGTGGTTTACGCAAACATCGATCTGGATCTGCTGGTCCGGTTTGCGCCGTCCGAAGGAGTCTTCTCGCTGCAGGCGGTGCTGGCGTCGAGTTCGTTTCTGCTCGACAAAGCGTGCGTACTCACAGGCGGGTTCGCGTTCTTCATTTGGTATGAAGTTCCGGACAAGCCGGGCAGCCCGGGCTCGAAGCACAAGGATGATTTCGTGTTGACGCTCGGCGGCTACCATCCGGGCTTCACGCCGCCTGACTATTATCCCAAAGTGCCGCCGGTTGGATTCCATTGGACCATGGACTCCACCATTACGATTCAGGGCGGCGCATACTTCGCGCTCACGCCCGCGGCGTTGATGGTCGGCGGAAGTCTCAAGGCCACTTATCAATCGGGCCATATCAAAGCGTGGTTTGACGCGCACGCCGACGTCATCATTCGCTGGAAGCCGTTCTGGTTTGACGCCGACATTGGTCTCACCATCGGCGCGTCGTACACGATCGACTGGGGATTCACAACCAGCACGATCACCGTGCAGGTTGGTTGCGAGCTGGAATTCTGGGGTCCGCCGACCGGCGGCACGGTGACGGTCGATTTGTGGATCATCTCGATCACGATTCCGTTTGGGACGCCGAAGAACAACACGCAGCAAGTTAAAGGATGGGCCGACGTCGAAAAGATGTTACCGAACACGGGTTCGGATGCGGCTGTCAATGTACTGAAGTTGAGTCCCGCGACCGGGTTGATTCCCAACGGCACCGCGCCGTTGAAGCAGAACGCGATGGCGGAGGAGGAAGCCTCGCCGTGGATCGTGCGCGGGACGATGTTCTCGTTCAGCACGTCGTCCTCGATTCCAGCGACGACGGCGACGATGGGCGAGGCTCACTTTACTGGCGACAAGTTCAATGTCTATCCGCTGGTGAAACTCAACAGTCAATGGAACGGCGTTAGCGCCGCGCTCGGCGTGAAGATTTATGATCTGGTGGACAAGAAAGATTACGCGTCGAGCTTTGAGGCTGTTGACGTTCAGGGTGGTGTTCCGGCTGCGATCTGGGGAGCGCCGCCGGAGGGCAATGACGGCAAGCCGCAAGTACCGGACGCTAAGCAGCTTCTGGTGCCGAAGCAGTTGACGGGGCTTTCGATTCAGGTGAAAGCGCCGGAGGTCGGCAATTCCGCGGGGTACATCGAAGTTCAGACAAACCTGAAGTTTGACGAGCTCGGTTTGCCGTCCGCGGTTCTGCCGTTAAGCAGCAAGGCCGTTCCGACCGGCGACGTTCCTGCGAACAGTGCGGTAACGATCTCGACGATCATCGCCGGCATCGCGTCGTCCACCGCGCGCGACACGATTTTCAACGCGCTGCGAGCGGCCAACTACGCGCCCGATACCAACGACCCGATGACGCATTTTCGCGACCAGCTAGGATGTCAATTGAACGCCGAGCCCCTGCTCGTGAAAGGTTAACGTGAGCGAAAATTTTGCCAAGATCGCGTTCGCACGCCTGAGCGATACGCTGCCGGCTAACTCGGTGCAGTTCTACGACGGCTACTTCGCGCAGCTTCCTTCCGGCTCGTACAAGATCGAAGTCACACATCAACTTCAGAACACGCCGGAAGCGGTGCAGTATTCGAAACACCAGACCTTCACCGTTCGCGCTCCGGAATTCTTGATCGATGCGAGCACCGTGATGCAGGCCTATCCAGCCAACGGCGCTTCCGATATCTACGATCAGCGGCTTCCGTTTCTGGTGCTCGCCGATCCCGGATTGCCGTGGGAGCGCAGCCTTGTCCCGGGCTCCCCACCGTCGACAAAAGACAAGCCGCAGCCACCCTGGCTGGCCCTCGTGCTTTTCGCTGAAGGCGAGGTCTATCTGCAAGGCGTGACCAACAGCCCGATCGCAACCACGCAAGTCAGCGATCTTCTAAAAACGGATCCGAAATCAGAAACACTAAAGCCCACACTGCCGAAAGACTGGGTGTCGCCCGAGCTGATGCAGTCGCAATGCAAGACCGTCACGATTCCCGGCGCGACCTTCAACGCAGTGATGCCGCTCAAAACCGAGTTGTCATTCCTGGCCCACTGCCGCGCAGTCAACTCGCCACACGAAGATCAACTGCTGCATTCGGTGCTGCTCGCCAACCGGCTGCCAGTGGCTAAAAAGACCCCGCGCCGTTACTTCGCGCACCTCGTTTCACTTGAAGGTTTCGCCGACTATCTCGGCCCGTCACCGCAAAAAACAATTCCTACGAAACCGAATTCAAGCGAGTTGATGGACGTGCAGATGGTATCGCTCTACAACTGGACCTTCGTCTCCATGCCGGAATCGTTCCTGAGCTTTGAAGCGTTGCTCAAGCAGTTGATCGCAAGTGAAGCGACCGCTCAAGGCGGTGGAGCACTGCGTCTGCCACCAGTATCGGGACTGCCGTCCACCGCACAGAATCGAATCCGGGATGGATATGTAGCGTTGAAGTTCGTCGCCGGCTCGGGTGATGAAACGTTCGCGTGGTATCGCGGTCCATTCTCGCCCGTGGTGCCGGCGGCTTTACCGCCGGTCG
>Ga0070704_100002281_pt1 | contig 10712 bp, 8 predicted proteins | sample KBSK5252metaG_FD_65467 | JGI IMG/M metagenome (GOLD analysis project Ga0070704, IMG submission 65467) | Corn, switchgrass and miscanthus rhizosphere microbial communities from Kellogg Biological Station, Michigan, USA - KBS K5-25-2 metaG | ecosystem: Host-associated > Plants > Roots >... | reverse complement strand
TGCGCAACCTGACCGGCGGGCAGACGCTCCCGGCCGCGCCCGGCAATCTCAAGGGCGCATTCCGCCCCTCGTGGTCGCCAGACGGCAAGTCGATCGCATTCACGTCGGACCGCCACTACGCGTTTCGGCCGCACAAGCTGCCGGCGCCCGGCTGGGAGCATCTGCAGGAGCTGAGCATCTATGTGATGCAGGCCGATGGGACCGGACTGAAACGCGTGACCGCCGCCGGCGTGACGACCGGATCGCCGCGATGGTCGCCCGACGGCCGCAGCCTCGTGTTCTACGAGGTCGACACAGCGCTCACCTTTGCCGCGCGCATCGTTGCGCAGCCGATGGTCACCTCGCAGATCGTTTCGGTGGACGTGGCGACCGGGGCGCGCACGTCTCACACTTCGGGTCCGGGTCTCAAAGTGTCGCCGCAGTATCTGAGCGCCACTCGCATCGGCTATCTGATGAAGGCGGCGCCGCGCGGGATGCAGACCGGCCTGGCATTCACGACGGGCGGCATCGCGACCGGCGGCACGTTCCGCAATCCTGCGTGGTCGCCGGACGGTACGCGCGTCGTTTACCACCGGCCCGATTTCTCGGCGCGACCGCAGAACCAGCCGCTCTACAGCTGGGACCCGGATACCGATTACCACTACACCGACGTCTTCCCGCAGTTCTCGAAGGACCGGCGGCTCGCAATCAGTCAGCTGAACAACCTGGCTACGCCGGAGGCGGCGATCGCGGTGATGAACGCGGACGGTTCGAACCGGCGCGTCGTCTTTTCCGACAAAGCGGCGCCTGCGTTCGTGCCGACCTGGTCGCCTGACGGCCAGTGGATCGCGTTCGGCGTGGGCGGCTTCTTCGGCGCGCGTGACAACCGGCCGGCCAAGGTGATGATGGTGCGCGCCGACGGATCGCAGCCGAAGGACGTGACGAAGGGACCGCTCAACAGCGGTTTCCCAACCTTCTCCCCAGACGGCAGGCGGATCGCGTATCGCGTTTGGGGCGAGTATGAACGGCCCGACGATTTCGGCATCCGCGTCATGACGCTCGCCGACGGCTCGGTGACAACGCTGACGACAGAGCTGGACAACTTTCCGGCATGGTCGCCGAGGGGCGATCTGATCTCGTTCACGCGGCGCTCGCACGACGAGGATTACGACTACGACATCTATACGATGCGGCCCGACGGGACGACTGTGAAACGGCTCACGGACGCGGCGGGCAACGACAGCCATCAGTCGTGGTCGCCAGACGGCCGGTCCATCCTGTGGACGAGCGGACGCTACGGCTTCAAGGACGAAGCGGCGCTCTACGACAACGCCTTCCAGCCGTTCGGCCAGATCTTCATCATGAACGCCGACGGCACCAATCAGCGGGTCCTGACCCGGAGCAAGTGGGAGGACTCGATGCCGGCGATCGTTCCGTGAACTGACACGCTGAACCTCGACGGAGCGCAGATGGAGACATCCAATCCGTACGCACCACCGAAGGCGGCCGTTGCTGATCTCCCGACCGGTCTCAAGCAACGCAGAGTGTGGGTGATGATCGTCTTCACGATCGTCTCGAGCGGGCTTTACTACCTGATCTGGTTCTTCCGGCGCCGGAAGGCGCTGAATGCGTTGAACTCCCAGCGGAAGGTCCCCCTTTGGCCGCTGCTGCTCTTCAGCGCCGATCTGGTGGTCGAGGTCGTAGTGAGCATCATGGCCGGCGAGCGGCGGGTCGACGAGGTGATCGGCACGATGCCGGCGCTGTTCTTCAGCGCCGCGCGACTCATCACCGGCCTCGTGATGGTCTGGCAGTGCTTCGTCATCAAGGACATCATCGAGGACCATCTCACCCGGCCAGACGACGGGGCGATGCCGAGTATATTCGTCGAGCGCGTTCAGCTGTCCGGGCTGGCGACCTTCTTCTTATCGATCTTCTACCTGCAGTACGTGATCAACCGGCATCTCGCGCGTTTGCAGTCCGCTACGGCGGTCAAATTAGATACCGTTTGAAAAAGGCCATGGCCCTGGTCCACGAATCCAGGGTCGCGACCGCATTCTCACCGAGCGTCTGCTGGTGCAGGTAGGCGTGTGTCACGTTGGGATAGATCTTGAATTCGAACGTCTTCCCCAATCGCTGCATGTCCGGCGCGGCGCCAGACACTCTCGGCGCGAGCCCGGGGTCGTCATCGCCGGCGAAGGCCATGACCGGCGCCTGGATCTTGCCCATCGTCGCGGCGTCGGGAGGCGCTCCATAGAAGCTGACAGCGGCATTGAAGCCGGCGATCGCGGCTGTGCTCTCCCATGCCATGCCGCCGCCGTTGCAGAAGCCGGTGACGCCGCTCTTGCCATTGGCTCGTGGCAGTTTGAGCCCGTAGTCACGAGCCGTTCTGACCAACTGCATCTTGTCAGCGGCCGACCGGCTTCCAAGCGCCTTGGCGAGATCGTCTGAGTACTGAAACGAATCGAAATTTCCTCCGCCCGGTCCTGTACCCGAAGCCAGATCGGGCATGACGACGATGAAGCCTTGAAGGGCGACTTTGTCGGCGAGTGCACGCATCCAGTCTGCGCCTCCGCCTTTCTTCGGCGTGCCACCGATGTCCATCCCGGGGCCTGGATGAATGACCACCACGACGCCGGCCCTGTCGGTGCCGAGCGGTTCGACGACCCAGGTTCGCATCATCACACCGCCGGTCGAGAGAGTCGCGGGAATGTCGATCCAGCGGCCACGTCGGGGCGATTGGTCGGCAACTTTCCCGGGCCCGTTCAGATTGCCCGGCGGGATGTCGTCTCGCTTCGCGATTTCCTGTTGCGCCGCACGTTGGCGCGCCGCCGACGCCGTCAACGCCGCATCGTCTTTGGGCTTGGGCATTCCCGATGTGTCGGCCTGAAGTGATGCTGACGGCGGGGCCATGTTCGTGAGCAGCGCAAGCGTGTTGTGCCAGGCATGCTCAGTCATGTCGAATCGGACCACGCGGTGCTGTGTCGGCGTGCTGATCGATGTCTCGATGCGGCCCTCTCCCCAATTGAAGGAGATGGCGACGCTGTCACCATTCGAACCCGGCTGACCGGCGAAATAGTCGCGCACGGCCCTCGTGCGGCGATCGATTTCAATTGCTCCCAGTCGGCTCAGCGTCTGCGCGACTGCTTCGCGACTGGCAAAGGAATCAGTGCCTCCTCCGTTTGGTCCGAGGCCGGACAACAAATCAGGAACAACGGTGATGAAGCCTTCTTTGACGACCTCCGTCCCCACGGCGCGTGCCCAGTCGCTCATCGCCTGGTTCTGGTCCGTCACCACCGCGACCGGCAGCGTGCCGGAGAGGTCGGGATAGATGACGAACGTGCGGATCATGGACGTCCCCATCGGCACGTCGATCCACTGCGGGTGATGATGGATGAGCGAAGCGCTGAGGACGGCCTTGGCCTCCTTGGCGTGAGGCAATCCCATCGGCATGACGCCCGGGGCCGCCACCAACGCCTTCGCCGCGACGGTCGTCGCGCCTCCCGGCGCGAGCGCCGCCAGGACCTGACTGCTGACGATACCCAGACGACCAAGAGCGAACGCACCGACGCTCACGGCCACTGCGCTGAACAGAACTTGCCTGCAGGCCTTCGGCATCACGTCCTCCTTTGAAGGAAGTGTTGTTTCTGGTGCCGATAGAGTATCGGAATATTGCCCTCTTAACAGGCCAGGGGCCGTACGATCTGCCTAAGACCCGATCGAGCGCGCTCGGAGGATTGGAGCGCGAGGGCTACCTGCAGCCGACAGTGAAGATTGAATCCGCACCCTCAATCATCAAACCTTCCACTGTCAGTCCAGTGAGCGAAGCGGAGGTATCGCCGCACCTGATGCCGGTTTCGAGCACCATGAAGTGCAGGACCAGGTCGAGCCTGTTGTCCCCGTTGACATCCTCAACGTGGTCGCGGCTATGAGCTTCCGTGGCCCGTTGTGGTCCGAACCTAACGCTCAACGCGTCTACCTTTGTAGCGTCAAAGGCATCCGTCGTCAGGATGGCTACGGGGATGACTCCGTTACTCTGCACATTGATGCTGTTCGGCAGGACGCCGGGCTTGATATCCAGTGTTACAACGTTCGGCCCACCCGTGGGCGCGAGCTCGTCGGCTCCCATGTCAACAACAAGGAGTCCATCGCCGTTGCCATCCAGGAGACGCGAATCGCCCTCAAGATCAGTCGCTGGTAACGCGGGAGCAGCGTTATCTCCAACATCGATGCTTGGCGAACTCTGAGCCAGGTGATAGTCGCCCGCGGCAGGATTGACAAATTGGGGATCGGCCGAGATGTTGCCGTTTAGACCGGTCTGGTCCGTGCAGATGCCACCGAAGGCCGTTCCAGAGACGCTGACCACATTGTTGAACCGGAACTGTGGCGGATTAACGTCGTTGAAGTTGCCGCAGAACACCGCCGTCTGTCCCGCTGGAGCCGCGATGATGTTGTTAATCAGAACAGTGTTGGCATCGAAGCCGTCGGCCAGAATCGCCGAACCTGAAAAAGCGTCATTGTCGGCCAGCGTGTTATTCACCATTAACGGCCCGCGCCCACCAGACGGCACGAGCCAGTAGATCCCTCCGCCGCACCCGGCATGATTGCCCACGATCAGATTTCCAAGAATCGTCGCGTCGGAGGCATTGACGATCCATATCGCACCTCCCTGAGCGCACGGAATGATGCCGCTGACGCTATTGCCAGAAATTATGTTGAGTTCGATGGTCGGCGTTCCTGCCCCAAACAATGAGATGCCACCGCCGTCGGCTGCCGTCAGCGTGTTGTCCCTAATGATGTTGCGGCGGATCAGAGCGTTGGAACTGCCGCGAATTCCGATTCCGCCTCCTCCGGTACCTCCCGCGCAGCCGGCCTGAACGTTTTCAGCAATCGTGTTGCCTTCGATCACGGGTGAGCCGGAGGCGATGAAAATGCCGGCCCCGGCACACGCCCGATTGCCGATGACGGCGTTGGCGTAGATACGCGGTGATGCGTTGCTTATCCGAATGCCTCCACCGTCGCCAAAGCCCGGGGTGTCGAAACCTGAACGCCCGTTGCGAACCGTAAATCCTTCGAGCACCGAGTTCGAGCTCTCGCCAGATGCAAACGTCACAACCGAATCGGCAGCGCCGCCGTCGAGGACAGTGAGTGTGTGTCCAGCAACACTTCGGACTGCGATGGCTTTGCCACTGAAGTTGATGTTCTCCAGATAGGTGCCGGGACACACTCGTACCGTATCGCCAGATGCTGCCGCCGCGATGGCGGCACCAACCGTGGCGAAGGCCGGCGTCGTGCCCTCACAATCCACTGCGCTGCCTTGCCCATCGTCGTCGACTATCCAGGTGGCCTGTGCAAGGGCTGGGGAGGCGGTCACGAGGTACACGCAAGCGACAAGGGAAGCGGTTTTCATAGCTTCAACCTGCTCAATCCAACGCGCAGATCCAGTCGGCTCTCACACAACAAACGTCGAGTGGCAGCAGTCCTAACGGAATTACAATTCCGCGGCGAGGACGCATTATGGATTCAACCAGACGCACCGTACTGAAAGCGGGTGTTGCGGCAGCGGCAGCGGCCGCCGTGCCGCGCTTGTTTGCTCAGCAGACGGGAAACGCGGGCAAGTTTTACGAGAAAGGGCCGGTTCGTATCTACTACGAGGAAGCCGGTTCGGGCTTCCCTCTATTGCTGCTTCCGGGCGGCGGACTGAACGCGACCATCGGCTTCTTCAAGGGCAATCCGCCTTTCAACGCGATCGAGGAGTTCAAGGGGGAATACCGCTGTATCACGGCGGACCTGCGCAACGCCCCCAGCGGCCAGTCAACTGGTCCTGTCGAAGTCGATCGGCCGTGGGAGTCCCACGCCGACGATCAGCTGGGGTTGATGGATCATCTGGGCATCGATAGGTTCATGGTGATGGGATTCTGCATCGGCGGTCCCTTCATCTGGAATCTTCTGAAGCGCGCACCAAATCGGATTGCCGCAGCCGTGGTGGCGCAGCCCGTGGGCTGGCGTCCGGAGATGCGCGACCGGAAGTACCAGGGCGCGTTCTGGGCGAACTGGGGTGCGACGCTGATCGCGAAACGTCCCGAGATCTCGCTGCAGACGACTGACCAGTTCGTCACCAGGATGTTCGAGACCGACCCTGACTTCGTGTTCACGGTGACACGCGATTTCGTGCGAGGTTGCCAGAATCCGGTACTGATCCTGCCTGACGAAGTCCCGGCACACCCGTACGCCGTCGCTATGGAATGCGCGATGCTGGCGCCCAAAGCCGAAGTGAGCATCTTTCCGTGGAAAGAACCGAAGGAGCGGATTCCGTTAGCGGTGCGTCAGATTCATTCGTTCATGCGCGCGCATCGGCCGGCGTAGGAATCAACGTTCAGGCTGCGCGCCTTTTGCGCTCATGTTGCGAACGACCTTCTGATACGCCCAGAACGGACGCATCAGTACGACGAAGTCCCGCGATATGAGCGCAACTGCGACGACCGTGGCCGACGTCACGAACCAGTCCAGCTGTGTATTCCCGTACAACATCAGGGAGACGTGCGCGCTCAACAATGGGGGCACGGAGGGGAAGCCGAAAACGAGCGCCGCGGCGACGGCGCTCCCTGGCAGAAAATGCACGAGCGCTGTCAGCTGCATCTGCGCTCCCGCAGTTCCGGCGTTCCGGCCGAAGATCGAGCCTGCATGAACGCGGGTCACGGCGCGATGTCCGGCGTCGTACAGCGCAATCATCAGGAAGTATGCGGCCCCTACTATGATCGCGGTAAGCACCGACGGCGGCAGCATCTCGATGATTTCGAGAAACCACGGCAGCTCCTGCACGCGAAGCTTTGAAGCCGCCACTCCCCTCGCGGTCCACGAACCCACGAGCGTATGAACGGCGGGACTGAACGCGAGGGTCAACGCCGAGAAGAAGAGTAGCCTCCGCCCCCACCGGCTGACCCCAATGCGGCCGCGGCGGAGCGTCGACGCCGCCTGGAGGACCGTATCGTCGAGCGGTGTGAGCTCGTGGAGCGGCACGCGCTTGCTCGCCCACCTCGAGATGCCCGTCACGACTCGGCTGACAAACTCTTCATCGTTTTCGTGGTAATGCGTGTGATCGCGGAAAACGGACAAGTAGTTGCAGACCTCGATCGATTCCACTCCAGCCGCGTCCTCCGCCGCGAACATCGGTCCATTCGGAACGGGATCGTGCGTGGCGTAAAGATCCATCCAGTGAATCTTTCGCTCAGCAAGCAGTCTGGCGAATCGGGATCTGAACGAGTCCACCGTGCGTTTACGCGGGCTCGCCGCGATGGCCAGCCCCGCGGTCATGAAGACGTACAGCACCAGGTAGATCCACGACGGCATTGGCGCGGTTCCCACCAGAAAACCCGCCCACTCCGGCACCCACCGGAGCAGCCACGTGTCGGCCAAAGGCGTTCGTGCGAACGGTATCGACCAGCCGTACCACCCGAGGACGGCCCAGACGAGTGAAACGAAGGCCGCTCCGCTGAGGAGCATTGCTGCAATGATCGGACGCTCGAGAAAGTCGGTCGTCGCCTCGTCTTCGTCGGGAGTCAATTCTTCGAGCCGCTGCAGGCCCGAGCCATATGTGACGAATAGGCGCAACTGCTCTGGGAGCTCTTGGGACACGGCTGCCGCAGCCACGGCTGCGCCCTGCGAGTGCGCGAGCACGACCAGGTGACCGCAGCGTGTCGCGAGATTCCGCATCTGACGGAGGACGCTCCCAACGATTGCCTCACGGCGGAACGGGCTCTCGTTGAACACATACGAATCGCCCAGCACTTCCGCAATCTGGAGGAACGCCCACTGGAAGTAGCCGCGCAGCGCGGGAATCGGGATCCGCCAGAGCAGCGCGAGAAGCGCAAGGATGATCTCCACGGTAAAGACGATTGGCGGCGAGATGAACCAGAGGAAGATCCAGGGCACGCATGCGAGAGCTCGCTTGATCCAGTTGTTAGGATGTGCGCGCCAGGCCAAACGGACGCGGCGTGCGATGGAACTGACCGCTGCGTACGGCAGCACCTTCATGCTCCAACCGGCGACGGTCGTGAAATCGGGCAGCACGAAGCTGTCGGCCCAGTGCGCCTCGACCATGAGCCAGCGCACCGGTCCCGCATTCGTCTCGAACCGCAGACACGCCTCGTTCGATCCACTTTCGGCCGGGCGGTCCAGTACCACCGATTCGACGACGCACCGGGTGGCGGAGGGTTGATGCTCGGCGACGCTCGTCGAATGGAGCCACGACCGAGTCCACCGGAAGATCGCTTCGCCGACCTCGACGAGACTCGCGCCGCGGCCCTGACGGCCGATCCCGTGGACGAGGAGGACGCCTACCTCGTGGTCTGGCTGTATGGGAGGCTCGGCATCATAACCACTCATCACACGCTCCGGCCGCGGATTCTATCCTCATTTGCGCACGTCATCGTTGTCGTGAGCGCGTCTACCAGGGGCGATAATGCGCTGGCGTGGATCCGCTTTTGCGCTTCATCGTTTCGCTGCTTGTGGCGCAGGTCGCGTTTGCGGCGGCCGCGGCCCAAGCGAATGCGCCCGGCGCGTGGCGCGCGACGAACGACTGCTTCATCCAGGCGTTTGTGCTTGGCGATCGAGGGCTGGCCTCGGTCAGCTACAGCAAGGGCGTGGGCGAACAGGGCGCGCGGTGGACGTGGAGGGCGGAGGGGCTGAACATCGTCTCCGAGCGGCGTGGAGTTCTCCTCATGGAGGGGCACTATGAAGACAGCGTGCTCGTCGCCGAGGTCGATTACTCGACGACCGACGATGTGGATTTCAGGACATGCAGGTTCACGCGATGAAATCTACTGCCACGAATCCGCCGCCTTCTTCGGCAATGACTCCGGGATGTATTCATTCAGCTCCACACGAATGCCATCGGGATCGAACACGTTGACATTCTTGACCCGGGCACCTGGAGAAACCGTCGTCGCCTGGCCGATGGTACCGGGCGCGTTACCGGCGGCGGCTGCGAGCCCCGCTTGCCGGAGCCGAGCGATGGTCGCGTCGAGGTCGCGGGTAAGTAGGTGGAAGTGCGTGAGCCCGGAAGGGAGGTTGGCTCCCGCTGGCTGCATTTCGAGAAACGTGTCGCGGCTGGCCTGGTAGTAGACATTCATTCGTTGGGGATCCGTGCTGCCAAACGTGAACCCGACTCGAAACCCGACGACATTCTGATAGAACTTCGCCGATGCTGGCGGGTCGGTCGCGGCGATCCCGACTACGCTCAACATCAAGCCCTTGGCGTCCTGAGCGGCGGTCCACGATTCCGCCGCTTTCTTCATGAGCGACTCGGGAACGAGTTCGTTCAGCTCCAGCCTGATGCCATTCGGATCGTAGACGTTGGCATTCTTCACGAAGATGTTTTGGGAGTAGCCCGCCGCGGTGACGGCGTTCGCAGGCCGGCCATTCTGCGGCGGCGTCGAAAGGCCCGCCTGGCGCAGCCTCGCCAGCGTCGCGCTCAAATCGTCGACGACGAAATGAGCATGCGTGAGGCCGGGTGGCACATCTGCCGTCGCCTGCTGCATTTCCAGGAACGTATTACGACTCATCTGAAAGAACGTGTTCGTGCGCGTGCCGTCCTGGCTCGAGAACTTGAAGGCGACCGGAAATCCTAAGCTGCGTTCATAGAACGCCTGCGACTTCTGATAATCGCTGACCGCGATCCCCACGAGGCTCAGTGTGAGGCCATTGCTCTTCACCGCCTGCCCCTGAGCCGCGCCCGGCTGCAACACGATGGGCACGACGAGGACGCCAAGTCCCGCTACGAACAAAGCGAACCGCTTCATCTATTCCCCCTCGTTTGATTGCCTATTCCCCCTCGTTTGATTGCCGGCCGTGCTTATACACCAACCCGCTCCTGGGCGCGCTACAATTCGCCCACCCGGAGGACGGAAGCATGGCGTTCGACTTGGTCGTCAACGGGACCGCACACCGCGTCGATGCGGACCCCCAGACGCCGCTGCTGTGGGTCATACGCGATCACCTCGGCCTGACAGGCACGAAATTCAGCTGCGGCATCGGGCAGTGCGGCGCCTGCACGGTGCACGTTGATGGCCGCGCCATCCGTTCCTGCAGCGTGCCCGCCTCGACGGCCGTCGGCAAACCGATCCTGACCATCGAGGGCGTGTCGCCGGACGGTTCGCATCCGATTCAAATGGCCTGGAAGGAATTCGATGCGCCGCAGTGCGGCTATTGCCAGTCGGGGATGATCATGGCGGCACTGGCGCTCCTGCACGACCGCTCGCGTCCCACCGACGCCGAGATCGATGCCCGCGTCACCAACGCCTGCCGGTGCGGCACGTATCACCGTGTCAGGCAAGCCATTCATCTCGCGGCCGATTTGATGAGGAAGTGACATGAGCAGCGATGTCAGTCGTCGCGAGTTCCTGGCCACCGTCGCCGCCGCGCATGGCGCCTTCGTCCTCGGCTTCTGGATGCCGGACAAGACGCAGGCGCAGACGCCCCTGGCAAAACCGTCCGGCGCGGTCTGGTACGAGGACCCGGCCACTCCCGAGGTCAACGCCTGGATTGTCGTCGCGCCCGACGAGACGGTGACGATCCGAATCGCGCAGACCGAGCTCGGTCAGGGCGTGTGGACGTCGAACGCGATGATGATCGCCGAGGAACTCCAGTGCGACTGGACGAAGGTCCGTCCCCAGTACGCCTCGGCCAACCGGGACGCGCGCGAGAAGGCGCCCGAGTGGACGCTGAAGGTGCCGGGC
>Ga0070704_100002279_pt1 | contig 10717 bp, 7 predicted proteins | sample KBSK5252metaG_FD_65467 | JGI IMG/M metagenome (GOLD analysis project Ga0070704, IMG submission 65467) | Corn, switchgrass and miscanthus rhizosphere microbial communities from Kellogg Biological Station, Michigan, USA - KBS K5-25-2 metaG | ecosystem: Host-associated > Plants > Roots >... | reverse complement strand
AACTTCGTGATCACCATCCAGGACAAGTGGATGAAGACGCCTGGATCGGTATACACGGGCGCGCTCACGGTCGACACGCCTCCCAACTACTTCGGCAGCAACTACATCGCCGGGGGCTCGGGCGACTCGATGATCTTCGGCAGCCTGGGAAGCGACGTTATCCAGGCCCACTCCTCGATCGACTTCCGGCCGGCTGCATACAAGGGTGCCGCGGCACTGACCTGCGCGCCCGGCAGCGTCGGCTACGGCAATTGGCTGTTCGCGAACCTCGTCGGCGCCTGCCGCGACGCGAGCACGTCGACGACAGGCACTCCAACCCCGTCCCTGCAGCTGCACGTCTCGGAGGGCGACTACTACGGCCCGGGCACCGACGGCATGACCTACGTCGAAGGCGGCGGCGGCAACGACGTGATCTTCGGCGACTTCGGCCAGAACGACCTGATCGGCGGCAGCTCAGACATGTTCGGCCAGACGGCTCAGGCGCAGCGCTCGAGCGGCTCGAACATGATCTTCGGCGGCGATGGCACGCGCACATCGCGCGGCAATTGCGGCGACGCGACCGTCGACCCGACACCAGGGTGTGCGTGACGACGCCGAACGGGCACGCGCACGACGCGGATGTCATCGTCGCCAACAACGCGGACGTGTTCCGCGTGGTCGGCACCAACGGCGCTTTCGGCTCATACAGCGGCGTGCCGAACGCGGCCGGGTTTGGGGCCTTCAACTACGACCTGCAGGGATATGTAGGCGCCACCGAGCACATCGTCGCTCGCGCCGTCAGGCTGCTCGACTACACGCTCGGCGGCCCTGACCTCGCGTCGGGCGGGCCCGACGGCGTCCAGGCCGGGCCGCTCGTGGTCGGCCAGGAGGCCGGCAACGGAATCGGCGACATCGGCGGCACGCCGATGACCTTCGAGGGCGTGGCGCTGCAGCTCGGCAGCGAGATCCACGCTGAGGGCGGCGACGCGTTCATCTACGGCGGCCCCGCGGACGACACGATCTTCGGCGGCGGCCAGAACGACACCATCATCCTGGGCTACGGCGACAACTGGGTGGACGGCGGTCGCGGCGACCAGTGCATCATCGGCGGCGGCGCCCGGTGTTTGATGAGCCGCGACAGCTCGTCCTTCGGCGAGCCGCTGTACGGCATCGCGGCGATCCCGGCCGCCAACCTGACCCAGCTGATCACCACGCCCGGCAACGTGCAGCAGGCGGTGATCAACCAGGCCGGCGCCGTGAAGTACACCGCGCTGCTCTACCCGTACAACTGGGACCCCGCGACGTACGCCGGAACGGGCCGCTCCAACAACAGCCCGACGTTCTCGACAGGCTGCAAGCAGAACCAGGTGTGCCCGCACTACCAGCCGAAGTTCGGCCACAACGTCATCTACGGCGGCTGGGGCGGCGGCGTGATCCACGGCGGTCCCGGCCAGTCGGCGCTCTCCGGCACCGAGGCTCCGGGCTCGACCAGCAAGTCCGGCGTGATCGAGACCGCCTTCACGGACAACTACAACCTGAACGGCGACCAGCTGAACGCCGCGCCGATCGAGACCGACTGGTACCACCCGTTCAACCCGGGCAACCCGATGGGTTGGGTGCCCCTGAACGCCAACCTCCACGGCAACGCCGCGCGGGCGTCGCAGATCGGCAAGGCGACGTACTTCAACACCGAGGACCCGCGGCGCAAGGTCATGCTGAACGCCGGCGGCACGAACTGCGTCTGGGCGGCGGGCGCCGACTGGACCACGTGCGCGTTCAACTGGTTCCTCAACTTCGACCCGACCGACCCTGCCCTCGAGCTGGACACCCGGTGGTACTTCAACACCGGCCACCCGCAGGAACCGGTCACCGGAGACAAGGCGATCTTCGGCGACCTCGGGAATGACTGGATCGTCGCCGGCATGGGCCGGGTCCGCGTCTACGGCGGGTGGGGCAACGACGTGATCGACCTGCGGGCGAGCATGAACGTGGACGGCGGCCTGAACGACATGCCTGTCCCCAACGTCACCGACGGGTCGGCCGGCACCCCGGCGTGGGAGAGCCTGGCTTACGGCGGCGCGGGCCAGGACATCTTTTTCGCGGGCACCGGCGGCGACCGCCTGATCGACTGGGTCGGCAACCACAACAGCTACTACGTGCCCTTCTCGCAGTTCGGCATGCCCGCCGTCAGCCGCACCCTGCAGCCCTTCCTGCCCGAGTTCCTGTACGCGCTGTCCAAGAGCGACGGCGCCGACCAGACGCTGGGTCCGCGCTACGGCGGCGCGGCCTCCCGCAACGGCGAGCCGTTCGGCGAGCTCGGGCTAGTCCTCCAGCACGACGACGCGTGGCACCAGCAGGTCGGACCTCCGTTCAACGAGATGCCGGAGAACCTGGGCGGGACGGCGAACGACGTCGCCAAGACGGCCAACGTGCTGCCCTTCCGTTCGCCCGGCACCGACCCACCGGCAAGCCTGGTCAAGGCGGCGGTGGGCGTGCCGTCCGGACTCGGCGTCAACCTGCCCTCGGGCACCAACACGCCCGGCGCGAGCTCGGTGCCGCTCTATGTGACCGGTACGCCCGGAGCGGCGGTGAGCTACTCCTTCACCGAAGGCACCTTCATCGCGTCGGGCAGCGGTGTGCTCAGCCAGAAGGGGCAGTTCGGTGCAACCGTCGACGTCTCGACCTTCCCAGACGGAACGATCAACGTCAAGGTCACGCTCGTCAGTGGTGGCGCTACGACGACGCTCACCGCGACGTTGGGCAAGAACAGCGTGCCGCCACCGGCGCCGTCGGTCGCCGCCCCTGCGTACGCCAACATCGCCAACAACCTGGCGTATACCCTCACGATCACGGGCCAGGCCGGCAGCATCGCGACGGTGGTGATGACCGACGGCGGCCTGCCGCTGCCCAACGTCGCGAACGGTATGGACATGGTCGGCTCGACCGGGACGTTGAGCCTGCCCGTCGACGCGTCGAACCTCGCCGACGGATCCCTGTCTGTCTCGGTCACCCTGACCAACGGCGCGGGCGACAGCGTCGCCTGGACGGGCACGATCATCAAGGACACGGTCGCCCCGGTCGTGACGTTGACCGCGCCTCCTTACATCAACATCGCGAACGTCTCGACCTACCAGCCGACGGTTGCCAGCGAAACGAACGCGATCGCCAGCTACGTCGTGACCGACGGCAAGCACACCCAGACCGGGACGAAAGCCATCAACTCCAGCGGCAAGTGGAACCTGCCGATCACCGCGTCCGCGTTCAACGACGGGCCGGTCACGATCACCGTGACGGTCACCGACCCCGCCGGAAACACGACCACCGTCGTGACCACCGTCTTCAAGGACACCGCCGCGCCGGCGGGCACTTTCACGATCGCCGGGACCACGATCAACGGCGTCGTCGCCGTCACCAACCCGGCCCTCTCGATCACGCCCTCGTTCACCGCCGCCTCGGGAATCGCCTCCGTCCTCTACTCGGTCAACGGCGGCGCCGCCGCACCGACGGTGACGTTGCCCAGCGTCGACGGTGTGTACACCGTCACCGCGCTGGTGATCAGCAATGCGGGCAACTCGGCCGGCTTCTCGAAGTCGGTGCGCCTCGACCGCACCGGCCCGACGATCACCTCATCGATCACAGCGCCGACGAACGCCGGGTCGTATGACGTCGGCCAGGCCGTGGCCCTGACCTACAGCGCGACCGACGCGGACAACGTGGCATCGCTCACCGCCCTCCTCGACGGCACGACGTCGATCAGCAGCGGGGTCGCGTTCAACACCGAGACCCTCACCCCAGGCAGCCACACCATCGTGATCACGGCCAAAGACGGTCTCGGCAACGTGTCGACCACGACGTTGACGATCACGGTGCATGCCACGGTGGCGGGCCTGACCACCGCGGTCAACGACGGCGTCACGGCGGGCAAGATCACCTCGAGCACGCTCGCGACGCAGCTCAACGGCTACCTGTCCAGCGCGCAGACCGCCCTCAACGCCGGCAACCACACGGCCGCCAAGGCCTACCTTGCCAGCTTCGTGAGCGCCGTGAACGGCGCCGGCACGTCGATCAGCGCCGCCTACGCCGCGCTGCTCGTGGCCTGGGCCAACGACCTGATCGGAAGGCTGTAACGGTCTCTTCGAAATCAGTTGCGCGGCGTCATCGCCGCTGGTCTCCTTGATATGAGGTGGTGCTGATGGATCGACTCGTCGCAAATCAACAGCTCAATGTCGACGATCAATTGGTCTCGAACAACGGCAGGGTCAACCTGATCCCGCGTGGACCGTCTCGGATTGCCAACCCGGCGCGACCGGTTCGGCTCAATCTGGGTTGACACGCTGGGGATCGCCTTCTACTTGGAGGGCGACTCCTATGCCGTCTCCGTGTTTTCACGGGGAGATTTCGAAAAGGCGAACGCCGCTTCAGCGTAGCCCGGGATCAGCAGTCGAGCTCGAGACCCGATCCAAGCGCGCGTCATAGCGTCCAAATGCGTCCTTCGAGTCGATCGATCTCATCGCCTGGCGGCAGCGTTACGAAGTTGCTGAGATGATCCGCCATCTTCCGCGCCGACACCGCTGCGTCGAAGGCGTCTTCGGAGTCACCAATCCTCAGCCGCAGCTCCGGATCCTTCGGCCAGCCCATGCGATCGAGGTAACTCCTGCGAGCGGCGGGGTCGCTTTTTACCACCGACCCTGTGAGGACGCGCGGATATATCTCAATTACCAGGGGAAAGACCACCGGGTCCAAGGGCCAGATCGCGAAACCATTGCTGCGAAGACGCGCGAGAAGGGGCATGCCCCGAATAGAGCCGGTACCGACGTGGCCAGCGCCACCGATCTGGAAAACCGATTTGCTGTTGTGGGCCGTATCCGTCCGGCGCAGGCGCGCTTGACCGTCCCCGGCGGGCGGTCGCTTGCGCTGCCGCCCCCAGAACGGCGGCTCCTCGTCGCGCAACCAGGCCTCGCCCCGGGTGGTCGCCTCTGCCCACGTCGCCACCATCGACTGGCCCAGCCGCGTCGCGAACCAGGCTGGGAAGCCGAATGCGAAGTCGAAGCCGACCACGAAACCTGGGTCCCTGGCCGCCCGATCGACCAGCCACCGGACAAGCTCGTCGGCCTTCCAGCCACCCTGGAGAGTGACCAATTCCTCGCCGATCACATGAGCGAGCCAAACATGCTTGCCGCCGTCGAGCGCTCCCGACCAGTCCACTGCGATAGCGGCGCTCGGCGGACTCATCGTGGCGAGAATAGCCCGCTAGCGATTGAGTCTCATGTAGTACTTCATGTAGTAATCCGTCGGAAAAACGACACAGGTCTGGACGGGCTGGTTGCCTGGACTAGAAGTTTCGAGCTGAAATCGATCGTTTCAGGGCTGCTTGGACGGAAGGTCTCAGAGTTCGGGACCGTGAGGCCCCGGGTTCAAATCCCGGGCCCCCGACCAGTTTTTGAATCAAAATCCGCGATTTCTGGGGTTGCCGGACGTCGACGGGGCACAGCCGGGGCACAGTTTCGTGGGGAACGATCGGTATTAGCGCCTGCGGAGGTGACTGTCGTCGGCCGATCTGAACTCGGTCGTTTGCAATCGATGGCTTCGCGGCAGCTTCACGCTGGAGATGCAACGGTCAGGACCGCGAGGCCCCGGGTTCAAATCCCGGGCCCCGACCAGTTTTTGAGTTCAAGACTTGCACCCCTTATCGGGCTGATGTGACAACGCCCCTGTCATCTGTAGTAGTCGTGTAGTAGTTTCGTGCGGGTTGGCCGCATCGATCGAGCCGCGTGTTCGTTCGTTGCGTTCGCGGCGGACATTGCTCAAGGCACTTGTTAGTCTCGATCGAGCTCACGAGTTAGGAAGTCGGCCGGCCTCTCGTTGACGGACGTACTCCAGAAGTGCCAGCCGGGCTTGACGGATGAGCCGACCCCGAAAGGTGGTGGGCGGATTCGACGCTTCTGCTCTTGAAAGTGAGCGGTCGACGATCTGGAGCGGCCAGGCACCTAGGCCGGTTGACGCGTCCCGGACCATCACCGCGATCTCTTGGAACTCGGCGTTTCCGGCGTTGTAGACGACGAACTCGGCCATCTTCGGCTGGAGCTCGCTGAGCGACAGCCGCCTTTGGACAAGGAGGTCGTCCAGGTCCTCCCGTTTGAGACGACGGCCTCGGCCGCTGGGAAGCTCATAGGCCCGCACTCGCTCCTCAGCGATCCAGCGATCGAGGGTCGGGCGGCTGATCCGGAGGTAGTCGGCCCCCTCGCCTAACGTGAGCCAACCTTGATTTATCATGAAGCCTCATAACACATCATAGACGCCTGTGAAGCCTCGGTCCCCCTTATTTCCGAGAGAGCGTGTTCGAACAGGTGTTTGGGACTTGGTACAATGTGGTATCAGCTCGGCACAAGGATTCAGGAGCCCATTTGCCTACTTACAGCACACCTGAAAGTCTCGGCCACCACCTCGCGGAAGTCGTTAAGGCCTATCACCCGCGCGGCGGATATGACCGGGTTCTCAAGTCGGCTGAGCTGAGTCGGACACGTTCCGCCCTTCACCAGGAGGCCGTGCGAACAGCGCCACCAGCCGAGCACCCGGATTTCGCCGACCTCGCGGCCAGCGCGCGAAGGTCCGGCAGTATCGCCAGCTTTTACATCGACCTGAGCAACTTCACTGCGCGCAGCATGTTTGAGCCAGCGGAGCAACTCGCCGATTTCACAGAGCTCGTCTTAAGCGCCTATTCGAATGCGATCGAGGACCATGGCGGTTACGTACTGGACATCCGTGGCGACGGAATAGTTGCCGGTTTTGGCGGCGTGAATGCCCGGCCGGACATCAACATTCCCCGAGCGCTTCGCGCGATGGTGTTCTGTCTACGGGCAACCAGGGACACCCTAAACCCTGAACTAGAGCGAGCCGGGATCGATCCGACAGATGTGAAGGCTTCGGGCGACTGGGGTGACATCCTCGCAATGAGGCTCGGAGCAAGGATCAACTACCTCGGCTCAAGAATGAACATCGCCGCAAAGCTGGAGAAGTTTGCAGACGAGTTCACGATCGTCGTTGGCGACGACCTGGCGGGGAACCTCATCTCGTCGTTGCTGAGTCCTCATGCGGACAGTCCCTACAAAATCGAGTACGGCAACGAAACGAAGGAGTACCCCTTTTTCGTCGTCAATTGGGAGTCGGCCAGTGGATTATCAACAATCCCGACGTCGTTTCCTCGGACAATCAGCGGAGGGACGGATGCGGGACTGCTCCGCACGATTCCAACCGGCACTCGACTATCCGTCACTTCGGAGGGGCGACTGGTTAGGCCTCTAGGTGCTGCGAGTGTTGCAACGGTAATTGCGCCCCATCGGTTCCATGGCGGTACGGAGACAGCCACTGGTAACCCCGCCATCGCATGGTGGAATGACCAACCAGATTTGTTGGAGCACGAACGTCGACACGTCGCCCAGACGTTTCCCGGTTTCAGCTTCTTCGAGCGTGCGGGGCGCATTGGTTGGCGTGGTTCCCTGCGCCCTTGGGGCAATCGTGAATTTGCCGTTGAAGTTCTCTGGAGCCGGGAGCGAGAGCGCATACCGTCGGTCAACGTGCTAAAGCCTCAAAGGCTCGGCCGCATGGAGCACGGGAGATGGCGACGTTCTCCTCACCTGTACGATTCAGGCAATCCATGCGTTGCTCGTGCGGTCGATTGGGCAGCTGAGTCACACAACGCAACAACCGTCATTGCGTGGACCGCGCACTGGTTGGGCTGTTACGAACAGTGGGTTGCGTTTCGTAAGGACTGGCCGCGGATTGGTCAGGATTAGCGACCCCGGGTAGGCGCTCATGAGCTTCCCCGCACTCTCGGTCGACCAGCTTTGGGAACTGAGGAGCGGCGTTCTTCAGAACGCAAGAAGACTCGTGGAGGACGCCGAGTACCTATTGGCCAAGGATCGATGGCCCGGTGCGTACGAGTCGGCATATTTCGCGCGAGAAGAAACCGCAAAATCAGCGGTCGTGTTTGCCGCCGCGTACCTTGTGGCGCAGAACGCGTCCAAACTCAACTGGCGGAATTTCTGGAAGGGTTGGAGGGACCACCAGAAGAAGAGCGCTGGCTTCGTAATGATGTCGGCGCTGTACGCGCGGGTGTTCGAAGGCTCCGCAGCCGCTGAGGACCCGGAAGCCGAAGGTCGCGAAGCGGCTGCGCTGCGGACGCAGCGCGAGGCTGCCCTCTACGTCAGCTGGGACGGCGGCCTTAAAACACCGTTGGCCGCGATCACGGAAGGACAGGCGCGGGAGATGGTAGCGGAGGCATCGAAGATGGTCGAGGCGGAATTGACATAAACGGATGCGCATCGAGCCGTGGTAGCTCAAACGGTTGCTATCGACAAGCCTCGGCTATCGTGAGCGCAAAGATGCGCAAGCTGCGCTCTGGCCCGGGTGCTCGGCGGAGAAGGGGGAGAGATACGGCTTGGGCGATCCCGCTGCCCGAGGTTGCTTGACTCGGACTGAGGATCGGCCTTGGCGGTTACTCCTATAAGCGACCAACAAGAGGTTGCCGATCATCGTTGGTGGTCCCTTGTTGGCCCGGCACCACTTCTTGAGCCGTCCGGCTTCCTGACAACTCCGCACGACAGGTTTAGAGCCCTGGACCGCGTTTATGAGCTCGGCGATATACACCTTGAGACTGGCGAGGGCCAGCTGGTCGACTACGTCGGGTCGCTTACCCAAGGCTGGAGCAAATTGGAGTCGTGGCCAATCCTCGTCTTCGGGAACGTGGTTGGCGCGTGGCCGACCGTGTCGCGATTGGCCGCGCGAGCGGTGCACCGGCTTTGCTGTCTGTTGTCAGTCACGTGGATAGAGCCATGGCAAGTGCGAATCGCTCCGGAGCGGACCTCCTACCTGCCGCCGCGGGTGCCCGAACCCGTCCTGGTTCCAAATGCCTCGTTCCTGCTTGACCTCGATAGCCCTAATCAACCTGAGCGCGATCCTCAACCTCTGCCAGACTGGCTGGTGGCCACTTGGGGAAAACTCGAGTCAGACCCCGCCTTCCGGTCACAAGTCGAACCAGCATTAAGCCTCTGGCACGAGGGCATCCTTCTCCAGCCGGAACACCCGTCGATGTCGATGGTGGCCTATGTCGCCGTCATCGAGCAGCTCGCCAAACCAGTTCGCGATGCCGCCGACGGGCGATTGCTATCGGGCCAGACTTTCTGGAACGCTGTCGATTCGGTTGCCCCTCCGGAAGACGTGGCAGCCCTCAAGCAAGCGGATGTTTACGGCAAGCGATCCGCGACAGCACACGGTGGAGGACTCCACGGGATCGAATTGGAATTCGGCCATATGCTCCTGCAGCCAATTGGGATGGGGGATCCCACCTATGACTTCATGTTCGACACGCTGCAGAGAATGAAACTCGTGTCGCGTTCGCTGCTGTTGACGCACCTTGCCTAACTGCGATGCCTGCCAAGGATATCGCCCGCATCGCGGACACCGAGCTTAAGGCGGTTGCGGAGCTGCCTCATCTCCGCTCCGTACGCACACATCGTGAGTGCGCCTCCGCGAGACAGGCTGCCGGCGTCCGCACGCCTCGGGGCTCGCCTTCAAGTGTCTAGTGCATTAGACGATTTGTGTAGTACTTCATGTAGTACTTCGGCCAAAAGATGGCCCAAAACGGGCGGACCACGCCCAAGGGCTTGGAAAACCCGAATTCAAACCGCGCCGGGAGCGGTAGGCTTGCTGCAAATCCGGATGGGCTTCTCCAGCTTGATCTTCGATGTGAGCCTTAAGGCCGCCACCGGTAGCCGCCAAAAGGGGCGCTTTGATAAGGCAGCCAAGGACTTCGACCGGGCCGTTAACGAGGCCCGCCAACAAGGCGCTCCCCCTCAGGCGATAACGCTGTCCTTGCTGATGCGAGGTGTCAACTATCGCGATTGGGCGAACAACGGTTCCCGTGACAAGTTTCGGCTGGCCGAGCAGGACTACCTCGAACTTCTGGGTATCAACGAGATGGCAAGAGGGCCTGGGAAGGACGATGCCCTTCGTACAAAGCGTCTGCTTGCGGTTGTTTGCCAGGACTGGGGAGCCAGCACGCCGGCCAAACTGATCGACGCAGAGCGATGGTTTCGGGAATGGCTGGCCGCCGTCCCTGATACGAATCCGGAGAAAGCTGAGGTGCTCTTCTCATTAGCTCAAGTGTTGGCGGCGCGAGGCCAGCGGTCAGCGGCAGAACAACCTCTGACCAGGCACTAGCGATCACCGATGCGACACAGGGGCAACAGAGCCTTGGTTCAACGGTTCTGCACCATGAACTTGGCAACTTTTATTGGGCTGAGAAGCGCTTCGACCTTGCGGTTTCTCATCTTCAGGCTTCAGTTGAACTTCGAGAGAAGATCAGCGGTCCTGACGATCCCGCGCTGGAGCCGACACTGGCTGCGCTCAGCGCGGTCTACCACGAAATGGGCGAGCAGGCTAAGTCCGATCAGGTCATGCAGCGAGCTCTGGCGGTCGGTCGCGCGCGTCGCCCCGATTAGATAAGAGAGGCAGCCCATGTCGCCTGAGGCAGCTGAGGCGTCGACCCGCGACGCCTAGCTAGGCAGCCACCGGATGTTGATGGTGATCCTTAGGGCAGGCGCATCTCACGACTCAGATCCGGATATTCCGAGTGCTAATGCCGGCGCCAGTCCGGGAGTCATGCGTCTGCCGCTGGCGGGCGACGTCTTCTGGGCAGGCCATGGCCAGTTCGCATCGCGGTATCCGGCGTGCCAACGTC
>Ga0070704_100002277_pt1 | contig 10729 bp, 7 predicted proteins | sample KBSK5252metaG_FD_65467 | JGI IMG/M metagenome (GOLD analysis project Ga0070704, IMG submission 65467) | Corn, switchgrass and miscanthus rhizosphere microbial communities from Kellogg Biological Station, Michigan, USA - KBS K5-25-2 metaG | ecosystem: Host-associated > Plants > Roots >... | reverse complement strand
CGCTCTGCTATCACGACTGAGATCGGAACCGGGGTCCTGTGCGTAAACCGGTGATCGCCGCCCTCGTGATGGGCGGGCTGCTGGCGCTGGCTGCGATTCGCGTCGCCGATCTCTGGTTGTGGCGGGAGCAGGCGCTCGGCGACGCGCGCGCGCGCGCCGGCGGGCTCGCCGTCATCCTTGCCGAATACGTTCGCGGCACGTTCGCGGCGAGCGATGCGTCGCTGCGGCACCTGTCGCTGCACAGCGAGCGCGTCGGCGGTCCCGAGGCGCCGGGCGACGCGTGGGCGCCGAGCCTGGCGGCCGCGAAGGCGGGACTGACCGGCATCGGCTCGATTTCGGTCGTCGACGCGGCTGGCATCATCCGTCACTCCACGATCCCGGCGATCGTCGGCGAGTCACGTGCCCATGAGTACGCGTTCCGGAGGCTCGCCGCCGACGCGCTCGACGACTACGTCGTCAGCACGCCGTATCTCTCCATCACCGAGCCGCGGCGATACATGATTCCGATTGCGCGGCGATTGAAGACGCCAGCCGGCGCGTTTGCCGGCCTCATCGTCGCGACGTTTCTGCCGGCCGAGCCGCGCGGACTGTTCAGCAAGGTCGACGTCGGTCAGCGTGGCGCCGTGTGGGTGTTCCATCCCGACGGCGTCGTGCTGTTTCGCGAACCCTCGGAGACGAACCCGCTCGGCGATTCGGCGACGGCGAACCCGATCTTTCAGGCCGCGCACGACGGCAGCGCCGCGGGGACGCTCGAGGGCCCGATCGAGCGCGGCGGTCCGGTTCTGTTGAGCGCCTACCGCGTCACCACGACGCCCCCGCTCGCGGTCGCCGTGTCGCTCGACCGCAGCGAGATCCTCGGCGACTGGCGGCGCCAGGCGATCGGATCGATCGCCGTCTTCGTCGTGTTCGGCCTGATGATGGCCGTGATGGTGGCCGTGCTGTACCGGCAGATGGACGCGAAGGTCGGGGCCGAGCGCGCGCTCGCGGTCATGCGGCAACGCGAATCGGACACGCTGAAGGAGGTCAACGAGCGGCTCTCGACTGCCCTGGTGAGCGAACAGCGCGCGCGGCGCGAGACCGAGGAAGCGGCGCGCCTCAAGGACGAATTCATCATGACGGTGTCGCACGAGCTGCGCACGCCGTTGACCGCCATCGCCGGCTGGGCGCAGATGCTCGAGACCGGCATCCTCGACGATAGACAGAAAGTCGCCGCGATCCAGACCATCGCGCGCAACGCGCGCGCGCAGACGCGGCTCATCGAGGATCTGCTCGACATGTCGCGCATCGTCGGCGGCAAGCTGCGGCTCGAGGTGCGCGCGATCCACGCGGACGACGTCATCCATCAGGCCGTCGAGAGCCTGCAGCCGGCAGCGGACGCGAAGCGGGTCGCGCTCGACACGTCGGTCGATCGCGCGAGCGCGTCCATGCTCGCCGATCCGGAGCGGCTGCAGCAGATCGTCTGGAACCTGCTGTCGAATGCGATCAAGTTCACGCCCGCAGGCGGCCGCGTCTTCGTGCGTCTCGAACGGCCGGAGGGCGGCGGCGTGGTCGACATCGTCGTGAGCGACACCGGGATCGGCATCGCGCCCGAATTCCTGCCGCACGTCTTCGAGCGGTTCCGGCAGGCGGACAGCGGCGCGCGGCGGCGTCACGGCGGCCTCGGTCTCGGGCTCGCCATCGTGCGTCATCTCGTGGAGCTGCACGGCGGCACGGTGACCGCCGAGAGCGAGGGCGAAGGGCGCGGCTCGACCTTTCGCGTGCGGCTGCCGATCAGGAAGACGAAGTCCCCGGCGGGCGACGAGACGACGTCACACGTCGAGCTCGTCGAGTAGATCGCGCAGCCGCTCGAGCCGGTATCCGCCGTCGTCCGGATTGTGATACCCGACGGCGCGCTCGCCGGCCGTGAGCGCCGCCGCGTCCTTCATCGGCTCGAACTGGTGGCCTTCGTGCCATTCATTGAACGAATTGATGTAGGTGAGCAAGAAACCCTGTTTGACATTCGCGAGCGTCGCCCTGGTCTGCAGCGCGAGCGTCGTCTCGAACGACTCGGTGATGCGCGCCAAGCTCGCGCGCGCGGCCCGTTCGCGGTCGGCAGCGCGCGACCAGTCGTACGTCGCGGCGCCCGGCTCGAACGGCGGCGGACTGTAACAGGAGTTCGGTTCGACCTTGCGCTGCACGATGCAATCGAAGCCGGGGTTGACGTTGAACGAGAACACCAGGTTGCGCGCCGAACAGTTCTGGGCGTGCGCCGTCCACGTGTCGGGCGCGACGTAGTTGTCGTAGATCGCGATGCCATCGAACCCGCCGACCCTGGCGCGATCGAAGTTCAACGAGTCGGCCAGCAGCGTGATCCGATCGAAGTCGCGGCGGAAGACGTCCCGGACGCGATCGGTCTGCTGGCGCCAGACCGCGTCCGGCGCGTAGAGGGCGACGTCGGTGCGGACGCCGTGGCAGTCGGTGGAGGTCGACGGCAGAATGGTGGCGAACGACTTGAAGACCGGACCGACTGTGCCGTCCGCGTGCTGGAGGAGCAGAAAGCAGTCCCAGCGGCGGCGATCGCCGTACTCCGTGATCAGGTACTCGACGTCGCGTGCGTAGGTTGCCGCGCGGCGCTCGGCGTACGGCTCGAGATGAAATGCGACGTGGATGTCGTGCGCCGCCATCACGTCCATCAGCGAGGGCACGATCCGATCGACGTCGCTGCCAGGCCCCCACCAGCTCACGTTGATGGCGCCGACGCCGCTGTCGGCAATCCACCGCGCGTGCTGCTCCATGACCTTCGTGTCGCGCGAATCGTACGCGCCGAGCCGCGGCATGTAGTTCGCGGCGAGATCGACCGGCGGGTTCCGGTCGTACTGGTCCCAATGCCGGACGGGCGACGTCGCGTACCACGGGTAGTACTCGAAGATGAAATGGCGCCGCAAATCGGGAAAGCGGTCGGCGAGCGTCCGTTCGCGGCCGCGCTGCGCCCACGTGGCAACGGTGGCGCCGGCCAGCGTCTGGATGAATTCGCGTCGGGAAACCGTCACCGGGAGATCATAGTCGCGGATGAGGGATTAGGAATCACCGATTCGGAATCCCTACCCGCGTTACTACACGGGTTACACTTGCGCCAGTGCCGACCGGAACGTCACAGCAGATCGAACCAGCCCGCACCCTCGACGCCGTTGCCGAGCTCAAGCGTTTGATCGGATCGCGCGCCAGCGACAGCGCGAGCGTGCGCGAGCACCACAGCCGCGGCGAGTCGTACCACACGCCCGCGGCGCCCGACGTCGTCTGCTTTCCGCACACGACCGATGAAGTCGCCGAGATCGTCAAGGTCAGCGCGCGGTTTCAGGTGCCGGTCATCGCGTTCGGCGCCGGCACGTCGCTCGAAGGTCACGTGCACGCCATCCGCGGCGGCATCACGATCGACTTGCGTGAGATGAACAAGGTGCTGCGCGTCAGCTCCGAGGATCTCGACGCAACCGTCGAAGCGGGCGTCACGCGGAAGCAATTGACCAAGGCGCTGCACAACACGGGACTGTCGTTCCCGGTCGATCCCGGCGCCGACGCGACGATCGGCGGGATGGCGGCGACGCGCGCCTCGGGCACGACGGCCGTCCGCTACGGCACGATGCGCGAGAACGTCCTCGGCCTCACCGTCGTGCTCGCCGACGGCAGCGTCATCCACACCGGCTCGCGCGCACGCAAGTCGTCGGCCGGCTACGACCTCACGCGGCTGTTCGTCGGATCGGAAGGAACGCTCGGCGTGATCATGGAGCTCACGGTCCGTCTGCATCCGCTGCCCGAGGCCGTGTCGGCCGCGGTTTGCGCGTTCGACACGATCGAGGGCGCGGTGGAAACGGTCATCGCGACGATTCAGCTCGGCATCCCTGTCGCGCGGATCGAGCTGCTCGACGAAGTACAGATGGACGCGGTGAACCGCTACTCGAAGACCACGTACGCGGCGGCGCCGACCTTGTTCTTCGAATTCCACAGCGACAGCGAGCGGCACGTCGCCGATCAGGCCGAAGCGGTGCAGGCCATCGCCGCCGAGCGCGGCGGCCGCGGATTTCAGTGGGCGACGCGGCTCGAGGATCGCGAGAAGCTGTGGCAGGCGCGGCACGACGCGCTGTACGCCGCCCTCGCGCTGCGCCCCGACGCGCGCGCCTGGACGACCGACGTCTGCGTCCCGATCTCGCGCCTCGCCGAGTGCGTCGTCGAGACGAAGAACGACAACGCCGGCGCGCCATTTCCCATTTGCCTCGTCGGCCACGCCGGCGACGGCAATTTCCATCTGCTCTACGTGCTCGACCCCGGCAGCGCGGCGGAGCTCGACGAAGCGAGCCGCCTCAACGAGCGCATGGTGACGCGCGCGCTCGCCATGGGCGGCACCTGCAGCGGCGAACACGGCGTCGGTCTGGGCAAGATGAAATATCTCGAGCGCGAGCACGGCCTCGCGCTCGAGACGATGCGCGCGATCAAGCGCGCGCTGGATCCCGACAACCGGATGAATCCGGGAAAAATGGTGACGATATGACGCTGCGCTACGTTCGGTCGACCGTGTCCGTCCTCGTGACGGTGATCGCGCTGCTGCTTGCCGCCAGCGCGCGCGCCAGCGACCTCAGCGACGATCTCAAAGCGCGGCGGGCGCGCGTCATGGAGCGCCTCGGGCCCGATGCGATCGCCATCCTCTGGAGCGCGCCGGCGGCGCGCTATTCGCTCGACATCGATTACGAGTACCGCCAGGACAGCAACCTGTATTACCTCACCGGGCTCACGCAGGAGGACACGATCCTCGTGCTGATGGCGGGCAACGAGTCGCGGCGGGAGATCCTGTTCGTCAGGGATCGCGATCCGCTGCGCGAGCACTGGACCGGACGCCGTCTGACTCATGAGGAAGCCACGGCGCGCACCGGCATCGAGACGGTGATGTGGACGAGCCAGTTCGAACGGTTCGTGTCCTCCATCCTCGATCGCCGCGGCGCCGGATCGGTGGAGGACAAGCAGGCCGCGAAATTCTTCGACGCGCTCGCCGCCGGCCGCGCACGCGTGGCGCTGCCGCTCGAAGCGGGCCGCGGCGTCAACGATCCGCTCACCGCGCCCCTCGACTTCGCACGCAGGATTCGCGAACGCTTCGTCGGCTTTCAGGTCACCGACCTGACGCCGATCGTGACCGCGCTGCGCCTGGTGAAAACGCCTTACGAGCGCGGCGTGCTGACCCGGAGCCTGGAGATCTCGAGCGAGGCGCAGATGGCGGGGATGCGCGCCGCTCGCGCGGACGCGTACGAATACGAGGTGACGGCGGCGATCGAAGCGGTGCACCGCGCGCGCGGCGCTTCGTCGTGGAGCTATCCCTCGATCGTCGGCAGCGGTTCGAACGCCACGATCCTCCACTACCACGGCGGCGATCGTCAGATGCACACCGGCGATCTCGTCCTCGTCGACGCCGCCGCCAACTATCAGTACGCCTCGGGTGACATCACGCGGACGTACCCCGTCAACGGCACCTTCTCGCCGCAGCAGCGCGAGATCTACGAGATCGTGCTGCAGGCGCAGGAAGAAGGCATGAAGGTCGCGAAGCCTGGCGCGTCGCTGGAGGAGATCCACAAGAAAACGGTGGAGGTGATCAAGGCCGGACTGCTGAAGCTCGGGCTGATCACCGACACGAGCGGCGACCAGTACCGCATGTGGTACACGCACGGCGCGTCGCACTACATCGGCATCGACGTGCACGACGTCGGCGACCGCCGCGCGCCGCTCGTCCCGGGGATGGCGTTCGTGATCGAGCCGGGAATTTATATCCGCGCGAGCGCGCTCGAAGCACTTCCGCGCACTCCCGAGAACAACGCGCTCATCGAGAAAATCGAGCCGGCTGTCAAGAAGTATTCCGACATCGGCGTCCGGATCGAGGATTCGTTCCTGCTCGAAGAGAATGGACTGCGAAGGCTATCGGCGTCGGTGCCGCGGACGATAGAAGAGATCGAGAGCTTTTTGCGCAAACGCCCCTCCCGCAGCACCGATCAGAGGTAGCGCATGAACAGACGGATGTGGCGCAGCCGCCTTCGCACAGCTTCGGCGAGCCTCGCCGTAGCTCGCCTGACTAACCGGCGAGCGAAGGCGGGGGCGTCGGCCCTGCGAGTGGTCCTCGCCGCTACCGCCATCGCGCTCGCGATGCCGGCGCATGCAGCGGCGCGCAGTTTTCTGTGGAAGGTGACCGGCAAGGGCGGCGTCGTGTATGTCGCCGGCTCGGTCCACATGCTGACGCCCGCGCACTACCCCTTGAGCTCGGCGTTCGACGCGGCCTACAAGGATTCCGATCTATTGGTGGAGGAGCTCGACATGGCGGAGCTCCTCGCGCCGGCCGCGCAGATGGCGTTCCTGTCGAAAGGGATGCTCGGCTCCGATCAGACGCTCGACAAGCTGATTTCCCCCGCGACCCTCGCGCTCGTCAACAAAACGCTCGCCGATCTCGGTCCGGCCGGCGAGATGCTCAAGAAGTTCAAGCCGTGGCTGCTCGCGATGACGCTCGAGCAGCTCGAGATGCAGAAGGCGGGCTACGATGCGAGCCTCGGCCTCGACAAGCACTTCTACGATCGCGCGCAGGAGCACGGGAAATCGGTCATGGGCCTCGAGACCGCCGAGTATCAGATCTCGCGCTTCGAAGGCATGACCATGGAGCAGCAGGATCACCTGCTGGCTGAAACGCTCAAGCAGCTCGAGACCGAGAAGGCGAGCATCACCAAGCTGCTCGACGCGTGGAAGAGCGGCGACGCGCCGACCGTCGAGAAGATCGTGCTCGCGGACCTCAAGAGCGATCCGGCGCTGTATCAGCGGCTGCTCGTCGAGCGCAACCGCAACTGGATGCCGAAAATCGAGGAGCTCTTCTCCCGCAAGGGCCACGCCCTCGTCGTCGTCGGCGCCGCGCACCTGGTCGGCCCCGACGGCCTGCTCACGATGCTGAAGTCAAAGGGCTACACGATCGAGCAGCAGTAGAGGACGGCCGCCGTGGCGGAGGCGGTCAGGCCGTCCCGGCACGCCACTCATTCGAGACATCGACCCGCGATCAGCACGTAATCCGCGGCGACGCGGATGAGCGGATGACCGCCGTCGCGCGCGCGCGCGAGTTGGCGGCGCGCGTCGGCGGCCATCGCATCGCGCTGGCCCGGCGTCTCCGGTCCTTCCAGCTGACTCGCGCACAGCTTGCGATGCCCGGCAATCAGATGCAGATACGGCGCGAGCCATGGCTGCGGCAGGTCGCGCAGGAGCGCATCGACGAACGCCGCCTCGCGTCGCGGCGGCTCCGACAGGCCTTCCCACTCGTACGCGATCTCGGCGTCCGACGCATACGCCGCGGCCATGCGCGCGCTGTCGCGGCGCGGGAAGAGACAGAAGATGACGCGCTCGATCCGCACGCGCTTCTCGAAGAGCGATCGCTCTTCCGGCGATTCGTTGGGCGCCGCTTTCAGCGCGGTTCGAAACGTCTGGTCTCTCTTCCGATACTCCGCGAGCCGCGGCTGAACATCCGCGGGCAGATCGGCCGTCCGATCCGCCGGGGCCATGGGAAGACCCCACACGATCGCCTGGACGACGGCGGCGGCGCCGGCCGGTTCCTCCGGCTGTGCACCCGCCGCAACGCCCGCGAACAACGCAGCGGCTAGGACTGCGGCTTTGTGGGAAAGTGCTTTTCGTACCACTTGATTGAACGGTCGATCTGGTCGACGACGTGCTTCGATTCCCTGATGCCGTGGCCTTCGCGCGGATACCGGACCATCACCACGTCGGTGCCGACATCCTTGAGCGCGATGTAGAACTGCTCCGCTTCCGCGATCGGCACGTCATTGTCGTTCTCGCCGTGCATCAGCATCGTCGGCGTGTGCGCGTTGGCGACGTGACGGAGCGCCGACCGCTGCAGCAGCGTGTCCATCAGGTTCCCCTGATGTGGATACACGCCCCACTCCATCGCTTCGTACTGGTTGTAATACGTCATGTAGTTGTAGCTGATGATGTTGGTGATGGCCGCCGTCGGAATCGCCGCTTTGAAGAGGTTCGTCTGCGTCGGGATCCACGTCGACAGCTGACCGCCGTAGCTCGTGCCCTCGATCCCCATCCGATCGCGATCGATCCACGGGTAGCGGCGGATCGCGGCGCTGACGCCGTAGAGGACGTCCTGTGCTTCGTTGCCGTTCTGATCGGCGAACACCGCGTCGGCGAACGCCTGACCGTACCCCGTTGATCCGCGGTAGTTCACCATGAGCGTCGCCCACCCGCGCGCCGCGTAGACCTGGTTCTTGAAGTTGAACGCGGGTCCCTGCTGCCCGTGCGGGCCGCCATGGATGTTCACGATCAGCGGATACTTCCCGGAAGGCGTGATCCCGATCGGCTTCGTCAGAAACGCTTCCACGTCGAACTTGTTGTCGTTCGAGATGAACGTGAACGATTCGACCTCGGCCATCGCCTTGTCGCGAAGCAGTGACGCGTTCAGATCGGTCACCTTGCGGCCGCCAACGTACAGCTCCGGCTGATCGGTCGGCGTCGCGAACGCGTACGCCAGCGTGTCCTTCGCAAACGAGAACGCACCGACGGTGCCTCGCTCGTTGACGACGACCCCCGGCTTGCCGCCGCTGAGCGGTACGCGATACAGCCGTACGTTGCCGCGTTCCTGCACGGTGAACATGACCGCCGAGCCGTCCGGCGTCCACTGCGGCACGCCCTGCCGGTTATCGATGGCGGCGCCCAGATCGCGCCGGTTCGTGCCGTCGGCATTCATCACCCAGACGTGGGTATCCTCCATCGTCGTCTCGCGATCGGTGAGGCCTCGCTTCGTCGCCTGGAACACGATCGATTTGCCGTCGGGCGACCATCGCGGCCGGTACTCCTGACTCTCGGTCGCGCTCAGCCGGCGGATCGACTTGTCGGCGAGCTTCAGCGCGAACACGTCGTAGTTGAAGAACACGTCGTCGTCTTCGTCGCGGTTCGTGAGGAACAGCAGCTCCTGGCCATCGGGCGACCAGTCGATCGAATGCTCGTAGTAGCGGCCGTCGGTCAGCTGCTCGACCCGCGCCGATGCGACGTCGACGACGAAGAGATGGAGGCGGCGGTTGTCGTTGAAGCGCGTCATGCCTTCGGCGGCGTCGGGCTTGTACATGTACCGAGTGATGACCACCGGATCGCCGGTCGCGTCGGCGGTTTCCGGTCCGGGCACCGACGACACGAACGCGATCCGCTTCGCGTCCGGCGACCACGCGATGCTGTTGGTGCTGCCGGGCAGCGGCGCGTTCGTCCCGCTCGACTCCGCCAGCAGTCTCGCCCCGGTCCCATCGGGCCGCGCGACCACCAGTCCGCTCTTGCCGCCGGCGCGCCCGCGATACGCGATCCACTGGCCGTCTGGCGACCACTGCGGATCGCCGGACGACTCCTTGTCGCCGCCGAAGCGGACGTTCCTGCCGTCGGCGAGCGTCATGACCCAAATCTGGCCGTACGGCCGCGCGGGTCCGTCGTTGTTGTCGACGACATACGCGACACGCGCCGCATCGGGCGAGAGCTGGACTGCGGTCACCGATCGCAGCTTCAGGAGATCGCTGCTCTGCAGACGATTCTGCGGCGAGGCCACGTGCGCAGTGCCGAGCCAGAGCGCGACTGCAACGATCACACGACGTGAGGTCATGAAGGGATCCTTTTCCTATGCTCGCGCGCGGCGGCGACGCGTCGCGTCGCTTCCTTCCAGCGCCTCGCGCTGGCCGCAGGCGCTTCCTTGTGGCCGACATTCTATCGCCCGCACGCGGGTCTTTCGTGCCGGCCGTGGATTATGATCCGTGATCGGAGGCCTCTGCATGCGCCGTATCGTTGGTCTGATTCTCACGAGCCTGGCACTGACGTTCACCGCCCGAATCGACGGCCAGCAATCGCCGTCGAGCTCGAGATGGTGGTCCCACGTCGAGGCGCTCGCCAACGACGCCATGGGCGGCCGCCTCACCGGCAGCCCCGAGCACAAGCGCGCCGCTGAATACGTCGCGGCGCAGTTCGAGAAGGCCGGTCTCGAGCCGGCCGGCATCAGCGGCTACGTCCAGCCGGTCAAGCTGAAGACGCGCCGCATCGTCGAGGCGCAGTCCAGCCTGGCGCTGGTTCGAGACCCTTCGACAGGCTCAGGGTCGCCCCGAGCAGAGTCGAGGGGCGACGGCAAGACCGAGCCGCTGTCGTTCCAGGACGATGCGAACATCAGTATGCGGAGCGATCCGGCGCCGTCAGTCGACGCGCCGCTGGTCTTCGTCGGGTATGGATTGAAGATTCCCGAACAGAACATCGACGATTTTCACGGACTCGATTTGAAAGGCGCCGTCGTCGTCCACATCTCGGCGACGCCGCGGTCGCTGCCGGGGCCGCTGCAGGCGCACTTCGGATCGAACGCCGAACGCTGGAAGATGTACAAGGCGGCGGGCGCGATCGGCGCGATCAGCATCGCGAACCCGAAGAGCATGGACATTCCGTGGGCCCGGTCGACGCTGTCGCGCACGCAGCCCCAGATGGCGCTCGCGGATCGCGCGCTCGACGACTACGCCGGACAACAGATTTCCGTGACGATGAACCCGGCGCGCGCGGAGAAGCTCTTCGCGGGATCGGGGCACACGTTTGCCGAGCAGCTTGCGCTCGTCGATGCGGGCAGGCCGGTGCCGGGCTTCGCGCTGCCGTCGCGAATCAAGGCGACGGTGCGCGCGGAGCGGGGCGACGTCGAATCGCAGAACGTCGC
>Ga0070704_100002274_pt1 | contig 10732 bp, 3 predicted proteins | sample KBSK5252metaG_FD_65467 | JGI IMG/M metagenome (GOLD analysis project Ga0070704, IMG submission 65467) | Corn, switchgrass and miscanthus rhizosphere microbial communities from Kellogg Biological Station, Michigan, USA - KBS K5-25-2 metaG | ecosystem: Host-associated > Plants > Roots >... | reverse complement strand
GGCCGCGCCCTGGTGGCCGACTTCGGCATCGCGCTCGCCGCGACCAGCGCGGGGCACCGGATGACCGAAACCGGCATGAGCCTCGGCACGCCGCACTATATGAGCCCCGAGCAGGCGATGGGCGACCGGGAGCTCACCCCGCGGAGCGATGTCTATGCGCTCGGCGCGATGACCTACGAGATGCTGCTGGGCGAGCCGCCGTTCACGGGGCCGACGGCGCAATCGATCGTGGCCAAGGTGATGACCGAGCGGCCGATGCCGCTCATCGCGCGGCGCGAGCGCATCCCGCCCCAGGTCGAGGACGCGGTGCTCACGGCGCTGGAGAAGCTGCCCGCCGATCGGTTCGAGAGTGCGGCGAAGTTCGCCGAAGCGCTGGGGGATGGCGCAAAGGCGCAAAGGCGCAATGGCGCAAGAACAACCGCACGGCCATGGCTCCGCGATTGGCGCTCAATCACCGCGCTCGCAGTGGCAATGGCCGCGATCGTGTTCGCGCTGGCGAGCCGCCGCACTGGTGGATCGAGCGGCGCAACGCCGACCGAGTGGCGCGGCGAGCTGCTGGGCGGCCCCCGGGTCGCCTTCAGTCCCCAGGTCTCTCCCGACGGGCAACTGGTCGTCTTCTCCGCGATGGTCGACGGCCAGACCCAGGTCGGCGTGCTGCGATCGCAGACCGGCGACTGGAGGGTGCTCACCAACGACCGAACCCGCGGGCTGACGGGGGATTTCGCCTGGTCGGCGGACAACAGCAAGATCTTCTTTTCGCGCTTCTTCGAGGTGCCCAAGGGGATCTTCAGCATTTCTCCGCTCGGAACCGGAGAGCGCCTGGTGCTCGCCGATGCGGGGAATCCGAGCGTGCTGCCCGACGGCTCGCTGCTGGTCGCCCGGGTCAACGCGGCGCGTCACCTCCAGATGTATCGGTACTGGCCGGTAAGCGGCAAGCTCGACACCCTGCCCGCGACCGGCACCCTGGCCGCCGCCACCGACGCATTCTTCCGGGCGTTTCCCGATGGCCGCGAGGCGGCGTTCTTCGGCAGACCGGTGGCCGAGCAGGATTCCACCGGCCACCTCTATGCCATTGACCTGACTTCGCGCCTGATCCGGCGGCTGGCCCCGGAGCACAACATCCCGCCGTCGCCATTGGCGATGTCCCCGGATGGACAATCGGTCGTCGTCAATTTCTCGGTCGGCAATGAGAATCGTCTCGTGGCGGTCCCCCGGGACGGATCGAGTCGGCTCCAGGTGCTCGCGGTCCTCACCGGAGGGATCAACGGCCTCGATGTCGACCGGGAGGGAAACCTCTACTTCGACCAGGGATTGCGGTCGGTGGATCTGCGGCGATTCACTCCGAGCAATCGGCTCACCGAGTCCTGGCCGATACTCCAGATCTACACGTCCGCGTCATCCGGGTCATCGGTAAGCGGAGGGAGCATTCTGCCGCTTCCCGATGGTCGAGTGCTGCAGCCGGTTTCCTCCACCGGCGGTCACCGGGTGGTCGTGAGCACGCCGGGCGGAGAATCTCAGCCGTTCATGGCGGTCGAGCAGCAGAACAGCGGACTACCCATGGCTGTGCTGGGCCAGGATCGGGTCGCCCTGATGCTCGGCGCGGACACCAGCGCGGTCGTGGCCCTGGTGTCCATCGCGACCGGACAGCTCTACAAGGAGCTCCCCGGCATCCGCCCCACCGCGATGGCCGGCTCTCCCGACGGAAAGACGCTGTACTACGTTCAGTCGAAGGTGGTGTGGGCGATGCCGAGCGAGGGCGGTACCGCCCGCAAGATTCGCGAGGGGGACGCGGTCGCCGTCGATCCCGACGGCCGCCACCTCGTCGTCGAGCTCATCGACAAGGCTGCGGTGAGGCTCTTCCGGGTGGCACTCGACGGGAGCCCTGAGACCGAAATCGCGATCCAGGGCGACCTGCGTCTCGCGCCCGGGTTCATGGCGCCCAACGCGATCGGACCCGACGGGCGCATCGCGCTGACAGTCATCTCTCCGGCCTCTTGGTACTGGCCCATGGCCATCCTGGACCCGCGAACCGGAAAGCTCGAGATTCTGCCGCCTGGGCTCGCCTACGATATGTATGGCGGCTGGGACAGCGAGGGCAGGATCGTGTATTACGCGCAGGGACAGGAATCGAGCTTGTGGAGATTCCGGCCCGTCACTCCGAAAGGCCGCACGCCGTGAACGAGCGCCTCACCGCCGCGCTCGCCGACCGCTACCGCATCGAGCGAGAGCTCGGGGCGGGTGGCATGGCCACGGTGTACCTGGCCCAGGATTTTCGGCACGACCGCAAGGTGGCGCTCAAGGTGCTCCGGCCCGAGCTCGCCGCGGTCATCGGGGCGGAGCGCTTCCTGCACGAGATCAAGACCACCGCGAATCTCCAGCATCCCCATATCCTCCCGCTCTTCGACTCCGGCACGGTGGACGGGACGGTGTTCTACGTGATGCCGTTCGTCCAGGGCGAAACCCTCCGCGACCGGCTCACCCGGGAAAAGCAACTCTCCATCGACGACGCGGTTCGGATCACCCGCGAGGTGGCCAGCGCGCTGGACTACGCCCACCGGCACGGGGTGATCCATCGCGACATCAAGCCGGAGAACATCCTGCTGCACGATGGCCAGGCGCTGGTGGCCGACTTCGGGATCGCGCTCGCGGCGAGCAGCGCCGGCGGGAGCCGAATGACCGAAACCGGGATGAGCCTGGGCACGCCGCACTACATGAGTCCCGAACAGGCGATGGGAGAGCGGGAGATCACCCCGCGGAGCGATGTGTACGCCCTGGGCTGTGTGCTCTACGAAATGCTCACCGGCGATCCTCCCTTCACCGGTTCGACCGCCCAGGCCATCGTGGCCCAGGTGATCACCGAAGATCCGCGTCCGCCCACCCAGCGGCGGAAAACCATTCCGCCTCACGTGGAAGCCGCCGCGATGACCGCCCTGGCAAAGCTGCCGGCCGATCGCTTCGCCACGGCGGCGCAGTTCGCCGAAGGGCTGGTCAATCCCGGGCTCACCTGGACGCGAACGGGACAGACACCAGTCGCAGCGCCGGCGGGGTTGTCGCGACGGGCTCAGGCGCTCGTGATGGGAGCCCTCTCCCTCGTCGCGATCGCCGCCTCGATCTTTGCCCTCTCGGCGCGCCGCGATGCTGCACCCCCTGGAGTCGGCCGCTTCGCGCTGGCGCTCCCTCCGGGTCAGGAGCTGCTGAGTCCGGGAGGGCTCCGGCTCGCCTGGTCGCCCGCGGGTGACGCGTTCGTCTATCCCGGTCCCGGCTCGGGCCGGTCACGACTCTGGCTTCGGCGGCTCGACAGTCTCGAGGCGGTGCCCATTCCTGGATCCGACGGCGCGACCAGTCCGATCTTCTCGCCCGATGGCCAGGACATCGCCTTCGTGACCCTGTCGCCGTTTTCGGTGCGGGTCATCCCGCGTACTGGAGGACAGGCGCGCATCGTCTGGGGGGACGGCGCGTCGGGAGGAGGCCTCGCGTGGGATGCCAACGGAGACCTCTATGCGGACGCGGGAACGGGACTGGCCCGGATGCGCCCCGATGGCAGCGGGCGCGAGATCGTCATGCCCCTCGATACCGCCCGTGGGGAGAGCGGTATCGCCTGGCCATCGGCGCTGCCGGGAGGGCGAGGGATACTGGCCCGGATCCGGAAACCCGGCGAACCGCTTTCGGAGTTCCGTATTGTGGTGCAGGACCTCCGCGACAAGTCCCGGAAGGAGTTGGTCCGCGGCGTAGTAGCCCGTTACAGCGACACCGGGCACCTGCTCTGGGTCACGGGAGACGGTACGCTCCACGCGCAGCGCTTCGATCTCGACCGCCTCGAGCTGACCGGCGCGCCCGTCGTCGTCTTGAGCGGGCTGGCGATCGCCGGATTCGGGGCCACCGACTTGACGATCTCATCCCGCGGAGATCTGCTCTACGTACCCGGCGTCATCCAGGGCGGCTATTCGCGACTGGTCTGGGTCGGTCGCGACGGCAGGAAAACCCCGGTCGATACCACGGAGATGGACGGCCTGATCTCCGACATGGCGCTCTCCCCCGACGGATCCACCGTGGCCCTGGAGATCCTGCGGGCGTCCGATGCCGCGAACCTCTCCAGAATCTGGGTCAAGCACCTGAGCGGCGGGCCCACCCAGTTGGTGAGCGGCGAAAACCGTGCGGCGTTCGGCGCGGTCTGGATGCCCGGGGGCCGGGAATTGATGTACGCCTCGGAAGGGGGCTCGGCCATCTACCGGCGCCGGGCCGACGGGAGCGGGGGCGCAGAGCTGGTGGCGCGGACCTCCCGCCCCGTCCTCGAGATGACTCTGCCACCCGACGGCAAGACCATCGTCTTCCGGGGCGAGAGAAGAGTCGAGAAACGCCGGGAGCTGCTCAAGATCAGGCCGGGCACCGATACCATCGCAACGCCCCTCTTCGCCAAGGACGGCGGCGAGTGGGCTCCGGCGCTCTCGCCCGATGGGAAGTGGCTTGCCTACGTCTCGACCGAAGGCGGCAGAGCGGAGGTATACGTGCGGCCGTTTCCCGACGTGGACGCGAAGAAGGTCCAGATCTCGGTCGAGGGCGGCACCTCGCCGCATTGGAACCCCTCCGGCGGAGAGCTCTTCTACCTGAGCACGCGGGGCGACATGATGGCAGCTCGGGTTTCGATGACCCCGACCCTTGGGGTCAGCTCGGTCGACCGTCTGTTCACCCCGATTGGTTTTCAGGGAAGCGCGGGGAATCTGCTGTACCAGGTAAGCCCGGAAGGGAAGCGCTTCCTGATGCTCGACATCACCGCCTCCGCCGGCGCGGTCAGCGAGCGGGTGGTGGTGGTGCAGAACTTCGCGGCCGAGCTTCAGCGCCTCCTGCCGCGATGAACGGCTCACTGCAGCGCCTGACCTCGGCTCTCGCCGACCGCTACCGCATCGAGCGCGAGCTCGGTCAGGGCGGCATGGCCACGGTGTACCTGGCGCAGGACCTGAAGCACGACCGCAAGGTCGCGCTCAAGGTCCTGAAGCCGGAGCTGGCCGCCGTGTTAGGCGCCGAGCGGTTCGTGGTCGAAATCAAGACCACCGCGGCGTTGCAGCATCCTCATATCCTCCCGCTCTTCGATTCCGGGAGCGCCGACGGATTCCTCTACTACGTCATGCCCTACATCCAGGGCGAGACGCTGCGCACCAAGCTCGACCGGGAGACCCAGCTCGGTATCGACGAAGCGGTTCGCATAACCCGCGAGGTGGCCGACGCACTCGACTACGCCCACCGCCACGGGGTGATTCACCGCGACATCAAGCCGGAAAACATCCTGCTGCACGACGGCCGGCCCATGGTGGCCGACTTCGGCATCGCACTCGCACTCTCCGCCGCAGCGGGCGGGCGGATGACCGAGACGGGGATGTCGCTGGGCACGCCCCACTACATGAGCCCGGAACAGGCCACCGCCGACAAGGAAATCTCGGCACGGTCCGACATCTACTCGCTGGCGAGCGTGCTCTATGAGATGCTGACCGGGAGCCCGCCCCACACCGGCTCCTCCGCGCAGCAAATCATCATGAAAATCATCGCCGAGCCGGTGGCGCCGGTGACGACGCTGCGCAAGTCGGTGCCGCCCCATGTGGCCGCGGCACTTGCCATGGCGCTGGAAAAGTTGCCTGCGGACCGGTTCGACAGCGCCCGGGCCTTTGCCGCGGCGCTGAGCAGTCCCGGCTTCACCTACGGGACCTCGGCGATGGCAACCGCGACGCCTCGAGTGCGCGACTGGCGGCAGCGCGTCGCCGTGCCCACGCTGGCAACTGCGGGGATCCTGGCGATCGCGCTGGCCTGGCTGGCTTTCCACCGCCCCGCGCCGCCGCCGGGCTCGGTCGCCCGCTACCGGATCGCGCTCGCACCGGGACGTGGATTGGGCGCCAGCCCATGGGCAAGGCTGGCCGTGTCGCCTGACGGGTCCCGGCTGGTGTACGTGGGCAGCTCGCAACGGGGCACCCAGCTCTTTCTCAGGACCCGGGAGCAGCTCGATGCCGAACCGGTAGCGGGCACCGAGGGCGCGCTCAACCCCACTTTTTCTCCGGACGGAAACCGGGTCGCGTACATGGACCGGGTCTCCGGCGGCAATATCAAGGTTGTCTCGTTGACCGGCGGTGCGGTGACGACGCTCACCGACTCACTGGTCGGTGCCCCGGGCGTGGCCTGGGGAACGGATGGATACGTCTACTACGACCAGCTCGGCGTGGGGCCGCTGATGCGGATTCAAGAAACGGGAGGGAAGGCCGAAAACATCGGCCGGCTGGACTCCACCCGAGGAGAATTGCAGCACTCCTGGCCCGACGTGCTACCCAACGGCAAGGGCGTCATTTTCACCGTGAGTCACCACGGACCGGGTTCCATGGGGGGCCCGGAGGAGGAGATTGCCGTCCTCGACCTGGCGACCGGAAGCCATCGCGTGCTGTTCCGCGGCATCTTCGCCCGCTATGCGGCGACCGGTCACCTGGTGTACGTCACGTCCGAGGGCGCCCTCATGGCGGTGCCGTTCGACCAAGACCGGATGGAGGTCGCTGGTGAAGCGGTGGCCCTCGGGGACGGCGTCGGGGTTCGGATCGGCGGTGGGGCAGTGGACCTGGCGCTCTCCGCCTCCGGCACGCTCTGGTATGCGGCCGGCGGCGTGGGGGCGGCCGGGACCGATGAGGCGGTCTGGGTCACCAGGGAGGGGCAGGCGACGCCGATTCCCGGGGTGACCGGCTTGCTGAGCGACCCGGCGCTTTCCATGGACGGAAAGCGGCTGGCGATTGGCATCAGAGAGCTCGCGTCCCAGATCATGATCAAGGAGCTCGAGCAGGGTCCGGTCTCGAAGCTCACGACGGGAAGCAGCAACAATTGGCGGGCGGCGTGGATGGCGGACGGCCGCTCGGTCGGGTACGTATCGCAGGCGATCGCGCCCCGCTCCAATCGCGACGTGTACCAGCGCCCGGCCGACGGCAGCCGGCCGGCGACGCTGTTGCTCGACCTGGATGACAACATCGACAAGGTGGTCTTCTCCCGGGACGGGACATGGGTGATCTACCAGGCCATCCGCTCTCCCGGGCTGCGCGACATCTTCGCCCGTCGGCTGGGCTCCGACTCGTCGATCGCCCTCGTCACCGGCAGAGCCGACGAGAAGGCGCCGGCGCTGTCGCCGGATGGCCACTGGCTAGCGTACGTGTCCAATGAATCGGGCGCCCTCGAGGTCTACGTCCGGCCGTTCCCCAACACCGCCGACGGTCGCTGGCAGATCTCCGTATCGGGCGGGGCAGAGCCGGTCTGGGCCAACTCCGGACGAGAGCTGTTCTACCGCACCGTGGGTGCAGCCACCGACAGCCAAATGGTGATCGGGGTAACCACGGGCAAGAGTTTCATTCCGGGAGCCCGGAAAGCCCTGTTTCCACTGATCCGGTACGCCACGAACGACGTCTTTCAGCAGTACGCGGTGGCGCCCGACGATCGCCGCTTTGTGATGCTGCGCGCCATGGAGGGGAATCGGGTCGACCAGGTGGTGGTGGTGGAGAACTTCTTCGAAGTGCTGCGGGCCCAGGTGGGACGTCCCCGATGAGCCAGTCGCGACTGGCGGCTGCGCTCGCCGACCGCTACACGGTCGAGCGCGAGCTCGGCGCGGGCGGCATGGCGACGGTGTATCTGGCTGAAGACCTCCGGCATAGGCGGAAGGTTGCGCTCAAGGTGCTGAAGCCGGAGCTCGCCGCAGTGCTTGGCGGCGAGCGGTTCGTGCAAGAGATCACCACCACCGCGGCGCTCCAGCATCCTCATATTCTGCCGCTGTTCGATTCGGGCACCGCCGAGGGATTTCTCTACTACGTCATGCCCTATGTCCAGGGCGAGACCCTCCGCAGCAAACTCGATCGCGAAACCCAGCTCGGCATCGACGAAGCCGTCCGCATCACCCGTGAGGTCGCCGACGCTCTCGACTACGCCCACCGCCACGGCGTGATCCATCGCGATATCAAGCCGGAGAACATCCTGCTCCACGACGGCCGGCCGATGGTGGCGGACTTCGGAATTGCGCTGGCGGTGAGCGCCGCGGCCGGGGGCCGGATGACCGAGACCGGGCTCTCCCTCGGGACGCCGCACTACATGAGCCCGGAACAAGCCACGGCCGAAAAGGACCTGACCGGCCGATCCGACATCTACTCCCTGGGCTGTGTGCTCTACGAGATGCTGACCGGGAATCCGCCGCATACCGGTGCCACGGCCCAGCAGATCATCATGAAGATCGTGACCGAGGAAGCCGCGCCGGTCACTCGCCTTCGCCGGTCGGTGCCGGCGAACGTGGCGGACGCCGTCGCGAAGGCCGTGGAGCGGCTGCCCGCCGATCGCTTTGCGAGTGCCAAGGCGTTCGCCGATGCGCTGGGGGATCCCGCCTTCGTGGTGCCGGCCACCCGGGCGCATTCGGCCGTCGGCGCTCCACTCGCACGCTCCTCCGCTCGCCGCCTGACCCTCGTCGCAGCGGCCTCGGGGCTCGTGCTGGGGCTGCTGGGGCTCTTTGCCGGGTTGCGCTGGCGTCGGCCGGCCGAGCCCCCGCCCACGGTGCGTTTTGCGCTGGCCCTGCCGGATTCGGCGCGTTATGTGGACACGCCTGGGCGGTCACTCGCCATCACGCCGGACGGACGCGCCCTGGTCTACAGCGGCGGCACCATCAGTGCGCGCCGCCTCTATCTGCGGCGCCTCGACCAGGCGGAGCCCGTGGCGATTCCCGGCACCGAGGGCGGCTACAATCCTTTCTTCTCACCGGACGGAGCTTGGCTTGGCTTCGTGGCCAATCAGCGTCTGATGAAAGTGCGAATCGCGGGTGGCACCCCGGTGACGGTGGCGCCCCTGCTCGGAAACGTCGCGGAGGGCGCTGCGTGGGGAGACGGTGACCTCATCGTGCTCGAGGATGTCCGGGGTCTGTCGCGGGTCAGCGCGGGCGGCGGCCGGCTCGAAGCCATGACGGCGCCGTCCGCTGAATTCCCGATTATCTGGTGGCCGACCTTTCTGCCAGGGGGCGATCTGCTCTTGTGTGCCGTGCGCCGGGCGGACGGGTCGTCCCGGCTCGGGCTGGTGACGGTGCCTGACGGCCGGCTGACAGTGCTGGATACCCTCGACGGTACCGATCCCCGCTTCATCTCACCAGGAACGGTCGCCTGGCTTTCGGGCGATGGCGTGATGCTGGCTGCACCGTTCGATGTGCACGGGCGACGCTTCACCGGCCCCGCGGCTCCGGTGATGGAAGGTGTCCTGGAGGACGGAGGTGCCGCCAAGATCGCCTTTGGCCCCGGTATCTCGGTACGAGTGGAAGGCAGCTCGCAGCGCGCGGAGCTCGTCCGACTCGATCGCCGAGGCAACCCGCGGATCGAGCGTTCGGAGCAGATGGCCTACGCGCAGCCCCGTTTCTCCCCAGACGGCCGTCACATCGCGGTGGCCATAGCGGGGACCAGCCCCGCGGCCGGAGACCTCTGGGTGCTCGATCGGGCCCGGGGCACCCGGCAGCGACTTACCCTGCAGGGCGCGGCCATGTTCCCCGAATGGTCCCCCGACGGCCGCCACATCGCCTTCGGCTATCTCCGGCGGGACGGGGCCAACCTCAGCTGGGACATCTACTCCATCGCCTCGGACGGCTCGGCGGTCGAGGACTCGCTGGTCACGGGCCCAGCGACCGAGCGGCCCGGCGCGCTTGCGTCGGACGGCTCGCTCATTTTCACCCGCATCGCCCAGGGACTCGACATCCTCTACCGCGATGCCGCGGGTGCGGAGCACGAATTCGCCGCGAGCGCGGCCAACGAGAGCATGCCGACGCTTTCGCCCGATGGTCGCTGGCTCGCGTTCGTTTCGGACGAATCGGGAACCCGGGAGGTCTATGTGCGGCCGTTCCCGACTGGGGCGGGGCGCTGGCAGATCTCGATTGATGGGGGCACCGAGCCGCGCTGGTCCAGAAACGGGCGAGAGATCGTCTACCGCAGGGCCGAGCGGTTCCAGGCAGTGGAGCTCGTGCCGGGTCCAGGGCTCAGCGTTGGCCGGACCGATACGCTGTTCAGCGGTTTCTACGACACCGGCCCCTGGCCGTCCTACGACGTGTCGCGCGATGGTTCGGAGTTCATCGTCGTTCGCGCCGGGTTGGAAGGGCTCACGCTTTCGGTGCACCTGCAGCCGTTGACCGCGCGGCGGAAGAGCCCGCCACGATGAGCGCCCCTCCCCGATGAGCCAGTCGCGACTGGCCGCTGCGCTCGCCGACCGCTACACGATCGAGCGCGAGCTGGCTGGCGGCGGCATGTCGCAGGTCTTCCTCGCGGAGGAGACGGCACTCGGCAGGCAGGTGGTCATCAAGGTCGTGGCCCAGGAGCTGGCGGAAGGATTGAGCGCCGAGCGATTCGCCAGGGAAATGAAGCTTGCGGCGCGGCTGCAGCAGGCCAATATCGTTCCGGTGCTGAGTGCGGGCGTCGCGGACGGGATTCCCTACTACACCATGCCGTTCGTGAAGGGCGAGTCGCTCCGGGCCCGGATGGCGGCCGGCGTGCCGATCGGCATGGGGGAGAGTGTCGGCATCCTGCGCGACGTCGCTCGCGCACTGGCGTACGCGCACAGCGAAGGCATCGTCCATCGCGACATCAAGCCCGAGAACGTGCTGCTCTCGCACGGCACGGCGGTGGTGACCGACTTCGGCATTGCCAAGGCGCTCACCGCCTCGCGCACGCAGGACGGGGCGGCGAGCGCGACGCTCACCCAGGCCGGCGGC
>Ga0070704_100002273_pt1 | contig 10734 bp, 3 predicted proteins | sample KBSK5252metaG_FD_65467 | JGI IMG/M metagenome (GOLD analysis project Ga0070704, IMG submission 65467) | Corn, switchgrass and miscanthus rhizosphere microbial communities from Kellogg Biological Station, Michigan, USA - KBS K5-25-2 metaG | ecosystem: Host-associated > Plants > Roots >... | reverse complement strand
ATGGCCATGGTCGACCTCTACCCCTCCCACGGCCCGGGTCTGCCTTCGCTGCCCTCGCTGGACAAATTCGAGCTTCCCTTGCAGCACCTCCTCGTCGCCACCGTCGGGGGTACCATCGCCATCTGGCTCGCCAGCCGTTTCCTGCCGAAAACTTCCCTTTACCGCGCCGTCATCTCCCAGTCCGCCAGCGGCGTCAAATCCGAAGCCGCTCTCGAATCTCGCAAGAAAAGCCTCCTCGGCCAGGAAGGCGTCGCCATTTCGGCCCTTCGCCCCGGCGGCAAAGGCCAGTTCGGCAACGATATCCTCGATGTCATCTCCCAGGGCGAAATGATTCCCAAAGGCGCCCGTATCCGAATTATCCGCCATAGTGGCACGGAAGCCGTCGTGGAGCTCAGTGGCCGGTCGGTCAGTGGTCCGTAGTCAGTCGCTTGCAGCTCGGTTGCATCTATCATCTGCCATTTGCCATCACATCACTAGTTTGTCACCGCCGTCCCCATCCCCGTCCTCACCACCCTCCTCGTCGCCCGCCGGGTCGAGCGATTCGCGGGCGGAGGAATTGCTCGAACGCAGCCGGCGGGAACTCCTCGATCTGTCCTTGCGGAACCGGCTTCTCTCGATGCCCGTTCATTCCAAATCCGCCCGAATCATCCAAGTCGAGGACGAGCGGAGCGACGAGGTGTTTCGATTCTTGGTGGCGGACAAGCGGGCGCTCTCGTTTCTGGCCGGGGCGCCCCCCAAACCGGGGCGCACCCGGACTCCGGGCGCGACAACCGCGGCCCAGGACGAGGATTCGGACGAGTCGGATCTTCAAAGTCTGCCTCAACCAGAGGAGACATTGGAGGAAGCAGGCGCCAGCGCAAAGCGTCACACCGATTCACGGCTGCAAACGGCCCTGACGCCCGAGGGTCTGCAGCGGCGGCTGCTGGAGCTGTATCGCGATGCGCGAACCATGCTCGAGGAGCAGGGCGTCAATATTCTCTATCTCGCGCTCGGCCATCTGGAATGGCTCCCCTCCGGTACCGCGGAGTCAGCCCGGCACGCCCCGCTGTTGCTCGTGCCCGTGGAACTGCAGCGCAAAAGCGCTTCCGAACGCTTCCACCTCCGCTGGCGCGATGAGGACATCCAGGAAAACCTCTCCCTGGCCGCCAAACTAAAATCGGATTTCGGTCTCAACCTGCCGCCCGTGCCCGACGAAGAAGACCTCACTCCTTCGGCCTATTTCGAGGCCGTGCGACAAGTGGTGGCCGGCCAAAGCGGGTGGAACGTCTGGCCCAATCGCATCACGCTCGGGTTTTTCTCGTTCGCGAAGTTTCTCATGTACCGCGACCTGAGTCCGGCGAACTGGCCGTCGCCCGAGCTGCTGTTACGCCATCCGTGCATCGGTGCCTTGTTGCAATCCGGTTTCCCCAACGCCGCGCCGCTCTGCTCCGACGACGCCGATCTCGACGCCCTCATTCCCGCCGCCCGCCTCGATCACACTGTCGACGCCGACGCTTCGCAAGCCCTGGCGATCGAGACCGTGCGCCGGGGCCGCAGCGTCGTGATCCAGGGGCCGCCCGGCACCGGCAAAAGCCAATCCATCACCAACATCATCTCCACGGCTGTGTTGGAAGGCAAACGCGTGCTGTTCGTGGCGGAGAAACTCGCGGCGCTCGAGGTCGTCAAGCGGCGGCTCGAGAAAGAAGGCCTGGGCCCGCTTTGTCTCGAATTGCACAGCAACAAGGCCAGCAAACGCGCCGTCATCGACGAAATCGGACGCACCTGGAAACTCGGTCGCCCCAAATCAAACGTGACCGACGAACTGGTTCCTCGCCTGGAAGAACGGCGGCGCCTCTTGAACCAGCACGCCCGCCTGCTCCATCAGCCGCACACCGCTTCCGCCCTCTCCGCCTTTCAATTGTTGGGCCATCTCCTGGCGCTCGGTGAGCGGGGACGCGCCGCCGGCGCTTTGATGTTTGACGGAGCAGAAGACTGGCGCGCGCCGGTTCGCGAGGAAGCCCGGACGCTGGTGGGAGAATTGGCGCGGCGCCTCGAACAACTCGGCACCCCCTGCCAGCATCCCTGGCGCGGTGTCACGCGCGACAGCGTCGTCCAGGTCGACCTCGAGCCACTGCAGCAACGAATCCATTCGCTCGCGGCCAAACTTCGTCCACTGCGCGCAGCTTCCCAGGCTCTGGCCGCAGCGTTGGGGCCAGACCAGCGACCCGCCCAAACCCTCCACGAGGCCGAGCGCCAGCGGCTGGTTGGTCACTGCATCACCCAAGCCCCCGCCGTCGACAACACCGCCCTCGTGCAAAGCGTCTGGAACACCGGCCTGGATGCTCTCCGAGACCTGGTCGCAGCCGGACGGCAATTCGCCGCGGCGCGCGCGGCGACGGGAACGTCCGTAACCGAGTCGGCTTGGGAACAGGATTTCGCCGAAGCGCGGGCGCACTTGGCCGCCTACGGGCGAGCCTGGTGGCGGTTGCTCAAAGGGGATTATCGGCGCGCCATCGCGCGGTTGCGTGGCGCCATGAGCACGGACCTGCCCAAAGAATTCGCGGCCCGGCTCGCGCTGGCAGATCAATTGGTAAGCGGACAACGTGCGCTGCGCGCCTTGCGGGCGGACGACACGCTCGGCCAGACCGCGTTCGGAACGCTGTGGCGGCGGGAGCGCAGCGATTGGGCCCAGCTCACTCTGGTACTCGATTGGGTGACGGAGCAGCAGGCCGTTGGGCTCGATGCCGCGTTTCGCCGGTTGTTTGTGGCAATTGCCGAACCCAGCCGCCTGGCGCCGCTGGTGGCATCGCTTGCTGAACATTTGCAGCCGGTGCGGCAAGAGTTCGAGGCGCTGGCCGGGGAATTGGCCCTCGATTTTGCCGCGGCCTTTGGTGTCCAAGCCGCCGCTCAAGTGCCGCTCGATGCTCTGGCGGAACGCTGCGAGCTTTGGGTGGCGCGGCGCGAAGAGCTCTCCAGCTGGAGCGCCTATTACGCGCGTGCCCGGGCGGCTCGCCAACGCGGCCTCACCTCCCTCGTCCAACGCCTCGAAGAGGGCGCCGTCGCGCCCGCAAGCGCGCTCGACAGTTTTGACCGCAGCTATTTCAGTCAAATCCTGCGCCGGCTCATGCAGGAACGCCCAGCGCTAGCGCAGTTCGACGGCGTGCTGCACGACACTCACGTGACAGAATTTCGGCGCCTGGACCGCGAACGCATCACACTCGCCAAACATCGGACGTTGCAGGCGCACTTCGACGGGCTGCCCCCGGTAAACTCGGGAGTCGGCGCGGCCGGCCTCGTCAAAAGCGAGATGGAACGAAAACGAGGTCATCGCACCGTTCGCCGTCTGCTCAAAGACGCCGGCACCGTGGTCCAAGCCATTAAACCTGTGTTCATGATGAGCCCGCTGTCTGTCGCGCAGTACCTCGAGCCCGGCGCGGTCGAATTCGATCTGCTCATCATTGACGAGGCCAGCCAGGTGCAACCCGTCGACGCCCTCGGCGCCATTGCGCGTTGCCAGCAACTCGTCGTGGTCGGCGACAGCCGGCAATTGCCTCCCACCCGATTTTTCACCCGGCTGACCACCGATGAATTGGAGGCGGACGAACCGGAAACCGGCGCGGAAGTGGCCGAGGCTCGTGACATCGAAAGCATTTTGGGGCTGTGCTGCGCGCGCGGCCTGTCGCAAACCATGCTCCGCTGGCATTATCGCAGCCGGCACCACTCGCTCATCGCTGTCTCCAATCACCAATTCTACGAGAACCGCCTCTTCATTGTGCCCAGTCCGCGCGCCGCCGGGAGCGGGCACGGCCTGAAGTTCCACCACGTGACGGCGGGGGTTTTCGACCGCGGCGCCTCCGGCACAAACCGGGTGGAGGCGAGAGCGATCGGACACGCCGTCCTCGAACATGCGCGCCGCTCGCCGGAGCTCAGCCTGGGCGTGGCGGCGTTCTCCATTCGGCAACAGCAAGCCATCCTCGACGAAATGGAACGTCTGCGGCGGGAGCATCCCGATATCGAACCGTTCTTTGCGGCGCATCCAACCGAGCCATTCTTTGTGAAGAACCTCGAGAACGTCCAGGGTGACGAGCGCGATGTCATCTTCATCTCGGTCGGTTACGGGCGGGACGCGGCCGGCAATCTGGCCATGCGCTTCGGACCGTTGAGCCAGGAAGGAGGCGAACGCCGACTGAATGTCCTCATCTCACGAGCCAAGCGGCGTTGCGAAGTGTTCTCGTCCATAACCGCCGACGATATTGATCTGGCACGCGCCGCCGGCCGCGGCGTGGCCGCGTTCAAGACCTTCCTCGCCTTTGCTCAATCCGGACGCCTCGCGTCCAGCCACGACTCCCCGCCCGAGGAGCAACCGGCCCTGTTTGAGAATTCCGTGCGCGAGGCCGTGGCTTCCCTTGGCCATGCAGTGCATGCCAAGGTGGGTGTCGCTGGGTTTTTCATCGATCTCGCCGTGGTCGATCCCGCACGACCCGGACACTATCTCCTCGGCTTGGAAGTGGACGGCTCCAGCTACGAATCGACCCGTTGCGCCCGGGACCGCGATCGGCTACGGCAGGCAGTATTGGAAGAGCACGGGTGGACCTTGCACCGCATCTGGAGCACTGACTGGTTCCAACGTCCGGCGGCACAGCTCCAGCGGGTCGCCGAAGCCATCGCGGCTGCCCAGGCCGCCGCCCACACGCCACCATCAGGACCATCTTCGCCTCCTGAACCCGAACCTGTGGCGGTGCTCCAACGCGAGTCCACCTCGGCATCGCCCGCCGCGGGGTTAACCGAGCTTTCGATTCCCTATCGCGAAGCGCGCGTGGCGGTGCCGGCGGAGCGAGCGCCGCACCAGCTCGCCACGGCAGAAATGGCCGAGATTCTGTGGCAGATCGTGCAGGAAGAAGGCCCGATTCACGAAGAGGAATTGCTCAACCGAGTGCGTGTCTTGTGGGAGCTGGGCCGGGCCGGTAATCGAGTGCAGGAAGCCGTGAGTAATGGTCTCGACGAGTTGCTGGCTCAGAACCGGTGCCTCCGCGAAGAGGATTGCCTTCGCTTGCCGGATGCCCCCGTCACCGTTCGCAATCGTGAATACGCCCTCTCCCCCGGGCTGCGCAAACCTGAATTGCTGCCGCCGGCCGAGATACGCACTGCGATCGTCAAAGTGGTCGACACGCATCATGGCGCGACCCGGGAGGAAATCCCAGTGGCCGTTGCGCGTTTGTTCGGATACAAAACCACCAGCAGCCAACTCCGTGAGATCATCGAACTCCAATGCGCCAACCTGCTGCGCGACGGCGCTCTGGAGGAAGCCAACGGCATGGTCCGCCTGCCCGCGTAGTGGCGGTCGGCAGCAGCGGCGCGAGAAGTCATCAGGTGTTCTGGGTTGGGGACCTCTGCCCCCCGGCGTCGTAGCGCAGGCTTCCGAGCCCCCGAACTGAAATTGGCTCGAGTTGGCGCGTATTGTCTGCGAGCATGGCCTGCCTGCGCCGGGATCCCTCAGAAGGATGCGTCGAGGTGAAGCGCGCCTTGGAAAAGGCGCGCCTTCGCCGCACCCCGCATCGATGGCCCACGCTCTTTGTCCCTGTCGGAATGCTGCTGCTCGCCGGAATGCTTCCGGCGGCGGAACAAGCCGGGGCATCACCGTCGGTGGTCGTGATTGCCATCGAAGGCTCGGCCTCATTGGCACGGGCCGGTACAGCCGAATGGCGGCCTGCGCGCGCCCAGGACGAACTCCGCCCGGGTGACCAATTTCGGACGCAGGCCCGCAGCCGGGCCACGCTGCGGTTCTCCGACTTGAGCACCCTCCGTCTCGGCGAACTGGCTCACATCCAGCTCCCGCCACCCACTGCCCGCCGCGGCGGCCTCAAACTGCTTCGCGGCTTGCTCTACTACTTCCATCGGCACAAGGCTGGACTGATGCCGATTGAATCGCCTACCGCCTATGCGGTCGTGCGCGGAACAGAGTTCATCGTCGATGTCTCCGAGGACGGCACGACGCGGGTGACGTTGCTCGATGGCGCGGTGGAGCTGGGCAATGAGCAGGGGCAACTCGCCTTGCAAAGCGGCGAAACGGCTGTGGTCAACCCCGGTCGCGCACCCGCCCGCAGCGCGCCGGTTCATCCGACCGCCGTGATTCAATGGGTGCTCTATTATCCGGCCGTGTTGGACGTGTCGGAATTACAATGGCAACCGGAAAACTTACCGGCGCTGGCTGACTCATTGCCCGCCTATCGCGACGGGGATTTCCTGGCCGCGCTGGCCGCTCTTCCGCCGGATTATCGCCCCACGTCCCCTCCCGAATCCGTGTATATGGCGGCGCTCTGGCTGACGATCGGCTCCGTGGACCGCGCCAATCTGCTGCTCGACGGCGTGTTGGGTACGGCGCCCGCGCCAGCGCTCGAACCTGCCCACTCCTTGGCAATCGCAGTCCGCCGATTAACCCAAATAGTAACCGACCACGATCCCGTTCCCGCCGCGTCGCCCAGGTATGCGACCGAATGGCTGGTGGAATCCTACGCACGTCAGGCGCGTTCCGAGCTCCCGAACGCCCTCGAAGCCGCGCGCGCGGCCATCGCGGTGTCGCCTAACTTCGCGCCCGCCTGGACGCGAGCCGCTGAGTTGGAATTCAGCCTCGGCCAGCTTCCCGCGGCACGGCAATCCCTGGCGCGAAGCTTGCAGCTCGCGCCACGTCAGGCCCAGGCCCAATCCTTGCGCGGTTTCATGCTCGCCGCCGCGAACCGCCCGCAGCAGGCAGAAGCCGCGTTCGACGAAGCCATCCGCCTTGACAGCGGCATCGGCAATGCCTGGTTGGGGCGCGGTTTGTGCCGTCTGCGTCAGGGCGATTCCCGGGGCGGGCGGGAGGATTTGCAAGTGGCCGCCACGGTCGAACCGCAACGTGCGCTCTTCCGAAGTTATCTGGCCAAGGCGTTCGCAGAGACGGGGCATGCAGAGCGAGCGGCCCACGAGCTCGAACTCGCCCGCGCCCTCGACCCAAACGATCCAACCGTTTGGCTGTACGAAGCCTTAATCGACCAGCGCCAGAACCGCCTCAACGCCGGCGTTGCGGCCCTCGAGCGCTCGAAGGAATTGAACGAGCATCGCAGCCTGTTTCGCTCGCGCCAATTGCTTGATCAGGATCGCGCCATCCGCAGCGCCAACCTCGCCGAGTTATACCATGACGCCGGGCTGCTTGAAGTCGGCGAGCGCGAAGCGTCGTTGGCCGTCGAAAACGATTATGCCAACGCCTCGGCCCATCTGTTTCTGGCCAACAGCTTCAACGCCCGGCGCGATCCCGACCTCGTGCAGCTACGCTACGAAACGCCAACCATCCATGAGTTCTTGCTCGCCAATTTGCTGGCACCCGTCGGCGGCACGCCTCTCTCGTCGCACGTTTCCCAACAAGACTACGCCCGGCTATTCGAGAGGAACTTTCTCGGCCTCCGCTCCGCCACCGAATACCGCAGCGACGGCAGCTGGGCGCAGGCTGTCTCGCAATACGGCGTCGTCGATTCGCTCGGTTACGCCCTGGACGGAACGTGGCGCCTCAGCCAGGGCCATCGCCCCAATCAGGACCTCGAGCAGTTCACCGCCGCCGGCCAGGTGAAAGTCGACGTGACCTCGCAGGATTCCGTCTATTTCCTAATTAACGCGACGGAATTGGAGACAGGAGACGTGCGCCAATACTACGACGAGGGCGACGCCAGCTCCACCTTGCGCGTGACGGAACGGCAGCATCCGAATCTGGCGGCCGGCTACCATCACGCGTGGAGCCCGGGCGTGCATACCCTCCTGCTGAGCGCGCGCTTGACCGACACACTCCTGGTCGAGGAACCCACGGCCCTGGTGCGGACGCTCGTCCAGGACACCGGGGGTGCCGTCACTGGCCAGGTTAACGCCGCTGACAGCGTCTTTGACCTGAGTTATCGGAACGAATTCACGGCCTGGACGACCGAGTTGCAGCAGCTCGTGCAGACCCCGCATCAGCTGCTGGTGGCGGGCGCGCGGTATGTGGGAGGCGATGTGACGACGCGAGACGAACTCGGCCGCGCTCCGTTGTTGTTCCCGCCCATCTACACCGACCCGGCGGCTGCGCAAGAAATTGAAGCCACGTTGATGCGCGCCTCGCTCTACGGCTATTGGCAGTGGCAAGTGGCCGACCCGTGGCGGTTGTTTGCCGGGGTCAGCTACGATTGGCTGCGATACCCCGACAATATTTCCAGTCCGCCGCTCCGGGCCGGGCAGGCGGAACAGGACGGCGTTTCGCCCAAGGCCGGTCTGCGCTGGACACCGCGAGCGGCCACCACTGTGCGAGCCGCCTATACACGTTCCCTCGGCGGCTTTCTTTTCGAGGACAGCGTGCGGCTGGAACCGGCGCAATTCGCCGGGTTCATCCAGGCTTACCGCAGTTTAATTCCGGAATCGCTGGCCGGCTCCATTCCCGGCTCGCGCTTCGAGACATTCCATCTGGGCTGGCAGGAGCGGCTCGCGCGCCAAACCTACTTGGTCATGGAAGCAGAACGCCTGCGTTCCGAGGCGACGCGCGAAGTGGGAGTCTTCACTTACATGGATGCGCCGCCGTTCCTGGCCCAGCCTTCCACCGTGCGTGAGAACCTCGATTTTGTGGAGAATGCTCTGGCCGTCTCGTTGCATCAGCTCTGGGGCGAAGAATGGGCCGGCGGCGCCCGCTACCGCGTCAGCGAAGCCAACCTGCGCACGGACATCGCGGCCATTCCACGCGCGCTGGACCCGTCCGCCCACCGCGACGAGAGCGCCTGGCTCCATCAACTCGAGTTATTCGTCACGTTTCAACATCGCGCCGGCTTTTTTGCCCGAGGCGAAGCGCTCTGGCGCGCTCAGGAAAACCGGGGAGATGCCAGCGGCCTGCCGGGCGACGACTTCTGGCAATTCAACACCTGGGCCGGCTGGCGATTCGCCCAACGCCGCGTCGAGACGGCCGTGGGCGTTTTGAATTGGACCGGGCGCAATTACCACCTCAATCCACTGAATCAGGCCGGCAGCCTGCCGCGCGAACGAACCTTCGTGGCCAGCGTGATGCTGAGCTTTTAGGCACAGGGCGAGCTCTCACGGCGCCGTTCCTAAGCGAAGCCGATAAAACGAAGCAGCCTGGCCTCGCTCCAATCGCAGCAGATGCCGGCTATTGGTGCAGACGGGCTGAGCGGAGAAAACTTGCCACGCGTCGGGAAGCGAGGGGGTGGAGCTGACTTCCAGCACGGCGTTGGATACGGCCAGCGGCCAGCTCAATTCCACCTGGCTGGCGTTGTCGTTGTGGATCTCCAGAACCGTGGCGAGCGAGCTATTCAGGCGGACCAGGCCCGTGGCGCCGTTCTTGCCCGCCAGACACGCCAGGTAAAGTCGATTGGTCTCGATGGGGAACTCCACCTGGCTGGCCAGCTCACCGGCGGCCCGATCGTCATTGCACGTGATCTCTTGGAGGTTCGCTATGCTGATGATGCTGCCGGTGAAGACCGACAACACGGTGTCAATCTCACTACCCACGCTGCTCAACAAGGCCAGCCCCGGTTGCGAGGAATAAAAGCGGAACCAGCGGTTGGCCCCCACTGGAACACCGCAAAGCGCGGCGAACTGCGAACCGTCTGGAGTCCCGCTCGTCGAGGCCGACGTGATGTTTGGGAGCCCATGACTCAAGCTCAAGATGGGCACGAGACTGGCCGATTGCAGTCCCACCAACGGCGTCGGCACACCCTCCCCATTCAAACGAACCAATATCGGCATGGACACGCCAATGACACCACCGCCGTTCTCCGCATCTTCGAAGCGCGCATACCTGCCTTCTGTCGCCCAGAAGCGAACTTGCACCTTGATAGTCGTGCCACCCGGAAAAGGGACAATTAGGTTCTGGCTCGTCCAGAGACCGGCGCTGGCGCCAGTGCGGAACGCCGCCGCAGCACCCAATGGAAACAACTGGCTCTCTGGCGCGTCGATATTCCCGACGTAACAGGCAGCGCTGTATCCGACGCCTGCAAGCGGCGTCAACCCATCCACCTCATAGAACACGGCCTGGACGCCAGGGGCTTGATTGGCGAACAGCAGGAGGGCCTGCGCTTGAGCCGCCGCGTCGCGCTCCCCCAACGCGAGAAGGCACAGCACCAGCCCAAGCGCGCACGGCACACCGCAGCGCCGCCTCGCCCACCGGCTCAAATCGCCGTCGCAATTCAGCAAATAATCCCTCAACTCATTACTCAACTCGTATCAAGACAGCCACGCCGACGCCGTCAATGGCAGCGTTCCCGGTCAATGCAACCGACCCGGCGTGGGAACTCGCCTAATTTATAATCGATCTGCCAAAGAAGGACAACATCCCGTAGCGGTGGTCGGCAGACCGCCGCACTCTTCCATTCTCACCAATACCCAGTCATCAATGACCAGTCCCCAGTTACCAGTCTGACTTGTCACTGCGTATCGACGACTTGACGGAGATTCAAAACCGGCGCTAGAGACGCACGGCTCTCTCCCCAGAGCCGCTACGGGACGATTACCTGGAACTCCTCATGGGCCGCCAGAGCGCCGTCGCTGACCGTGACGGTAATCGTGGCCGCCCCTTTCGCGCCTGAGACCGGCGTCACCGTCACCGTGCGCGACGTGCCGCTACCGGCGAGCACGATGCTGGTAATTGGCACCAGGGCCGGATTGGACGACGTTGCCGTCACGATGAGTTGGTCCGGGGGTGTCTCGGCGTCCCAAACACTGAACGAGAGCGGCCCCGTCACGGTGCCGGAC
>Ga0070704_100002272_pt1 | contig 10734 bp, 6 predicted proteins | sample KBSK5252metaG_FD_65467 | JGI IMG/M metagenome (GOLD analysis project Ga0070704, IMG submission 65467) | Corn, switchgrass and miscanthus rhizosphere microbial communities from Kellogg Biological Station, Michigan, USA - KBS K5-25-2 metaG | ecosystem: Host-associated > Plants > Roots >... | reverse complement strand
CTAACTGCCGCGGATCCGCACCTTCAGCGCGCGCGCCCCACTCCCGAAGTCTTTGAGCGATGTCACCGTCGTCGCTGAGTCCGGAACGAGCTTCGCGGCGATCGCGAAGTTGCCGTTCACACTGCCCCGATACGTGGTCCAGCTGAGACCGGCTCCACCCAATGTGCGCCCCGCGCCGTAACTGCTCGCCGTCGTCCTGAGGTGCCCGCCCCGCGCGAGCCAGACGCGGATCGACGAGTCCGCGGCCTGGTGGATGACCAGCCCGGTGCCCGTCCCGGCGGTGTCGATGCCGAAATGGGAGCGGAGCGAGTCGTTCACCGGCGCGCGCCCCGACCCGACGATAAAGAAAACGGAGTCGACGGTCTTGGTGAGCGCGTCGAACCCGGTCCACCCGAGCAGCATCGTGAAGTCGGCGATGAGCGAGTCGCCCGTGTCGCTCGGCATGCGGATATCCATTTCGATGCCGACGACGCGAGTGGTATCACCACCCGACGCGATGCGCGAGGCGCGATCGATGTAGGGGAACACGAGCGCGGCGAGCGTCGGGTACAGCGTGGTGTCGCTGCTGAGTAGGGTGTCACCCGCCAGGGCTGAGTCGAGCGACCGTCGCACGGCGGCCAGCTCGGGGCCGTCGATCGCGTCGGGATCCACGCCGCCGGCGTCGGAGGAGCACGCGGCGACCACGGCGGTGAGCGCCGTCAGGGTGAGGAGCAGTTTTCGCATACGGGAAATATGGCGCTATTGCGGGTCCTCGGAAGACGCCGCCCGTACTTCGGTGCGATACGGCCTGAACGAGTCACGCTGGTACACGCTGCGGGGATTCCACAGGACCCACGACTCGATCCCGAGGTCTGCGGCGGCCCGGATCTGCTCGCGGATTTCGTGCGGCGTATAGCGGGGCAGTCGGCGACCCAGCGTGAAGCCCTGGAGGAACGGCCGGATCGCGGCGGACTTGGCCTGCAACCGCGACCGTTCGATGGCTTCGCGCAGCGCGTTCTTCACGATGGCGTACGGATTCGCGTTGGGCCGCGCGTAGCCGTACGCGCCGGCATAGTAATGGCTCGGGTACACCATCGGCAGCACCACGTCGGCGACGGACGTGAAGTCTTCCCACACTTGGCCGATTCCCAGATCGCCGGTCGCGGACGACGTCAACCCGAAAATGTCGAACGTCACGGGCACGCCGAGCGGCTCGAGTCGCCGCACAATCATTTTCACACTGGCCCGCACGGCGTCGCGCTGCGTCTCGCCCTTCTTGCGCGAAGGGAAGATCGCCGTAGCCATCGCCTCGCGCGGCTCGTCCGGGAAGCGCACGTAGTCGAACTGCACCTCGTCGAACCCCATGCGCACGGCTTCCTCGGCGAGCTGGGCGGCGTAAATCCAGACCGAGTCGTTGTATGCGTCCACCCAAGCGCTGCCGATCCGGTCGCGCCAGAGACCGCCGACGTCGCGCTGCTGCACGGACCAGTGCGGCCGTCGCTCGGCGAGGAGCGGATCCTTCGCGACCACGATGCGCGCGATCGCGTAGATGTCGTGCTCGTGCAAGGTGTCGAGCCGGGCCCGCGCGTCGCGCGCGCGCAGACAGCGCGTCGCGCCGATCTGGCGCGCGACTTCCACCTGGGAGTCGTAGAGCAGACAGCCCGTGTCGTCCTTCACGTCCACGACGAAGGCGTTGACTTCCGTCGAGTCGGCGAGGCGCACGAGGTGCCACAACTTGGGCGACCCGAATGCCCAGGCATTCACGTACAGCGCCTTGACGGGTGGCGGCGGTGGGGGGGCGGTGAACAGCGGCTCGGGAAGGATGTAGCGGAGCTCCACGCCGCGGAGCTGCAGACTGTCCGGTGACGCGGGCAACCCCTGCGCAAAAAGGCCGCGACTCGAGATCGCGGCCCAGAGCAAGAGAGCGCTTACCTGCCGAGCCAACTTCATAGGGGGTACCACTATAGGAAACGGGCCCTCAACCGGCAAGCGGTCCCGTCACTACCTCATCTGTAAGCTATTGAACAACAAGGGATAAGTCGCCAGGCTCTGACCCCGATACTGCGGCCGGAAGCCAAACAAGATCACCCGTCCAGCACCCTGGCGCACTTCGAGGAGGCTGGCCTTTCCCGCCACGCGCTCGGGATGCAGCACCCAGCCGGAGAGCAGCACCCGTTCTGGCTCGTCGGGCCAACGACCGATCACGCGCACCACGCTCGAGTCGAGGACGTCGAACGCGGGGCCACCCTGAAACCAGGCCGCGGTTTCGCGCGGCACGCCGCGCGCCACGGGGTGATTGGAGTCGAGCTCCAATCGGAAAATCGATCCAGGCGCGTAGAAGTCTTCGTCCGGCACCGCCTCCAGCACGTTGCGCACGGGAAGTAACAGCGCCTGCACGGCGAAGCGGCTCGCTTCGTTCAAGGCGACCAGCGTCCCACCGTCGAGTACGAACTGCCGCAGGGCCTCCGCGCCGTCGGGACCGATCCCGCCCGCGTACGGCGCCGGATAGCGCGACGCGGGGAGACCCTCCTGGATCTCACGCGGCGACTGATCGGGGAGCACGATGACATCGAACTTGTCCCTCAGCTTCCCGGCGCGCACAGTCGAGTCCACGACCGACAGGTACGGGACCTTCCACGTGTCGAACACCCAGCGGGTCCACCCCTCGTCCATCGTCGCGTCATACGAGCGGTAGAGCCCGACGCGCGGCACGGGCGTGAGGTCCGTCGCCGTGAACCCTGGATACCCGGGGGTGGCCCGGGGTGCCGCGACCGGCGCCGACAGCGCTACGCGCAGCGAATCCGGCGCGGGCGTCGCCGTCAGCCCCATGAGCAGCGGCAGGGTGTGCGCCGTCACGTCGTACGGCCGCTCGGGGGGTCCGTTGGGATACAGGCGCCGGTCGGGATAGCGCTGCGGCTCGAGCAGGGTCTTCGCGAACGCCGCGTACGGCTGTCGCAGGACCACCACGTACGTCCCCGCGGCGTGACGCTGCCCTTGGAGCGTGAAGGCCTGCTGCGCGGTGCGGATCTCCACCTGTCCCCGCTGCAAAATGCCGAGCAGCGTGGCGAGGGGGATGGAGTCCTGGTGCGCCGGGATCACGTACGCATACGGCCACTCCCGCCAGCCGCGCACGGCGCGCCACTCGACCGTCAGGAAGCTCGAGAGCCAGCGATCGCGGTCGCGGGCGGCGTTGACGAGTAACGCGTACGCGCCCGCGGTCTGGTAGGACACGATGTCGCGTAACGTCCAGCGGCCTCCGGGCCACGGATGCGTGAAATTCCAAGAGCGCTCGCGCGGGTTGTAACCACGCGACCGGGCCTGCAGCCGGTCGAAGGGCACGTCGATAGATGAGGCGAGCTGGCCGCTCGCCGTCTCGGACAGGATGCGCACGCCGCCGTGGTAGTGCTGGTACGCGCGCGCCGGCGTCCAGGCATCGTAGGTGGAATTGATCGAGATGCCGGTCTTGCCTTGAGCAGCGAGCTCCCACGCCATCGCCGTGCCGAGCGCGTTGACGCCGTCGATGAGCAACGGGTCGACGTTGGGCTCGACGGGGTCCAAGTAGGGCGGCAAGAACAGGCGCGCGCCCTCCGAACCCATCTGGTGGATGTCGTGCACGATCTGCGGGTGCCACACGTTCTGCAGGGAGTCGACGGTGAGCTGTGTTTCGACCTGCGTAAAGGCGTACCAATCGCGGTTGTTGTCGTGGCCCGTGTAATGATGGTACAGCTCCGGGGGCGAAGTCCCCTCGGCCTTGGTCCCGAGCGTGCTGTTGTACCATTTGGACACGATGGTCACGCCGTCCGGGTTGAGCGACGGAACGAGCCACAGGATCACATTGTCGAGAATGGCCCGTGTGCCGACGCTCGTGTCGGTCGCGAGCCGATAGGCGAGCGCGACGGGCGTCAAATGTCCCCCCACCTCGGTCGAGTGAATGCTCGACGTGATGAGGACGATGGTTTTCCCATCCCGCAACGCTTCCTGGGCGGCCGCGCTGGTCCGGAACCCGCGCGGATCGGCGAGGCCGGCGTTGAGGCGCCGGAATCGGTCGAGCTGACGCAGGTTCTGCGGGCTCGAGATCACCAGCGCGACGAACGGCGCGCCCAGGGTGGTCTTGCCCAGCTCGCGGTAGTCGACCCGGTCGCTGGCCTTGGCCAATGCCTGGTAGTACCGCACCAGCACCGGCCACTCGACGAGCTTGCGGTCGTCGCCCGGGTCGAAGCCCAGCACGGAGCGCGGCGTGGGAATGACGGTCCGCGCCGTGGCGGGCCGGGGAGCGGGGCGCCGTGCCGCGGGACGCTGGGCAACCAGCACCGCGGGCGCGGCGCTCAGCGCCGCCACCGCGAGACCGATGAAGGCGCGGCTGCGCACCGTCAACGCAGACTGCCCGCCGCTGCGGGCGGCGTGTCTCCCGTGCCGATCCAATGCGCGAACCAGGTGCGAATCCGCTCCAGCCGGTCGACGAGCAGCCACGGAGGTCCGGTACGCGACAGGCCGTGGTAGGAGCGCGGGTAGCGCACGAACTCGGACGGAATGCCGCGCTTGCGGAGCGTCACGAACAGCTGTTCGCCGTCGGTGATCGGCGTGCGCTTGTCGTCTTCGCTGTGCACGATCAACATCGGCGTGCGGATGCGCGCCGCGTACGTCATCGGCGAGTAAAACTTGTAGAGCGAATCCTGCTCCCAAGGCTCGCCGAAGAACTCGTAGTCCGTGAGTCCCTGCGCGTCCGAGGAACCGTACCACGAGTACCAATTGAAAATCGACCGGTCGGTTTCGGCCACCCGGAAGCGATTGGTGTGGCCCACTACCCAGTTGGTCATGAACCCGCCGTAGGATCCCCCCAGCACCGCCATACGGGTCGTGTCCACGCCACCGCGGGCGATCACCACATCCACCGCCTGCATCAGGTCCTGGTAGTCTTCCATGCCCCACCGACCGCGCGTCGCGTACGTGAAGGCGTGTCCGTAGCCGCTCGAGCCGCGCGGGTTCGTGAACAGCGTCCAGTATCCCTGGCCCGCGAGCATTTGGAACTCCGGGAACAGCACGTTCCCATAGTTCGAGTGCGGGCCCCCGTGGATGGACAGCACGAGCGGATAGCGCTTCCCAGGCTGGTACCCGTACGGCTTCATCAGCCAACCTTCGATGCGCATGCCCCCCACGCCGGTGAACCAGAACGTATCGGCAGGGATCATCGCCACGCCAGCGAGCGGCGCATCATTGAACGACGTCACCCGCCGCTCCTGCGCCGGAGTCGCGAGCGGCGCTACCCACAGCTCCACGGGGTGCGTCACGTCGCTCGCCGTGTAGGCGAGTGAGCGCCCGTCGGCGCTGCGCGAAAACCCGCGCAGCTGCCGTTCACCGGACGTCACCTGCTTCACCGCGCCGCCCGTCGCGGCAATGGAGAAGAGATGCACGTTGCCCCGCGTTTCCGCATCGATGTACAGTGTCTTGCTGTCGGGGGACCAGGTCGGCGAACCGGGGTCGAGCGCCCAGTCCGACGTCAGATTGCGCGCCGTTCCGCCGGTCGCCGGCATGACGCAGAGATCGTTCTCGGTGCCGCGGCCCTTGGAGCAGATGAACGCGATCGTCTTGCCGTCGGGCGACCAGGACGGGGAGACGTTGAAGGTGAATCCGCTCGCGAGGCGCCGGATCGCGCCGTCGGCGACGTTCAGCACGTAGAGCTCGGGCCGCGCCTGGTCGTTCACCTCGATCGTCTCAGTCGAGTCCTGCACGAACGCGATCGTCTTGCCGTCGGGCGACCACGCCGCTCCGTTCTGGCTCAGCTCCCCGCTCGTCAGTTGGCGGGGATCGCCGCCCCGCGTCCCATCGATGGGTACGAGATAAAGATGGCTCGGCCGGCGCGCTTCACGGGGCGGCAGGAAGCCACGCTCGTCTGCCACGATTGGAATCGACGTGTACACGCGCCCGTCGAAGCGCTTGACGTCGGGCCCATGAGTGATCGCGAGCGGCGACACCCGCGTGCGCCACGGCTCCTTCTTGGCGCTGTCCGGCTCCGCGCCGCGCCAACCGTACAGCAGCCATTGCCCGTCGCGCGAGAACGTGGGCGACGCGTGCACGCCCTTGATCTGGAAGGCTTCGCCCCCCGGGGCGCCCGTGCGCAGGAACCACACGTCGTCCTCCGATCCCTCGCGCTTGCTCGAGAAGGCCAGCAGCGAGCCGTCGGGCGACCAGACGGCGTTGGACGCCTCCGTAGAGGGACTCGTGTACCGATACGCGGGCGCCGACCCGTCGGCCGCCACCATCCAAATCTCATTGTGCCGCTTGTCCTTGTCCTCGACGACGGTCGTCACAGTGAACGCGACGCGACGGCCGTCGGGGGACAGCTGCGGATCGGAGACGAACGTCAGTTTGTAGTAGTCGGTCGCCTGCCACGGGCGCGGCGACTGGGCGTACAGCGGGGCAGCCAACAGGAGGGCTGCGGAAGGTGCGAGCAAGGGCCGGACACGCATGCGAGCGCTCTTGGATCGTGGGGGCAGGAAAGATATCAACCGGACCTGTAACTGCTAGGCGCACAGACGCACAGCGGGGTTCGGTGAACAGGTAACGCCTGTCCCGAACCCCGCCGACTGCTCACCACTGTTGCGTCTGCGCGACTAGTCTTTGCCTGTACCGTTTTACGGGAGTTTGTGCAATTCTACACGCCGGTTCTGGGCTCGCCCCTCTGGCGTCGTGTTCGTCGCCACCGGATTCGCCGGGCCGAACCCGCGCGCGGTCATCCGGCTCGGGCTCACACCCTTGCGCGCGAGGTAGAAGCGCACCGCAATCGCCCGATTGCCCGATAGCCGGCGGTTGAGCGCCATCGAGCCGGTGTTGTCGGTGTAGCCCGCGATCTCGATGCGGATCTCGGGGTTGGCGACGAGCGATCCCGCCACCTGATCCAGCACCGCATACGACTGCGTCGTCAGCACCGATCGACCCGTCTGGAACGTCACGCCCGACAGGATGAGCGTGGGTCTGGCGGGCGCCGCTGGGGCGCCGGGAGCGGCGGGCGCGCGCTCCTCGAACAGCAGCAAGCAGCCAAACTGGTCCACCCGGGAGCCCGCCGGCGTGTTGGGGCACCGATCCTGCGGATCCACTACGCCATCGCCATCCGAGTCCTTGGCGATGGAGCACCCGTTCCCATCCACTTGGGTCCCGGCCGGTGTGTTGGGGCAGCGGTCCAGGCCGTCGGGGACGCCGTCCCTGTCGCCGTCTGCCGGGCACCCGGTCGCGTCCACCGGAGTTCCCGCGACGGTACCGGGGCACCGGTCGATGCCGTCGGCGACGCCGTCGGCGTCCGAGTCCACCGGGCAACCCGACGCGTCCACGACAGCACCAACCGGTGTGTTGGGGCACTTATCCAGGCCGTCCCACACCAGGTCGTGGTCGGAGTCGATCGGGCAGCCCATCGCATCGACCGTGGCGCCCGACGGCGTGTCGGGGCACTTGTCGAGGCCGTCGTGCACGCCATCACCGTCGGAGTCGGGCGGACAACCCTTGGCGTCCACCGTCACGCCGACGGGGGTGTCGGGGCACTGATCGAGCCCGTCGAGCACCTTGTCGTTGTCCTGATCGTGCGGGCAGCCGGTCGCGTCGACGGTCGCGCCGTGCGGCGTATCGGGGCAACCGTCGATCCCGTTGAAGACGCCGTCCGCGTCGGCATCGCTGGGGCAACCCTTCTTGTCGACCGTAGCGCCGGTGGGCGTGTCCGGGCACGCGTCGCGCTTGTCTCCGACGCGGTCGTGGTCGGCGTCCGCCGCCGGCGTGGCGTCGGCTTGGAACATTGCGAAACCGACCGAGCCCACCAGGTGCGTGGCAGACTTCGGCCCGAACGTGCTGTTCGTGGTGGGCGTGTAGATGCCACGGCCCTCGACCCGCAGGGCCACGTGATCGCTGAAGAAGAAGCGAACGCCGGCGCCGCCGTGCACGCCGTGGTCGGTGAACCGGTACGGGTTCGTCGAGCCGAAGTCGAGGTACGAGTAGCCGGCCAGGACGTAGAACGCGAGCCGGTCACGGTTCAGAGCGTTGAACACCAGACTGCCGCCCGCGATGACCGGCTCGATCTCGGTGGACGGCGGGATGTGGTGCGGCGGCTGAAACAGCGCTTCGACTTCGAGGGTCAGCGCCGGGCCAAGCGCGTACCCGAACCGAACACCGCCCCCGATCTTGTCGGCGAGGCCGAACACCTGGTCGTACTTGGTGAACGCCGCGAACGCGCCCACCTCGTAGCGCCGCTCGTACTGCGCCGTGAGCGTCGAGGCCCCCAGCGCGAGCGCCAGCCCAGCCGCTGCGAATGTCCGCACCGGATCCCCTTTGCTCTAGAAGAGCTGGCGCAGCTCAACGCGCCGGTTCTGGGCCCGACCCGCGGCCGTCGTGTTCGGGGCGACCGGGACCGACGGCCCGTATCCCTTCGCGACCATCCGGTCGGGAGCCACGCCCTTGCTCGCCAGATACGCGCGCACCGCCTCCGCCCGGCTTTGTGATAGCCGCGTGTTGGTCGCTGCCGAGCCGGTGTTGTCCGTGTGCCCGGCGATCTCGATCCGGATATCGGGGTTCGCGACCAGCGACGCCGCCACGATGTCGAGGATCGTGAAGGACTCGGATTTCAGCGCCGACTTCCCGACCTCGAACGTGACACCGCGCAGGATGACCGGCGTCCGCGCTTCCGTAAACAGGATCGGACAGCCAGCGGCGTCCACGCGCGTGCCCGCGGCCGTGCCGGGGCACTTGTCCTTGGTATCATCGACGCCGTCGCCGTCGGTGTCCTTGGACCGCTGACACCCGGAGCTGTCCACTTCGGTGCCGGCGGGCGTGCCCGGGCACTTATCGATCCCGTCGAACACGCCGTCCTTGTCGTTGTCGGTCGGGCAGCCCGTGGCGTCCACGGTCGCCCCCGCGGGTGTGTTGGGGCACTGGTCGATGCCGTCGGCGACCGCGTCGCCATCGGTGTCGGTGGGGCAGCCACGCGCATCCACCCGCGCCCCAGTGGGCGTCCCGGCGCACTGATCGATTCCGTCGAACACACCGTCTGCGTCGGCGTCCGTGGGGCAACCCCTTGCATCCACTTGGGCGCCGTCGACCGTGTTGGGGCAGGCGTCGAGCCCGTTGTAGACCTTGTCGCGGTCCGAGTCGGTGGGGCACCCCTGCGCGTCCACAATCGCCCCCATGGGAGTTCCGGGGCAGGTGTCGCGCTGGTCGCGCACGCCGTCCTTGTCGAGATCGCGGTACCCGCCTCCGGCGAAGATCGACAGACCGAGCGAGCCGACGATGTGGCCCGCCCACTCGCCGCCGCCCACGAAGCCCGTCTTGGGCGCGTAGATCCCTCGCCCCTCGAGACGGAGCGCCACCCGGTCCCCGAGGAAGATTCGGTCGCCGATGGCGCCGTGCACGCCGTTGTCGGTGAAGCGGTAGGGGGCCGTGTCTTCGAAATCGAGGCGCGAGTATCCGCCCAGAATGTAGAAGAGGTTCCGCTCTCCGCCGAAGTTCAGTACCAAGCTGGCGCTGAAATCCGTGAGCGTTGCGCTAGCGGAGCCAATCTTCGCCTTGGGCGCCTGGTGTCCGAGATCGACCTCGATACCGACGGTCTCCCCGAAGAAGTACCCGAGCCGTCCGCCGAAACCGATCTGGTTGTCGAGGTTGAACGGCCGGTCGTACCGGGTGAAGGATCCGAAGGCGCCGATCTCGAACTGGTGCGCCCGTTGGGCGGCCAGGGGGGTCGTGACGGCGGCGATCGCGAGCGCAAAGGTCAACGGTGCGCGCATGGCGTAGGCTCCTCAGGTGACGGGCTGATGACTCCCCCCACACTAACAGTCTGGCTCTCTATCAGAAACCCCAGGCGCACCCGCGGCGCAGCTGGGTGACCAAGTCGATCCCGCCGAGCACCAGGCCGCGCGGGGTGCCGTCGGTCTCCCGCCAGCTCACCCCAGCGGGACCGACCAGCGTGCCGGCCCCCCCACCCGGTCCGGCACAGCTCTGCTGCCAAATCTGGGTGCCCACCGGCCCCGCGAACGTACCCAGGGAGTCGCCGATGACAGCCGCGGCGATGGTTTCGGCGGCGTTCGTCGCCGCGCCGGCATACATCCCGCCGACGGCCAGCACCGCGTTTCCCAGGTCCAGCAGGGCGAACTGTGAGCGGCCCTCGGGCAGGAGGGTAGGGCCCGATCCCCACGGGCCGGTGAAGAATCCCGACACGAGGCTCAAGGGCGCCGTGTCGCTCGTCACCAGTCGCTGGGGCGTCGCGCCGAGGCCACCGCCCGGCGGCACGACGCCCGCGACGCCACCGATTGCGATCACACGGCCGTCTCGGACCAGGCCACCGCCATACGCCCGGGGCCCGGGGAGGGGCGGCTGCTGGTACCAGCCGTCGATGTGGCCGTCCACGCCGATCCGCCCCACGTAGACAGCCTGCTGCGGCCGGCCTTGGTCGTCGGTGCCCCCGATCACGTAGATGCGTCCGCGGCGGACCACCGCGATGGCGCCGGCGACGGGCGCGGGGAGCGGCTCTAAGAAGATGAAGCGGCGGCTCACGCTGTCGGCCGTGACGTCTGCACCCAGCACCGTGGCCTGAGCGTGCCCGGCGGTGTCGATCCCGCCGATCACATAGAGGGCGCTCCCCGGCACGCGCGAGTTGTAGCGAGTCGCGATCGCGGCGGCGGCGAACGCCCGTGGGACCGGGAGCACGCGGCTCAGCGTTGCGTCGGTCGTGTCCCGTTGCCGCACCCATGCGGTGATGGCGCCGCCGCTTCCCGCGTCCGCGCG
>Ga0070704_100002268_pt1 | contig 10740 bp, 9 predicted proteins | sample KBSK5252metaG_FD_65467 | JGI IMG/M metagenome (GOLD analysis project Ga0070704, IMG submission 65467) | Corn, switchgrass and miscanthus rhizosphere microbial communities from Kellogg Biological Station, Michigan, USA - KBS K5-25-2 metaG | ecosystem: Host-associated > Plants > Roots >... | reverse complement strand
CAACCGGCTGCAGAAACTCGGTGGCGACCGGGACGCCATGCCGCTTGGCCGGGGCGAATCGGAGCGTCTTGGCGCCCGCAAGCGCCGCGGAGTCGAGCGCGGGATAGCCGCTCCCCTCGGCAACGCGTGTGGATTCCGGGATCAGCTTCCCGGTCGAATCGACGTACAGGCGCAGCGTCACATCCGCTTCGACCTTCCGCTCAAACAACGCTGGCGGGTACGCGATGGGGACGTCGGGATTGAGCGCGACTGGCGCTTCGGATTCGGGCGACGAACCGGACTGCGTCGCGCCTCCGGTCTGGGAGCCGCGACATCCCACCATGCCGATCAATGCCACCGCGAGGACCGCTCTCATGAGCCGCGGTCCTTGCGACGCTTCTGCCAGGTCGCCAACTGGTTCAGCGCATCGAGCGGAGATAACGAGTTGACGTCGAGGCCGTCCAGCTCCAACAGGAGCGGGTCCGGCGGGGCGCCAGCAAACAAGCCGAGCTGTGTGGCGTCGGGTGAGGCGGGCGGACGCTGTTTGGCCACGTGATGGCCTGCTTCGAGCAGCTTGAGCACTTGCCACGCGCGCGTCACCACGGGCTCCGGCAGCCCCGCCAGCCGCCCGACGTGAATGCCGTAGGAGCGATCGGCGGCGCCCGGCTCGAGCCGGTGCAGGAAGACGACTTCCTTGCCGATCTCGCGCACCGCGACGTTGAAGTTGCGCACGTGCTCGAGCTCCTCGGTGAGCTGCGTCAGCTCGTGATAGTGCGTCGCGAAGATCGTCTTACAACCGATCGTGTTGTGCAGGCATTCCGTGACCGCCCAGGCGATCGCTACGCCGTCGTACGTCGACGTGCCGCGCCCGATCTCGTCGAGCAGCACGAGGCTCCGCGCGGTGGCCCCGTGCAGAATCGCGCTGGTCTCACTCATCTCGACCATGAATGTCGACTGGCCGCGGACCAGATTGTCCGATGCCCCGACGCGCGTGAACACGCGATCGGCGACACCGATGCGCGCGCGCTTGCAGGGGACGAACGAGCCCAGCTGCGCCAGCACGACGCAGAGTCCCACCTGACGGAGCAACGTGGACTTGCCGGCCATGTTGGGGCCGGTGAGCAGCACGACGCGTCCGCCGTCATCCAGCCGCACGTCGTTGGGAATGAACGCTTCCCGGGCCATCATGCGCTCGACGACTGGGTGGCGGCTGCCCTCGAGCTCGAGCGCGAAGAGGTCAGACACTTCGGGCCTGACGTACCGCTCGCGCTCGGCGACATCGGCGAGCGCGGCCCAGGCGTCGAGCCGGGCGAGATGGCCCGCGGTCGCCTGCACGCGGGTAATGGCCTCGCCAACGCGACGCCGCAGCGCGTCGAGGACCTCGGCCTCACGGGCGGTAATCCGCTCTTCGGCCCCCAGAACTTTGGCTTCGTACTCCTTCAACTCTGGTGTGACGTAGCGCTCAGCGCCCGTGAGTGTCTGCCGTCGCTCATAATCGCTCGGGATGCGCTCGCGATGCGCGTGCGTGACTTCGATGTAGTAGCCGAAGACCTTGTTGAAGCCGACCTTGAGCGAGCCGATGCCGGTGCGCTCGCGCTCGCGTGCCTGCAGACCGGCGATGTACTGCTTACCGCCGTCGCGCGCGGCCTTGACCTCGTCGAGCTCGCGATCGTAGCCCGGTTTGATCGAGTCGCCTTCGTCCAATTGCGCCGGCGGCCGCTCCACCAGCGCGCGGGCCAGCTCGTCGCCGACGTCCGTCAGCAGGTCGAGCTCGCGCGCGCCCGTTTCGAGCAGGGCCGACTGCTCGCGACTGACGAGTCCACCCAGCGCACCTGCTACGTCCGGCAACCGCAGGATCGAATCGCGCAGCGCGCCCATTTCCCGCGGCGTGGCGCGTCCCAGCGCCGCCCGGCCGGCGAGCCGCTCGAGATCGCGCACGCCATCCAGTGCTTCGCGCAGGCGCTCGCGACCCCGGCCGTCGCCGACGAGCACCTGCACGGCGTCGAGCCTGGCATTGATCGCCCCGGGATCGATGAGCGGCGCCAGGAGCCAGCGGCGCAGCAGCCTGCCACCCATCGGCGTCAGCGTCCGGTCGATCACCTCGAGCAGGGTCGCGCCTTCGGCGCCGGCACGGAGCGGTTCGACGAGCTCGAGATTGCGGCGGGTCATCTCGTCGAGCGGCAACAAGTCGCCGCGTCGCACGACGGTGGGATGCGCGAGGTGCGGGAGGCCGCCGGGCTTGAGCTCGCGCGCGTAGCGCAGCAGCGCTCCCGCCGCGCCAAGGGCGGGCCGGTCTTCAGGCGCGATGCCCAGGCCGTCGAGTGAGGCGATGGCGTACGTGCGCATCAGATCCTCACGCGCTAGCTCGGCGTCGAATTCCCACGCTTCGCGGATGGTGACGGTCGCGCCGGGCGTTGGGACGCCAGTCTCCGCCGGCAGCACCAGTTCGCGCGCCTCGTAGCGGACGAGCGCGTTCACGAGGTCCACGGAAGCCACAACTTCGAGAGTCAGCTCACCGGTGGTGACGTCGAGGACCGCCAACCCCGCAGGCTCGCCGCGCGGGTCCAGGCCCACGATGTAGTTGTTGCGGTTCCGGACGAGCCAGTCGTCGGTCAGCACGGTCCCCGGCGTCACGGTCTCGACGACCGCGCGCCGCACGACGCCTTTGGCCAGCTTGGGATCTTCGATTTGCTCGGCGATCGCGACGCGGTGTCCCTTCGCAATCAGCCGGCGCAGGTACTCGGTCGCGGCTTTGACCGGCACCCCGGCGAGCGGGACTTCAGCGGCGCCGCCGTTGTTGCGCGACGTGAGCGTCAGGCCGAGCTCGCGCGCGGCCAGCTTGGCATCATCCTCGAACATTTCATAGAAATCGCCCATCCGGAAAAACAGAATGGACTGCGGATGGCGGGCCTTGATGTCGCGGTACTGCTGCATCAGTGGCGTTTCTGGGGGCGTCACCGCCGTCATGGCTCTTCCACCACGAATGGCTGCCCGCCGACTCTCTGCTTGAGGCGCCCCTGCGTCCGGACCGCCTCGTCCCGCGTGGCGTAATGGCCGACGCGGACTTTGAAGAAGCCGGTCGAGTCCCGCACCACTCGCGCCTCGAACCCCATGACCTTGAGCCGGGTCAGCATCTCGTCGACCTGCGCGGCGCTCTTCACCGCGAGCACCTGGACCGCATACGTCCGCGGCCCGGCCGGCGGCTTGGCTCCAGTGTCGGTAGGGGCGGGTGTCGACGTGCCCGCGGCCGACGTCGTCGCCTGTGCGCCGCAACGCGAGGCGTAGAAGCTGATCTGATTCTTGAATTCGACGTCGTCACCCGCGCCCGTGAGCGCCTGCTGGATCAGCTCGCAGCCGCGTGCTTCGTTCTTGAGCTCGAAATAGGACCGCCCGGCGAGAAAATTCGCGCGGGGCCGGAATGGCGAGTCCGGGTAGTCCCGGTTGAGGCGCTCGGCCATCTGGACCGTTTGCGCGGGGTCGTGCTGCGCGAAGGACAACTGCGTGAGTAGCAGCAGAGCATCGTCGGCCCAGGGACCCGTGCCATACTCTACGACGATCCGGTTCAGATTCGAAGAGACTGTCGCGGCATCGGGTGCGATCTTGGCGGCCGCCAGCAGCGCCTGCGGATAGGAAGTGTCGCTCGGTGGCAGCGTCGCGAGCAGTCGCCGCACGATCGCGCGGCCGGAATCCACCTGTCCCGATTGCGCGAGGCGCAGCGCTTCCACGAGACGACTGTCGGTCTGAGCGCTTAGGCGGTTGAGCGGTTGGGCGGTTAGAAAGAGAACCGCCGTACCAACCGCCAAACCGCCAAACCGCCTCGACGTGAGTTTCAAGCAGCCTCCCGATTCACATTCGCGAACCCAAGCACCAATTGCGCGACGATGCCCCGGTCATCACTCACCGTTGCGGTCTTCAACGCATTGTCGGCCGCAAGCGCGGCGCGCAGCGCGTCTCCCAACTCTGGCGCAGTCCACAGTCCGCTCCACGCGCTCCACCGGGCCGCTTCATCCTTATAGCTGCGCATGCCGTACGGTCGCGCGGTCTGCATTTGCCGGTAGAGCGTGTCTGGCAGTCGACTGAGGTTCACCCCGCGATCGCGCTCCGAGCGCGCCAACGCCGTACCCACCAGGTGTGTCCCGAGCAGGGACAAGATCTTGACCCCGCTCATACCCGCTTGCTCGAGCACAGGCTCGACGAGCTGTGCCGCGCGTGCGGCTCGCCGCTCCAGCGCCGCTTCCACGAGATCGTAAATGGTTTCGCCGCGCCGCACACCGACCAGACTCGTCACGTCCTCCGCGCTGGCGGGGCGCCCAGCGCCCGCGGTCAGCGACGCAAGCTTCTCCAGCTCCCGGCTCAGTGCGCTCAGGTCACTCCCCACCGCTTTCAGAAGCAACTCCGCGGCGTCCTCGGCGAGCGTCAGTCCCAGCGTCGCCGCCCGATGTTGCAACCACCGCGGCACCCGCTCGGCGGCGAGGGCGTCCACCTCGACGCCGGTGCTCGCCCCGAGAATCTCGGCGTCGGGCTCTTCGCCCGCTGCGACCACGAGCACAAGCAGCGTGGTCGGATTGGGTGACGCCAGGTAGCGCACGACTTCGTCGCGCAACTTCGACTTGCGCTTGCCGAGCTGTTCGACGCCGCGCACGACGACAGCCCGGCGCTCCGCCAGCATCGGCGGCGTGTTGACCAGGGCGTGAAACGACTCCGGCGTGAGGTCCAGCGCGTAGCGAACGTCGAGATTGAAGTCGCGGCTGGATCCCACGGCGGCGTCGACCAGCATGCGCACCGCCTCGTCTTTCAGGACGTCCTCGGCACCGTAGAACAGGTAGACAGGTTCCGAAACGGAAGCGCCCTTCTTCAGGCTGCGAAGCAGGGCATCCAGCGTGAGCGCCGCCATCCAGCGAAGTTACCGCGCCGCTCTGCTCGGAGAAAGGCTCCTGACGGGAGTGTATGGATTCGCGACAAAAATGATCGTGCGCGGATCCTGGAAGGAAACGAGCGGCAGGCTCGCGCTCGCGACCGGCTTGGGAAATGCCACCGGCGGGAGCACAGGCGCCCGCGCAATGCGCGGACGGTGGACGACCTCGACCACGAAAAGTGTCAACGCGGCGATGATCAGCAACGTGGCAGAGACGCCCGCTTGTGCCGGCGGTCGCGGCACGCGACGGCGCTCGACGGCGATGCGGGCGTCGAGCCGTTGGCGAAAATCAGCGGATGGGGTGATGGAGGACGTGGTGTGCAGGGCGAGAACGGCTTGGCGGATCGTCGCATCGTAGTGACGACACATTGCACAATGGGCCATGTGCCGCGCGAACCGACGCAGGTCCCGGGACGACGTGACCAACCCGTCCCGAAAATCGCTATGCCGTTCGAGAAACTCCGTGCAGAGCATGGGTGACAAGTGTACCATCCCCGGCGGCGGGGTGTTCCGCCGCCGGGGTTAGAAGGGCGTGTTTTGTAGCTAAACGAGGCTGGGGCTGATCAGCTGCGCGAAGCTGTTGCGGGCCCGGTTCAGACGGCTCTTCACGGTCCCGAGATTGCACCCGGTGATCTCGGCGATTTCCTGGTAGCTCTTCCCCTCCAGCTCGCGGAGCACGAACACCTCACGGTGATGCTCCGGCAGGCGCTGCACGCACTGATCGACAGCGTCCTTCAGGAAGCGCTTCCGGTAGAGATCGTCGGGCCGGGCCGTGGTATCCTCGAACTGCAACGGCCGGTGATCCGCTTCCCAGTTTTTCTTGATGGTCTGGAAGAGCACCAATGGGTTGCGGCTGCGGTTGCGCAGCTCGTTCTTCGCGAGATTGGACGCGATCGTGTAAATCCACGTCGAGAACTTCTTCGTCTGGTCGAAGCGATGCAGATGCCGGAAGACCCGGATGAACACCTCTTGCACCAGGTCCTCCGCCCGCTCGCGGTCGCCGATCGTGCGATTCACGAAGTTGAGCAGGCGGGTCTGATAGCGGTCGACCAGCGTTCCGAAGGCTTGCGGCTCACCGGCCAGGTGACGCATCACGACCTGCCCGTCGTCGAGCTCGTGCAGCGCTTCGCGCTGCAGGGCTCGCCGGGAGTCGACAGCCGGAGTGGGTTGTTTCAGCGTCGTGCGCATCGGTACCCTGACGTTTCTGACGGCGACGGCGATGGAATTTGGCACGAACCGTGCCTCCCAGGCTTGTGTACTAACAGCTTATGTGACAACAGTTTGGGACTCGCACTACGATGCGAATGGAGAATATTGTCCCGGCCTGGGGACATGACAATTCCACATTCGATCTAGTCCGAAGGATGGACCCGACTAATGCTCCAGGATGAAACCAGCCACGAAAAGGAGGGCCAGCGCGGTCTTGGCGTCCGATATTTCCCCGGTCTCGATGAGCCGGAGCGCCTCGGAAAGCGGTTTTGGGGTTACTTCGATGAACTCGTCCGGCTCCCGCGCGTGCTGGTCGGCAGTGAGGTCGGATGCCAAAAAAAGGTGAATGCGCTCGTCCGTAAAACCAGGCGTTGTCCATATAGTAGTAAGACGCTCGACGCGTCCCGCTTTCACACCCACTTCCTCTAATAGCTCCCGGCGCGCACACACCGCGGGGTCTTCCCCCGGATTCAGTCGCCCCGCCGGGATTTCGATCAGCGACCCGTTCGCGGCATAGCGATACTGCCGGATCAGGAGCACGGTGGGATCTGCGCCGCGCGGATCGGACGCGAACGGCACGACCGCCGCGGCGCCCGGGTGCCGGATCATCTCGAGCTCGCCCGTCGAGCCGTCGGGGAAGCGCACCGTATCGACGTCCAGGTTTATGACCCGCCCAGTGTGGATCCGTTTACTGGCGATCTGCATCGGCGTTCCTTTTAGTGCTGAAACAGCCAGGTGATGGGCACCTTGAAGCCTTCGGCAAAGAGGTACCCGGTATTGCGTCGCACACTCGCGTGAATGGGAGAGCCGGCGGCGGGGGATGTATAAGGCGTCAGGCCCAGGCGAGTGGCGATGATTCGCACGCGCAGCATGTGAAAGCCGTCGCTGACGAGCACGACCCGCCGGCTCTGGCGCCCGCCGAACCAGCGTTTCACCTGGGCGATCGAGGAATACGTGTCGCGCCCTCCGGCCAGCGGAATGACCGCGTCGTCCGGCAGGCCGAGCCGCAGCAGGTAGTCGCGGCCGACGTTGGCTTCGTTGAGGGAGTCCCGGGGACCGACGTCACCGGTCACGAGAACCGTTGGGGCGAGGCCTCGCTGGTACAGTGTTGCCGCATGATCGAGGCGGGCGCGAAACACGGGGGAGGGCCGGCCATTGTACTGCGCGGCGCCGAGGACCGCGATGGCGTCGGCGCCGGTGGCTTCATCGTGGGCGGCCTGGATCGCGACTGCGACTACCACGGCCGCCCACGTGAGCGCAATCAGGACAACAAGGAGTAGGATCGCGCCGACGGCACGCCGTCCCGTCCAGAAAGGCATGCCACAAGATACTCAGGGGCGGGTCAGCAACTCCTCAAACAACGACAGCGCACGGGGGTCGTCCGACTGCCCGAGCCAGAAGATGGCCTTGCGGCGCAGGTCCGGATCCTTGTTTTCACGGGCGATCCGAATCAGCGCCGGAACTCCCTCCTCGCGCGGACGCTGCGACAGCGCGAACACCGCCGACTCGCGCACCTCGCGATCCTGGTTCCCGTCGTCGACGAGATCGGTCAGGCCGCGCGTCGCTGCATCACCGGCCGCCTGCCCGAGCCAGAACACCGCCGAGCGCCGGACCTTCCGCGTGATGTTGTCCGCCTTCGCGATCTTCAACAGGTCGGGCCAGATGGAGACGCTATCGGCCAGTACCGCAGGGAAGATGGCTTTCTCCGCGGCGCGCGACTCATCGCGGGCGGCCAGACCGAGCAGGTAGCTGGTCGCGTCCTTCGTCCCGACGGTGCCGAGGTCCGTACCCGACGCGTTCGCGCGCCACTCGCCTCCGACATACACGCGCAAGTCGGTGATCCGGCCGCTGCTCTTGTAGAGGGCGATGCGGACGGGGCCAGAGTCGCACGGTGAGTCCCAGTCGTTGCGGTCTTCCCAGTTCCCGTCGACCTGGCGGCTGCGGCAATCCCCCTTGTCGCAATCCCAGCTGATCATGTTGCGGCCGTTGCCATAGACGCCGGGCTTTGCCGCGAAGCTGAACCGCACCGAACCGTCCGGCGCTGCGGTGACTCGGCGTTCGAGTGACTGCGCCCGGAGTGCGGGGGCTGCCAGCAGCAGCAGGGCAACCCACGCACGACGCACGACGTACGACGCGCGTGTGTTCATTGGTTAATGAGCTCCTGGAGGTACTGCGCCGCCCGCGGGCTGCGCGACTGGCCGATCCAGAAGATCGCCTTCTTGCGGAGCTCACGGTCGGGATCGTTTTTCCCGATCTGGAACAGCTTGTCGAGCGCGGCATCTTCGCGCCGCTGCGAATAGACGAAGATCAACTGCTCGCGCATGTCGCGGTCCTTCATGCTGTCGTACAGGCGCACGAGGTCGGCGACGTCTACCTGGCCACCCTGATTCGCCCAGAACAGCGCCTTCTTGCGCAGCTCGATGTCCTCGTTCTCATTGAGGGCGATGTCCATCAGCCAGCGATAGTTGTCCGACATCCCCATCTGTGAGACGGAGAAGATGATTTTTTCCTTGAGGTCGTTGTTATCCATCTTCCCGTACAGATCCTTCAGGAACTGGGCGTTTTCGGCCGACCGCGACTGGCCGATCCAGAAAATCGCCTTATCGCGCAGGTCCGGATCCACCTCGCGACGCATGGCGAAATCCCGCAGAATGACGCCGGCGCGCGGACTGTGATGCTGCGAGATCGCGAAGATCGCCTTCTCCTGGATGTCGCGGTCGGTCCGCGAGTCCCGCAGCACGGAGTCGAGCGCCGCGACCGTCTCCTCCCCGGGCACCTGCGATAACCAGAACACGGCCTGCTCGCGGACCTCCTGATCGGGATCGGAGCGCACCGCGTTCAACAGCAGCGTGGACGTCTCCGAGGTGCGCTTCTGCGATAGAAGGAACACGGCCTTGCGCCGCAGGCACGCCGATCCTTCGTCGCGCCGCGCAAGCACCGTCTTCAAGAGCGGGACCGCGCGGTCGGGGTCCATCTGCAGCACGGCGTTCAGTGCGGCAATCCGAATGTCGTCGTCGTCATCACAGCTTCTGACGTTCGCGCGCACCTCCCGGGCTTGCTCCCTCGCTTCGCGCGCCGCGTCGCGACGCGACTTGGCCTCCGCCCGCGGGCTCGTAATCGCGTCGACGTCCACGGCGATCGATGTCGCGGCGGATTGATCGCCGCGGCGCGCGAGCTCGCCCTGCACCCGCCGCAGCAACACCGCCGCATCGCGGCGCGTCGTCGCCTTCGGGAACTGGTCGGCCTGGGTCTGCAGCGCGGTGCGTGCGGCACGCAGGTTGTCGTCCGAGCCGGCGCGATAGAGCGCGAAGGCTTCCCAGTAGTAGGTGTTCGGGACGTACGTCGACTTCGGATAGCGATCGCGAATGCCGCGGAACAGCTCGGCGGCCTTGTCGTAGTCGTTGCGGTTCAGTGCCTGCCGCGCGGTGCGGTAGGCCGAGTCGGCAACATCCCCCTGGGTGCTAGCCTGATCCTGGGGCCACCGCACTTCGGGGAGGGGCGCGTCCTCCTCGTCGATCGTGAAATCACCCAAGTCCGCCAACGCCGGGGCCAGACTCGAGAGTCCCGCGAGCCCAGAGAGTCCCTCGAGCCCGGAGAGTCCCGCGAGTCCAGAGAGTCCCGCCAGCGCGTAGGCAGGACCCTGAAGCGCCTGCGCCGACATCGCAAGGACGGGAGCCTGCGCGCTCAGCATCGCGAAGCTCGGCTGCGCCATCTGCAGCTGCAGGTCCAGCTGCATGGCCGCCGCGTCTAGCTGCGCCGCTGCTGCCGTGAGCGGCGCGACTTGCACGCTCGGAGTTGTCGGCACGACTGGCGCCGCAGACGCGCGCCGATGCGGACGTGCGGGCGGTGGTGGTGTGGCCTGGACTGCGGTCGTAACGGCGAGCAAGAGGGACAGGGAAGACAACATCAGAGTGCTCCTTCTGTGCGCACCGGTACTGGCCCGGCGGGAATCGCCGAGCGCAACTTGGGCAACACGTTCGATTGGTTCATACCTTGGGTGATGATGTCCGTATCATGCCCGTTGTGGACGCCACCGAGCTGCGAGATCTGCATCAGCACGAGCTCGAGATCATTGAGCAGCGCCCGCATCCGCGGATCGTCTGCGGCCGGCGAGTCGAGCATGAGCTGTGTGGTGGTCAGCAGATCACGCGCCTGGCTCGCGAAGCGCGTGCTGTGCATGTCCGCGCGCGGATCAGCTCGGAATCCCGTGAGGAACGCCTCGGCGCGCGAGAGGTACTGCGTCGCGGCGACCTGATAGCTGATATCGGGCTGTGTGGAGTCGCCTCCGGTCGCAACGGTGGGCGCGTCCGAGCCCGGCGCCGGTTGGTGCGCCGTCCACCGCCCGATGCCGATGCCGAGGATCAAGACCGCGGCGGCGGCCACGACCCAGCGCATCCAGGGCCGCAGCTCAATGACGCGCTTGTTTCGTCTGGCATCCTGGATGCGGTTCCAGATGTCGTCACGGGGAGTGGGGCGTGGGGAGTGGTACGACTTGGCCCGCTCCTTGAGCCACTGCTCGAACTTGGGATCTTCGTGCTGGTCCATCATGCCGTCCATTCTCCTGCGAAGTCCGCCAGCGCCACACGCAACTTCGCCCGCGCGCGCGACAGCTGTGCCTTCGACGTTCCGGTCTCGAC
>Ga0070704_100002264_pt1 | contig 10744 bp, 6 predicted proteins | sample KBSK5252metaG_FD_65467 | JGI IMG/M metagenome (GOLD analysis project Ga0070704, IMG submission 65467) | Corn, switchgrass and miscanthus rhizosphere microbial communities from Kellogg Biological Station, Michigan, USA - KBS K5-25-2 metaG | ecosystem: Host-associated > Plants > Roots >... | reverse complement strand
CGCGCATGCCGGCCAGCTGCCGCACCTGCTCCTTGGAGCCTCGGGCGCCGGAGTCGGCCATCATGAAGATCGGGTTGAACTCCCCCCCGCCCATGCCGTCAGAGGCCTTCATCTCCTTGAACATCTCCTCGGAGACGGACTCGGTGGCCCGGTGCCAGGCGTCGATGATCTTGTTGTGGCGCTCGCCGTCGGTGATGGCGCCTGCCTGCCTCTGCCGCTCGATCTCGAGCGTTTCCTTGCGAGCCTTGGCGACGATGTCGGTCTTCTTGGCGGGGATGCGCATGTCGTCGACGCCGATCGAGATGCCGGCGCGCGTCGCCACGTTGAAGCCGACTTCCTTGATGATGTCGAGGATCTCGACGGTGCGCTCCAGGCCCAGGTTGACGAAGCAGTAGTTGACGAGATCCTGCAGGCCCTTCTTCTTCAGCGTGCCGTTGATGAACGGCAGGTCGTCGGGGAGGTTGGCGCGCAGCAGCACGCGGCCGACCGTGGTCTCGACGCGGGTCGCCTTGCAGTCGATCGGCTCGGTGTGGACGATGTCCTGGTCGTTGAGGACCTGCTACCACGAGCCGGGGCTCCGGGATTCACGCACTTCGCGACTGCGACGCGACGGCTAACACACACTCTTCGGCACACATTGCACTTTGAGTGCGCACAACACACTCCACACAAGACGGGCACGGGGCGGCGCCAACACTATGACGCCCGGTACGATCTCTTTTCGCCCGGCCCCTGAGAGGATTCTTTTCGTTGACTCGCTCCCTCAGGCATGATATCCGTATAAAACACGATCCCCGAGTCAACGCTCCGTCGCCCACTTCGGAGGCACGCCATGGATCTCAATAGCACCGGCCGCGGCACTTCAGTAATGCTGAGTGATGACCCGGTGTCCGTGACTGATCATCTCAGTGCTGGCCATCAGCGCCTAGTTCATCGTCTCTGTACTCTTCTTGAGGACGACGAGCCAGGCCCCATACTCATTACAGGTGATTGGGGCTCTGGGAAGACATCCATCCTGCGGGTCGTTCAAGGCCTTATGGACAAGCGGAATCAAGTAGCGTCGAAACCGACGCGTACCGCGTTTTTCGAGGCCTGGCATTATGAATGCGGTAGTGGCCTTCTTCCCGCTCTTCTTCGCTGTCTATGGGAAGCTTCACCCCACGGCAACTCGGAGCATGACAACTCGACATACGACCGCTGGCACATGCTTTGGCGTTGCGCCGCGATCGCATCGTCTAAGGCTGTTCCTCTTTTGGCGGCATCTTTTGGTCTATCCCCAATCACTGAGCTGGCAAAGACCGTAAGTCCGAAGAGTCTCTCAGATGACTTCAAGAGCCTTGAGGCCACCCCGCACACTCCACCACTCGACGCAGTCGCGGAGCTTCGTCGGCAATTCAGCGCCTTCGTCAACGAGGCGTGGCCCGACGATACTCCGATCGTCTTCGTGGACGATCTTGACCGCTGCAGCCCCGAGGGCGCTGTATCCCTCCTCGATGGTCTACGTCTGTTGGTAGCGGGCCAAACCGGCCTTAGGTGTCGGTTCGTTGTCGCGTTAGATCGCGAAGTTCTCGTCCAAGCGGTCACACGCAAGTTTGCGGGATTACCACACTTCGACGGCAATAGATACCTCGAGAAGATATTCCCGTTTGAACTCTACGTACCCACCCCGGACCGAACCGAAGCCGCACACATTGTCGATCGACTCTTGACACACTCCGGCATTCGGCGAGAACAGTTTGAAGCACTTGCCGGCGCCTTGGCCGATCCCGTCTTCGCGAATCCACGGCTCATGAAGCGCGCCATCAACACATTCCGCTTGGTCTCTATCTCTGGCGACGATCCCGATCGTACGGTCGATTCCGACGTCGTATTGGCCCACTGGATCGTCGCGACCAGACGCTGGCCGACACTCCGGAGGCTACTCCAAAGGCGCGATGATTCCTATTGGATCAATATGGCGCGGCACCTACAAGACGCAAGCGCAATCTCAGATCCAGAGGCTCACGCACTCCTTTCTGAACCGGGTGTCCTAGTATGGCTTCGGTCCGTAGGGTTGGCGGAGGGTGACCAGAAATCAGTAGCCAGACTGCGCCGGGCGGACGATCGTCTACGTCGGCTCGGCTTGTGACGATGCTAATCAGCCGGATCACTCAACGCACATCGATCCCGTACCCTGAAGGATTGAGGAGTCTGTGAAAGCCCCCTCGCATCAGGCCACCGCACTCGATCCTATAAGCCTGTTGGACCAGCTTGACCAGATAACACGTTCTGCCCAACCCGGCATCGGCTCCAATATGCAGTTCGCTGACATTGGTGCGGACGCACTTCGCCGTTTTGTTCGACTCCGCTTAGACGCTTGGGCTTTGGTTGTCGTGCCGATTGCTCTTCAGGGCCGCGCCTGCGGCTATAGCCGGCCCCTCGACAAGGAAGACGACTGGATTCGTCTGAATGACATTGTTCTTGAGGATTGCTTCCAGGACATTGCCCTTGACGGTAGCGTAGCCTCCGACGTACCGCGTGAGCCAATCGTACAGCACACCGACGACATGTGCGTCGTTAAGGCGCGGTTTGGCGACACAGGCCTAGGGACCGGGACTGCATCTGTCATTGCAGCGTTTCCCAGCGTTGAACTCGCGATGGACGGCCGATACTACATTCTCTGCTGCGCTCGGGAGCTATCAATGGCCGCAACACTCGCGAGGCTCACGGCAGACCGCAACGCGGTCGTCACACTCGCTGAATCGCTATCTGATCCAGGCACAGTGTATGGTGCTCCACCGCTGGACCCTCTCGGCCGTATGGCCGAGACACTTTGCACGGCGACGCGCTCAAATGGCGTTCGCGTCTATATCATGCGCCTGGAGCGCGGAAGGCCCTGCCTGGAGAGAATATACCGTAGCCCTCGGCGACACGAGATCGTGACTCCAGCGGAACTCCATAGACCCTCGCGCCGTGAGATCAGCTCGCGCAGAGGGCTCACCGATTGGGTTGTCCTTCATGGCGAGAGCCTATTGGTACCCAACCCTGTGGACCCTTCACTTGTGGGCCTCGTAGCCGAACAAGCAATAACCCCTTCCGGTAAGCACGTCGAGATCGTCGCTACCCAGAGCCCCGATGATCCCGTTGACGATAAAGAGACTGGGATGTGTTTGGCGCCCCTGATGATAGACGACGTTCCCATGGGCGTCCTCCTCGTTTGGCGTGGGGAGGGTGAGACATACAGGGCATCTTCCGACCTTCCAGCCCTAAACCAATATGCGTCCACAATCGCGGCCGGCGCCCGCTGGCGAGTCTCCCAAGATACAATACGAGCTCAGTCCCGAGAGATATCTACACTTGGGAACCGAATAACGTCCGGTGCTTCCTTGGGCGAGGTTTACGATGCGATCGCCGGGGGAATCGGACGTTTATCGCAGGCCGCGCGCTGCCTCATCTTCCTTTGGGACACTGACTCGCGTGCGTATTACTGCGAAGGAGTCTGGACCAGCGAGGTACTAACTTTGCCAGACGATCCGCCTCTGCAGCGGGAGATGCATCGTCCGCGTGGGGCGTCCCAATCAGCTGCGTCGTTCCTTTCTGCTATCAAAGCACATTCGCACCATCTCCAAATAGGCATTCAAGCACTCGAAGCCCGCCCGACGCTTCGTCTCGCAGCTTCGAGCAGTCCCGAGGGGTTAATTTTGATCCTGGACGAAGAGCGGTCGGAACACGAACAGCGCCTTCGTAGTTACGATGACAAACTTGCCACGCAGGCCGCTCAGACCTATATCGAACAGATCCTGCCGCTGCTAGAGAACCACGTCCGGAGTCTTGCGCAAGCCGCAATTCAAGAGTTTGCCAGGAGAATAGGTACCGATCCGCATGATCCTGATCATGTCCTTACCTGCGCAGCTGATGTGCTTCGCGTACATTTAGGCTGCGACGCGGTCCTGGTCTACGGTGACTCAGTCGACGGCCTTCGGATCCTTGCAACCTCTCCCGCTGTCGGGGACCTTCATGGATTCGGGGTGGCACCTCGGTCGCTAACCGCCGAGGTCGTCGAGACCAGGAGCCCAATTAGGATTCTTGATACCAGCGACTCTGACAGTCAGGACGCCAAGCGCTTAGACCGAGCGGTGCTCGACCGAATGACAGCCGCGCTAGGCTGGAACGGCGTGCGCTCGTGGATATGTTGGCCAGTGGTAAGTGGCGTGCGTTGCGTCGGCCTGATCAAACTCCTTACATCCGGGGGCTCTCGATTCCTAGGCCAGACGGCGATGTCTATCGTCGGCGCTGTTGCAGATCGAGCCGCAATGCACATGGAACGAATCACGCGCCATCGCGTCGTAGACTCAATTAACGAACTCACGTCGACATTGGCAGCCCTAGCCGGTGACGCCCTCGCCGAGGCGATGCACACCGGTATTCGGGATATTTTCAATCGCTTCTTACAAAGCGGGGCGGATGTGCTCGTGACCGCGACCGTTACATCGTCACGCCCCCGGACCTTTGCGAGATCACCCGGGCTGGAAGACGTAATGGTCCATGAACTTCAAGACAAGGCAGAACGAGCTACCACAGACTTCTCTGGCCAAGTCGCCGACCGCCATTTTTACGCCGCACACATCGGGTTACCCGGCTCTCGATCTACCAGAGGCCATCTATTTGTAGTCACCAGCGCTCCCGTCAAGGGCGATGAAAAGTACGTGGCGCATGAGGCTGCACGCGAGATCAGCATACTCATTGATCGCGAACGCCAGCGCCATGACTGGAGACGACAAGTAGGGGTGTTTCGACACGCTCTCGTCGGCCCCGTCCAGGGGCTTCTATCCTCAGCAAAACTGCTCCATCTACGCGCCGCAACACTTGGCGGCGATCCTGACGAAATGCAGCGTCTCAAGGCGCGAATCGAGGCAGAGGCCCAGGCCGTACGCTCATGGAGGGTGAACCAACGCCTTTTCTTCTCCGACAGAGTGGAAATCCATCCGGCTCTTCGCGCTCTTTTTCCGTTTCTTAAGCATTCTACGGAACGCTACCGTGACATGCTGGCAGCGCGTAACTTGACCATAACGCTCGAGGCACGAATCCCCTCAGCACTGCAGTTGTCGTACGATGAATCCTTGCTCGATATTGCACTTGCCAACCTCTTGGACAACGCAGCCAAATACGCGTTTTACAATCGTAATATTACCGTCGGCGCAGAGGCGGATGCCGTGGCCGTTCGCATTTGGGTTGAGGACGAAGGACACGGTATTCCGTCCTCTCTTAGCACGCAAATCTACGAGGCGGGCGTCCGCTCAGATCGACTCGATCCCATTCGGGCCATCGATGGTATCGGCCTCGGTCTCGCGATGGTACAGCGAATAGCGCAGGCCCACGACGGCAAGCTCACTCACACTAGTATTGCGCTGGGGGACGACCGCCTTGATCCCAAGCATCCACAGGCCCATCGAGTTCGGTTTGTTCTGGAGCTACCTCGGCAGAGATAGAGCAGGCGACAGTGACGAGCAGTGACAGCAGATTTCTCCTCTGGCTCGATGACGATCCTAAGCATCGCTATAGCTATGAAGAGGAAATCCTGGCCAGTGATGGCTGGACGATCGTTTGGGCCTCCTCGGTAGTAGAAGCAGCGCAGGCCCTGAAGCGTCGCCTGCAACCCAGCATGCGGATAAGGGCCCTTCTTTTGGATCAAATGACTCCCTGGGCGGGGGAGCTAGACCATCAGGACATCTGGTCCGGCTGTAAGCTGCTCTCTTGGTTACGCGGCAACGCCTTCCCCAGCGGCTACCCATGGCCTGAGGATGACCGCACCAAAGGCATATCATCGCTCGGCAAACCGGTACCGTACAATCGGTCTCTTCCCGTCTTGATTCTATCTGGCTTCGACGATGACGACGTAGCTCGCGCAACGAAAGCGGTTGACGACGTTCCCATGTTATCCAAGCCAGTCGACTTGCACTACCTCCGCTTCTGGCTGGCGTCCAAGGTACCGCTGCCGTGAAGCGCACTGTAGACTCGCCTCTCGTCTGGACGGCGCGCGTCGCCGACGGCGTGATCTCCTTTCTACACGAGACAACGCGGACTACAACAGCTGACAGCCCGACCACGCCGCCGTCGCGAGGTCCAATACTATGCCGGTTTGCTGAACTGCTTTCGCGGCTTATACTATCCGCCCCAGTGACAATTGTATGGCAAGACGACCTCGGCATCTCCGCTGCCGAATGTCACACCCTTGGCCAAGACGCTTACTCTACTGATCATCCGCCGCTGACGGCTTTGTCCAACCGCCAGACGGCAATTGAATACCCCCCAATTGCATTGGGTTGGGACGCAACCACTGCTTTCGGCCGGGCGCGCACTGTAACGTGGGCGCGTGAACAGGGACGATCCGACGGCATTCTGTGGATCTTCGCGGACTCGTGCAACGGCGCCACACCTCGATGGAAGGAGTTATCGACGAACATACCGGCTCTCAAGCACCTGTTCCTTGCGCTTTCACTTCCGCTGTCCTTTGACCGCTTCATTGCGTCCGAATCTATCGCCCAGCGCGAGATAGGGCTTCGTCAGGGCGGCAGGTCACTCGTCCAGGCTCGCTTTTCCAACGTCGACGAGAGGATCGCGCACACGTGCCGTTGGCTCGCTAACGTCAACCGCCACTGCTCCTCGTTTCGTCCCGCTTCGTGGGCAAACATGGCAGGCGAGGTCCTTGAAGCCGCACTGACGGTCTTGCAGGATCTCCTCAGTACCGGCTGGACAGATCGATACTCGGTCGCCTATGCAGAGACATATGCCGAAGACACTAGTAAGCTCGCGACGCTCGTACAGGCCGTAGGGGACCTCCTCGCCCTCGGTCTCCAACAGCATGAAGGCGATACAAGTACCTTCAAAGAACTGCGCCACGTTGTCGACGTACTGGAAGCGCTACTTAACCGGCGCCCTCCAACGGCGGGCTTTTCCTCGCCTCGCTTACACCATGAGGTCCTCCTTCGTTCTCTTTCGCTCTGGACAGGCCTACACGAGCTGCTTCGAGACCGATGCGGCCGTCGTCTGCGGATAGGGAGCGGTACATCGGATCTCCCTGCTCTCCTGGACGATCCCCAAGAGTCCGCCACGACACAGTCTGACCAATCCGCTACACGTAGTCATGCGTGGGCTGCCGATATAATACGGTCTGCCGACTCATTATCCGGCATCCTGGCGGCCGGCTGGACCGAGATCACTGGCCTCGCAGCTAGCACAGAGGCTAGCACATTGCAGGAAGCGCCTGGAACACACGACCCAGTCTCCTTTCGAACCTGGATGAACCTCTGGTTTGCCTTGGAGGTGCTACGCAGCGTTTTGGCACCTCGCTCATTAGATACCCTCCTACCCGGGGAGCGCGCTGTGCTTTGTGCTGACCTCGCGTATATTATCCGCGAGACAGTACGCCGCATTCTCTATGGCAGACGCCAAGACTATTATCGGGAGCCGGCGACCTTCAGCGCCGCCCTAAGAACTCTCGTGGACTACCATGCGCACACAATATGTGGTACTCCTCACGAGTACGATTTGACGCGTCTTTTGGAAAACATTGGGCGCTACACCGGGCCGGATCGCGGACTCGCCCCCCTGGAACACCTGGTCCATGTCCTAGACGTTTTCGTGACAGGTCAGTTCCTTATGTCTCTTGAGATTCGTGGCGAACAGGCTGAGGCATCACCGCTGCCTCCACTGGAGCCTGTCAATCCGATCCGAATCGGCGATCGCTTAGGAAGCCCGTTCGTCGGCCGTGCCAGCGATGAGCGATTCGCGCGCTTCCGCCGAGCATTCGGCGTAGCAGCCCTACTTCACGACTACGGTTATCTCCTTTTTTCCCCCCATACCACCCGCAATCACGCCCTACGTATTGGCCCCGAACGGCGTTTTGCTTCCGCGACACAAGTCGCAGCCGCGACTCTGGACGCCGCAAAGGAACTGATTCGAACCTGCACGAGCGAACTTGTCGCCGGCGGCGTGCTAGAGCCCAATCGTGACCCTGAGATCATCGCCTGGCTTGATGCTCAGGTCGCGGCAGGCGATCCAGACCATGGCCTATTGGCCGCGCACCACCTTTTTCAAATCACAGCATCAGTGCGCGCGGAGGAGCGCGATGTGATCCGCTGGGCCGTGCGTGCTATTTTGCTTCATGGCGCAACAGTCGTCCCTGTCGACTCGGACACTGACCCGGCGGCGGCGCTACTGCTTGTTTGCAATGAGTTGTGCGAGTGGGAGCCCGACCGGAGCGCCGTTTCGTCTCCGTCCCAGGCACCCAGGGCTGCCCGACTTCTCAAGATGGGCCTCCGAAGAGCTGAGCCATGCTATCGGGCGGTTCGGATCAGCGGCCTCCAACACACCTTTGAGAGCGGAAGGCTCTCAAGCTCGCTACCGGACCAAAGCTGGCCAACACTCGAGATAGTTCTTCAACCGCCGGGTCACCTTACGCGGCCCAGTTATCTGATATCTCTGCACAAAGCACAGACCATAGGGCGCCTGCGTCTTTCAGAGCGGAGTCATTGGCGCCCCTCATTGACAATAGTGAGTGACATTGAGCCACGCCTCCGAGCGCTTGGATTGTCGGGCCGGTCCATTCTCGAGTGGCTAGCACAACACTCACACGCATCTATTAGGCCATGGCTCGCACATTGGCTCACGGCGGCTCATCCCTTCGTAGACACTACAGACCTCGGTACGGAGACTGTGCGTCTGAATCCTCTACCAAGCCCTCTTTGTCCCTTTGATGTCACCCAACAACTCTCTCGTCTCGAGCGCGAAGCTGAAGCGTCCCTGCTAGGACTTGAGCTCGAGTAGCAGCAAGCTTGTTCGCGACGCATGCCCCCACCCCGGCCTGGCACTGCGACAGCCGTGGGACGAGCGGTTTGAGGGCAGCGGCAGGAACATGTAGCTCCAGATTCAGAACGGCTGGCCGGTTTCCGGGAGGCGCCGTGACTCTGACCTTGCCCCCGAACACTCGTCCAGACTAGTTGAGATTCTGGGCCGAGAAAGGGGGCGGTCATGAGCGGCAAACGGATACCCGAGGAGAGGATCATCGCCATCCTGCAGGAAGCGCAGGCAGGAGTTGATCCGGCCGCTCGGAATGAGGACCGCCCGGCTCTGCCCCGCGCGCATCTGCTAGGCTCTTAGAGGCGTGGCCTCCGATCAGTTACTCCGATCGACCGAATGGACCGGCGAGTGGTGGTTACCCGGCGCGCCGTCGGCGCGCATCGGCGGCACACTCCACTACGATCCTATGCGCGGTGTCTTTCTCTCCCTTATCGGTTGTTTCGACGAACACGCGGCCAGTTCGCCACGCGGACCGCGATTGATAAGCGGCATGCTCACCGACGCCACGCCTGTGACACTCTACCTCACGCGTTGGCTCAGCGGAGGAACCACGCATCGCGCTAAGACGCAGGACTGCAGCGACTATTGGGTTGTTACCGCACATACGTATGACATCGACACCGCATTCGTGGGTCTGCACTGTGACAGCGAGGACGACCTGCGTTTCACCGACTGCTCTTTTACGCTTTCTGGTATGCGGCAATGGCTTCACAAACCAAGCTTCACCGCGCAATCCTCGGTCGAGAACGAAGGATCGGTGTGGGACATTCACACACATCACGAGACACTATGCAGTGCACACATCGACGGTGGCGACACCAGCATTCAACTCATCAATCACGTTCTGAGCGATGACGGACTACACTACTTTGACCTGAGGGCACAGCCACATCTCACATTGTCAGCTCGAACGCCCCGGCCGTTCGCCTACCTCCGCAATCGACTACAGGCGCTACGCATCTTATTCTCCATTCTCCAAAACCAGGCTGCGACCATTACTAGCCTCATGCTCCAACCGGCCAGAGCGCACAGCTCACCCTGCGCGGTGTACCGCCGCGTAGCCGAACCTCCCAACACGGAATCGCCTTCGTGGTTTCGGGTCTTCCTACCGTGGCGCCGAATCCACGCTCACCTCCCGACCCTGATCTCTAATTGGTTTGCGACACAGGAGCAGTTCGAAATGCTCCGGTATGAGTATTTCGCGACTCAACTCGCCTCAACCGGCGCATCCGATGAAGGCTCTTTCCTGATCCTCACACAAATGCTAGAGGGATTTCACCGTCACACAGTCAACCAGCCCTTGCTTCCTACAGACGAGTTCGAACGTCAATGCGCTGTTGTGGCCGCGAGCCTACCGCACCAGCAGGCGCCCTATCTCGCGCGCATCATTAAGGACCGCCTAAGATACTTTAACGAGCCCTCGTTCCGCTCTAGACTCAAGGATCTCTTTAGTAGCCTCGATCCAGCCATAGTTGCTCGAATAGCCCATGACCCGGCGGCGTTTACGCAGGCCGTTGTAGATGCCCGCAACAGTCTGACGCACTATACCGTTCCTCGGACCGTACTTGGGCCTCTCGAGGACCCGAGGGGCGCCACTCTGCGCCTAAAGGCACTGCTCGTCGCGCACCTCCTCACGCACTGTGGCGTTGCAAGCACGGCCATCGCCGAGGGATTCCAGTACGACCATGAGTTTCAATGGGCAACCGGTGGCTTTCACCGGACGGTCGTCGAGTGAGGTAGCGCGCTGCTCACGCGTGGCACCACTCGAGGCCCGGTCGCTACCGCAACCACACGAAGAGGGGTCTTCCGGGATTGCAGTGGTGTGATCTGATGTGCTCGGACTGGCGCGAAGCCGCATGGTGAGCGGCCCGGCACCGTGGGGAGGGTACATCGGGAGATGACGGGA
>Ga0070704_100002263_pt1 | contig 10745 bp, 3 predicted proteins | sample KBSK5252metaG_FD_65467 | JGI IMG/M metagenome (GOLD analysis project Ga0070704, IMG submission 65467) | Corn, switchgrass and miscanthus rhizosphere microbial communities from Kellogg Biological Station, Michigan, USA - KBS K5-25-2 metaG | ecosystem: Host-associated > Plants > Roots >... | reverse complement strand
AGACCGCGCAGGGCCTCGTCGTCCTCCACCAGCAGGATGGTCTCCGACCCTCCCGGCAGCGACCCTTCCTGAACGGGCACCGCGGCGCCGGCCTCGCTCTCCGTCCGCGGCAGGTAGATCTTGGAGGTGGTCCCCTGACCCGGCTCGCTGTACAGCCAGATGAACCCGTCGCTCTGCTTGACGATCCCGTACACCGTCGCCAGGCCCAGCCCGGTCCCCTCACCCGGTCCCTTGGTGGTGAAGAACGGCTCGAAGGCGTGGCTCCGCGTTTCCGCGTTCATCCCGACCCCCGTGTCGGTGACCGCCAGAAGCACGTAGGGGCCCGGCTCGATCCGCGCCCGGTCGTGGACCATGGCCTCGGTAAAATCGGCGTGGCGGACTTCGATCGTGAGCTTGCCCCCCTGGGGCATGGCGTCGCGGGAGTTCACGGCAAGGTTGGCGATGACCTGGTCGATCTGGCCGCGATCGGCGCGCACCCGGCAGGCCTCCCTGGCGAAGGACAGCGACAGCTCGACATCCTCGCCGATCAGCCGGCCGAGCATCTTGGCGATGTCCTGGACGGAATCGCGCAGGTCGAAGACCTCCGGAACCAGCACCTGCTTGCGGCTGAACGCCAGGAGCTGCCGGGTGAGGCCGCCCGCCCGCTCCGCGGCCTTGCAGATCTGCTCCAGCCCCTTGCGGTCGGCGTCGCTGTGCCCCGGGCTCGACTGGAGCAGGTTTCCATATCCCAGGATCACGCTGAGGAGGTTGTTGAAGTCGTGCGCCACGCCGCCGGCGAGCTGGCCGATCGCCTCCATCTTCTGGGCCTGGCGCAGCTGGTCCTCGAGACCGGACTGCGTCTTCTCCGCCTGCTTGCGCCTGATCCCCAGGGCGATGGTGTCCGCCACCGTCCGCAGGCCGTCCAGGGTGAACTGTCCGAGCGGGCGACGCGCGAACATCGCCATCACCCCCACGATGTCGTCTCCGACCATCAGCGGATAGCCCGCGAACGCCACCATCGATTCGCGCCTGGCCCATTCGGGGTCCCCGATCCACGGATCGTGCAGGACGTCGTTGGTCAGGTGCGGCTTGCGCTCCTGGGCGATCCGCCCGATCTTCAGCTTCCCCACGGGCACGCGGCTGTGCGCCCCGTCGAGGTGCGTGTACATCCCGGCGCTGGCCTGGAGCTCGAGCGTGTCCTGCTGGGCGTTCAGGGTCCAGATCCGGGCGAAGGCCGCGTCCAGGTGGCGCACCATGAATTCGACCGAGCGCTGCAGGATCTCCGCCATCTTATCGCCCTGCGTCTGGACGATGCCGACGTCGGCGGCCAGGGCCGCGAGACGGGCCTTCTCGTTGGAGGCCTCCTCCGCCGCCTTCAGATCGGTGATATCGCTGGCGATCCCGGTGGTCCGGTAGATCTCGCCGTCCGCCCGGCGGATGACGAACTCCCGCGCCCGGATCCAGCGGATTCCGCCATCCGGGCGGACGACGCGATAGGGCTCCATCGGCTCGGACGTCGCACCGCGTCTCAGGCGTGAGGCGAGCCGGCCGCGATCCTCCTCGTGAACCGCGTCCAGCCAGGCCTCGGGGCGCACGTACAGCTCGTCCCGGCTGCGGCCCCAGATGCGATCGTACGCCGGGCTGATGTAGAGCATGGCGCCGCTCTTCGCATCGGTCATCCAGAACACCTCGTCGATGGTCTCGGCGATCTGGCGGAACTGCTCCTCGCTCTTGTGCAGGGCGGCGGCGGTCTCCACGCGGTCGATCTCCGCTTTCCTGCGCTCCGAGATATCCCGCAGAATCACCGATACGCCTGCCACGGAGTCCGCCCGATCCCGGATGGGGGACATGGTCAGGGAGACGTGGCGCGTGCTGCCGTCCTTCGCGAGCCAGGTGGCGTCGTGCTGCCGCACGGTCTCGCCCCGCTGCACGCGCAGGAGGAGCTCGGGAACGTCGCCGCGGCGGTCCGGCGTGAAATACCGCTCGATGTGCTCGACCTCCGCCTCCCGGGCGGAGTATCCGAAGCTACGTTCCGCTCCGAGATTCCAGCTCGTGATGCGGCCGTCCTTCGTGGTGCTGAGGATGGCATCGTCGGAGCATCCGACGATCGAAGCCAGCCGGGAGTTGGCCCTTTCCGCCGCCGCCAGCTGCAGAACGCGTCCGACCGTTCGGGGGAGGTCTTCCCAGAAGTCGCCTCGCTTGATGATGTAGTCGGCCGCGCCCCGGTGGATCACCTCGGCGGCGACCCGCTCATCCCCCAGGCCGGTGACCACGATCACGGGAACGGACGGCAAGGCGGATCGGGCGGCATCCAGGACGGCCAGGGCGTCCCCGTCGGGCAGGCGGTAGTCGACGAGGGCGAGAGCGACGGAGTCATCGGCAATCATGCGGATCGCTTCGGCCACCCGGCTGGCGAGACGCACCGCGAACCCGGCGCCCTGGATGGCGCGCCTCTGGAGCTCCGCGGTCGCGACATCGTCCTCGACAATCAGGACGACGCCGCTTTCCACCCGCTCCGCGGCAGTGGCGATCACGGCGTGGGCGCCAGGAAGGGCGCCAGAGAAACCAGGGAGGGATCGGTCTTGAAATGCATCGGTCCGGGGTTCTCCAAGCAAAATAGCCCCGTTGCGAGACTCTGTCAAGGAGTCGCAGGGGGAGGTCAATCCTCTATTGACTCTCCTCCTCCGCCGGACCTAGCATGGCTGCAACCTTGTCACCCGCTCGCGTGGCCCCGTCAGGAAGGGTCGAGCGGAGCTCGGGGGTGACGTGAGAGCGTTGCTCGTCGATGACAATCGCGCCGACATCAATCTCCTCCAGCTGGCGCTTCGCAGCATCCGCGCCGACATGGAGATCCACACCGCCGAGGACGGGGTCAAGGCGCTCGAGTTGCTGCGCGGACGTGACGGGGATTCGGGCCCCGTGTACCCCGATTTCATCCTGCTCGATCTCAAGCTCCCCCGGAAGACCGGCCTGGAAGTGCTCTTCGAGATCAAGCGCGACCCCGAGTTGCGCGGCATCCCGGTCGTCATCCTGACCAGCTCGAAGGCCGCCGTCGACATCGCCCGGGCCTACGATTGCCAGGCCGCCGCCTATTTCGTGAAGCCGCTGTCCGGGTTCCAGGGGGTGCTGGAGACCATCATGGCGTTCCTGGACGCCGCGCAGCTCCCGAAAGGGCAAGCCCGCGACGCGCACACTAACTTCTCCGGGGCGTCGATATCCGCGGGCGATCCGAGCCCGGCCGGCCGGGAAGCCACTCAGCCCTGGCCTGCCGGCCGGGAGCCGGCCGCCATCGTCGACGGAGCCTCGGATCCCATCATCGGCGTGACTCTCGACGGCACGATCGCCACCTGGAACCCGGCCGCGGAGTCGCTCTACGGGTCCACGGCCCTCGAGGCGATCGGAGGCAGCATGCGGCTCGTCGTCCCGGACGAGCGCATCGGCGACATGCAGGCGCTGCTCGCCGCGATCCGCCGCGGCGGGCCCGCCCGATCCCTGGACTCGGTGCGGGTCGATCGGGGCGGCCGCAGGCTCAACGTGTCCATCATGGTCTCCCCCGTGCGTGACGAGCGTGGCGACGTGGTGGGCGCTTCGCTCATCGTGCGGGAGATCACCGCGCACACGCAGGAGGCCGAGAAGCTGCGCCTTGCCGTGGAGTTCGCGCCGAACGCCATGGTGATGGTGAACGCCTCGGGGGAGATCGTCCTGGTCAACGCAGAGACGGAGCACCTGTTCGGGTATCCGCGCGCCGAGGTGATGGGCCGGCCGATCGACATGCTGGTGCCGGAACGGTTCCGCGGCCGGCATCCCCAGCACCGCGCCGAGTTCATGGCCCGGCCGGAGGCCCGCGCCATGGGGGTGGGGCGGGACCTGTTCGGCCTGAGGAAAGACGGCACCGAGTTTCCGGTCGAGATCGGCCTGCGGCCGATCGAGACGCCCCAGGGGACCATGGTCCTGAGCGCCATCGTCGACATCACCGAGCGCCGGCTGGCGGAGGAGCGCTTCCGCCTGGCGGTCGAGTCGGCCCCGAACGCCATGGTGATGGTCGATTCCGCAGGGCGGATCGTCCTGGTCAACGCCGAGACCGAGCGCCTGTTCGGCTGGGCGCGCGCCGAGCTCATCGGACAGTCGATCGACATGCTGGTTCCCGAGAGGTTCCGGGGTCGTCATCCCCTGCACCGGGCCGATTTCATGGCTCGCCCCGAAGTCCGCGCCATGGGGGTGGGGCGGGAGCTGTTCGGGCTGCGCAAGGACGGCACGGAGTTTCCGGTCGAGATCGGGCTCAACCCGATCCACACCGCGTCGGGCACCCTGGTGCTCAGCGCCATCGTCGACATCACCGAGCGCAAGCTGGCGGAGGAGCGCTTCCGCCTGGCGGTCGAATCGTCGCCGAGCGCCATGGTCATGATCGACGCGGCCGGATGCATCGTCATGGTGAACGCCGAGACCGAGCGCCTGTTCGGCTACGGCCGCAACGAGATCGTCGGCCGCCAGGTCGAGATCCTCGTGCCGCCGCGGTATCGGGCCGGCCACCCCGGCCTGCGCGACGGGTTCATCTCCCGGCCGGAGGTGCGCGCCATGGGCGCCGGGCGCGAGCTGTTCGGACTGCGGAAGGACGGCAGCGAGTTTCCGGTCGAGATCGGGCTCAACCCGATCCACACCGCGACCGGCACCCTGGTGCTCAGCGCCATCGTCGACATCACCGAGCGCAAGAGGGCCGAGGAGGTCCTGGCCCAGCAGCGGCGCGAGCTGGCGCGCTCGAACGCCGAGCTCGAGCAGTTCGCCTACGTCGCCTCGCACGACCTGCAAGAACCGCTGCGCACGGTGGCCAGCTACACCAAGCTGCTCGGCTCCCGCTATGCCGACCAGCTGGACGAGGACGCCAGGACATTCATCAAGTTCGCGCAGGACGGGGCGATCCGCATGCAGAGCCTGATCGACGCCCTGCTGGCATTCTCCCGCGTCGGAACGCGGGCACGCGATCCGGGGCCCGTGGACGCCTCGACGGCCGTCCGTCAGGCCCTGGTCAACCTGAAGGCGAGCATCCAGGAAGCGGGCGCCACGGTTAACTGCGGCGCGCTCCCCAGCGTCATCGGGGATTCCCTGCAGCTCGTCGAGCTCTTCCAGAACCTCATCGGCAACGCGGTCAAGTTCCGCAGCACGCGTCCGCCCCGGATCGACGTCACGGCGCGCCGGGACGGGGCGGAGTGGGTGTTTTCCGTCTCCGACAACGGCATCGGCATCGACCCGCAATTCTTCGGCCGGATCTTCGAGGTCTTCCAGCGGCTGCACGGCCAGGAGGAGTATCCCGGCACCGGGATCGGCCTCGCCATCTGCAAGCGCATCGTCGAGCGATTCGGCGGCCGCATCTGGGTCGAGTCGACCCCGGGTGCAGGCACCACCTTCCTCTTCAGCCTTCCGGCCGAGGGGAAGCAGGCTTCCCCCCGGACCGCCTGACCGTCGGCGGCGGATCGCCCCTGCTTGACGCTTGCCCCCCTCCCGGTGGGCGACGTATATTCCCGGGCATCGAGCCCGTTCCGCAACCGAACTCTCAGAACGCGCGAGGTGCCCCATGGCGAGCAAGTTCCCAGCCACATCATGTCGTGCGGTGTTCCTGCTCCTTCTCGCTTCGACCGTCGGATACGCGGTCGCCTCCGCCCGCGTCCCACCCGTCGGAACCCCGGGCGCCCCGGGTCGCGATCTCGACGCCCGGCTGGTGGCAGCCCTGGCGCGGGCGGGGTTCACCGGCCGCATCGCATCGACCCTCGAGACCCGTCTCGGCCGGCCGGTCGATCAAGCGCGGGCCGACCTGGGGCGGCTGCTGTTCTTCGACAAGATTCTCGGCCTGCACAACGACAACTCCTGCGCCGGCTGCCACGCCCCCGCCTTCGGGTTCGGCGACTCCCAGCGGATGGCGATCGGGGTGCAGAACAACGGCGTGGTCGGCCCGAACCGGCGCGGGCCGCGCAACCAGCGCCGCTCGCCGCTGGTCGCGAACACCGTCTTCTATCCGGCGCTGATGTGGACGCCGCGCTTCGTGGCGCTGTCGGGGGATCCCTTCGATGGATCGTCGGGATTCAAGTTTCCGTTCCCGGAGAACGTCGTCACCGGCGTGCCGACGCTCCTGGCGGCCCAGGGATCCCTCCCCTCCACCGAGCTGGTCGAGATGGCCGGCTTCAACGGGATCACGGCCAATCCCGGGCCGTTCGGGCCCCGCCACTTCCAGTTCGACGACAGCCTCGGCCAGGCCCTGCCCGCCCCGGACGGGACCGGGGTGCATAACTTCCCGATCCAGGAGGTCGTGAACGCCCGGCTGAACGCCAGCGCCCTCTATCTCCAGAAGTTCGGCGAGGTGTTCAACGGCGGCGTTCCCCTTCCGCCCGGCGACATCAGCATCACCATGCGCCGCCTGGCGATCGCCGAGTTCCAGACGAGCCTCACCGCCGCCGACGCCCCCCTCGATCGCTTCGCGCGGGGCGACGTCTCCGCCATGACCCCCGGGCAGAAGCGCGGCGCCCTGCTGTTCTTCGGCGCCGCGGGGTGCGTCTCCTGCCACGCGGTCGCGGGCCCGGCGAACGAGATGTTCAGCGACTTCCGGCCGCACCGCATCGGCGGGCCGCAGGTCGCTCCGGAGTTCGGGGTTGGAAAGGGGGACGTCATCTTCGACGGGCCGGACGAGAACGAGGATTTCGGGTTCATGCAGACCGAGGGAGACCCGGCCTTGCGCTACATGTTCCGCACCGCCCCCCTGCGCAACCTCAAGGTCGCTCCGGGCTTCTTCCACAATGGCGCCTTCGGGAGCCTGGAGGCGGCGATCGCCCATCACCTCGACGTCGATCGCTCGCTGCGCCGCTACGATCCTGCGGCCAACAACCTGCCGGACGATCTGCACGTCGGCCCGTTCAAGGGAATCCTGCAGGCCGGCATCGACCCGCTCCTGCTGAAGCCGATCCGGCTGACCGACGACGAGTTCGATGCCCTGGTGGAGTTCGTGCGTGACGGCCTGTTCGACGCCCGCGTGCTGGATTTCTGTGACCGCCTGCCCGATGAGGTCCCGAGCGGGCTTCCGCTGCAGCAGTTCGAAGGGTGCCCATAGTGGCGCGGAGAGTGTGGATTCAACCCAGAGCACATTGACAGCGCCGTGAGCAGAGTGTTGGTCAGAAAGCGCGTGACAAGGTGTGACGCGTCTCGTTCGGGAGGGAGGGGATGACCAGCTCCCTCCGATAGTGTCCCATCACGTCCTCGTCTGCCTGCACGCGGGCGGGGTGGAGCCTCTCCGCCAGCACCTGGGACCATTCCCACGGCACCTTGGTGAGCCGGAGCCGCATCGCCGTGGTGCCGTCCGTCGGATGCCGCTCCGAGCGGGCCTGCACCAGGTTGCGCCACACCACGAACAGGGCCATCCGGTCGACCAGGCCGTTGTAGCTGCGTCCGAAGGCGATGGTCTCACGCCGGTGGGCGGCCTCGCTGTGGCGCAGGAAGCGGTGCAGCTGGTCGTTGGGGAACATCGCCCGGTCCCGCCGGCGGGCCTGGAGGGTTCGGGGACTTCCCTTCGGGCCGCGCGGCGGGTTGGTGTGGGCACTCAGATGCACGTGCGGGAGCGTGCCTGCGGCACGCCGGATCGCCGGGTCGTCATCGGCGACGAGGTGCAAACGGTTCCGGGCAGTCGGCAGGCCCCGGAGCAGGGAACGGAAGGCCGCCGTGACCCCGCCTCGCGGGGGGCGGCCATGGAGCCTCTCGAGGCCGGCACGGCGCTTCTGTTGGATCGGGCTCATGGAGCCCCGGCGTCTCTCCCGGGCAAAGGCAAAGCCATAGAAGAACCAGGAGTCCGAGCCGGTGGCCGTGGGCAGCGTGCAGGGAAAGTACTGCGACCCCGCAAAGCTGTCGAAGTCGTCAACGATGACCGGTTCGGAGAGAGTGAGCTCGCGCAGTGCCATGTGGTGCAGCAGAAGGGCGTGGCGCCCCAGCCGGCGGGAGCGCCGGGTGACCGTGCTGTGATGACAGCCGAGGCTGCGGGCGATCTGCCGGTGCGCCGAGCCGGCCACCAGGCCGGCAGCGATGGGCCGGCTCAGCTCCGGACGCTTCAGGTAGTACGAGAACGCGAAGCTCTGCTGGGACAAGGTGCGGCGACAGGTGAGACAGCGAAACCGGGGGACGATGCGGCCGTCGCATCGACGTCGATAGGAGCCGTGAGGAAGAAAACGCAGGTTCCCTGCGCGTCGCCGGTGCTCAGGGCAGTCCGGCCACGGGCAGAAGGCAGGGATGAACGACTCCGGGCGCACGAGCTCGACGATGACGGCGCGGTCCATGCACGGCATCTATCAAGATGCGGGCCACAGATGGATGCATGCCCTGGCCCGGGGTCGCGCCGGGAAGCATCCCTCAGAGTGTTCGCGGGTGGGCAGTTATCCCAGGACAGATCCTGCCGGTGAACGGTGACCTCACCACACTCTCGGCGCCACTATGAGCGGAGTCGAGCGCTGCGCGGGGCAGGTGGCCCCGCCCCGCGCAGCGCCCGGAATCACTTCCCCTTGTGTATGACGATGTTCCCGCTGGTGATGGCCTGCGGGTTGGCGACGTCGATGTCCTCGGAGGCGCCGAGGGCATTGTCGTAGACCACCGCGTCCCCGGCCGACTTGTCCCACACCTTGATGCGGAACTTGTCGACCCCGCCGCCGCCTGAGACCTGGCCGTCGGTGGCGGTCAGCAGGAATCCGAAGTTCCCGCTGCCGTTGACCTGGCCGATCCCCTTGTACTGGGCCTTGGCTCCCGCCACGACGAGCCACTGGTACGAGCCCGAGTGGAACTTGAAGTCGCCGGCCTGGAACTGGAACTCCGTCTCGCCGGTGGGGACGTTGGCCCCCTTCAGGTATTTCGAGACGAAGCCGAAGCTCGCCTTCCCGGTGAGGGAGGCATCGGCCGTGTAAGCGCCCGGCGGCGACTGGATGGTTCCGCCACCGGTGACGAAGCCGGCGCTCGGGTCGTACACCACGATCATGACGGTGTCGGAATCGGTCCCCCCGTCACCGTCGTCGGCGGTCACCGTGATGGTGTAGACGCCGGCCTGCGTGAAGATGTTGGACTTGCTGCACGAGCCGGCGATGACCGGCGCCGCGGAATCGGCGCCGCCGCCGTCCCAGTTGAAGCTGCAGTTCAGGACGTCGGCAGTGCCCGGGTCGGTGACCGTCGCGGTGACCGTCACGTTGGCCGGAACCGCGTACAGCGCGCCGGTCAGCGGGCTGGTGATGGTCACGGTCGGCGCGACGTTGTTGACCACGAGCGCGAAGGTCACCTGGTCCTTGTGGCCGCCGGAGTCCTCGGCCGTGACGTAGAGCAGCTGGCTCTCGTCCGGCCCGTCGGTCGTCGTGAAGTCCCAGTCCCAGGTCCCGTCGCCGTTGTCGGTGAAATTTCCGATGGCGGGGCCGGTCAGAGTCACCGCGTCGCCGTCCGGATCGAAGTAGGTGCCGTGCATCGTCGCCTGCTGCCCCTCGTCGACCTCGACCGAGGCATCGTCCGCGTTGACGTAAGGCTTCTCGTTACCGGCCGGGTCGACCACGTCGAACTCGGAGATCATGCCGAAGGTGGCGTGGAAGAAGATGTGGCAGTGGAACACCCAGCGCCCCAGCCCGCCGCCCATCGTCGTGCCGTCCATCAGGGGCCGATCCTCGAGCTTCACCCGGAAGCGCAGGGTGTACCCCTTCGGCACGTCGACGTTGTCCCTGAATTCGTGGTACGGGAAGGTGTAGGTCGGCGACGCCGCCTTCGTGAGATCGAGCGGCTGGATCGAGAAGCCGTGGAGATGGAAGGGATGGTGGGCCTGGGTGGTGTTCTTCACCGTCATCTCCAGGATGTCCCCCAGCTTGGCGTAGCGCGTCGACTCCGGGTGGTCGATCGCCGTGTAGTCCCCCGTGAAGTCGTGCTCGCCGATGATGGCGTTGATTCCCAGGTGCCCCGAATTGTTGTTCGTGAGCTGGATTTCCGACATCGGGCAAGGGTCACCGGGGTCACACCCCACCTTGGGCGGCACGAAGGTGGTCGGGTCGATGAGCGCGCCGGTGGCCGCTCCGAGCGCCGGGACCAGATCCCCGGTGAAGGCGCGAATCGGGTCGCCGGCGGCGATGGTGAAGGTCGAGCCCGCCACGCCGGTGACGTTCAGGTGCATCACCGGAACGGTCGGGATCTTCGACCAGTCCTGGCCGGTGCGCGGGAAGTCCAGCGTCCAGAGGGTGAGCACGCCGGTCGCGGACGCCGGGATGGCGACGACGACATCGGTGCGGTCGCCCGGATCGAGCAGGATTTCGCCGGAGGCGTACACGAAATCGAACCCGCCGCCGTCCACGCCCCCCTCGACCCTCGCATTGTCCAGCAGGCCTCCCTGCCCTCCGATCCGGACGAGCGGAATCTGGTTCCCGTCGTTGTCCGTCATGCGAAGCCGGAAGAAGCGGGTGGTGGCGGTGTTGCCGATCTGCAGCCGGAGTCCCTGACCCGCCAGGACGTTGAGCATCTCCGCTCCCGCGTCCGGCGCTCCCGGGGTATCCGGATCACCGGCCCGGCCGCCGACGTTCTTGCCGTTGGTGAGGACGGTCTGTCCCTCGTTGACCGGCGAGCCGGTCGGATCCTTCGGCTGGAAGGCGGGAACGTCGCCGGCCGCGTACGAGGCCGTCAGGTCGCCGTTCTCGTCGAGGGCGGTTGGGGCCTCGCAGAGCGTGGTGGGATTCGGCCCGGACTTCCCCGGCAGAGCGCCGCCGCCCGCCCAGGGGAGCGTCAGA
>Ga0070704_100002262_pt1 | contig 10745 bp, 8 predicted proteins | sample KBSK5252metaG_FD_65467 | JGI IMG/M metagenome (GOLD analysis project Ga0070704, IMG submission 65467) | Corn, switchgrass and miscanthus rhizosphere microbial communities from Kellogg Biological Station, Michigan, USA - KBS K5-25-2 metaG | ecosystem: Host-associated > Plants > Roots >... | reverse complement strand
GGGAGCGCTGGCCCGCGCTTCCGATCCTCTTCATGTCGGGTTACTCGGCCGAAGAGGTGCAGCGGCACGGGGCCACCGGCTCCCAGGAGGATCCGATTCAGAAACCCTTTGCCCTCGACGAGCTGGTGCAACGGGTGGCCGAGGCGCTTCCTCCGCCGACCACAGCCGGTGGGCCGCAGCTCCCCTGGAATCCGATCTCACTCGTCTGATCTAGCCCGAATCCCCTCCGTATGATGGATTGTTAATTCTGTCGGTGTGGCCCAACGTAGAGTGCGGCCACCACCGGGAGCCCGCTGTCACCGGACGGGAGCCGTTAGCGATCCGAAGCGAAGCGAACAGACGGATCCCAGGGGCAATCCCCGGGATCCGCCGCTCCGTCGTCCCGGCCGAACCGGCCCACCGAGGCTCGCTCGATGTCAGGCCCGATCGAATTCCACCAGCTGCTCGACGCATCGCCCGATGCCATGGTTGTGGTGGATCGTTACGGGCGGGTTACGGCGCTCAACCAGGAAGCCGAGCGGTTTTTCGGCTGGACCGAGATCGAGCTGCTCGGACAGCAGATGAACCGGTTCATCCCCACCCGATTCCACCCGCTGCTCGGTCCCGACCTCGAGACCCACAACGGATTGACTTCGACCGCGACGAAGCGCAGGACCGTCACCTGTTTTGCCCGAAGCAGGGATGGGAACGAATTCCCCGTCGAGCTGGCGCGCCGGCCGATCGGCCAGGGCAGCGACGCACAGTCGCTCGTGACGCTCCGCGATCTCACCCAGTGGCGCCGCGCCCACGTGACTCCCCCCGGCGCATCCGAACAGGCACGCGCGACGCTGGAATCGATCGGCGATGCCGTCATCACCACCGACGCCGCCTGTGTCATCACCTACCTCAACCCCGTCGCCGAGCGGCTGACCGGCTGGGACGCGGAGGAAGCGATGGGACAATCGCTGGATGCCGTCCTCCCGCTGATCTCCGAGGCAACCAGGCAGCCGGTTGAGAACACTGCGTCGCGATGCCTCGTCGAAGGGCGTTCAGTCGATCTCGAAGACGGGGTGCTCTTGCTGCGCCGGGATGGCACCGAGGTCCCGGTCGGCGACTCGGCGGCCCCGGTGCGCGACCGGGACGGCGGCGTGATCGGCGTCGTGCTCGTCATCCAGGACGAGAGTGAAAAGCGCCGAATCGGCCATCGGCTCACCTTCGAAGCCACCCACGATCCCCTCACCGGCCTGATCAATCGGCGCGAATTCGAGCGTCGGCTGGCCCGGGTGGTCACCGACGTGGTCGACGTCCCATCGGAGCACATTCTCCTCTGCCTGGATCTCGACCGATTCAAGGTGGTCAACGATACCGGCGGCCATGATGCCGGAGACGAGCTGCTCCGGAATCTCAGCGCGGGACTCAGCCGCCACTTGCGCAAGCGCGATACCCTGGCCCGTCTCGGCGGAGACGAATTCGCGCTCCTTCTCGAGAATTGCCCACTGACGGAAGCGGAACGCATCGCGGAAGACCTTCGCGCTGAGGTCGAGCAGTTCCGGTTCGAATGGGCCGGCACCACCTATTCCATCGGCGCGAGCATCGGCGTGATCCCGGTGACGGCGGAGAGCGGGGGGATCGCGGCGGTACTGCGCGCCGCCGATGCCGCGTGTTACACGGCCAAGGATGCCGGCGGCAATCGGGTGCACCTGGAGCGTCCGAACCACTCCGCGGCTACCGTCCCGTTGGCGATGGCGCGACGAGTCACCCGACTGGCTCGCGCCGTCGATGAAGGCCACTTCCAGCTCTACGCCCAGCCCATCGTCCCACTCCAGCCGGAGCGACCGGCCCGGCCTCGCTTCGAGATTCTGCTGCGGCTTCCCGACGGGCAGGGCCGGACCCAGGTCGCGGCCGACTTCCTTCCCCAGGCGGAGCGCTACAACCTCATGCCGGCGATCGACCGCTGGGTGGTGCGAGAGACCATCGCCCTGCTCGGACAATGGCGCCGGGAGCACCCGGATGCCGATTTGCCGGTGTGCTCGATCAATCTCAGCACCTCGGCTCTCGCCGACGACAGCCTGGTCCTCCTGCTGGAACAGCAGCTCGCCCTGCACGGAATTCCGTCCGAAGCGCTTTGCTTCGAGATTGCCGAAACGGCGGCGCTCGGTAATCTCGCCCGCACCGTCAGGTTCTTTTCGCAGATCCGGACCGCCGGATGCGGGGTCGCGCTCGAGGATTTCGGGAGCGGCGTGACGTCATTTGCCTACCTCAAGACGCTGCCGGTCAACTATCTGAAAATCGGCGGGCCCTTCGTTCGAGGAGTGGTCGAAGATCCGGTCTACGGCAGCATCGTCGGTGCGGTTGGCCAGATCGGCCGCAGTATGGGGATTTCCACCATCGCGAAACAGGTCGGCAGCGAAGCCGTCCTGAATAAGCTCCGAACGCTCGGGATCGGCTATGCGCAGGGACGCGCGCTGACCCAGCCGCTGCCGCTGACCGGTTCCGACGGCCGCGTGATGATGGGAAGCCTCCAGCGGTCTGCGTGACAGTCCTTTCTCCACGCACCATTCTGATCGTCGATGACCTCCCTGCCCACCGGGAGCTTCTGGTGACGCTGTTGCGCGGGCAAGGCCATCGCCTGCTCGAAGCGTCGGATGGAAGCGAAGCACTCTCGATCGTCCAGGCGGAGCGCCCCGATCTGGTGATTACCGACGTGCTCATGCCCGTCATGGACGGCTATGAGTTTGCGCGGCAGCTGCGCCTCGATCCTGCCTCCAGCAGGATTCCCGTGCTGTTCTATACCGCCCCGTACGGAGAGCGCGAAGCGAGAGCGCTCGCGCGGTCGAACGGTGTGCCGTACATCCTCACCAAGCCTCCCCAGCCCGAGGAAGTGCTCCGGATCGTGGGACGGGTGCTCTCGGGCGAACCGGAGCCGCCGGCACCGCCTGAAGCCGGCCCGCCCGGGAGATTGTCCAACCGCGACCATCTCCGCCTTCTCGGCGACAGACTCTCCGAACAATCCGGAGACCTTCGAGCCTCGAATGCGCGGTTGCGGGCCCTCATCAATATCGGGCTGGATCTCGCCTCCCGGTCGGACTCGAGCCGGTTGCTGTACAGTGTCTGCGCGGCCGTGCACGACTTGTTCGGTGCGTCCTACGTCACCCTCGGCATCATCGATTTGGACGCCGGCACGGTGACCCGCTATGCCGCGTGCGGTGCCGAGGTCGGCTGGATCAATAGTGGTGACGCCGTGCCGGGGATGCTCGGGACGGTCGTCGCCGAAGGCCGGGTGATGCGCGGCGAGAATGCCGACGGCGCTCCGGCCGGGCTCGGCCTCCCGCCGCTTCATCCACCGGTCAAGGCATTTCTGGCGGTTCCCCTCGCGTCTCCCACCCATGTCTATGGCTGGATTTGCCTGGTGGGAAATGCGGGACGGAGCTTTACCGAAGATGACGAGGATCTGGTGATGGCCCTCTCGGGCCAGGTCGGCCGCATCTACGAGCTGGAATACGAGATCCAGGAACGGGAGCGCGTGGAGGTTGCGCTGCGCGAAGAGCGGGACCGGTCGCAGCAGTTCCTCGATACGGCCCAGGTCCTGATGATCGCATTGGACAATGCCGGCCGGATTACGCTGGTCAACCGCTACGCCTGTTCCGTCCTCGACCGGACTGCGGCCGAGCTGGTCGGCCGCGACTGGCTCGAGAGCGTTCCGCCCCGGCTGCGGGACTCGCTCCGAACTCAACTCGAAGCCGTGCTGAGCGGAAACCTTCCGGTGTTCGAGCATCCCGTGCTCACCCGTTCGGGGGAGGAGCGGCTGATCGAATGGCGCAACACCGTCTTGCGCGATGATGCCGGAGTCGTGACCGGCACGTTCAGCTCCGGGGCGGATATCACCGACCGCACCAAGGCGGTTTCGGCGCTGCGGGACGCCGAGGAGCGCATGCGGTTTGCGCTCCAGAGCGCCAACGTCGGGATCTGGGACCAGGACTTCAGCACCGGCACGCTCCGCTGGTCGGAGACACTGGAGACGCTCTATGGCTTGAAGCCCGGCACTTTTGGCGGGACGTTCGATGCCTTCGCCGATCGCATTCATCCCGACGACCGTGAGTCGGTGCTCGCGACCATCGAGAAGGCCAGGACTGCGGGGACCGATTTCGCGGTGGAGCATCGGATCATGTCGCCCGACGGGGCGGTGCGCTGGGTGAGCGGTGCAGGCCGAGTCATGCATGACGAGCATGGCAAGGCAATGAGGGCCGTCGGCATTTCCCAGGATGCCACCGAACGCCGGACCCTCGAGGCGCAGTTTCACCAGGCGCAGAAGATGGAAGCCATCGGACAGCTCGCCGGTGGGGTGGCACACGACTTCAACAACCTCCTGACGGCGATCCTCGGGTACTGCGAGCTGCTGCTCACCGATCTCGATCCGGACGATGCCCGCAAAGCCGACATCGCGGAGATTCAGAAGGCGGGGCTGAGTGCCGCGGGGCTCACCCGTCAGTTGCTGGCGTTCAGCAGGAAAGAGATCATCGAGCCGACGCTGCTCGACCTGAACGTCGTGGTCGGAGGCATGCGGGCATTGCTTGGGCGACTCATCGGGGAGGATGTCAAGGTCGTGTTCGCACTCCGGCCCAAGCTGGCGGCGGTGATGGCCGATCGCGGGCAGCTCGAGCAGATCATCCTGAATCTGGCGGTGAACGCGCGGGATGCGATGCCCAGAGGCGGCACCTTGACCCTCGAGACTGCCAATGTGGAGCTCGACGAGAACTATCCGAAGACGCACCTTGCGGTGCAGCCGGGTTCCTATGTCGTGCTTACGGTGACCGATACCGGAACCGGCATGACTGCGGCCGTACAGGCCCGTTTGTTCGAACCCTTCTTTACGACCAAGGCGGTGGGCAAGGGCACCGGGCTCGGCCTGGCCACCGTGCACGGGATCGTCACCCGGAGCGGAGGAACCGTCAACGTCTACAGTGAGGTCGGCCGGGGCACGTCGATCAAGGTGTACTTCCCGAGAGCGGGTGCCATCGCGGAGGCCGTCGAAGCCCCTTTGGAGGCCACCCGGGAGGTCTCAGCGGCGCACACGGTGCTCGTGGTCGACGATGCCGACGGGCTGCGCGAGCTCACCAGGAGGCTGTTGGAACGGCAGGGTTACACGGTGCTGGTTGCGGTGGACGCCGAGGAAGCGCTTCGACTGTTCGAGGAGAACCCGTCGATCGATGTTCTGCTGACGGATGTCGTGATGCCGGGCGCCAGCGGTCCTGAGCTGACGCGGCGGCTGGTCGCGCAGCGTCCGGGCCTCAAGGTGATCTATATGTCGGGATACACCGAGGATGCCATCGTCCACCACGAAGTGCTCAATCCGGGGATCGCGTTCCTGCACAAGCCCTTCACCTCGGAATCCCTCGGGCGCAAGATCCGCGAAGTGCTGGACCGGCCTGCGGAGGTGTGAGCAGGCCGGTTTCTGCGTCGCTCATGCCGGAGTCGGCGTCAGAATGAGCTGCTTCATGAGGACGCCAAAATCGACGGGCTTGACCAGGTGCCCGGTGAAGCCCGCCGCGGCCGTGCGGCGCCGGTCGTCCTCGTGTCCCCATCCGGTGAGGGCGAGCACCGTGATATCCTTGCCCCATGGCTCGGCGCGGATCGACCGGCAGACATCGTAGCCGCTCATCAGGGGGAGCCCGATGTCGAGCAGGACGACATCGGGACGGAACGACCCGGCTTTCTCGACCGCCTCCAATCCATCGTGCGCCGTCTTCGTTTCGAAGCCCTCGAGGGTCAGCAGCAGGGCGAGGCTTTCGACCGAATCCCAGTTGTCATCGACGAGAAGGATGCGCTGGGCGGTGGCAGCGATAGGGTGGGCTCGCGTTTGGGGAGGTTCGTGCACCACCGGCAGGCTGGTCAAAATCGGCAGCCGGACGATGAACACGCTCCCGTGACCCAGCCCCTCGCTCTGGGCGGTGATCGTCCCGCCATGGAGCTCGACCAGCTGCTTGACCAGCGCGAGCCCGATGCCGAGTCCTCCCTGGCCGCGCTCAGCCGACCGATCGACCTGCACGAACCGCTCGAACACTTTGGTGAGCAGGCTCTGCTGGATGCCGATGCCGCTGTCCGCGACCCGCACCACCACATCGCTCCCCTGGCGTTCGACCGAGACATCGATGCGGCCACCCGGATCGGTGTACTTGCACGCGTTCGTGAGCAGGTTGTCGAACACCTGGGTCAGGCGGACCGGATCCGCCTCGAGAAACAGCTGCTCCGCCAAAGGCAGAATCGTCAGCATGTGCCCGGCCGCCTCGCACGCCGGGCGGCTGGCCTCGACCGCCTGCTGGAGGATCAGGCCGAGGTCGGAATGGGTCTTGGTGATCTCGAGCTGATCGCGTGTGATCCGGCTGACGTCGAGCAGATCGTCGATCAGGCGTTTCAGCTGGCGAATCTGCCGTTCCATGGTCCCGCGGGCCCGCTCGAGCAGGTCGGGATCGGCGTCGGCTCGCTTCATGATCTCCAGCGAGTTCATGACCGGGCCGAGCGGGCCCCGCAGCTCATGCGCCAGCGTGGCCAGGAACTCGTTTTTCCGATGGTCGCCCTCGGTGGCGCGCTGGAGCGCATCCGCCAATGCGATCGATTGCTCCTCGAGCTTCTTTCGTGCCTCGACCTGCTCGGTGACGTCGAGATCGAACGTCATCACGCCGTCGATCACTCCCGACGCGGAGCGCACCGGCTGATACACCACGTTCCAGAAACTTTCCTCCAGACTGCCGGAGCCGTCCCGATCGAACCGCGCCGAGACCTCGGTCGCCGAAAACGCCTCACCGGACTCCATCACCGATCGCAGAATGTGAGGGAAGGGGTGATTCCGATATTCCGGGATCGCCTCCAGGAGCGGCTTCCCGAGTACGTCGCGGCCGCCCAGCCGGCGGATGGTATCCGGATGCGCAGTCTCGAAGACGAGGTCTGGTCCCCGCAAAAAATTCACGATCGCCGGCACTGGCGTCACCCTGGTGGCTCCCCTGTATTGTTCTGGAAGCAAACGGACTCCGGTGCTGATGACTATCGGTCGTGCGGACTAGTGCGAAACTCCATCCTTGGATGGATAGTGAACCGGCGGGGACGCTCTACACTCCAGTACAACTTTCATCGACGGAGCGATTCATGGACATTCTGACCCTGCTCGTCGTAGGCCTGGTTGCCGGATTGCTGGCCAGTCTGGTCGTCGGCGGTGTCGGCTACGGGATCCTGGGCGACATCGTCATCGGCATCGTCGGCGCCTTTCTCGGCAGCTGGCTCTTTGGCACGCTCGGCATCCGGGTGCCGTTCGGCGGACTCGGCGGCACCATCTTCGTCGCCTTCATCGGCGCGGTGGTACTCCTCCTGCTGATTCGTGTCATCCGCAGGAGGGGACGGGTCTAGCGCAGATACAGATACAGTCCGACGAGGCCGGTCCCGGCGCCGAGGATGGTGATGATATTCTCCTCGAGGAGCAGTCCGGTGATCACACCGGCCGCGCCGACGATCATCAGCGCGACCCCGGGGCCGCGATGCCGAAGGCTCTGCGCCGGCAGCGCGGCGTTGGGCTCTCGCGTAGCGATGGACAGCGGTGCCACGCTGATACCGAGCCGGTCCGAGCCGGCGAATGACCGGTCGAATTGTCGCGGAGCCGGTGCGGACTGCGGTTGAGTGACGGCAGCCGGAGCCGCCTGGAGGGAATCCGATTCGCGAGTCTGGGCACTCACCGGCCCCGAAGCCAGGCCCATGAGGGTGCAGATTCCAGCGAGCATCGTGGATCGAAACATGTGGAGCTCCATCGTTGAAGATCGCCACCCCTCATGGAGGGAAGGGGGGCAAACCGTAAGGCCTGCCCCCCTCAGGGTACAACGTAGGTATGCAATGTGAGTCGGCCGGCGCGGAGGGACAATCGATCGAATGGCTGAAATGTGATCGCACTCGAAGGGACTAGCCCTCCGGGACAAGCTGCGGCCCGGGGATTCCGTGGACCGAGAAGGCGGCCACCTCCAACCGGCTGTTGACCGCCAGTTTCGACAGTACTTTGTGGACGTGGCTCTTGACGGTGTACAGCGCGATCGAGAGCCGTGCGGCGATTTCCTTGTTGCTCAATCCCTGAATGATCAGATCGGTCACGGCGCGCTCTCGCTTGGTGAGCCGTTCGAGGTCGAGGGGTCGCTTGAGCGGTCCACGGCGGCCCTGCCAGTCGAGCTGCCCGAAGAGCGAGCCGGTGAGCTCCGCCGGAAGCACCTGGATCCCACCCGCCACCGAATGGATCGCCGCGAGGAACTCGTCGAACGACGCCTCCGCCATGACGAATCCCGAAACGCCGGCTCGAATGAAACCCACCACATCCTCATGCAGCGGTTGCATACCCATGATGACGACCCGGGACTCCGGTGCCGACCCATGGACGGCGCCTGCCACGGTCAGACTGTCGACGCCTTTCCGCCGCAGATCCAGAAGCACCAGGTCGGGCCGCGTTTCCCGGATGCTCCCCAGCGCCTCCTCGATATCCGCCGATGCGGCGAGGACGTGAAACCCCGGCTCGGCCCGGATCAGGGCCATTACTCCGTGCTCGGGCGAGCGGTTGTCGTCGATGAGGACTACTGAGATCTGCTTCTTCACACCGCAATCTGGTTGGGCGTGCGGCGGGGCTACAATCGCTCGTAAGGACCATCGGGGGCCCCGCTCGGAAGAGCGAGGATGGGAAGCGAAGCTACGGCTCGAGGGGTTTCCTTCCCGCGATTCCATGGCTGAAGGCCGCCACTTCGAGCCGGCTTCGAAGCGCCAGCTTTTCGAGGACATTGTGCACATGACTCTTGACCGTGTGCACTGCGATGTGCAGCCTGGTTGCGATCTCCTTGTTGCTGAGCCCCTCACCGAGCAGGTCGATCACCTGGCGTTCCCGGTTGGTCAGGCGGACCGATTCGAGTACCCGCGCCTTGTTCGAGGAGGCCACGTTCCGGGCGATCTGGGTGAAGAGGGAGTTGGTCAGCGCCGCGGGCAGCACCTCCGCCCCGCCGGCCACGGCCCGAATGGTCTCGAAAAAAACCTCGAACGAGGCGTCCTTCATGATGAAGCCGGACGCCCCCGCCCGCACGTAGTCGGCGACATCCTCCTGGACGGGCATGAGCCCCATCACGATCACCCGCGCCGCGGGAACCTCGCCATGGACCGTCGCCGTCAGGCTCAGGCTGTCGTGGTCCTCCAGCCCGAAATCGAGGAGCACGATGTCCGGCTTGGCCTCCCGCACTTTTTGAAGGGCCTCTTCGACATCCGCGACCGCGGCCAGGACCCTGAAGCCCGGCTGGCTGTGGATCATCGCCGTGATGCCCTCGCGGAGCAGGCGATTGTCGTCGATGAGGACCAACGCGATGGTGGGCGTGCCCGGCGCTGTTCCCGATTCGGGGACCTGCTCCGCTTTGCGTCGCGGGGTCGGATTCATTCGCGCGTGGTGGAGGGGGGATAGGGTGCTCCGCGCCCTCGTTATCGCGTAAGCTATTCCCGTTTTTCGATCATAATAATGCAGCGCTACCCGCCGCAAGGCGCTAGGAGATCTCACAGGGGAAGAGACACCGAACCCGACCTCCGGCTAATATTCCGGCATGACGAGACTCCCCGATCTCCTGTCGAACAATCGCCGCTGGGCCGAAGCAGTAACCCGCCGGGACCCCGGTTTCTTCGACGGCCTCTCGCGCCAGCAGGCCCCCCGGTATCTGTGGATCGGCTGCTCCGACAGCAGGGTACCGGCCAACGAGATCGTCGGCCTGATGCCGGGGGAGCTGTTCGTCCACCGGAACGTGGCCAACATCGTGGTGCATTCCGATCTCAATTGTCTCTCGGTGCTGCAGTACGCCGTGGAGGTGCTGCGGGTCGAGCACATCATCGTCTGCGGGCACTTCGGCTGTGGCGGGGTCGAGGCGGCGTGGCGCCGAACGCCGCTCGGTCTGATCGACAACTGGCTGCGGCACGTCCAGGACATCGTGGACCGGCACCCGCGCCTCTTTACGCCCGCGATGACCGACGCCCAGTCTGCCGACCGACTCTGCCAGCTGAATGTGCTGGAGCAGGTCGCGAACGTCTGCCGGACCACGATCGTCTTCGACGCGTGGCGCCGGGGGCAGCCGCTCTCGGTGCACGGATGGATTTATCGGCTGCAGGACGGGATCGTGCGCGACCTCGGAATGTCGGTCGCGCGGGAGGACGCGTTGATGGAGGAGTACGCCAAGGCCCTGGCGGGACTGGCGGCGGGAGCTCCTGCCTAACCCGCCGCCTTTATTGGGCTACCGGATACCGCCCCGCGTCGAAACCCTGCCGCCGCCGATGGGAGGGGTCAGCCGGTTGACGGCGCTGCCTATCCGGTGACCGCGGGGGATCAGGTCGCAATCGTCGTCCGGCCGGCCGTTGCCGCCACGAATGATGATCGCCGGCCCGCGATTCACCGGATCCGGCAGCCAGCGATTCTCCGGAATCGAGGGGAGCGCGCTTCCATCCGCCGCGCGGGCCACTCCGAACACCGGGGCCGACGGAGCGGTCGCCAGCCGGAGCACCGGTTCCGGTGCAGCGCTGGAGGTCATGCTCACCGCGTGGACGTGGGCGACTTCCGCGACGATTGCCGGCGCCGCTGCAGGCGCCGGTTCCGGGGCGACCCGCGTTGTCGCCGCCGCTCGCTTCGGCTGTACCGCCACTCGCCCGATCGGACGTCCCGCCTCGAGGTCTGACACCACTGCCCCCTCCGGGCGTGCCGGTTCCGCCAGCTCGATCCGGCGGGT
>Ga0070704_100002256_pt1 | contig 10756 bp, 8 predicted proteins | sample KBSK5252metaG_FD_65467 | JGI IMG/M metagenome (GOLD analysis project Ga0070704, IMG submission 65467) | Corn, switchgrass and miscanthus rhizosphere microbial communities from Kellogg Biological Station, Michigan, USA - KBS K5-25-2 metaG | ecosystem: Host-associated > Plants > Roots >... | reverse complement strand
ATCTCGGGATTTTAAGTCCCGTGCGTCTGCCAGTTTCGCCACCCCGGCCCATTCACCCGTGCGCGAGTGAATTTTCGCACGCCCGATCATCTCCGTGTCTTCGTGCCTCCGTGGCTCGTGACCGCGAAATCCGCTGGTTATCCTTTCACCGCCAGATCCAGCCACCCGCCGGCGCCCATCTTGAAGCCGCACTTCTCGTAGAACGGTGCGTTTTCAGGGGTGCAATCGACATGGAACGCCGTCACGCCGCGCTGGCGCATTTCCTCGATGGCCCTCAACACCACGGCCCGCCCGATTCCTTTTTTCTGGAACGCGGGATGGACCATCACGTCCAGCAGGAACGCGTGACGAACGTTGTCCGATACGATCGACGTCCACGCGATGAGTCGCCCCTCTTTCGTCCAGCCGGAGGTCGTCAACGCATATCCCTGGAGCGCGGCGTAGTCCACTCCAAACCGGTTCCAGCCGACCGCTTCGCACAGGTCGCTGAGTTCCGCTTCCGTCGGGCTTGCGTCGACACGAATCTCCACAGCGTCGGCATCCACTGCGCTTGAACTCTCCCTCGACCCTGCGGGATGCTACCCCGTGACTGCGAACTCCGGATCGCGGTCGCTGAGGCGGGTCCGCGTGCGCCGGGCGCGAGCAGCTTCGCGGGACCCGCCCTACATCTGTGAACTGAGGCGGTCCGCGTGCGCCGGGCGTGAGCAGCTCCGCGGAACCCGCCCTACATCTGATCCCCGATCCCCGATCCCTGATCCCTACCCGGATCCCGGATCCCGGATCCCGGCCAGGCGACACCGGTGCCGCGTCGCTACTCCCCTCGCAGCACCTTCACGTGCGCGGCGACGCTCTCGGCAAGTCCATCCAGCCGATAGCCGCCCTCGAGCACCGACACGATGCGTCCCTGACAGAGTTCGTCCGCGAGCCGGACGATGACGCGCGTGATGGCGGTATACCCCGCCGGCGTGATGTCGAACCGCCCGAGCACGTCGTTGCGCATCCCGTCGAAGCCGGCGCTGACGAGGATGAAGTCCGGCTTGAACCGCCGCGCGGCCGGCACGAGCTGCTGCTCGAACGCGGCGAGGATCTGCGCGTCGCTCGCCCCGGGCGGCAGCGGCACGTTCAACTTCGTGCCGGCGGCCTTGCCCGCTCCCGTCTCCGCCGCGCTCCCCGTGCCCGGATACGCGCCGTAATGGTGCGTGCTGAAGTAGAAGACCGAGTCGTCGTCGTAGAAGATGTCCTGCGTCCCGTTCCCGTGGTGATAGTCGAAGTCGACGATGAGCACGCGGCGGATGCCGTGGACCTTCTGGAGGTAGCGCGCTGCGATCGCCACGTTGTTGAAGATGCAGAAGCCCATGCCGCGATTGCGCGTCGCGTGATGCCCCGGCGGCCGCACGGCGCAGAACGCGTTCTTCATCCGGCCCGATGCCACCGCGTCGGCCGCGTTCAGCACGCCGCCGACAGCGGCCCTCGCGGCCGCGAGCGACTCGCGCGTGACGTCCGTATCGCCCGTGCTCAGCTCGCTGACGCCCTGCACGTTGGCCAGCTCACGTTTCACGAGATCGATGTAGGCACGATCGTGCGCGAGCGCGAGCTCATCGTCCGTGGCGGGCCGCGCGGGAATCCGCGTCAGCCTGTTCAGGAGGCCGGCCTTCTCGAGGCCGCCGAGGATGGCCGTGAGCCGCTCGGGACGCTCCGGATGCCCGGTATCCCCAACGAGGTGATGCCGGTACACCTCGTCGAACAGGAAGCCGGTCTGCCGTGACATCGGCGCCTGGACGCCCTGAATGAAGGGAACGGCGAGTGCGAGGGCCACGTATGTAATCCTGAGCATCGACGCGGATTCTAGTGGGGAATCGTGCGTCCGGGCTCACCCGCCGGGTCGGCAGCCAGCGCGTGTCCCGGATCGTACTGGAGGCCGGAGTGGACGGGACCGATACGGTACAGTACCCTTAGGATTCAACTCTTTAGAGCCAATCCAGGTACAACAAACTGATGCCCCTCCCCGCGTCTCGCGCTATACGACTGCTCTGCCTGCTGGCTGCCGGCACCGCTGCCGATCCGGCGTTTGCCCAGCGGCCGGCGCCCAACGCGCAGGAGCGGCGGACCATTTCGGCGGAGCGGCTGGCGCCGGGCGAAGCGATCAGCCTCGATGGCAGCCTGGACGAGGCCGTGTGGCACCGGGCGCAGGTCGCCTCGGAATTCATCCAGATCGACCCGGACAACGGGGAGCCGGCCACCGAGCAGACCGAGTTCCGCATCGCGTTCGATTCGCATGCCTTCTACCTCGGCGTCATCTGCCACGATTCGGAAGCCGGCGATCGCCTGACCCGCTACCAGAAGCGGCGCGACGAGTACCTGCAGCAGGACGACAAGGTCCAGTGGAGCATCGACACGTTCCTCGACGGCCGCACGGGCTATTTCTTCGAGACCAATCCGTCGGGCGCGATGTCCGATGCGCTGATGGGGATCAACGGCCAGAACCGGCAGTGGGACGGCATCTGGAACGAGCGCGTGCAGCGCACCGAGACCGGCTGGAGCTTCGAGGTCCAGATTCCGTTCCGCACGCTCAACTTCAACCCGAACAGCGATACGTGGGGCATCAACGTCTCGCGGACGCTCTCGCGGAAGAACGAAAACAGCATCTGGACGGGCTGGGCGCGCAACCAGGGCGTGTCGCGCATGAACAACGCGGGGCGCGTGCACGGCCTGACCGGCGTCACGCAGGGCAACGGCCTCGACATCAAGCCGTACGTCCTCGGCAGCGCGCAGGACGCGCCCGCGCGCAGCGAGAAGATGTCGGGCGCCGGCCAGGCCGGCGTCGATCTCTTCTATAACCCGACGCCCGCGCTCCGCACCAACCTGACGGTCAACACCGACTTCGCGCAGACCGAGGTGGACCAGCGTCAGGTGAACCTGACGCGCTTCTCGCTGCTCTACCCGGAGAAGCGCGACTTCTTCCTCGACGGCGCGACCTTCTTCGACTTCGCGAGCCCGGGCGCCGGAGCCGGAGGCAACGGCGGCTTCCGGAGCCAGGAAACCGGCAGCGACATGATCGTCAACCCGTTCTTCAGCCGCCGCATCGGCCTGAGCGACGCGGGCAACGAGCAGAAGATCCTCTTCGGCACCAAGGCCACCGGCCAGCTTGCCGGCCAGGACGTCGGCATCCTCGACGTGCGCACCGGCGACGACCACGGACTCATCGGTGAGGACTTCATGGTCGCGCGCCTCAAGCATCGTCTGATGCGGCAGTCGTACGTCGGCGCGGCCTACACGCGCCGCGACCCGCACGCCATCGGCACCGATACGCGGCAGACGCTCGGCGTCGACTTCCGCCTGGCGAGCTCGACGTTCCGCCGGACGCAGAACATCTCGCTGAGCGGCTGGTACGCCGACGCCACGCAGCCCGGGCCGAGCAAGGCCACGCACGCCTACGGCGCGACCTTCGCCTATCCCAACGATCGCTGGAACGCCAACCTCGACGTCCGCACGGTGGAGGCGAACTTCAACCCGGCCGTCGGGTTCATCACGCGGAACGCCTACCGGCGCTACGTGCCGTACCTGAACTTCGGCCCGCGCCCGCAGAACAACCGCACCGTCCGCCAATACAACTTCGCGGTCATCGGCGACATCCAGACGACGCTCGACAACCAGAAGATTGCGCGGAACGTGACGATTCAGCCGTTCCAGGTGGAGCTGGCCGCCAACGACCGCTTCGGCGTGCAAGTGATGCCGCGCAGCGAGCAGCTCGACTCGCCGTTCAACATCAACGTCGGACCCGGCCGGCGCGTGACGCTTCCGCTTGGCTCGTCGTACGACTTCCTCCGGTATCAGTTGAACTGGCGGACGTCGAACCGGCGGCCGGTGGCCTTCGAGGGCCGCTACGAGGCGGGCGACTTCTACTCGGGATCGCGCCGGGAGCTCGTGAGCAACGTGACGTTCCGCATCATGCCGGGCGTGTTCGTCTACACCGCCGCGGAGCTGAACCGGATCGAGCTGCCGGAGGCCAGCTTCAACACGCGCCTCTATCGCGTCGTGCCCGAGCTGCAGTTCACGCCGTTCATCACGTGGGTGAACAACATCCAGTACGACACGGTGAGCGGCGTCGCCGGCTGGCAGTCGCGCTTCCGCTGGATCGTCCGGCCCGGCAACGACATCTACGTCGTCTACACGCACAACTGGCTCGACGATCCGCTGCTCGCGCAGTTCGCGACGCAGGACAGGCGCCTCTCCACGAAGGCGCTCTACACCTATCGTTTTTAGGCCTGATTTCGCGCCTCAGGCGTCTAAATCTGCGCGTCTTTCACTCAGATTTTGCGGCCACGCCGGCAACCAGTACGCTGGATGCACCGGGTTTTCTCCAGCTTGCCAGGTGAACGAGTCAGGCGCCAAAACGCCGTCTCCTCGGGCCACACACCCTCATACCGTGTCAGCCTTCACCTGGCCGGCCACGGCCGGCGGCAAACGCCGCCGGCCGCCGGCCGATTCCCACGGAGGCCGCTGGCGCCCCACCCACCAAGTCTCAACGAAGCGGAAATCAGTGGATGTGCTGTGAGGCCGACGGGGCGCGCTCGGCATCCATGACCCGCTGAATCATCGTCGTCAGCACGCTTTCCGCGACGTCGAACGGCCCGGCGACGACGGCGCCGAGCGTCATCTCCAGCGCAATCACGACCCCGCCCGATTCGAACGGGTTCACGATCCAGCTAAACCCGCGCAGACCGACGGGCCGGTCTGTGGCCGCCTCGGGGTGCTTGGCGCGATCGATCGCGCGCAGCATACCGATGAGCACGGCCGCGACGTCGCCGTCGGTCCAGGCACGCGGCTCCCGCGCAACCGGCGCGATCACCTCCGTGGTCGCGTGGTTGTCGCCGCGCAGCCAGATATCAACCGGGAATTCCATACACCTTCCTTACGAACGTCACGTCCGCGGACCCGCCGTGCTCGGCAGTGCTCGTCGGCACAAATCCACCCGCCTTCAGCGTCTCGACGATGCGCTGTCCGCCCTTCGAGCTCTCTCGCACCTCGAGGTGCAGCTCCCGCAGCTCCGGACGCTGGAGCGTGCGGGCGGCGCCGGCGACGATGGCCTCGGACGCGCCGGGCGCGTCGATCTTGATGTAGTTCGGGCACGCAAGCCCGTATTCGTCGACGAGCCGATCGATCGAGAGCACCACCGCGGCTTGGCGCCCCTCGTGCGGCTCGCCGCTCTTGCCGCGGAAGCTGAACGACCGCGCCGGCCGGAACTGCGACACCTCGAGCCTGGCAACCGCCTGCTCGCGTCCGAGGCCGACGAGCAGGCAATCGATGCGGTCGTAGAGCCGGTTGGCCTCGCAGTTGGCTGCGAGCAGGAAGTAGTTGACGGCAGCCGGCTCGAAGGCGACGACCCTCGTATCGGTCCCGAGCGCCGCGTACAGCGAATACACGCCGACGCTTGCGCCGACATCCCAGAACACGCTGCCCGGCTTGAACGAATCGATCCACGCGATGGTGGCCGGCTGCCGCGTGAGCAGCGACACCGCACGGCCGGCCGAGCTCTTGCCCAGCAGCACGAACGAGAGCTGCCCCTTCGGCGTGTCCACGGCCAGCGTCGTGTCCACCATCTTCTGCGTGAAGTCACTCTGCAGGCGCGCCCGCGATCGCAGCGGTAGCTTCTGCAGGCGATACATCAGCAGGCCGAATTCCTTCTTCGCGTACTCCTCCTCTGGATCCTCGGGCGCCTTCTCGAGTTCGTCCACGTACTCGCTCATGGGCTCCTTTGGGTATTCCGCAGCGGCAGTGTACATTGGGCGGCACGCTTCGTGATGCCGCGCGTCAAGACGATCCTCGTCCTCTTCGTCGTTGCGCTGTTCGTCGTGCTGCCCCTCTACGAGGTCGCCGACATCGGCGAGCACTGGCCGCACGACGGCGACGTCGTTCAGATCGTCCTCTGCCTCCTGTTCATCGTCAGCCTGTCGGTCCTCTGCCGCGGCGTCGCCGGCGCCTGCCTCGCGTCGCTCAAGCGCGCGTGGGTGCCGGCGCCGTCACCCGTGCGCGCCTGCCTGGCGCGAACGACGGCGCCGCGCGACCGTTCACCGCTTTTCCTGATCTTCTGCGACCTTCGCGTGTAGAACGCGTGTCTTACCGGCCTTCTGGCCTGATTCGACTATTCCGCGCCGTGTAGTGGCCGGCTCAAGCCGGCCCCTACGCGGACCCGACGCGAGCAGAGGGAGACACGCATGAAAACGTTGTTCCTGGCGCTGGCGCTGTGTGCCGGCGTCCAGGCTGCGTACGCGCAGCCCACGGGAACGTTGACCGTCACGGTTCGCAGCAAGGACGGCCCCGTCGCGCAGGCCGCGGTCAGCGCCGGAGGCATGACGCGGCAGACCGGCGCCGACGGAACCGTCACGCTGCAGCTGCCGCCCGGGCGCGTCGATGTCGTCGTCACGAAGAGCGATTTCGACCCCGGCGCCGCGCAGGTGGAGGTGCGCGCGGGCGCCGAGGCCCGCGTCGAAGTCGACCTCGCACCGGAATCCGAGCTCGAAGAGAACGTGGTGGTCACGGCGACGCGCACCGAGCAGCGCATCGAGGACATCCCCCTGCGCGTGGAGGTGGTGCCGAACGAGGAGGTCCAGGAAAAGATCGCGATGGCGCCGGGTGACGTCTCGATGCTGCTGGCGGAAACCAACGGCCTCCGCGTGCAGACGACCTCGCCGGCGCTTGGCGGCGCAAGCCTGCGCATCCAGGGGTTGAGCGGGCGGTACTCACAGATCCTGTCCGACGGACTGCCCCTGTATGGCGCCCAATCCGGGTCGGTCGGCATCCTTCAAATCCCGCCGATGGATCTCGGCCAGGTCGAGGTCATCAAGGGCGTGGCGTCCGCGCTGTACGGCATGTCGGCCATCGGCGGCGTCGTCAACCTCGTCTCGCGCCGGCCGAAAGTGGCGGAGCGCGAGCTGCTCCTGAACCAGACGACGCATCGCGGCACCGATGGCGCGCTCTGGCTTGCGCAGCCGCTGCGCGAGCACTGGAATCTCAGCGTGCTCGCCGGCGTCCATGGACAGCAGCGATCGGACCTCGATCGCGACGGCTGGACCGACCTGCCCATGTTCCGCCGGACGCAGGTTCGCCCGCGGGTCGCGTGGGACAACGGTGCCGGCCGATCGGTCTTCGCGACCTTCGGCGCGGTTGACGAGAACCGGCGCGGCGGCACCATGCCGGGCGCCGTGACACCCGACGGCCGCCCGCATCCCGAGAACCTGCTCACGCGGCAGTTCGACGGCGGCGTCGTGGGACGGTTTCTGCTGAACGGCAGCCGCGTCGCGTCGGTCAGGGCGAGCCGCGTCTCACAGCGTCACGACCACGTCTTCGGCGGCGTGCCGGAACGCGAGCGGTCCGCGACCAGCTTCGGCGAGGCATCGGTCACGGGCACGATGGGGGCGCACACGTGGGTGGCCGGCGGCGCGCTGCAGCGCGAGCGCTTCCGCGCGCTCGACGTACCGCGCTTCGATTACACCTACACGATTCCAGGCGTCTTCGGTCAGGACGACCTCGTCCTCACACGATGGCTCACGGCATCCGCGAGCGCGCGCGTCGATCGGCACAGCGCGTTCGGCACGTTCTTCAGCCCGCGTCTGTCGGTGCTCCTTCGTCCGGCGCCACCGTGGACCGCGCGCGTGTCCGGGGGACGAGGCCATTTCGCGCCGTCGCCGTTCACGGAGGAAACCGACGCAACCGGGCTCTCGGTGCTGGCGCCGATGACCGGCGTGTTGCCGGAGGATGCCACGAGCATCTCGAGCGACGTGACCTGGCGAAAGGCGCCGCTCGAGATCACGACGACCGTGTTTCATTCGAACATCGCGGGAGCGCAGGTATACCGGAAGCTGGATGCCGGCCCCTATGCGGCGCGCATCGTCAACGCGGAGACGCCGTCACGAACCACGGGCGCGGAGTTCATCGCGCGCTACCACGAAGACAATGTCGACGTGATCCTCACGCACATGTACCTCCGATCGACCGAAGTCGGCGAAGACGGCAGCGGCCGGCGCGACGTGCCCCTCAACCCGCGGCAGACGGCGACGTTCGACCTGCTGTGGAAATCGCCCGCCGGCAACATCGGGTTCGAGGTGTTCTACACGGGGAGGCAGGAACTGGAAGACGACCCCTACCGGTCGCACGGCAGGCCCTACACGATCGTGGGACTCCTCTACACGCGAAAGGTCGGCCGGGCGCTGCTCTACGTCAACATGGAGGATCTCGCCGACGTGCGCCAGACGAAGTACGACCCGTTGATCCGCCGCAGACCGTTGCGCGACGGACGATGGGCGACCGATGCGTGGGCGCCGCTCGACGGGCGATCGGTGAACGCCGGGATCCGATTCCAGTTTTAGGGCGGAAGTAGGGCCGACCTTCAGGTCGGCCCGCCGTCAGGTGGGCGTAGGGGCCGACCTTCAGTTTTAGGGCGGACGTAGGGGCCGACCTTCAGGTCGGCCCGACCTGCGCGGCGAACTGCTCCGCGGACGTGGCCGGCGTCAGGCACGCGAAGTCGCGGCATACGTACCCCGCCGGCTGATCGGTCCGCCGCGCCATCGCCTCGGTCCACGGCAGCACGCGCGCAATCGCGTCCGCATGCGCCGGACTGAGCGGAATCGTGATGGCGAACGGCAGGTATCGCCGACGGACGACGTCGAAGAACGCGCGCGTCGAGGGCGCACCGGGATCGCCGGCGATCACGATCTGCGACATCCCGGCGTGGTACGCCGAGAGGGCGGCCATCATCATCGGCACCGTCCGCGCGCCCTGCTGTGAAATGCGCGACCCGAACATTCCCAGCGCGCGATCGATCGCCTGGCCGAACGCCTCGTCGCTGGTGAGGTGCGAGAGCGTCAGCAGGTTCATGACCGTCACCGAGGTCGCGGACGGCTCGGCGCCGTCGTAGTCCTCCTTCAGGCGCAGGAGTACCGACTGGTCCTGACCGGTCGTGCTGAACCATCCGCCTTCGATCGGATCCGCGAAGAGCTCGTCCTGGCGGCGCTGCAGCATCAGCGCCCACTCGAGCCAGCGCGGGTCGCCGTCGGCCTGGAACAGCTCCAGCAGGCCGAACGCCAGATACGCGTAATCCTCCGCGTAGCCCTCCACCGCAGCGTCTCCCTTGCGGTAGCGGCGCAGCAGCGTCCTCGTGTCGGGGTTCCAGAGGTGCTTCCAGATGAAGAGCGCCGCCCGCCGCGCGATCGCGAGCCATTCGGACTGTCCTCTAAAAATGACCTCCGACCCCATTTTCGAGGCGCGCGCGAACGCGGCGATCATCAGGCCGTTCCACGCCGTCAGCACCTTGTCGTCCAGATGCGGACGCGGGCGCGTCGCGCGCCGCTCGAACAGCTTCTCCCGTGCGCGCGCGAGCGCCGCGTCGACCTCCTCCCGCGATTTCGCCGTCGCCGACATCACCTCGTCGATGCCGCGCGCGGTGTAGAGAAGGTTCTTGCGGACGAACTCGTTCTGCGGATCGAACGGCGCGTTGCCGTCGGGCAGCACGCCGAAGCGGATGCGGAAGACGTCGGCGTCCTCGCCCAGCACCTCCGCAATCTCCTCGTCGCGCCAGACGTAGAAGGCGCCCTCCATCTTGTGAGGCGGACCTGAAGGTCCGCCTCTACGTTCGTCCTCGGGGGGAACGCTGTCGGCGTCTTCCGCCGAATAGAACCCTCCGCCTTCGTCCGTCAGGTCGCGCGCGACGTAGGCCAGCGTGTCGGCCGCCACGTCCGCATAGAACGAATCGCCCGTCATCTGCGCGGCATCGAGATACGCCAGCACCAGCTGCGCCTGGTCGTAGAGCATCTTCTCGAAGTGCGGCACGCGCCAGTTGCCGTCCACCGAGTAGCGGTGAAACCCCCCGCCGATGTGGTCGCGCATGCCGCCGAGCGCCATCGCGCGCAGCGTGACGAGGACCATCTCCCTGGCCGCCTCTTTCAACGGGTCGCCTGCGCCCCGTCGCGCGTGCTCGCGCAGCAGGAACAGCAGCTCGGTCGGGCGCGGGAACTTCGGCGCGTCGCCGAAGCCGCCGCGCCGCGGGTCGAACGACGCCGCGAACTGCTTCACGCCTTCGTCGAGCGCGCCGGCCGAAGGGATCTCGCGTCCCGCGCCGTTCTCGCCCAGCGTCCGGAGCCGCTCGGTGATCGTCTGCGCGGAGGTCTCGATACGCGCGCGGTCCTCCTCCCACGCGCGCGCGATTTCCTTGAGGATGTCGACAAACCCCGGCCTCCCCCACTTCGAGGCGGGCGGAAAGTAGGTCCCGCCGTAAAACGGCTGCAGCGACGGCGTCAGCCAGACGCTCATCGGCCACCCGCCCGAGCCTGTCGTCGCCTGCACGAACGTCATGTAGACGCGATCGACGTCCGGCCGCTCCTCGCGATCGACCTTGATCGACACGAAGTGGCGGTTGAGCACCTCCGCGACCTGGCGGCTCTCGAAGCTTTCGTGCTCCATGACGTGGCACCAGTGGCAGGTCGAGTAGCCGATCGAGAGAAAGATCGGCTTGTCCTCGCTCCGCGCGCGCTCGAACGCATCGGCACCCCACGGGTACCAGTCAACCGGGTTGTCTTTGTGCTGAAGGAGGTAAGGAGAATGCTCGGCGGCGAGTCGATTGGGCACGGTTCAATTATGGCTGCCCGCCTAGTCGGGAAGCGCGCGCCCCTTCGTCTCCACGACCCATGGCATGAGCAGCAGCCCGGCCAGCGGAATCCAGCCGCAGTAGAAGAGCGCCTGCATGGCCGAGTCGAGCGCGTTG
>Ga0070704_100002255_pt1 | contig 10758 bp, 9 predicted proteins | sample KBSK5252metaG_FD_65467 | JGI IMG/M metagenome (GOLD analysis project Ga0070704, IMG submission 65467) | Corn, switchgrass and miscanthus rhizosphere microbial communities from Kellogg Biological Station, Michigan, USA - KBS K5-25-2 metaG | ecosystem: Host-associated > Plants > Roots >... | reverse complement strand
ACGTTCTACATCGAGCCGGATTCGCCGGTGCTGGGCCGGACGCTGGGCGATCTCGACGTCCGGGGCCGGACCCGCGCCTTGATCATCGCCGTCGTCCGGGATGGCGCGCACGAGCTGAGCCCGGGCGCGGATTTCGCCGTCCGGGCGCGCGACGTGCTGGTCTTGGTGGGAGACCACCAAGCGCTGGAAGCGGCGTTTCGGGTGCTGGGCGGCGAGGAGTAGCCGGTCGGCGAACTAGATCGCGGGCAGGACGTGTAGCGCGTCGCGGAGCAGGAAGAGCACGCGGTCGATCAGGAGCGAAGCGCGCGCCATGACCGTGTATCCGAACGAGGCGCCGAACGCGATCATCAGGAACCAGATCCCGACCCGCGCCGCGGCCCCGTGAACGCCCTTGTGCGGCGCGGAGAAGAAGAAGTAGGCGACCACGCTCAGGAATCCGAGCAGGATCAGGACCGAGTTGATCGCGTGCCACCCCGGCTCGAACGGCTTCACGGCGTCGGCGAGTTGGGCGAAGACCTGCGCCTGCAGGTACGAGGGGATCGCGATGCCGGAGTAGATCCCGACGTAGAACGCGATGGCCCACCGGGAAATGGGCGTCGTCTTCTCCCAGAGACGGCCCAGGACCAAGAGCCCCATCGCGAGCGGAATGAACGCGAGCATGTTCCCGCTCGCGATCCGCTCGACCACGTTCGGCTTGATCACGTTCTGATATTGCACCGCGAGGAGATAGCCCGCCGCCGATCCGACGAAGAGGTGCTCGGCGAAGCGATAGAGCGGGTTGTCCCGATACAGGAACGAGAAGACGCAGATCGTCAGGATCGCGGCGATCCAGGTCTCCACGCCGTTCATCGCCCGGTTCCCTCCCGCGAGCCGCCGCTGCCGCCCGGGCGGAATCCGCCCGTCAGGAAGAGCGCCAGGTTGCCGAGCAGGACCAGGATCGCGATCGTGACGTGGATCAGGCTCTGCGCGTCCATGCCCCGGCGCGCGTCCCCCGTGATGTCCATCAGCTTCTCGTACTCCGCGGCGCCCTTCATGCCGCCGATCAGGCCGAGGATCTGCTTCGAGGAAAGGTAGGGATAGTAGTCGGTGGCCATGACCGCGGTGGCGCCGAGCACCATCGGCCGCTGATACCGGGTGGCGGCGATCCGGATGTAGTAATCGGCGATCGACGAGCCCGACAGGTTGATCACGAGCGGGAAGTCGGCAAAGGAATTCTTTCCCTTCATCATGGGAATCTTATCGAGCGGCGTGCCCCAGAAGTCGTTGGGGAACATCTGCCGGATGCTCTCGCCCAGTCCGAGGATCACCGACTGGCTCCCCGACTTGTAGCCGAGGAACACGTAGTCCTCGTTCCGCTTCTTCCCCTCGGCCGTGCCCGCGATCACGAGCGCGCGCTCGATCAGGCCGGGCGCCGCCGGATAGAGCGTCAGCACGATCGGCTTCAATCCCTTCCGGAAGCAGTGGCGGAGCACGGCGATCGCCATGGGCTGGAGCTCGGCCTTGATGTCGGGCTCGTAGTCGAGCGACATCAGCACGTACGTGCCCGGAGGCTGGCGATCCACGGTGTCGAACGCGGCGCGAACGCGCGGCGACGGGGTGATGGGCAGGTTCACGGGGAAGAGGAGCGGAAGCCCCGTCGCGAGGAAGATGAGCGCGAAGATGATCCGGCGGTCGAGCCCCATGAGGCGCGCCGCCCACCCGCCGGGTCGTTTCGCGGCCATCGCCTAGGAACGCCCCAGGTACGAGCGGTCGATGCCCAGAATGATCTTGAGCGCGGTGGAAACGGCGCCGAGCCCGATCCCGAGCGCGATCGCCCGCTTCGCGGCCAGATTCGGAACGTCGAGAAGCCACTCGGTCACCGGCGGAAAGCCGCTCCAGAGGAACTCGCCCACCGACACGCGGCCGATCATCATGATGATCGCCGTGCCGAGGAGGAGCGTCGCCTCGGCGTTCCGTGCGCGAAACGCGCGAAACGCGGCCGACGCGATGAAGAAGGCGAGGAGCGCGAACATGGTCGAGGCGAGCGGCGAATTGACCATGTTGTAGTACCGGTTGACGAGGGTCCCTTCCTCGACTCCCTGCACGACGCCCGCGATCGTCACGAACGCGAGCGCGGCGAGCGTCACGAAGCTGTAGGGCCAGCCCTCCGCGCGGGAGAGGAACTTCCTCTGGTGCGAGGCCCAAAGGGAGAGCGATCCCAGGATGAGCGCGAAGGCGTAGACGACGTTGGCCCAGTCGAGGAGGACCGACTGGCCCTCCTGGACCTTGTGATGCGGGATGAAGAACATCGCGACGAGCGCGGTGCCGACGACGAACGTGACGAGGAGCGGTCCGTAGCGCATCGGTCAGGGCGTCATCGGGTCTGGAGCAATCGACCGAGTTCGGGGTGGCCGAGGACGGACGCCAGGAGCGAGACGACCACCATGGCCGCGGCGAGGGCCTTGGCCCAGTCCTGCGCGGCGATCGTGGCGAGCTGCACCGGCTCGCGTCCCAGGAAGGCGCCCGCGGCGAACAGCTCCTCGCCGAGGAGCGTGTAGTCGCAGGCGCAGACGAAGAACGGAAGCTGGGTCACCTGGTCGCAGCCCGCGATCTGGATCGCGCCGGTCTGGTTGCCCGTCTCCGCGAGGAAGAGCGATTCCGCGTAGAACGATCCCATGTAGATGTTCGCCGCCGGCCGATCCCGGAGCATGATGCCGGTCACCGCGGCCACGTAGGCGAACTGCTGCGCGCTCACGTAGTGGACCGTGCCGGGGCGGTAGGCGTCGCCCCGTCCCGCCTCGATGTAGGCCTGGCGCGCGGCGCCGTCCATGATCGTCGAGGCCACGGGGTCGTATCCCGGAACGTCGAGATCGCACCCCATCTCGGCGGCGCGTCGGGCCACGCGGCTCAGGATCGCGATCGACGCGAGCGTGCCCACCTCGCTCATGTCGCCGAGCCCGGGCAGGTAGAGCACACGCCGTCCCATCTCGGTCGCGCGGCCGATCGCCTCGTCGATGGCCTTCAATCCGGCCATGGGGCGGATGTACATCTCGCGGCCCGAGCGGGCGCGGCCGATGTTGATGACGAGGAAGGCGACGAACAAGGCGAGGCCGACGAGGAGGTTGATGCGAGCCGGATCGAACCAAGAGGTGTTGAGCGCCTCGCTCATGGGCGGTTACGGTACCACGCGCGCGTCATGGGGGTCGATGCGAATTCGCACCTTCTCGGTCGAGTCCGAACCCGAACCCGAGCCCGAGCCGAGGAAGATCTCCGGAAGCTTGCTCGCGGCCGCCGGATCGAGTCGCTGGATCACCTTTCTCTGCTCCTCGGCCGCGGCCTTGTCGCCGAGACGCAGGTACGCGAGCGCGAGGTTCATGCGGCACTCCACGGCGTTCGGGGTCAGCTCCACGGCTCGCTTGTAGGCATCGCGCGCCTCCTCCAGGCGTCCCGAGGCGCCGAGCAGGGCGCCCATGTTATTGACGGCCTGGGCGTGCTGGGGGTTGATCGCGATCACGCGCCGGTAGGCTTCGATCGCCTCCGAGAGGTCCGCCTGGTTCCCCAACACCACGCCGAGGTTGTACCAGTTGTCGGCGCTCGTCGAGTCGAGCGCTACCGCGCGGCGCGCGGCGGCGATCGCCTCGTCCGTCTTTCCTTGGCGCAGGAGTACGTCGCCCAGGTTGGCCCATCCGATCGCGTCCTTGGGGTCGAGCGACACCGACTTCCGTGCCGCGGCTTCGGCCCTCGGGAACTGGTCCATCAGGATCAGGACCGCGGTCTTCTTGTGATAGGCGTCGGCGTTCGTCGAATCGACCGCGAGGGCGCGCTCGACGGCCGCGAGCGCGGCGGTCGGGTCGCCGGCGGCGACGTAGTGCTCGGCCAGGAGGAGCTGCGGCTTCGGATCCGTCGGGTCGGCCTTGGTCGCCGCCTGGAGAAGCGTGACGTTGTCGCGCCAGACCGGGATGCGCGCCAGCGTCACCAAGGCGAGAAGCGCCGCCGTCGCGACCGTGACGGCGATGCCGGCGCGCTGGCCGCCGGGGATCCGTTCCGCGAGCCAGCCGACCGCGGAGCCGGCGAGGAAGCAGAAGCCCACGGAGGCGAAATAGAGCGCGCGATCCATGAGGTAGGACCCCTCGAAGAGCGGAAGCGGGAGCGCCGGGATCAGGGGCAGGGCGAGCAGGATCGCTCCGGCCCGCGCCAAGGGATCGTTCCGTCGCCACCACACGAAGAGCGCCAGGAGAACGAGCGGGAGCGCGGCGCGCCAAACGATCGCGCCGGGGGCGAGCGATTCGGGAAAGTACCGGAGCGCGTTCAGATGCCACGGGACGACGAGGGCGCGCATCCCATCGAACAAGGCGACGAAGGGGGCCGCGAGCGCGGCGCCCGCGGGTACCTCGCCATGCGCCCTCAGGTGGAGCTGCCCTTCGCCGAGCCTCCAGAGGAGCGTCGCCACCAGGACCCCGAAGAAGCCCGCGTAGACGACGCGCCGCTCGCGCCAGGTCCGGCGCGGGTTCGCGACGCGGTCGAGGAGCACCAGCACGAACGGGGTGACGAGCGCGGCCTCCTCGCTCAGCGCCGCCAACGCGAAGAGCCCGTAGGCGGGCCAGACGCGCCAGTTCCGGCAGCCTCCCGGCGCGCACACGGGGGCGCTCGTCGCGACGAGGAGCGAGGCGAGCGCAAAGAGCGTCGCGAGGAGGTCCGGGCGGCCCGACACGTAGGCGACGGCCTCGACGTGCACGGGGTGGGCGGCGAAGAGGAGCGCCGCGCCGAACGCGATCCAGGATGCGGCTCCGAGGCGTCGCGCGAAGAGGAACACGAGCCACGTGGCGACGGCGTGGAGCAGGATGCTGGTCAGGTGGTAGAGGCCAACGTTCCCGAGACCGACCAGCCACTCGGTCCGATAGAGCAGGGAGGAGATCGGGCGGAAGCTATCGGTGCCCGCGCCCCCCAGGCCCTTGGTCGCGAGCAGCACCGAGTCGTCCCAGACCCAGCCGTACGGCATGGCCGGCAGGTAGAGGAGCACGGCCGCGAGGGCGGCCAGCGCCCCGAGCATCGAGGGACTCAGGGGCACCCGCGCGGAGGTCTTGCCTCCCCGGCGCCCCCCGGCGCCCGACGAAGCCCCGCGGTTCTTGTCTTCCTTCCGGGCCGGCACGGCGGTAGAGTGCCGATCGTCGACGTTTCGATCAAGGAGACTTTTTCGAAGGGAGGGCCAGGATGGCCGACGTGATGGAAGAACGGATCCGCTCCATCCAGTTTTCCTCGGGTATCGCCTTCGTCCTGGGCGCGCTCCTCTTGGCGCTCACGATCACGCTCTATCCCTCGCTCCCGCCCGCCAACGAGACGAACAAGGTGCTCGAGGTGCTCGTCAAGGAGGACACCGCCTCCTGGATGTGGCTCCACGCGATGATGGTGGCCGGCTTCGCGCTCGTGACGATCGCCTTCACCGCGTTCTCCTTCCAGCTCCACCTCCGCGGCTCCTCCGGGCCCGCGTCGGTGGTCTCCTCCTGCGCGCTCGTCGCCGGAGCGATTTGGGCCGCCTTCCTCTCGGCCGAGTTCTTCGTCCACCCGTTCGTGAAGAACCTCATGGGCGTCGAGCCCGGACTGGCCACGATGCTCTTCAATACGTTCTGGTACTGGAAGATGGGCGCGCTCTGGACCGCGGGCCTTCTCATGTTCGTCGCGGTCATCGCGGCGGGGACGACGGGAACCGCGCGCGGAATCCTCCCGGTCTGGCTGGGGTGGGGAGGCGCCGTGTTCGCGACGCTCGGCGTGCTGATCTACCTCTTCGAATTCATGACGTCGACGGCCACCGGGTCGGCGATCAATCCGATGCGGGGCGGCTTCGCGCGCTATGGCGTGGGGCTGACGCTCCAGCTCTGGCTTCTCGCGACCGGCGCGACGTTCCTCTCCGAGTGGCGAAATCGCGTGACCACGCTGCCGCCGCAGATGCGGACGCCGGTTCCGAAGCGGGAGAGCCACGACGCGGGGACGGCCGGCGCGGCGTAGGCCGAACGGGAGCGCGGGCGCCGGCTATCCGGCGCCGCCGCCCAGCACGATGCCCTTCGCCATGCCGCGGAGCCCGGCGAAGAAGAACTCGACGGCGATGACCATGACGATCAATCCCATGATCCGGGTGATCACCTTGTGGCCGCTCGTCCCGAGCCGCGTCAGGAGTCCCTGGCCCCACACGAGGAGCGCGTAGGACAGGATCGCCACGGCCAGCATCGCCCCGAAGAGCGCCCCCCGTTCCGCCAGGGAGGCGCTCTCGTTCATGAGGAGGATCACGCTCGTGATCGTCCCCGGACCCGAGAGCATCGGCGTTCCGAGCGGCGTGATCGCGATGTCCTCCGCGTACTCGGCGACCGACTCCTCGTCGTGCTTCGTCCGCGTCGGACGCCCGAGAAGCATCTCGTAGCCGATCCCAAAGAAGAGGATGCCGCCCACGATCCGCATGGCGTCGAGCGAGATGTTGAAGAAGCGAAAGATGAACTGACCGGTCAGCGCGAAGAAGATCATGACGGCGAGCGCGGTCACGCTCGCGCGGAAGGCGACCCGGCGCGCCTGCGCCGCCGGGATCCCTCCGGTCATGGAGAGGAAGACGGGGACCACGGGAAGCGGGTTCACCATCGTGAAGATGGAGACGAAGCAGAGGAGGCCGAACTGGAGGACGTCGCTCATACCCTATTCGGCTCCGTCGTGAAGTAGAAGGGCCGCCCCCGTGAGGAGGCGGCCCGTTTTGCCTGTCGATTCCGTGAAACGTGCCTCGGCGCGCCGGCGAAGCCCGAGGGGGCTACGCGCCGATCACGAACACCCGCTCGTGGCGCCGCAATTCAGGCACGAATAACAGGCCCCGCGGCGAACCATGATCGAGCCGCACTCGGTGCAGGGCGGGGCGTCGGCCTGCGAAACGAACGACTTGTCGTCCTCGATCGCTCCCGAGGCGTGTCCGTTCCCGCCGCCGTTGATCAACGAGAGCTGCGCGTCGGAGACCGCCTGGACGCCGTGGGCCTCGAGCGGATCGTCCTTCGCCGTCTCGTGCGCCGCGGAGGCCGGGGCGTGGCCGAGGAACTTGATCCCCAGCCAGCGGAAGATGTAATCGACGATCGACTTCGCGATCGGGACGTCGGGATTCTTGGTGAAGCCGTGCGGTTCGAAGCGGACGTGCGCGAACTTGTTCACGAAGAGCTCGAGCGGCACGCCGTGCTGGAGCCCCAGCGAGACCGCCGTCGCGAACGAGTCCATGACGCCGGAGAGCGTGCTGCCCGCCTTGGCCATCACGATGAAGATCTCGCCCGCCGAGCCGTCCTCGTACATCCCCACCGTCAGATAGCCGTCGTGTCCGGCCACGGAGAACTTGTGCGTGATCGACTTCCGCTCGTCGGGGAGCCGGCGCCGCTTGGGAGCGGGCGCGCCTCCGGGGACGACCGTCAGGACCGGGCTCGTCTTGCCGCGATCCTCCTTGCTGGTCGAGAGCGGCTGGCTCCGCTTGGAGCCGTCGCGATAGATGGCGATGGCCTTGAGGCCGCCCTTCCAGGCGGCCATGTACGCCGCCGAGATGTCCTCGGCCGTCGCGTCCTCGGGCATGTTGACGGTCTTCGAGATCGCGCCCGAGAGGAAGGGCTGCACCGCTTCCATCATGCGGATGTGGCCCATGAACGCGATCGTGCGCGTGCCGTTCTTCGGCTTGAACGCACAGTCAAATACGGGGAGGTGCTCTTCCTTGAGCGCGGGTGCTCCCTCGATCGTCTCGTGCTCGTCGATGAAACGCACGATCCGACTCACCGCGTCCTCCCCGTAGCCGAGACGACGCAGCGCCTCGGGCACCGTGTTGTTGACGATTTTCAGCATGCCGCCGCCCGCGAGCTTCTTGTATTTCACGAGCGCGATGTCGGGCTCGATGCCGGTGGTGTCGCAATCCATCATGAAGGCGATCGTGCCGGTCGGCGCGATCACGGTGACCTGCGAATTCCGATACCCGTGCGCGACGCCGAGGTCATGGCACTCGCGCCACGTCTTCCGGGCCGCCTCCATGAGGTCGGCCGGCACGAGCCGCGCGTCGATGTTCTCGACGTGGGCCGCGTGCTTCTGGATCACGCGGAGCATCGGTCCGCTGTTTTTCTCGTAGCCCGCGAACGGCCCCGTGACGTCGGCGATCCGAGCGCTGGTCGCGTAGGCGTGCCCGTGCATCACCGCCGTGAGCGCGGCGGCGATGGCGCGTCCCTGGTCCGAGTCGTAGGGAACGCCCCACGACATGAGGAGCGCGCCCAGGTTGGCGTAGCCGAGGCCGAGCGGACGGAAATCGTGGCTGTTCTTCTCGATCGCCGGCGTCGGATAGGAGGCGTTGTCCACGATGATCTCCTGCGCGGTGATCAACGTCGCGCAGGCGTGCTTGTAGCGCTCGACGTCGAACGTCTTGTCCTCGCGCAGGAACTTCATGAGGTTGACCGACGCCAGGTTGCACGCCGAGTCGTCGAGGAACATGTACTCGGAGCACGGATTCGACGCGTTGATACGCGCGGTGTTCGGGCAGGTGTGCCAGTCGTTGATCGTGGTGTCGAACTGGAGGCCCGGGTCGCCGCACTGGTGCGCGGCCTCCGAGATCATCTCCATCAGGTCGCGCGCCCGGTATTCGTCGACCGGCCGGCCGGTCGTGACGGCCTTCGTGGTCCAGACGCCGTTGTCCTCGACGGCGTGCATGAATTCGTCGGTGACGCGGACGGAGTTGTTCGAGTTCTGGAAGAAGATCGAGGCGTAGGCGGGGCCGTTCAGCGACGGGTCGTAGCCGGCGTCGATCAGCGTCCAGGCCTTCTTCTCCTCTTCGGCCTTGCACTTGATGTAGTCGACGATGTCGGGATGGTCCGCGTTCAGGATCACCATCTTCGCCGCGCGGCGCGTGCGGCCGCCCGACTTGATGACGCCCGCGAACGCGTCGAAGCCCTTCATGAACGAGACGGGGCCCGAGGCCGTGCCGCCGCCCTGGATGTGCTCCCGAGAAGAGCGAAGCGACGAGAAGTTCGTCCCGGTTCCGGAACCCCACTTGAAGAGGAGGCCCTCGGTCTTCGCCAGGGTCAGGATTCCGTCCATCGTGTCGCCGACCGAATTGATGAAGCAGGCGCTGCACTGCGGCTTCGCTTCCACGCCGCAGTTGAACCAGACGGGGCTGTTGAACGACGCCTTCTGGTGGAGGAGGAGGTAGGTGAGCTCGTCCTCGAAGGCCTGCGCGTCCATCTCCGAGGCGAAGTATCCCTGCGCCCGTCCCCACTTCGCGATCGTCGTCACCACGCGACCGATGAGTTGCTTCACCGAGCGCTCGCGCTGCGGTGTTCCCATTTGCCCGCGGAAATACTTCGAGGCCACCACGTTCGCTGCCATCTGCGACCAGAACGAAGGGAACTCGAGGTCCTTCTGCTCGAACACGACCTGGCCGTGCTCGTTGGTGATGAGTGCGCTCCGGAGGTCCCACTCGACCTCGTCGAATGGATTCACGCCGGCGCGTGTGTACACGCGGGGGAAGCGAAGCCCCTTCTTCGATACGCCAAGTTCACGCTTCCCTTGTGTGCTCACGTCCGTTCCTTCCGCTTCCAAGATCGCCATGCCCTCGCCAATTGCCGTGCCTTCGCTGCCGAAATCCCTGACCATCGTGCTTCCCCTCTCCTAGTGCTGCCCCTCCGCCCGAGGACCGCATTCCCTGCGGCCCCATCACCCGGCCCTCAAAAACCGGGGATCCGACGTGTGTGTGTGACCGGGGTCGCACATTAGCCGAGGGGGTCCGAACCCAGTCAAGACAAAACACAACATGTAGGGGTCACCCATCATTCTACCCCAACCTGTTGGGTTCGAAAAGTGTGTATCGCCGCGCATTTGGAAGCGGCCCATTCGAAAAAACCGCATTCCCATGCGAGGATTTGGGGCTCCCGCCCGGGAAACCCCTATCCGTATTGGATTCCCGGCGGGGCCGAGGGGCGTCAGGAATTGCGAATTCGTTACCGCCGTGCGACGGTTTCGTGACGCCTCAGGGGGCTGCTTCGGGATCGGATTTCGCGACCCGCTTTCGGCCGATCTGAAAGACGCACGCGTTGGCGCCCGATGCCTGACACGCGGAAAGGGTCGTCTTCCATCGAAGGACTCGGCTCCAGAGGGAGGCCTCCATGGCGCAGATCTCGGGGTGCGCCCGCGCCAACTCCAAGATGGGGCAGTTGTGCTCGACCAGCGCCACTCCGTCGCCGTCGCTTCGCACGGCGGCCATGAACCCGTGGTCGCTCTGGTGCTGCGCGAGCGCGCGCAATCGCTCGTCGGGCGGCTTCGGCAGCCGCTCGTCGATCAACGCATGGAGCGCGTCCTCCCATTGCGCGAGCACGCGCCGGAACTCCTCCGCGCCGTGATGCTGAAGGACGCTCTCGACGAAACGCGACGCGAAGAGCTCGTATCGCCTGGGAAACTCGGCGTCGCCCTTCGGGGTGAGCGTGTATCGCCCGACCGGCCGCCCCCGAGCCGGGCGCTCGAGCGTGGCCGCCACGGTCCCCTCCGACTCGAGGTGGCGGAGATGCGTGCGCACGGCCGTTGCCGTGCAACCGAGCAGCCCGGCGAGTTCTCGAGCCGTCCGGGGACCCTCGAGCCGGAGGGCTCGAAGGATGTCGGCGCGTGCGTTCCGGTTCATTCGGTGGGGTGCGCCTCCAGGATGGGATCTCTAAATGGATGTCACTTCATATTATCAAATATAAGGAAGCCATATATATCTTAAATAGCGGCGACTACCCCCCAGGCATCGGCCATCATCTTCGG
>Ga0070704_100002254_pt1 | contig 10760 bp, 23 predicted proteins | sample KBSK5252metaG_FD_65467 | JGI IMG/M metagenome (GOLD analysis project Ga0070704, IMG submission 65467) | Corn, switchgrass and miscanthus rhizosphere microbial communities from Kellogg Biological Station, Michigan, USA - KBS K5-25-2 metaG | ecosystem: Host-associated > Plants > Roots >... | reverse complement strand
ACGAGGATAGCAAATCTGCAATGGCTCGTCGGTGCGATATGCATCGTTTTTCGTAAAGGTGCCATGTGGCGTAGCCGAGCGCGGTGGTGGTGATTAGCGATAGGCTGAGGCCGAGCCAGAAGCCCGGAAAGATCGTTTGATAGGTCTGTTGGATTGGCCAAGCGAATACATAGACGCCATAGGAGGCATCCCCGCCACGCGAGAAGGGCGAGAATAGAGCGGCTGATCCCAGCCCCGCCACGGCAAGAGCAAGCGCCAAGGCTGTCGCCGCAGTGGCTGGCGCGATCACTTCAAAAACGATCAGCGCACATAGACCCGCCGCACCAACCGGAACGGCTCTTTCTCTTATCGCTGGCCAAATAGCAGCCACGAGCGCGCCAGCGAAGAAGAAGCAGCCAAGCCGGCCGAGGCGCATCGGGAAAAGCGGCGTCAATGGGATCCTGGCTTCGTTGACCTCAAAACTCACCCAGCAGATATTTAGAACGATCAGTGCGGCGACAATCGCCCAGATGCGAGCCGACCGTGGCAGTCTGAAAACCAGGTAGAGCGAGAAGTACAGCCAGACCTCATAGGCCAAGGTCCATAGCGGGCTATTGATGCGCGGCGTTGGGTTGACCTCAAATATTCCGGGTATCTGATCCGACAGCACCCGGAATATGAAGAAGGCATTCCGGTAGACGTATTTGATATGGTTGATCAGGTGATCGTAGTTCTGGAAATAGAACAACGTGAAGCCGGATGCTAAAACGAGTGCGCCAATCAGCGTCGGCCCGATCCGCGTCACCCTGGCGGCAACGAAGGATGCAAGGTCATTCGAGCGCCGCAAGGACTCGTAAATCAGGAACCCGCTTAGGCTGAAAAAGACGTGGAGCGGTATTTCGGAAATGTTCTGATTGGAGATGCCCCAAGCCGGGTCGGTTCCCGAAATGATGAACTGATGCCCGATCAGAACGCCGAGCGCAGCGCATAGCCGGATGAAATCGAAACTATTCTGGCGGGCCAAGTTTTGGTTGCGCCTTCTTTGTCGGCCGGCTCTTGCTGCCGAATACGAGTTTTTCTGAAAATGCTAGAAACAAGATGGCGACGAAAAATAGGATTGAAACAATATTGCCGAACGTCTGCATCCCGCCACGCTACCCCACGTTGCCCCCTCCATCAACCCGGCAGATTGGTTAACGTGGCGGTGATTGGCCAACTGCGAAACAGTGAAGGGCCCGCCGGGACGGCTTACGTGATGCCAAACAAGCCAATCGAAGACTGCGGGTCCGGCGCAGTCGTGAGGCATCAACCACAATTCTACTTCCTCAACTTCAAGATCTCTTCGGCGGCCTGTCGGGTGAGGTCCGTCCCGAGAGCGATCTGGCAGGCGCGTTCCAGGGACGTTTGCAGTCGGCTGATCTCGGCCGCCACCTTCTCCGAACTCAACACAAGACGTTGTCCGTCATGCTCTTCGTACCAGTCGTCCGGCAAATCGTGGCTCATTTGATCTTTCCATTTCTGCTCATGTCCGCCACACTCCGCCCAATTGCTTGCGGGCGGGCTCTACACGCTCAACGTCGCGCCAACCCTCGGCATCTTCCATCCGCTCGGCTAACAGGGCTCCCAGCCGCTCGCAGGCCCGTTTAAACAGGCCCTTGCGCATCTCCTTCTGCTTCATCATGCGAACGGTCCCGTCGAAAGTGCCGACGCCGAACTTCATTTCATCAACGGCGCGCGGCGAGATTCGAAGCTCCTCGTTGAGGTCGATCGCCATGTGCAGGGGCGGGTCATAGCTGTGGTTGTCCCGCAAAACCAGTTCCAGTGTAAATCGGGCTCGGTCTGTCATGGTTCTCCCTTTCGATTTTCGGTCATGTCCGGGCTTCGCGCCGTTTCCGATAATTCGCTTTATTGAGCGCCTTCAGCCGTTCGCTGTTCTTCGCGTACCAATGCGATTTCTTGCACTTTAGTGAGCATATCTCGCGCTGTTTATACCGCGCGACGAATGGCTCTCCGCACAGCTTGCAGGTCTTAAAGCTGCAGCGGCTCGCAATGCGCAAACCGTACTTGTCGGCAATTTCCATCGCTCGATGTAGGTCATCCCTCTCGCTCATTTCCCCTCCAAGGCCCGGACACCATTCGTGACCGCGACTGCAAACTTGGTACCGTAACGCTCGTCATGCTCCGCCAATTTCTTCGTGATCTGATCCCGAAGAGACATCATGAAGGCTGGCGTCCAATGGTCCTCGAACTGCTCGACGAATTGGCGAGCTGCCGAGTCTTTGTCTCGATAGTACCACTCGTTCACGGCGTCGAATGACCAGCAATCGTCAAGAGTATCGTGACCCTTTTTGAATAAGGTGATCAGAGCTACCGTATGCTCATTGAGCAGAATTGGCTTGCGAGATATATCCATTGTTTCGCTTTCTACGGATGGCCGGGCTGGTTGATCGATGCTTTCAACTTCCCGGTGTCTGTTGGAGGGCCAAGCGGGCATCCTCCTGTTCGAGCGCCCATATCTGCCAAGAGATTTCGATCAACTTATCGGCAATTTCGTTTCTGCGGTCTTGCATAGCGCGGAACGCATTGCGCACTGGAAGGCTTGGCATCCAAGGCCCATGCTGGCGTCTGGTCTTAGCCACTGTTTTGGTCTCCTCCAATGTTTCGGCCAGCCGGCCTGATCGCTACCAGCGCCTAGCCCGGGTAATTATCGATCGCGTCACCAACCGCCCATGCGGCCGCAAACATGAATGCAGCCATCAGCATAAGCGAATCCGGCTCCGGCTTCGTCTGCCAGAGTGATAAGCTGTAGCCTGCGAATGCAATCGCATACCCAGCGGAAATGACGGCATATAGGGGTGCGCCAAGCCACCAGATCCATCTCAAAGTTTTCACGTCACGCACTCCTTGCCAGTCCGGACTATTCGGCGAGTGCTATATCGGCCAACCTCGCATGGATCACGGCCATTACGCCGGGCGAGGCATCGCCGCAGTCAACGGCAGCCAGCGCCACGAACTCGTCAGACACGGCCCGACTATCCGGTGGTTCGTGTTGAACAAGCATATGCAAAGCCAGTCGAAGGGCGGCTTTTACGTCAATCGGTGTTGGATGCATCGTTCTCTCCATTCATCTGGCGGACAGCCGGCCTGATCGCTACAGCCGGTACTGCTTGTCGATAAAGCCAAGTTCTGGATTTCCGACTAGGCACCAGCGAACCCACGTCTTTGAGGCCGTGAAGTGCCGCCAGTGGCCGCGCCGGAAGTGAAGCCGCTTAGTGCCCTTGCTCGCGCCGTGCGCCTGTAGGGCCTCGGCCCGCGTCCTAGAGGCGATGCTGATCGTGTAGAACTCATATGCCGGCTGCTCAGCGGAATCCTTTGTAGCGCCAACGTAGGGCTGCCGAACAAGCGTCGTGGCCGCCACGTCAGCATCAAGCGCGATGCACGCCGCCCGGATTTGGTTGCCGACCAGATCCACCAGATGCTCTAGATAATCATCCTTGATCGACTGGCCGCCCTGCAAGACCTCCCAGCCACTGCCATTGTGGCGGTATAGGTTGTGCGAAAGGAACCAGCCAAAGAAGCTTTCGACGGCGAGCTGCATCACAATTTCATTGTTGGCCTCGTCCGCTGCATAATTTAGGCACATCGCAATTACCGGCTTGCGGCTGACCTGGAACTCAAAAATGCAAGCTTCAAAGGGGAGGCGGAAAGAGCCGCCCTCGAATTCGTCCGCCTTCCGAATAGCCTTGAACCAATCGTGCTCGACCCGGAAGATCTCGGAGCCTTCAAAGACCTCCTCAAAGCTCTGAATGGGCACATCAGCGATGACTTCGTGGGTGCTGAAGACATCATCCTGATCCCTTAGGGCCTGCCGAAGGGCGCCGGACGAGCCCGCTACGGGCTTTTGAAACACGAGGAAGTCCTTCGCCCAGAGACTAACATCGGCCTCGATCATCATGAGGCGATCAAGCTTTTCCAGCTTTTCGATATGGTGTTTTTTCCTGCGTTCATGCCCGCGCATATCGCGGCGCATTTTTTTGATCTCAACTAGCAGCGCATCCTTCGACAAGCCGCTAAGCGCCGATTTGCAATCGTCCTGCCCCTCGGCATAGCCATATTTCAGCACCTGTTCCCGATGCGTCGCAATGGCCGGGAACGTGGCCGAGGTGACCGGGCGAGTTAGGTTGAGAACCATGGGTTTCCCGTTTCAGTGTTTCGGACTGTTTGAATGATCGCTATTGCAAAACTTCGCGTGCCCAATTCGACAGCGCGATCCGTCCGGTCCCGGTCCGCTGCAGAATATCCATGGACGTCAGCCGGCCGGTGATATTGTTGAAATTGCCAGATCCTGGCGCGTAGCCGGCATTCACGGCGAGCTCGTCGCGCGTCAGATCCGTGTCGGCGTCCTTGGCCGCCTCGACGAGTTTCCGCTGTGGATTTTCGAGAACGGACCAAAGCTTGTCACGCGCCTCGTCCAGCGACAGCCCTTCGTACTCGACATTGAGAGCCAGGCAGCCGGGCGACGGAACGACGGTTTGGCCCATCGTGCTCAGTCCGCCGATGATGTTGTTGAAATTCCCAGATCCCGGTCGGTAGCCGGCGACCGCCGCGACCTGCTCGCGCGTCGGGGCCGCGTGCCCGATCGACTTCCAGAATGCGAGGGACGTCATTACGCGGCGCTGGGGCGTCGTCAGGCCGTCCGCTGGTGCTGCGGCTGGCGCGGCCGCCGCACGCGCAGGGGCTGGGCGTGGCGCGACAGGTGCCCTTGCCGCGAAGGCTGGTGGGGCCTGCTTTGACCAATGCTCGATCTGCGAAGCAACGGAACGGGCGCTCTCCAGCGCCTTGATGACAGCGGCAGATTCTGCGGCCACGCCCTTGAGCGCGTCGGTATAGCCATCCGTCTTGCCGCGGGCGTAGGCGGCCGCCTCGGCCTGCCGCACCGCGTCGTGGTCGATCCCGTTCGGTTTTGGCTTGTCAGCCAGTTCCCGACGCAGCTTTGCCAACTCGGCCTTGAGGGCTTTCGGGTCATTCGCCAGCGCATCGGCGGCCACGGTCTGCAGCCGTTTCTCGATGGCGCCCCGGTCGATCGGCGCCAGCACCACGCCAGCGCTCGCCTCGTCGGCATCCGGTGCCCGGCTGGTGTCGAACGTCTTGATCTTCGGGAACGTCACCCGCTCCAGCAGGTCGATCTCTGGCGCCCACACCCAGCCTTGCCCGGTCGGCAGCTTCGCCAGCGATTCGATGATCTCGCGGCCCTTCTTCTCGTCGGCGTTGTCCTTGATCCACTCCTCGACGGCCTTCCGGTCCTGCGGCGCGATCAGCCGAAGCGCCACAAGCGTCTCCACCTGGGTCAGGCTGTCCTTGTGCAGCTTCGCCGGCCGCTGGGTAATCAGGATTATCCGAAGCCCGCGGGAGCGGCCCAGACTCACCAGATTGTTGGCCGCGTGCAGCATCGCGCCGGACTGAGGGTCGTTCACCTTGCCCTGCGGCGCAAACAGATGAGCCTCGTCGATAACGAGGTGCAGCGGCCCCTTGTTCTTCCGAACCATGGCGTCGGCGAAGTCAGCGAAGAACCGCGTGCGCTCGCCTACGCGCATCAGGGACGTGTCGATGATGGCCGGCGTCGATGACGTTCCGATGATCTCGGCCATGGCCTCGCCGTGCGCGGCTCCGAGCGGCAGGTCAGCGTTCGCGCCGCCGAAGATAACCACTGGAAAGCCAGCGCTCTTGCCGGTCGCGCTCGATCGCAGGCCATGCCACGCGCCGGTCGGGTCGATCACGCAAACGCGCCCGCCCTCCCGGAGGATGTTTTCCACGACGCCCTTGGCGGCATAGGTCTTGCCCGAGCCCGTCTTGCCCAAGATCGCAATATGCTGGGCCAGCGCTGCGTCTGGAATCGGATGCGCCATCTCAGTTCCCCTTCGCCAGCGCTTCGACCTGCTTGCCCATCATCCACTCCACCGTCTGCGTCTCATGCTTTGCCCACGAGCGGTCGCCGGTCTCGTCGTTGAGCCATTTGGATTGCTCGGCGAGGTTTCGCTTCAGGTTTTCCAAATCGCGATTTGTTCTATCGTTCTGCATCGTGAATTCACCTTCCGTTTTCCAAAAATCAAAAGCAAAAACAGTCACGGGAAGACATTCTCAGCATCCTCCCTAATCTTTTAAGTCTATCACATTACTTGTGTTTCCGCCATTTTGGAAAACCTGCATCCTCCCGTTTTCCAAATCTCGTTCTGTTCCTGTGCTCATCAGACTGAAGAACGCGAGCGCTACCTGGTTCTCTTGCTCGACGTGGCGGGTGTAGTGGCTGCCCATCCGGTCATCCCGGTCGCCAAGGGCTCGGGCAATCTGCGCATCGTTGGCGCCGGTCACGCGCTTGATCTCTGCGGCGAATGAAACGCGTAGGCCATGCAACGTCAGCCCCGGCTCGACCAGTCCCTTCTTCGTCAGCTTGGCGAGGAAGTTGCTCGATTGTTTCTGTAGCTGCTCCTCGCTCTCCCACGGCTGGCCATTGAAGCGCAGCGCGATCTTGCCATCCTTCGTCCGGACCTTCAGCAAGGCGAGATATTCCTGAAGCAGCGGCGATGCCGGCAGCCAATGCCGCTCGCCGTTTTTTCTGTGCGCCATCCGGAAGCACATCCGGAATCGCGGATCCGGCTGATAGTTCTTCCATGTTACGGCCACGACGCTTTGGCTGCGGTAGCCGAGATGCCGCGCGATCATATAGGCGATCCGCAGATGGGCCGGCGCACGGGCCATGACAGCCGCCCATTCGGCCGGCAGCCACTCCCGGTTGGCGTTAGGGTCTGCCTTGCGGGCGCGCTCAATGCCCTTAGCGGGGTTGCTGGGCATCTTCCCACGCTTCACGGCGGCGTTGAACATGGACGAAAGGGTCGTAGTCACGTTGTCGGCAAAGGCTGGCCACTTCGCCACGGCGCACTTGTCGCGCACGCCATAGACCGCGGCTGGCGTGATGGTATCCAGCGGCGCGTCGTATTCCGGCTCAAGATAGAGCAGAGCGGCGTCGTAGTTCTCACGAGTCGATTGGGCGAGGGACTTGTATTCTGCGCAGTCGTCGCTCTGATACCACGCGACCAGCCATCCCAGAGTTTGGTTCGGATAGGTCCGGGTGCCGCGGTGCGCGTTGTAGGCGCCGATCATGTCGGGATCTTCCAGCTTCTTGATGAGCTGTGCCTTGCTGCCCTCAAAGCCAGAGATCAGGGCCTTGCCCGTCGCGCGGACATAGACGTAATATTTGCCCCGAGAACGAGCGATTTTCAGCCCTTTAAGCCGCACCTTGACCACCGATCTTCTCCCCAAATCGTCTGCCGACCGGGGATGATTGCTTGTTCGGGTCCAAAGACAAGAGCCAATTATCCAGACTGGCCCGGAGCCAGCGGTTTCCCCTTGTGGATTCCGTGAACGAAATGGGCTTGACCGGGCACTTCTCCTTGAACGTATCGACGGATAGGCCGGTGTATTCGGCCGCCTGATCGAGACGAAGTGCTGCCGGCCATTGGGTCATCAGACCTTGCCCTGTTCGTGCTCGATCGTCTCGGGTGCCGGGGTGGTCATGTATCAGCGCTCCTTGACCATCTCGTCGGGATCGAGACCATAGCGCCGACAAAGCTCCATTGAATAACCGGAACCTAGCGCAAAACGGTCGCTAACCTTCGACCACAGTATGATCTTCTGGCGACCTCGACCCCTTCGACATTCGCGCACGGCGCGGCCGAGAAGATCTTCATCCTTGATATCGTTGACGCTCATGCTTCTGTCTTTCGGTCTGCCGGAGAGTTCGCCAGCGCTAACTCCATGATGTCGCTGAGCGGGCGCGGCCGATCCTTGTTGTAAATGTTGTCGCATGGCGAGGCGTTCCAGAACTTCGCGCCCATGCGCGCTTTCTGCTGGAAGCAATTGCATCGGATGCACCAGCGACGCTTGCCGACTTCAATCCATTCATGGTCACTCATGGTTTCGGACTTCCCACAAGACCGAGCGCGTCTCGAATTTGTGTGATGCCCATCATCAGATGCATCCCGTTGGGCCAGAGTGCATTCGAAAACGGGGCGCGAGAAAGAATGTCCTCCGCTAGTGTAAGTGCCTTAACTAGCGCGTCATGGCAGTTGACGGCATCAACGATAAAAGCCGCATCCGCCTCATTCTCTGCCTGGGTCCGATCCATGACATGAGCGATAGAAAACCCATCGTCCCCCATGATGACGCGGGCGTTGCCCGCCGCACCCTGCTCAAAACTTGAAATACGCCAAGGCGTCTTTGTGTGCTTAGTCATGTTTCGGACTCCTGGGGTGTCGGTAACAGCGTCATCGGGTCTGGGGAGCGAATCTCGCAATAGAATTCCTTGTCTTGCGGAAGCTCAGTCCACAGGTCGTAGCTATCTGACATGGCACCGTAGTCATCGCCTTCGCAATCAATGAAGCCTCCATCGTGCCGAAAGAACATGGTGGCGCCGGAACCGTCGCTATAAAGAGCGATGAACTTGCACCCGACCGGAGGCTGGTCGTCATGAAGCGATTTCCAGATTGTCATCTATTCCCCCTGTGGCCGGAGTTGCGAAGAAGCCGAAACTGTCATCGGTCATATTCCCACTGACCACACCGAGCGCAGTAGTCGCCCTCGTGCGGACCCTTCGCGGTCCAGAGATGCCCCTTCCAAAAGCAAATGATCCAACTCATTCGGCAGGCTCCATAGCTGAACAGAGGAAGTCGCAGGCCGGCACTATCGCGTCCGTCATCGGATAGTCGGCGGGAATCTCATCGATGAAAATCCTCTTGCCCTTGTATTTGACAAGCCGAGCGCCGATCTCGCGGGCCTGGGCGGCGGTCAACGCAAACTCCGCGGGGAAGAAGTGGCGATAACGAGACCAGTAGCCTAAGCCGCCCTTTACGCAGCCGCTTCGTAGGCAATTAGCATTCGGGAACCCCATGGCGTAGGAGCGGGGCAGAGCGATGCCCCATCGCTCAACAATGCCCAAGCAATTGGCCTTGTTGATCCTCTGTTCGATCAGGTGCGCGCGTACCACCAACTCGGGATAGTTCGCCTTCAACCGCCCAAAGCGCTCCACATCCGCCTTGTCATCGGTGTAGCCGAAAAAATGGCGGTCGGTAGGCCGCTGAAACGCCAGGCGAGGCTCTACCTTCATGGCGCGAGTGCAGGAAGCGCCATTGACGCCGGCCATATAGCGCTCCTTCTTCCACACGTCGCGGACGCTTTCGAATTCGTCAGACTTCAGGAGCGTGATCGATCGATTGAGGTAGCGCATAACGTCGGCTTCAAAACGGTAGTTGTCGGGGTCTTCGTTCGCCGTCTCGCAGCGAACGATCAGCGCTTCCGGCTCTTCGCGGAGTGCGAGATACGCCATGACAGCGCTGGCTGCGCCCGTTGACCACCAAATCAGGGTACGCATCTATTTGCCCTCATGGAGTGGGCGCGTGAGCGTGCAGGTGCCGTCAGCCGGAAGGACGTAGCCGCGCATCCTCGCCCACTCGCGATCGACAAAAGCGCAGTCCTCGGCGTCCAGATGGCCGTAAACAGCCGCGATCATGCACCATAGTGTCTGTGGCTGTTTCGATTCCTGCGGTACTCCGCGCAGCACTTCCAGCGCGCGCTCGATACGGTTGGTCAAGGCATCCTCTTCCAGGATTGCGATAGCCTGCTGGATGGGCGTCATCGGATTCCCCTCAGGTCACGCTACGAGAGTGCTGCGGTTGGTGCCGTACATGGCTCACTTCCTTTCTGGGGAGGAAACTGCGTAGGCATCGAACTCGTCTGAGTTGATAATCCGTGTGCATTCGGACAACGCATTACGGATGCGCCGCAATTGTCCGAGGGTAATCTTTGGCATCAGCAGAAGGTCATCACGCGCGCCTTCGAACTTGCCGGGAATGTCAATCAACTCGCCGGCTCCCATCAGCGCGCCCTCGATCATGTCGATTGCGTTTCGCATCTCGCGGGGCTTTCTATTTGGGTCTTTACCCATTATTTTCCTCGCGGTCTGTCGATGTGTCCGCAAGTGAGCGGATGGCCGTGGCGCAATCTAATGTCCCGGCCACCCAATCGGCGTTCTCCATGGAATAGTCCTTGCGGCGAAGCCCATCGCATAGCCTCGCGCACTCCTCGATTGTGGTCTTGCGCACGTTGTGAGCCAACGTCATATCGTCCAACACGCGCTGGTCCGGACATTGGGCAAGTCCGGCAGACGGCGCAGATGCTACCATTGCGCGATAGACGGCCTCGACCACTACGTCATGATGAACGGATGTTTTTCCGATGACCGCGTTAGCCATTGCTGCCCACATTTCGCGGGTTGGCTCAACCGGCACTGTGATGGTCTCGGGAGAACTCCGGCTCATGAGCATGTTCCTTGTATGCAGCCAAGCAGGTAGGAGCTGACGAACATGGCGAGGATGTAGAGAACGACAGCGCCAAGCTCTGAGCCGATAATGTCCCATATCATTTCGAGGTGTCCTTTGGCTGGCCACGCGACAGGCAGTCGAGATTGGCGCGGCATTCCCGGCAGCTCGCGAGTTCGGCTTTGAGGGCGGTCAGTTCGGTAACCTTGATAAGGGTGTATGCCCCGCGCCGTTCTTGTGGCTCAGTTTCAGAATGTGTCTCGCTCATAGCGGAATCCTTCCATTCGCCCAGCCGCTGAAGCTGTAGATGCATAACAGGATGATGGAGATCGCGGCGGCGCTGTGGATCATCGCAGCACCACCGTTCCATCCATCCGCTTCTTGAACCTGCTGTCTCGGCTGCCTGGGAAG
>Ga0070704_100002253_pt1 | contig 10762 bp, 6 predicted proteins | sample KBSK5252metaG_FD_65467 | JGI IMG/M metagenome (GOLD analysis project Ga0070704, IMG submission 65467) | Corn, switchgrass and miscanthus rhizosphere microbial communities from Kellogg Biological Station, Michigan, USA - KBS K5-25-2 metaG | ecosystem: Host-associated > Plants > Roots >... | reverse complement strand
CGTACTCCGTGACGAACAAACGCAGCCCTTGTTTTTCCAGATCGGACAATTCGGTTTCGCCACGCGCGGCGCGGTCGAATTTGGAATTCTGGGAGACGAGAGTGAGCAGAAATTGTTCGAGGGCCAATCCGAGCCGCTCCGGCGTGATGCGCGCTTCCCCAAACGCGCGCCGGAACAACTCAGGATACGCCGGGTCGCGTTGGAGTTTCTCCACCACGGCATCGAGCGACGCCGCCATTTCATGGGCATCCTGGATCGGCGCCAGCGTCTGATGACGCAGGCCGGCAACGCGACCGTCCCAGAAGAATTCGCGTTGCCAGGCGAGGTTGAAAAGCGGCATGGCGTTGCGCCGGCCTTCTTGTCCGTCCACGCCGAGGCTGAATCGTTTTGCGCCGTCGGCGAAGGCGCGTTCCTGTTGGTGACAACTGCTGCAGGCCAGCGAATCGTCGCGCGACAGGCGTGGCTCATGGAACAGGCGTTCGCCCAGCGTGGTCCCTTCCACGGTGAGCGGATTGTCTGGCGGCAACGACACTTTGGGCAGGCGGGCGGAAAACAGCACGGAGCGCGGTGTGCCGAAGCTCGGCGCGGAATTGGTGGATGCCGGCGGCGGCGCGGACGGTTGAAACGAATCGGTGCTGATGCCCGCCAGTGTGAATGCCGCGTTCAAGCCGCTCTTCAACTTCGGCAGCACGGGGTCGCCCGGACGGGAATGGGTGGACGTGCCGTCGCGCCATGGCAAAACACTGCCCTTGGCTGCGAACAGCTGTGCCACGTCAAACTTCAACCGCACCGTGCGCGCGCGCGCCCCATCGAGGGCGGCGGGAATTTCCAGCGTGACGCGGTTTTCGGTGTTCCCGAGATGATAGGAAAAACCGCTCTGGTTATTGGTGTCCTGGCTATGGCCGCCCGGGGGCGGCTGGACGCGGCCTTCCGCGGCGAGAAAGACATACCCGCCCTGCCAACCCCAATGGAGTCCGTTCTCCTGCGGATGGAGCGCATGGCCGGGCGGGTACTGGTTTGGGTCGGACAAGTTTGCTTCACGGCGCAATCCGACCGAAAACCGAATTTTTTGAAATGGTTGGGCGGGCACGCCTTCGAGCGTGGCCCGCAAGCGGTGTTGTCCCAGGCTGAGAAACGCCACCCAGTCGCGAGACTCCAGCCAGGTGCCGTCTTCCTTGAGCAAGGCGATGTCCGCGACGAGGAGATCCAACCGCGAAAACGTGAAGCGGGCGCCGCCGGGCGCGACGTATTCGCGATTGAGGTAAAGTGATTGGCCGCCCCAAGCCGGCTCAAACTCCAGCTCTGTGTCTGCGGCACGCAGGCGGGTGGCCGTGGCAAGGCAGAACCCGATGCCCAGGGCAAGCGCAACGCAGTTCCGAGCCGCGAGTCGCGAATGCTGTCTGGCCGCGGCGCCGGGAGCGGGGCTCGTCGGCCGGCACGCGGCGTCGGTGGCGTCCGGTTGTCGGACACTCAACGCCAAGGGCGCGGCGGGCAGGTAAAACATGACTGGGAATTGTTCCTATGGCACCAGCGGGCGTCCGCGACACAGAATGATGGCACCTTCAGCTCCGGACTCGTCTGCTTCCGATGAAGCGCGACGCGTCCTGAGCGTGGGAGAATCACTCCTTCGTGGATGGCCAGCTGATGACTGCGCACCGTAACGAAGACGGGTCATGTGGTCAACGAGAGCAGGCGCGATTTTCCGCGAGCACGCTACGACTGAATGAGTCGGGGAATTGCGGGCGTAGCGGCTCTCGGCAGAGAGCCGGTGAACAAGAACGCCTGGAGAAAGCGGAGCATGGAGAGAGGAGCGTGCGTGGTGGGGAGGGAAGAGTGCGGCGGTCTGCCGACCGCCGCTACCCTTGCGTGCCCTGTCCGACCTGCTACAACTCCGGGGTGACCTCCTCCAATCGCGAGCTGCGCGGCGTTCTGCCTGTCTTTCAGACTCCCTATCATGCCGACGAGACGATCGACTACGAGACGCTCGAGCGCGAAGTTGCCTGGCTCTACGATGGCGGCGCCCAAGGGATCGTCATGGCCATGGTGTCGGAAACTCTGCGGCTGGCGAGCGAGGAGCGCGAACAACTCGCCCAGGCCGCCTGCCGGTTTGGGCGCGCCCGAGGTGTGGTGATTATCAGCGTCGGCGCCGAATCGTCGAAGGTCGCGGAACGTTTTGCCAAACAGGCCGAGTCTGTGGGCGCGGACGCCCTGATGGCCATTCCGCCCGTATCCATCGGAGTCGGCGAGGCGGAATTGGTGGCGTATTATCGCCGCATCATCGAGGGGGTGCGCCTGCCGGTCATCGTTCAGGATGCCAGCGGTTATGTGGGCCGGGCCATGTCGATTGGGATGCAGGCGCGGCTATTGGAGGAATTTGGTCCGGAGCGTGTGCTCTACAAACCCGAGGCGAATCCGATCGGTCCAAAGCTGTCCGAATTGCGTGAGGCCACTGGCGGCAGGGCCCGCGTCTTCGAGGGCACCGGCGGTATTGCGCTGGTCGACTCCTTCCGACGGGGAATTGTCGGCACCATGCCGGGGGCAGATCTGATTCGAGGATTGGTCCCGCTCTGGAACGCGCTGGCCGCCGGCGACGTCGCCAAGGCCGACCGCATTCATGGCCCGCTTGCCGCGCTCATCTCCATGCAGACGAGCCTCGACGCCTTTCTCGCTGTCGAGAAGCATCTGCTCGTGCGCCAAGGCATTTTCAAGAACACGCTGGTGCGCGGTCCGGTGGGCTACCAGCTAGATGACGAAAGCCGGCACGAAGTGGAACGTTTGTTTGACCGAATGCTGGAGGCCGCGCAATCCGCTGCCGGCGGCGCCTGAAAGGCAAAGGTTCCACCGGCAGATGAGCGAACCGCATCCCCCCGAGCCGCGATTCGCCGCGCGTCCAAGCCTCGTCCGGTTCGCCGTCCTGGGGTGGCTTTGCGGAGCCGCGGCCCTGGCCTATGTCAGTCGCAACGCCATTGCTGTGGCGGAGAGCACGGTGCGCGGCGATCTTGGGTTGAGCAAAGAGCAATCCGGTGGGTTGATCAGTGTTTTCTTCCTTTCCTATGCGGTTTGCCAGATCCCCGGCGCGTGGTTTGGGCAACGCTTTGGTGCGCGGCGCTCCCTGCCGGCATTCGCCCTGGCGTGGTCGCTTGCCACGGCCGCCACCGCAGCGAGCGGATACGGCAGCGTTATCGTCGCGCGCGCGATGCAAGGCCTCGCGCAAGCCGGGCTGTTTCCGGTCTGCACGGGCGTCGTCGCGAATTGGTTTCCGAAGACCAACCGGGCGTTTGCCACCGGCGCGCTGGCCAGCTTCATGTCCGTCGGCGGCGCGGCGGGCGCGGCCCTCACCGGCTGGCTCGTCGGAGCGATTGGCTGGCGTTGGATGTTCGTCCTCTACAGCCTGCCAGGCTTGCTCTGGGCGGCGTGGTTTTGGAAATGGTTCCGTGAAACGCCGCCGGAGCACAGGGCCGTGAACGCCGCCGAACGGCAGTTGATCGCCGGCGTGCTGACTCCGTCGAAAGAGACGTCATGCCCCGCGGCTCCCGCGCCAACGCGTGGCGAACGAGCTTGCCCGGCTCCAACTCCTTGGCTCCAGCTCTTCTCCAGCCCCGCCATGTGGTGCATCTGCGGCCAGCAATTTTTCCGCGCCGCCGGTTACATGTTTTTCACGAGCTGGTTTGCCACTTATCTGCAAGAGACGCATGGGGTGACGATTGTTACTTCGGGTGTGCTGACGATGCTGCCGTTGCTCTCGGTGGTGGCCGGCAGTCTGGCGGGTGGCGCCATTTCGGATGCCGTGCTGCGGCGAACGAGCAGCCGGCGCCTGGCGCGCCGGGGCCTGGCGGCCTGTTCGCTTGGGTTGTGCGCGGTGCTCACGATGTCGGCCTACTTTTTCACCGACGCGCTCGGGGCGGTGCTCATCATCAGCGCTGGTTCTTTCTTTGCGGCGGTGGCTGGCCCGTGCGGTTACACGATCACGATCGACATGGGCGGGGAACATATTCCGACCGTGAACAGCGTGATGAACATGGCCGGCAACATCGGCGCGATGCTTTTTCCTCTCGCGGTGCGCTGGCTGCTGCGCCAGACGGGCAGTTGGAATGCGGTCCTGCTCTGCTTCGGCGCGCTCTACGTGGCCGGCGCCCTCTGCTGGGCGGGCCTGAAACCGGAAGGGGATGTGTTCGCGCAGGCACGGCGGCGGTGAGCAGGGTGATCGCGCCGCTCGACTCCGGGGGCGTGAATTTGCTATGTCAGCGGTGTGAACCATGTGCGAACACCACAGAGCCGCTGTCGGTTTGCCTTGGCTTGGGGCGATATCACGCCGCCGCCGGGGATCTATCATCGGATGTGGGGCGCCGCGAAACATGAGCGGGCCACCGGCGTGCATCGGCCTCTCCGCGCCACGGTGGCCGTGTTTGCGGCGGACGAGGCGCCCGCCTCCGGGGGGCTGCCTGGGGCGGCGTTGCAAATTATGCTCGCGCTGGATCATTGCGTCCTTGGCGCGGTGGAGCACGAGCAACTGCTCACTCAGGTTGCGCAAGCAACCGGCCAACCGCGTGAGGTGTTCCTGGTCGTTTTTTCGCATACGCATGCCGCGGGTTTGATGGGCCTGGAACGCGCGTCACTGCCAGGCGGCGATTTGATCCCCGGCTATCTGCGTCAGGTGGGCGAACGCGCGGCCGGGTTGGTGACCGATGCGATGGGGAAACTGGCCTCCGCTGAGATCGTCTATGGCACGGGGCGCTGCAATCTCGCAGCCAACCGCGATTTCTACGATGCCGTCAGCGGCCAATTTGTTTGCGGGTTCAACCCCGCGGCGCCGGCGGACGACACGGTGCAGGTGGCGCGGGTGACCGTGCCAGGCGGCCGGCTGCTGGCTACGGTGGTTAATTACGCCTGCCACCCGACGACGTTGGCCTGGGACAACACGTTGATCAGCCCGGATTACGTCGGCGCGTTACGCGAAGTCATCGAGCGCGAGACCGGGAGTCCCTGTCTCTTTCTGCAAGGGGCCAGCGGCGAGCTCGGACCGGTGGAAGGCTACGTCGGCGATCCGGCCGTGGCCGATCGGAACGGGCGTCAGCTCGGGTATGCGGCCCTTTCGGCGTTGTCGGGGCTGCCGATGGCAGGAACGCAGTTTCGGTACACTGGCCCTGTGGTGTCGGGCGCGACGCTTGGCGCCTGGGCGCACGAAGAGTTGCCCGCCGACGCCTGGGCGACGCGAACACACTGGCAAGTCTGGCGCTGGCGCGAGCCCCTGGCCTACCGAGCCGGACGGGCGCAGCCGGTGCAAGTGGAAGCAGAGTTGAAACGGCTTCAGACCGAGGAGGCGGAGGCGCGTGCGGCGGGCGAAGCGCTTCGGGCTGGTGAACATCGCGCTTTGGCGGAGCGCAAAACCCGGTTGCTGCACCGGCTGTCGCAGCTGCCGCCCGGGGACTCTTTTCCGCTGCAGATTTCGCTGTGGCGGATGGGCGACGCTTTCTGGCTAGGAGTGCAAGGGGAGTTTTACAGCGTGTTCCAAACGGAATTGCGCCGCCGTTTTGCCGGCGTGCCCATCGTCATCGCGACGCTGGCGGCAGATTGGGGCGCATCGTATCTGCCCTCGCGGGAGACGTACGACAAAGGCATCTACCAGGAGTCCATCGCCCTCGTGGCGCCGGGCGGGTTGGAGCAAGTCATCGAGTCGGTGGCCAAACAGATCGAGAGCAGTCTGCAAGCGGCGCCATGGCACGTGTGAGTTTTTCGAGGCAATGAAGATCAAGAAAATCGAAACGCTGGTCTGCCACGCGCGGATGCGCAACTGGGTGTTTGTGAAGGTGCTGACCGATCAACCCGGCTTGTTCGGCTGGGGCGAAGCCACGCTCGAATGGCACACGCGCAGCGTGGTTGGCGCGGTCGAGGACATCGCGGAACTGTTGGTCGGGGAGGATCCGACGCGGCCCGAGCATCTGTGGCAGATGATGTATCGGCAGCACTTCTGGCATGGACACGGCATCGTGCGCGCCACGGCCATCGCGGGCATTGACCTGGCTCTGTGGGATATCGTGGGCAAGGTCGCCGGGTTGCCGTTGGCGAAAGTCTTCGGCGGGCCGGTCCGCGACTTTGTCCGAACCTACTGTCATTTGGGCGGCGGGCGATTGGAGGATTTTTACCAAACACCGGTTGAGAACGCGAAGCGTTTCGCGGATTTGGCCCGTGCGGCGGTGGCGGACGGCTTTACCGCGTTCAAGAGCATGGCCGTGCCCAGCACGATGCCCATTGAAGGGTTAAAACCGGTCCGCGCGGCCGAAGCCGCCGTGGCGGCCATGCGCGATGCGGTCGGGCCGGACATTGACATCATGGTGGATTGTCATGCGCGTCCGTCACCGGCCATGGGATTGAAATTCGGCAAAGCCCTCGATGGGTATGGTCTCTATTTTTTCGAGGAACCGTGCTGGCCGGAGTGCGTGGACGGGCTGGCGAAGATCAACGCGGCGCTCACCACGCCGGTGGCAACCGGGGAGCGGGTGACTCATCTGGAAGCATTCAAGACGCTTTTCGAGCGGCGCGCCTGCGAGATTTGCCAACTCGATCTGACGCATTGCGGTGGGTTTACGGCCGCGCGACGCGTGGCCGCCTTGGCCGAGGCGCATCGGATCGCCTTGGCTCCACACAATCCGCAAGGACCGGTGAGCACGGCGGCATCGCTGGAATTTGGTTTCTCCCAGCCGAGCTACATCATCTGCGAGACCGTACATAACGATGTCCCCTGGCGGCAGGACGTGGTGGAGGAAGGGTTCACGGTGGAGAAAAAAGGCCGCATGGTGCGTCCGAATACCAAACCTGGCCTCGGCCTCAGCATCAATGAGAAGGCGGTGAAGAAGCATCCGTACCAAAAGGAATTGGTCCAGCGAGTGTTTTATCGGGATGGAGCGGCGGGCGATTGGTAGCGGCGGTGGGCGGATGTATCGCTTGTTTGGCGACTTGTGTCGAAGCCCAATACCCAGTTATCAGTCAAACTTGTCACTGGTTACTGGTCACTGGGTATTGATGATTTAACAACTGCGATTTGCGGATACGCCGCTAAACACCTACGCCGCCCGCCGCATTCTTGAATCCCACAGCGGTATTGGCCGGGGGCTGATTTCGGTCAACGCTCAACGTTCAACGCTCAACGCTCAACGTTCAACGCTCAACGTGGTCAACGCTCAACGCTCAACGCTCAACGCTCAACGCTCAACGCTCAACGTTCGACGTTCAACGGTACTTGCGGATTGTCTATTTGGTGTAGATGCCGAGTTGTTTGAGGAAGGGTTGAATGCGGTGTGGTCGGCCGAGGAATTTTTCGATCGACTCGTGCACGTCGCGGGAATCGCCCTGAGCGTAGATTTCGTTGCGCAGACGGCGTCCTTTTTTGACATCCATCAAGCCGTCGTGGGAGTTCTCGAACCGGGTGGTCATGTCGGCTGCGATATCTTCGGCCCAGGCGTAGCCGTAGTACCCGGCGTCATAAGTGGTGAGATGCCCGAAATAGGCGACGAACGCGGTATCTGGCGGGACGGGCAGGAAGGATTTGGAAACGACGTCATTGCTGAGTTTGACGATATCCTGACCTCCGCCGGGATGGACTTGAGTGTGCAAGGCCAGGTCGACTGCGGCCAAGGCCAGTTGCCGGCGGTAATGCATGCCGGCCGTGGCGAGCTTGGCCTCTTTCAGGTGATTAAGAATGTTTTCGGGTATCTTTTTGGACGAGTCGCGATAATCGGCCGCGAAGCGGTCGAGAACCTTTTTGTCCCAGACCCAATTCTCGAACATTTGCGAGGGCGCCTCCACGAAATCCCGCGGCACGCGAGTGCCGGCGAAGCGGGCGTACTGGGCGCGGGTGAGGAGCGAATGCATGGCGTGGCCGAACTCGTGAAACAAGGTCACGACGTCGGCGTGAGAGAGCAATGAGGGCTTGTCGCCGGACGGCGGGGGGAAATTACACACCAGCGCCACCGTCGGGCGTTGATAACGTCCGCCGGGGAGGCGCTTTCCTTCGATGAGCGGGAGCTGGGCGAAGTGATTGTATTTACCTTCGCGCGGGTAGAGGTCGAGGTAAAACAACCCGAGTGGCTCGGCCGTCTCCGCGTCCCACACCGCATACATCCTCAGGCCATTCACCCATTGAGGGTGCGGGTCGAGCCGCTGGATCTTCAGCCCGAAAAGGGTTTGGTAAATGTCGAACATGCCCCGAAGCGTTTTCTCCATGGGGAAATAGACACGCAGTTGCTCGGCGTCGACGGTGTAACGCTCCTTCTTCAGTTGATTGGCGTAATAACGCCAGTCCCAGCTTTCAATCTTCGCCTCCGCGTTGCCGGTCTCCTTCACCTTCATTTGCCGGAACTCCGCCAATTCCCGGGCGAACTTCGGAGCCAGCTCCGTGGTGAGCTGGTCCACAAACGACTGCGCTCGCTGGGCCGTCCCGGCCATCTTTGGCTCCGTCTGATAATCGGCCCAGGAGGGATAGCCCAGCAGATGGGCGATTTGGTCGCGGGTCTCCAGAATAAGTTGCAGCACGGGAAGATTCTCCGCGCGCGCGAGATTTTGCTGCACGATGGCCAATTTGCGGCGGGTGGCTTCGCGCCGGGCATTTTCCATGACCATCAAGAACTGGAACGTGACATTCGGCTGGACCCGGTAAGTATCCTCGCTGACTTTGACCCCGGGCGAACCCAGAAAATCTTCCGGCACACCTTCCAATTCGGCGCGGGTGAAGTTCAGGTCGGCCTGGGCCTTGGTGATATTGGCGTGAAAATCGGTGGTCAGACGGGCCAGTTCTTTGCGGAGCTTTTCCACCTGGCCGCGCGCTTCGTCCGGCAGCGTCAAGCCCGCCCGGCGATAATCGCGCAAAACGTCCTTGAGTAACTTTTTGTCCTCGCCCGCCAAGTTGGGCAGCGTGAGGGCATAAGCATGGACGGCGCGATAAACGTCTTGGCGGTAATCCGTGCCGACCGCCCATTCGGAGAGGCGTTTGGAAGCGCTGGTGGCCGCTTCGCGCAGGGCGGCGTTGGTGCTGGTTTCCTGAATCAGCTGCAGACGGTTGGCCGTCAGGCTGATCTCGTAGTCCAAATCGTCCAGCGCCCCGATCGTGTTCGCGAACGTTTGCTTGTCGTGACTGCATGCCGCGATGGCATCCAGGGCCGCCCCCACGCGGGTCATGGTCTGGCGCACGGCGTGGTCGATGGCCTCCGGGCTCTGTTCCAGTTTGGGGACGCTAATGATGTTGTGGAACCGCGTCGCCGCTTGCTGGAATTCCCGCAAGGTGGCCGGATTAAATTCCTCGGGAGGTGGAGGCGGCGGCAGCTTGGCCGGCTTGGGACGGGAAGGGCTGGGAGGTTCGGGTGTGTTGCAGCCCAAGGCGAGCCACAGCAGCAGGCAAAGGGCAGCATAACGCATCATCGCCTATAGCTTAGCCGGTGCGATCGGGCCGGAGCAAGCCTGTTCCTTATGGGGCAGGTCCAACAAAATCTCCTCGAATTTTTCACTTGGTCATTCGGTCCAAAACCGGGTGGCCGGTCCAGAGGCCATCCGGTTATTCCTGGCACTATGAGAAAAAGTCTGACGCATCCAGCCATGAGGCCTGGCCAACGGCGAGGGTTCACCTTGATTGAACTGTTGGTCGTGATCGCCATCATCGCCATTCTGGCCGGCATGCTCCTGCCGGCGCTCGCCAAAGCCAAGGAGATGGCCCGCCGTATTGCGTGCCTGAATGATTTAAAGCAGCTCGGTTTGTCAGTGAAGATGTACGCCGACGATCATAACGGGCTCTTTCCGCAGCGCGAACTGGGGCCCGGGCAGGTCTCGGTCCCGCCTCCGGGCAATAGCAATAACAACACCGCACAGGCTTCCCCGGCGGCCAACCCGGGCAATCCCGGCGCCCAACCCCAGCCCAGCAGGGATCGGATGATCTGGCCCGTGCAATTGGAGGACTACTTTCGCGCCCCGAAAATCCTCAAATGTCCGAGCGAGTTGCTCGATGCTCCCATGACGACTCGGGCCAAGAATTCCAACTTGCGGATATTGCGCGAGCCGCGCAGTTATCTCTTCAACGGCTTCAACGATTTCTTCAAATCGTTTCCGCCGCCCGGTTCGGCCGTGCCGGAAGATGCCGTTCAGGAAACGAGCGAGACGGTACTGTTCGGCGAGAAGGATTCCACCTCGCCGCATTGGTGGATGGATTACTGGCCGGGAGATGACTATCAGGAACTGGAGCAGAACCGGCATGGAGGCGTGCGCGGAGCGGGTGGCAGCAACTACGGCTTCGCTGACGGGAGTGCACGGTTTCTCCGGTTCGGCCAGTCGCTCGATCCAGTGAACAAGTGGTTCGTCGACCCGGAACTCAGAAAACGGGGAAGCCAGGCATTCTGACCACCGCGACTGGACGCGAATCAACGCGAATGGGACTGAATCGGGGTTCTTACCAGCGCGCGCCGCGAATGGCGTAAGTGATGGCGACGCCGTTGAGGAGCAAAGTGAGCGAGGCGGCTCCCCACAAACCGTGCCCAGCATTGCCGGTTAGCACCCACAAATTAACCAGCGTCCACACCACCAGCGGGTGGTAATCCATCGGTTGCTTGACCGGTTGTTTGTTAATGAGCCATGGGATGGTAAAGGCGAGAATCCCGAGGCATCCGCAAAACCAGCCGAGGAAATTCACCCAGGGGGCGGTGTGCCAGGAGAGAACGCTTTTTGAGCCCAGCCAGATCCAATAGTTCTTCACTTTGACGGCGAACGGCTCGAAGCCGAGAGC
>Ga0070704_100002250_pt1 | contig 10772 bp, 10 predicted proteins | sample KBSK5252metaG_FD_65467 | JGI IMG/M metagenome (GOLD analysis project Ga0070704, IMG submission 65467) | Corn, switchgrass and miscanthus rhizosphere microbial communities from Kellogg Biological Station, Michigan, USA - KBS K5-25-2 metaG | ecosystem: Host-associated > Plants > Roots >... | reverse complement strand
TTTCCCCCTTGCTGCGAAGGCCCAGGAGCAGCGCGGCCATTTCCGGTCCGGTGGCGTCTCCCCGCATGACCACCCCAAAGGCGGCGGCTGATTCGTCTGCGGATAATGAGTCCCCAGCGGCCAGTCGCCTCAGGGCATGGGACAGGCCGATAGTATCGGGAGCGGCGGTATTCGTCACCCGGAATCCGGTGGTTGAAGGACGGCGGCAGGGGCCCAAGAAATGCTACCCGCAAAGGTGGTCTTTTGTCAATCGTGACAAGGAGTTGCGTAACTTGCCCGAACCCCTCGCCCGGGGCTAAATTTCCGGCCCGATGCGTGAGACATTCCTCGCTGTGGTGCACTTCGACGGCGGCCGCTTTGTCGGCTGGCAGCGCCAACGCGAGGGTCGGTCGGTTCAGGCCGAATTCGAGGGGGTTCTGAAGCGTTTGGGCGGTGAACCCGTGGTCGCCCATGCCGCGGGACGGACGGACGCCGGGGTTCACGCGGTTGGTCTCGGCGTGAGCTTCTCACTGCACAGACCTTGGCAGCCCGCGGCCCTCCGCCGTGCCCTCAACGCCCTCCTCTCTCCCGATTGCTGGATCGAGTCCGTGACCCGCATGTGGCCGAGTTTTCACGCTCGGAAGAGCGCCGTGGCCCGTCGCTATCGGTACGACGTCGGGACGGACGACGCCTGTGGCTCCCCGTTTCGCCGTCCCTACGAATGGTCGCTCGGACGGAACCTCGACCTGACGCTGCTCCAGGCAGCAGCCGGTGTCGTACGAGGCGAGCGCGATTTCCAGCCGTTCTCGGTTCGGGGTCAGGAGAAGCCTCATTGGCGCTGCCGGATCGCTCTCTCCGAATGGAGTGAGCGGCCCGAGGGCCGTGGCGTGAGCTATCACGTCGAAGCCGACCGCTTCCTTCACCACATGGTCCGCATGCTGGTCGGAACCATGGTGGACATCGGGCTCGGCCGGCGACCGCTGGGAGACATGGCTGCGCTGCTCCTCCGCGGCGACAACCTGGAGACGAGCCCGCCCGCGCCACCGCAGGGTCTTTACTTCGTCGCGGCCACGTATCCTGCCGACTGTTACCTGGAACCCGACTCGGAAGCGCTTCCAGAGCCCGTGGCGGCGCCGCGCACATGAAGGCCTGCTTTTCCACCCTGGCGCTGACCCTGGTTCTGGCGGGATGTTCGGAGCGCCCTCACAGCCCAGGGCTGAACGCGGTCGCTGCCGCGCAGGAGCCGGCGCGGACCGCGGCGCAGACCACTGTCGCCGGCTCGAGGCGCACCGCGCTGGTCTCGGCGACCGAACGGGTCGCTCCGGCGGTGGTGTCGATTCACGTCTTCTCGCGAGAGCGGGTTACCGCGCGATCTCCCTGGGATTTCTTCTTCGTGCCCGAAGGCGCCGAGCGCCTCGTTGAAGGCTACGGCACCGGCTTCGCCATTCGCCCGAACGGAGTCATCGTCACCAACCAGCACGTGGTAGCCAACGCGGAGCGCGTCGTGATCACGCTGAGCGACGGTTCGGAGCTGGACGGCAAGGTGCTGGGCGAAGATCCTGTGACCGACATCGCGGTGGTCAAGGTGAACCGCAGCGGATTGCCGACAGTGCCGCTAGGCAAGAGTACCGATCTCATGATCGGCGAGTGGGTGGTCGCGCTGGGAAATCCGTTCGCGTACATGCTGGGCAATGCGGAGCCCACGGTCACCGTTGGGGTGGTGAGCGCCACCGGTCGGAACATCCTTCCCACTGGCGAGCAGCCCGGCCTCTATCTCGACATGATCCAGACCGACGCCGCCATCAATCCCGGCAACTCCGGTGGACCGCTCACCAACGCGCTCGGTGAGGTGGTCGGCGTCAATTCCTCGATCTTCTCGAGCAGCGGCGGCTCCATCGGTCTCGGTTTCGCCATTCCGATCGAGCGGGCTCTCTGGGTCACCGACTTGATCCTGAAGACGGGCTCGGTCCGGCGCGCCTGGACCGGACTCGAAGTCGAAGGCCCATCGGCAATGCGCAGCTGGCGGAACCTGGGCGGAGTCACCATCTCGGGCGTGGCGAAGGGCGGACCGGCTGAGCGCGCCGGGCTCAAGGCCGGCGATGTGCTGGTGGAAGCCAACGGACACACGATCCGCAACTTCCTGGACTGGGAGGCGGTGAAGCTCGATCTCAAGGTCGGCGACGCGGTGGACCTCACGGTCCGTCAGGGAGGCCGCACTGCCGGGCGCCGTCTTGTGACCGGCGATGTGCCCACGGTTACCGCGGAAAAGGTCACGGTCCTCCGTGACCTCCAGCTCGTCGACGTTACCCCCGGCGTCCAGGCCGAGCGCGGGATCAAGAGCGAGCGCGGGGCGCTCATCTTCCGGATCTCGCCCCAGGTGAGTCAGGCAACCGGCTTGCAGGAAGGGGACGTGATTTTGGCGATCAACCGGACCCCGGTGCGCAGCGCGTCGCAGGTCGGCGATCTGTTGCAGAGCCGCTCCGGCGTCCTCCGGGTGTATTTCGAGCGGCAGGGCGAGATCAGCTTCACCGACTTGGTGTTCCGATGAGCGACGAGGGTTACCGCTCCCCGCTGGGCACCCGATACGCCTCGCCCGCCATGCAGACGCTGTGGGGCGAGCCGCGGCGCATCGGGCTTTGGCGCCGTCTCTGGTTGGCGCTCGCGGAAAGTGAGCGGGAGCTGGGCCTCCCGATTCCGGAGCAGGCGGTGGTGGAGATGCGGAGTCACCTCGACGACGCCGATCTGGCTGCTGCCGCGCGTTATGAGCGGCGGTTCCGCCACGACGTCATGGCGCACATTCACGCCTTCGGCGATCAGGCTCCCGCGGCGCGCCCCTACATCCATCTGGGCGCCACCAGCGCGTTCGTCACCGACAACGCCGACCTCATGATCATGCGCGAAGGGCTCCGGTTGCTCCTGGGCCGGCTCCTCGCCGTGCTGGCGGCGCTGGAGACCTTTGCCCGCCGAAATGCAGCGCTGCCCTGCCTCGCATACACCCATTTCCAGCCGGCCCAGCTCACCACGGTTGGCAAGCGGGCCACGCTCTGGATGCAGGACTTCGCGGTGGACGTCGAAGAGGTCTGCCACCGGATCGAAACCCTGCGGTTGCGCGGCTGCAAAGGGACCACTGGGACGCAGGCCTCGTTTCTCGAGCTGTTTCGCGGCGACCACGCCAAGGTGCGCGAGCTCGACCGTCTGGTGACCAACCGGATGGGCTTCGCTCAATCGTTCCCAGTCACCGGTCAGACCTATCCGCGGAAGGCCGACAGCGTGGTGCTCGACTCGCTGAGCGGCATCGCCCAATCGGCTGCGAAGATGGCGAGCGATCTTCGCTTGTTGCAGCACGAGGGCGAGCTGCTCGAACCGTTCGAGGCCGAGCAGATCGGGTCGAGCGCGATGGCCTACAAGCGAAACCCGATGCGGGCGGAGCGCATCACGGGACTGGCCCGATTCGTGGTGTCGCTCCAGGCGAACGGAGCCCACACGGCGTCCAATCAGTGGCTCGAGCGAACCCTGGACGACAGCGCCAACCGGCGCCTGACTCTGCCCGAGGCATTCCTGGCCACAGACGCGATTCTCATCCTCGCCACCAACATTGCGGCGGGCCTGGAAGTGCGCGAGGCAGTGATCGCCGCGCACGTGGCGGCGCAGATGCCGTTCATGGCCACCGAGCGCTGGCTCATGCTGGGGGTCGCCGCCGGCGGCGATAGGCAGGGATTGCACGAGGTCATCCGCCAGCACAGCCTCGCGGTTGCGGACGCGGTAAGCCGCGGCGGGGCGAACGATCTCCTGGAGCGCCTCTCGGCGGATCCGACGTTCCGTCAGGTTCCGTCGGGAGCGCTCAAGGCCGAGCTCGACCCGGCCCGCTACACCGGTCGCGCGGCGGAGCAAGTGGAGGAGTTTCTGACCGATTATCTCGAATCCGTGCTGGTCCGCGCTCGACCGCTGGCCGGCGACACCGAAACCGCGGAGGTGCGGGTGTGACGAAGACGTTGACGCAGAGTGCGCTGCCGCTTCCCCTCCTCCGGCGGGGCAAGGTTCGCGAAGTCTACGAGGTGGATCCCGATCACCTGCTCCTGGTCGCCAGCGACCGGGTGAGCGCGTTCGACGTGGTCATGAACGAGGTGATTCCCCACAAGGGAGCGGTGCTGACGCAACTGAGCGCATTCTGGTTCGAGCGGCTCGCGTCGGTAGTGCCGTCGCACTACATCACGGCCGATGCCGACGAGATCATCGCCCGCGCTCCCGGACTCGCGGCCCACCGGGATCACCTGCGCGGTCGCGCCATGTTCGTGCGGCGGACCAAGCCGGTGCCGTTCGAGTGCGTCGTGCGCGGCTACATCTCCGGATCGGCCTGGGCGGAATACCGCAAACAAGGCACGCTCGCCGGGGAGCCGCTCCCTGCCGGTCTGGTCGAGAGCGGCCGACTCAAGGATCCCATCTTCTCGCCCGCGACCAAGGCGGAGACCGGGCACGACGAGAACGTGACGTTCTCCACCGTGTCCAACGCACTGGGCCCCGACGTCGCCGGCCAGCTCCGCGACGCGAGCTTCGCCGTGTACCGCGCCGGCCGCGACCACGCAGCGACCCAGGGGATCATCATCGCCGACACCAAGTTCGAATTCGGATTCGATCGGGCCGGCACACTGCTGCTCATTGACGAAGTGCTGACGCCGGACAGCTCGCGTTTCTGGCCGGCCGATCGGTACCAGCCGGGCAGCCCCCAACCCAGCTTCGACAAGCAACCGTTGCGGGACTACCTTGCCACAGTGAAAGCGGCAGGAGGCTGGAATGGTGAAGCTCCGCCGCCGCCGCTTCCTCCCGAGGTGGTCGAGGCCACCAGCCTGCGATACCGGGAGGCCTTTCGGCGGATTACCGGAAGGGATTTGGAGGTCGGGTGATCCGGATCGCGCCCGAGGGACGCTGGTTCATTCTGGGAGCCTGGGCCCTGCTGGCGCTGCTCGCGCTGACCGGCCGATGGGTGGCCGCCGCGATCTGGTTGCCGGTCGCGCTGTGGGTAGTAGCCTTTTTTCGGGACCCCGAGCCGGCGGGCCCGCGGGGAGCCAATCTGGTGCTGGCTCCGGCAGACGGCCGGGTGGTCGGTGTCGCCGACGTGGACGAGCCGGCATTCTTCGGCGGAACCGCCACCCGGGTCTCGATTTTCATGAACGTCTTCGACTGTCACGTCAACCGCTATCCAACCGACGGCACGATTGCATACCGCCACTACAACCACGGCCGGTTCATTCATGCGGCGGACGAGAAGGCCAGCCTCGACAACGAGCAGGCCTCGATCGGGATCACCACGTCGCACGGGAAAGTCCTGGTCCGTCAGATCGCGGGGTTGGTGGCCCGCCGGATCGTCACCGATCACAGCGTGGGGGCTGCAGTGCAACAAGGGCAGCGGCTGGGCATGATCCGCTTCGGCTCGCGTGTGGACCTCTTTTTGCCGCGCGGGACTCGCGTTCTCGTGCGCGAGGGTGACAAGACCCGCGTCGGCCTTACCCTGGTGGCCCAATGGAGCTGATTCCCCGTCGTCCCCATCTGCGCCGGCCCAACATGCGGCGTGTGGTCGTGGTGATGCCGAGCGCATTCACGCTCGGGAACCTTTTCTTCGGGTTCTGGTCGATCGTCTCGGCCTTCAACGGCAATTTCCGTTGGGCGGGATGGTTCATCGTCTTCGCGGCCATCCTGGACATGCTGGACGGCCGGGTGGCCCGCCTCTCCAAGACCAACAGCCGGTTCGGCGCCGAGCTCGACTCGCTGGTGGACGTGATCTCCTTCGGCGTCGCGCCGGCCCTGCTCATGTATTTCCTCGACTTCGCGGCGGGCGGGCGCTTCGCGTGGGTCCTTTGCTACATCTATGTAGTCGCGGTCGCGCTCCGGCTCGCGCGCTACAACGTACTGGCCGACAGCAAGCCGACGCCGGGATGGTTCACCGGCATGCCATCGCCCGCAGCCGGCTGCACGCTCGCGGTGTATTACCCCTTCAGCCAGACCGAATGGTATCGGGCGTCCCTCGCCTACCTCGACCTGCAGCATCAGGGTCTCGTGGTTCTGATCCTGCTGCTGTCGGTGCTGATGGTGAGCAACGTCAAGTATCCCCGCTTCCCACCCATCGGGCTCAGATCCGGGCGGGGCATCTTCGGCCTGGTGGTGCATCTCGGGATCCTTCTCGGCGGCGTGCTCGCTCCCGAGCATTTCCTCTTCCCGCTGGGGCTGGTCTACATGGTCTTTGGCGCCACTCGAGCCTTGGTGCTCGGCCTGATGGAGCGCGCCGAGACAGAGGTGCCCGGGCCGCTGCCCGAAAGCGTCGAGAGCGATGAGGCGGATCTGGCGGAGCGCCGGCGGCCCTGGGGCGAACGGCGGCAGGGGCCGACACCATGAGCTTCCGCATCCACGTTCGGGTGATGCCGCGGGTGGGGTTGTTGGACCCGCAGGGACAGGCCGTCGAGCACGCGCTGGGTGCCCTGGGCTTTTCCGGCGCCGGCGCCGTGCGAGTCGGACGGGCCATCGAGTTGACGGTCTCCGCCGCCTCGCGGGACGAAGCGGAGGCGCGAGCCCGCCAAATGTGCGATCGACTGCTGGCGAATCCGGTTACCGAGGACTACTCCGTGGAGATTGAAGACTGATGCAGCGGGTGGCGGTCGTGCGATTCCCTGGAAGCAACCGCGACCTCGACGCCGTGCTGGCCGCCGAGCGGGTGGGGAGCGAGGCGTACTACGTCTGGCACCGCGAGACCGACCTCCAGCAGGCTGACGTAGTCATCCTGCCCGGTGGCTTCAGCTACGGCGACTACCTGCGCTCCGGCGCCATTGCCCGATTCAGCCCGGTCATGGGTGCGATTCAGCGACACGCGGCCGACGGCGGCGCGGTGATCGGGATCTGCAACGGATTTCAGATCCTGTGCGAGGCGGGCCTGCTTCCGGGCGCGCTGGTGCGCAACGCCAGGCTGTCGTTCGTGGCCAAACCGGTGGACCTGCGGATCGAGCGCACCAGCACGGTGTTCACCAACGCGTTCAGCAAGGGCGCCAAAGTGCGGGTCCCCGTCGCGCACGGGGATGGGCGCTTCGTCGCCGACGCGGCGACCCTCGACCGCATCGAGGCCGAGGATTGTGTCCTGGTTCGCTATCTGCCTGCGGGGACCGGGATCGAACCCAACCCGAACGGCTCGGACCGGGACATTGGCGGTGTCTGCAACCCCGCCGGAAACGTCGTCGGGTTGATGCCGCATCCCGAAAACGCGGTGGACGCGCTGCAGGATTCGCAAACCGGGCGCGGCTTCTTCGACTCGATGGCGGCATGGCAACCACTGGTGGCGAGGGGCTGATATGCGGCGTGTCGTCCTCCTCGCCGATCGGACTCAAGACGACACTCCGCCTGGCAATGCTGCCGGGAGGGCTCTATGACGATCAACAGGCTCAGCAAGAACGAAGGCGAACACTTCACCATGCACGATCAAGAGCTGCTGAAGAAGCAGCGAGAGTTGGCCGAAGCGGCTCAGGCGGCGGCTGAACGCCGCTTGCATTTGATGAAGTGTCCCAAGGACGGCTACGACCTCGAGAGCCGGCATTACCACGGCGTAGAGGTCGAACAATGTACCAACTGCGGCGGCGTCTGGCTGGACCGCGGGGACCTCGAGATCATTCGATCGCGCAAGGACCACACAGGTATGGTTGACCGCATCGTGAACGACGTACTGGTGTCGCTGGGCGGGGATCGAAGAAAGACCAAGCGTGGCTGAGCCGCGAGTCGCTGAGGCCCCCCGTCGCAAGCCGGCGGGGCTCACTGCCGAGTCGTTTCCCGGAGAGCGGTCGGTCACGCCAGAGGTCGTGCGCGAGCACAACCTCAATGATCTCGAGTACGACCGGATCGTGAAGCTGCTGGGCCGCACGCCAACCCTGACCGAGCTGGGCATCTTCTCGGCGCTCTGGTCCGAACACTGCTCGTACAAACACTCCAAGCCCATCCTTCGCCTCTTCCCCACCGAAGGGCCCCGCGTGCTGCAGGGGCCGGGCGAGAATGCCGGCGTGCTGCGACTCCCCGATGGATGGGCAGTCGCATTCAAGATCGAATCCCATAACCATCCCTCGGCGGTCGAGCCCTATCAGGGCGCGGCCACCGGCGTCGGTGGGATTCTACGGGACGTGTTCACGATGGGGGCCAGGCCAGTCGCCGTGCTCAACAGCCTCAGGTTCGGCTCACTCGACTTGCCGCGCAATCGTTACCTCTTCGCGGGCGTGGTGCGCGGCGTCGGCGACTACGGTAACTGCGTCGGTGTCCCGACTCTCGGCGGCGAAGTGAGCTTCGCGCCAGGGTACACCGGGAACCCCCTGGTGAACGCGATGTGTGTCGGGCTCCTGCGGGAACAGGACCTGATGCGCGCGCGGGCACACGGCGTGGGCAACGTCCTTCTGGTCGTTGGGTCTCGCACCGGGCGCGACGGCATTCACGGCGCCAGCTTCGCCTCGGAGGAGCTGTCGGAGAAGAGCGAGGCCCGCCGGCCCCAGGTGCAGGTGGGCGATCCCTTCACGGAAAAGCTCCTGCTCGAGGCCACCCTCGAGCTGATCACGTCGGATCTCATCGTCGCGGTGCAGGACATGGGCGCTGCCGGGCTCACCAGCTCGTCGGCCGAGATGGCCGCGCGAGGCGGCGTGGGCGTCGAGATCGATACCGGCCTGGTCCCGACCCGGGAAGAAGGAATGACGCCGTACGAGATCCTGCTCTCCGAATCGCAGGAACGAATGCTGGTGGTGGCCGAGCCGCACCGGGTGCCGGGAGTCCAGGCCGTGTGCGACAAGTGGGAGCTCACTGCGACTTCAATCGGCCGGGTGACGGACGATGGCGTCTTCCGGGTGCGGCACCATGAGCGGGTGGTTGCCGCGATCCCCGGTCAGCCGCTGGTGGACGACTGCCCCATTTACCACCCCGAGGCGCGCGAGGGAGACGAAGCCCGGGCCCGCCGCGCTGCCCGTCCACCGACGCAAACTCGGCTGCCGGATCCGGAGCGCGCCCTCGAGACGCTGCTCGACGCTCCCAGCCTCGCCAGTAAACGGTGGGTCTACGAGCAGTACGACTCCACCGTTCAATCGGCTACGGTGATCGGCCCCGGAAGCGATGCCGGCGTTCTACAGATCCCCGGGACCGAATTCGGGCTTGCCGTGACCACCGATTGCAACGCGCGGCTGGTAGCCCTCGATCCGTACGAGGGTGGCAAGGCCGCGGTCGCCGAGGCCGCCCGCAACATCGCCTGCGCCGGCGCGCTGCCTATCGGGATCACGGATTGCCTGAACTTCGGGAACCCGGAGAAGCCCGAGGTGTTTTTTCAGTTCCGCGAGGCGTGTCGCGGTGTGGCCGACGCCTGCCGAGCCTTCGAAACGCCCGTGACCGGCGGCAATGTCTCGTTCTACAACGAGAGCCCGACCGGTGCCGTAGATCCAACGCCGGTCGTCGGTATGGTCGGCCTGCTCGAGCCGGTGTCCGCGCGGGTCGGAAGCCATTGGGTCGAGCCGGGCGACGCCATCGTTATCCTGGGCGCGACCCGAGGAGAGCTGGGTGGTTCGGCGTACTGGGCAGAGCTGCTCGACTTCGTGGGCGGTCAACCGCCTGCCGTCGATCTCGCGGCCGAGCGTGGCCTTCAACGCCTCTTGGTTGCGGCCGCGAAGGCAGGCCTGATCCGCTCGGCGCACGATTGCGCTGAAGGCGGCCTGGCGGTCGCGCTGGCGGAGGCTGCGATCGGGGGCCCGTATGCGACGCGCAGCCTGGGTGCCGCTCTGGATCTTCGAGGCTACGCGGAGGCGGTGGCGTTGGAGCAACTTCTTTATGGCGAGGATGGCGCGCGAGCCGTGGTCTCCTGTGCCCCTGAGTCGGTGAAGGCCCTTACCAGGCTCGCCGCGGAACACGGCGTGCCGGTCTTCGCCGCCGGCACGGTTGGCGCGCCGAACGGACGGCTGGAACTCGAGGTTCCGGGCCCGAGGTTGTCGTGGGACACGATCGCGCTCCGGCGCATCTACTACGATGCGATTCCCCGGCGCATGGCGCACGCGGAGCAGGATCGCTAGGAGACCTATTTCATGTGCGGGATCATCGGAGTCTCGGGGCTGAACGACGCGGCCAAACTCGCTTATCTCGGCCTGTACGCGTTGCAGCATCGCGGACAGGAGAGTGCCGGCATCGTCGCCATCGACGCCGAGGGCCGGCCTCGGTCCTCCCGGGGCATGGGCCTGGTGTCGGAGACCTTCGACGAAAGCATCCTGGCCAACCTCCCGGGCGATGTCGCCGTCGGCCACACCCGGTATTCCACTACCGGCAGCACGGTGCTCGCAAACGCACAGCCCGCCAGCGTGAGCACCCGTTCGGGCCCCCTGGTCATCGCACACAACGGCAATCTGACCAACGCAGCCGCGCTCAAGCGGGAGCTGGTGGAGCGAGGCGCGATCTTCACCACGTCCACCGACACCGAGGTGCTGGTGCACCTGATCGCCCGCTCCGAGGCCAAGAGCGTGGACGACCGCATTCGCGATGCGCTCGAGCAGGTGGACGGCGCCTACAGCCTGGTGATCTCGGTCGGCCGCGTGCTCTATGCCGTGGTCGACAGCCGGGGCTTCCGGCCGCTGGTGCTGGGGCGCCTGGGCAGCGGGATGGTCGTGGCGTCGGAGACCTGTGCTCTCGACTTGCTGGGGGCGCACATCGCCTGCGAGCTCCAGCCCGGAGAGTTCGTCCGGATCGAGGACGGAAAGGTCACCGAGCTGCCGCGGCTGTCGCCCCGGCCGGTGAGCCGCTGCGTGTTCGAG
>Ga0070704_100002249_pt1 | contig 10774 bp, 10 predicted proteins | sample KBSK5252metaG_FD_65467 | JGI IMG/M metagenome (GOLD analysis project Ga0070704, IMG submission 65467) | Corn, switchgrass and miscanthus rhizosphere microbial communities from Kellogg Biological Station, Michigan, USA - KBS K5-25-2 metaG | ecosystem: Host-associated > Plants > Roots >... | reverse complement strand
AATCTGGCGGCCATAGCAGCCTGGACCCACCCCTTCCCATCCCGAACAGGACCGTGAAACGGGTTTGCGCCGATGATAGTGTGCAATTGCGTACGCGAAAGTAGGTTACCGCCAGGCCATTTGTGAAGACGAAAGACCCCGGGCTCGAGAGAGTGCCGGGGTTTTTTGTTGGGGGCGACCATCGGTTTGGAGAACGCAGATGATCCGTGCAATCGCAGCGGCACTTGCAGGCTTGCTCGCAATTACCTCGGCCGGTGCACAGGAAAAAGTGACCCGTCTCCTAGTCGCGTTTCCTCCGGGCGGGCCGGTTGACCTGGTTGCGCGCACGATTGCGGATCAGTTGGGGAAGGAGCTCAACCACCGCCTCATCGTGGAGAACAAGCCGGGCGCCAATGGAGCGATCGCTGCGCAGAGCGTCGCCCAAGCGCCGGCGGACGGCACGACGCTGTGGCTCACGAGTGTCGGGGCGGCGGCGATCAACCCCGTGCTGTACGAGAAGCTGCCCTACGACATGCAGCGCGACTTCGCACCGGTTTCGCTCGTGGTCGACAACGACGAGCTGCTCGTGGTGCACGCTGCCAATCCTGCACGAGACGCGGCCGAATTCGTTGCTATCGCGAGAAAGTCCTCGCAGCCGGTGGCGATCGCTTCTTCCGGGATCGGGAGCATCCCTCATCTCGCGATGGAGCAACTCGCCGATTCAACCAAGGCAAAACTGCTGCACGTCCCCTACAAGGGGGCCGCCCCAGCAATCACCGACGTGATGGGGGGCCAAGTCGCGGCCTTCTTCGGGGATGTGCCTGGCCTGATCGGCCACGTAAAGGCGGGCAAGCTCAAGGCGCTCGGCATCGCGGCGTCGAAGCGTCATCCGCTGCTGCCGGAAATTCGAACCCTAGCGGAGCAAGGCCTGCCGGGCGTGGACACGAACAACTGGTATGCGATCTTCGCGCCCGCCAAGACGCCGCAGGCGATGATCGATGCGCTGAACGAGGCCGTTCGGCGGACGCTTGCGAGTCCGGCGGTCAGCGAGAGGCTTCAAGCGAGTGGCGCAACGCCTTCCGCCTCATCGCCGCAGGCGCTCGATGCGATCCTGAAACGCGACACGGAGAAGTGGGGAAGGCTGATCCGGGCAAAGAAGATCACTCCGCAGGGCTGAGCCTCTGCGGGACCGCCGGGATCTAGCTGCTCGCCTTGCGTACCAGTCCGACCGAGCGGATCTCGCAGATCGGCAAAGTCGCGATCTCGCGCAGCTTCTCGTAGCGCTCCGAGGTCAGGTCGACGAGGCTGCCGAGCTGCGCATACGAAGAGGCTACGAACTGCTCCCGGTTGCCGTCGCCGCGGCGCACGATTCCGAACTCGATCCGCGCGCGCTCTTCCGGCGAGAGCCGGCTGAGGAAAGCCTTGGTCGCCCAGATCGCGCCGTAGCGGGCGAAATCGGAAAGGCGACCGGCGTGATTGATCGTGTCGCCGAGGACCGCGAACTCGATCGCGGTAGCCGACTGAAACGTGCCGAGCCACTCCTGCCCCTCGTTCAGCCCGGCATTCAGGTAGAGCTCGTTGAACCAGTTCTTGCGAAGCTGCCAATCCTTGCTGATCTTGCGCATCGCGACCTTGACTTCGTGCGCGCAGCAGATCGCGTTGAAGATGTAGTTGCTGTCCGGCTGAGGGAAGAAGTAGTAGACCATTCCATCGCCAACGTGCTTGCCGTGGGTGCCGTAATACCGACGAAAAATCGGCCCCATCGTCGCCCACATTTCGTTGATCAGCTCGAAGTATTCTTCGGGCGGCAGCTCGGAGCAGATCTTGACCGAGTTCTGCAAGTCGGCAACGAGCACCGCGAGCGGAGTAAGTACAGGCAGCCGGCGGCGCAGCAGGTCGCGAATGACCTGGTTGCGGCGCGCCAGGAAGTCGAGCAGCGTCGGCCCGGCAGGGCCGTTCGGCACGTAGATGAACAGGATTCCTTCGCGGAAGAACGCGGCGTAGAAATGCCAGTATTCGCTGCGTTCGGCGTCTTCGCGCAATTCCAGCGGGGCCTCGACGATTCCCTCGCCAGGGCAGGTTTTCGTCTCGCCGTACAGCGTATCGAGGAGGGCGACCCGCTCCGGGTCGAGCGTGCGCACGGCCGAAAGCAGCGTCGCCTTGGAAACCCGGTCCTTGGCGAACGACAGGTGTGGGCGCAACAGCTCGCGCTGGTACGCCGCCGGCTTTCCCTTGGCGGCCTGGAGGAGCAGCAGGAAAAGGTTGCGCGCCTCGCTGTTTGGCGGGAGGGTGTCGAACCGCCCGAGAAATCTCTCGCGAGCGGCGTCGTTGTACCAGGTCAGCTCGAAGCTGTGGTTCACCATGTACGCCGGGTAGGACAGCTCATCGATGGTGAGGTGGAGCGGGCGCGCGCCGCCGGAGGGGGAGGGGCGTTGTTCGGCGGGCGGGGCGGGCTCTTCGGCGGCTGGCGGCCTCTCGTCCTCGCCTACCGGACTTTTCTCTGCGCCAAAGCGCGCGATGATTTCTCCCATGCTCAACCCCTCCCTTTTTAACTGCTGAATGAGCTCGATCCTCTCCAGAGCGGAATCCGGAAAGTAGCCAAGGAGCTTCGGTCCACTGGATTCGCCGGTCACTTGCTGGACAAGCGGCTTGGACAGTAGTCCAGAGCTGATGTAATTGTTTAACGTAGCCCTGGATATTCCTGTTTTTTCGAGCAACTCCTTACTCGAAATCATACTGTCCAATTCCTTGTCGTTATTTGCATACGCAAGTGTCTAATAAGCATTCTAGACAGTTGATTATTCGTGTCAAGGAGACGTCGGCAGAACCCGACTTTCCGAGTGGCTCTGGTGTCCAAATATGTATGTAGGTGCTTGTACCGCTTGGATTATTCTGAATTACAACACATCTGTCTAGTGTCCAGATGGACAGATGCACATTAGTTCAATCGTTTTGGACCCCGCAGGCTCAGCGCGAGCCGTGCTACCAGCCCGCCACCCTCGCGCGGTAGGAGATCCAGCGAGCCGCTGTGGCCGCGTGCGATGCGCTCGACGATCGCGAGCCCCAAGCCGGCACCCCCACTCCCGCTTCTCGACTCACTCAGGCGTGTGAACGGTTGCTTCAGACGCTCGGCTTCCTCGGGCGGGATCCCGGGACCCCGGTCCTGTACTTCGATCAGCGCGTGGTCATCCAAGCGACGCACGGCAATTTGCACCGGTTCGCCGGCATGCCGGAGGGCGTTGTCAACGAGGTTCATGATCGCGCGGCGGACGCTAAGGCGGCGAAGCCGGCAAGTGCCGGCGGACGGCGTACCGATCAGCGTCACGTTCCGGCCCAACCTCGAGTAATGGTCCACAACCTCTCGCGTCAGGTCGTCAAGGTCGACGGTCTCGTGCTTTTCGTCCTCCCCGCGGGCGAAATCGAGGAACTGCCCGATCACCTGGTCCATCTCTTCGATATCGGCGCTCATGCCGCGCAGGATGGATTCCTCGCTGCCGCTCATCTCGAGGCCGAGGCGCAGGCGCGACAGCGGCGTTCGCAGGTCATGCGAAATCCCGGCGAGCACGATGGTGCGCTCGCGCTCCATGCTGGCGAGGCCACTGGTCATCCGGTTGAACGCCGCAGCGACCGTGCGCAGCTCGCGCGGGCCTTCTTCCACCAGGGGCTCGGGGGTCACCCCGCTGCCCACGAGTTTCGCGGCGCGGCCAAGGGCCGAAAGCGGGCCTACTATGCGCGAAGCAATCAGCCAGGCAGCGAGCAGCGAGAGAACGAGCGTCAGCGCTCCCCAGCCGATCCATTCGGACGTCTCATCCGGCCGTATGCGCTCGCGCGGCAGCGCGATCCAGTACTCGTCCTCGTCAATGAAGAAGCTCACCCAGAAACCTTCGATACCGTCGCGCGACCATGCGAATCGGGTGCGCTCGCCGAGCATGACTCGCACCAGTTCGGTTACGCGATCCAGCAGCGGCTCGCGCGGCAGCGGCTCGAGCGTCTCGCTCGGTGCTGCGGCGTATACGCGGATGCCTTCCATATCGGAGAGTTCGCGCAGCAACGCGAGGCGCCGCTCCGGGTCGGCGTTGATGAGTGCCGCGCGCGTCAGATTGACAATGGAGCCGGTCTGTCTGGAGAGCTCGGCCGCCAGCGGCTCGCGCTCGTAGACGCGCAGGATCGCGAGCGAGACGGAGAGAGAGGTGACTACCAGCAGCGCGATCAGCAGGAACGATCGCGCGAAAAGGCTCATTTCAGGTTGCCGTCAGGCACGAAGACGTACCCGAACCCCCAGACGGTCTGGATGTGACGCGGCTTGGACGGATCTTCCTCGACGATCTTGCGCAGGCGGGAGATTTGCACGTCGATCGAGCGATCGAATACCTCGTACTCGCGCCCCCGCGCCAGCTCCATCAGCTTGTCGCGCGACAGCGGCGTGCGCGGATGCTGCACCAGGACCTTCAGCACCGAGAACTCGCCGGTCGTAAGCGGGACGTCCTTGCCCTCCCGCGTAAGGCTGCGCGTCGCGAGGTTGAGCTCGAACGCGCCGAAATGATGGATCTCCGTCTGCGCGGCAGGGGCGCCTGGGGGCCCGGCAGGTTGGCGGCGACGTAGCACGGCGTTGATCCGCGCCACCAGCTCACGCGGGTTGAACGGCTTTGGAACGTAGTCGTCGGCCCCCATCTCGAGCCCTACGATGCGGTCGACATCGTCGCCCTTTGCCGTCAGCATGATGACCGCCGGAGGATTATTCTGCGCGCGCAAGCGCCGGCAGATGGCGAGGCCGTCCTCGCCAGGAAGCATCAGGTCGAGGACGATCAGGTCGTAGCGCTCGCGGGCGAGCTGGCGGTCCATCGCAGTCGCATCTGCCACGGCGCGAGTCTCGAATCCCTGTTCGCCGAGGTAGCGCACGAGCAGGTCGCGCATCCGCTGGTCGTCGTCTACGATGAGTACTCTAGTCTTCAGGTCTGCCATAAGGGCACAGGTTAATGACCCTACAGAGAAGCACCGAAACAGGCTGTAAGTCCAAGACTGCCCGGCAACAGATTGTTACAAAATTCGGGTATCCGGTGCAGACTGACCTTTGCCGGGCCCGTACCATGAGGCCGTCATGAACACCTTCCTGCGCATTTTGCTCGTCGCGGCGGCCGCCGGCATGTTTTCGTCGCCGGCCGATGCACAGCAATGGCGAGGTCGGCATGATCGCGGCCAGGCGCCGAAGGGTCAACCGCAGTACTACTACCGAGACTACCGGGCCGGGCCGAACGGAGGCATGAGTTCCGAGCAGCGCGAGCGCCTGCGCGAGGAAGTTAGCTCGGCCCGCCAGGGGGTCTATCGGGATCGGGATAGCGGTCCGCCTCCGGAATACGATCCTCGCCGTCCGCCGCAACGGCCGATGGCGCCGGCGGAACGAGACCGCCTGCGCCGGGACATCCAGAACGCCAACCGCGACTTCGAGCGCCGGCGCTAGGGCAGACCCCAGCGTTAAAGTATAGAATTCGCCGCGGTGCAGGCGGACCGCGGTGGCGACCCGCGTTCGGCTTGCAGTGATCGCAAGCCTACGGGAGGTTGCATGCGGAATGGATCGTTGGTAGCCGGGTTGCTGGTGGCGCTCGCCTCTGCGGGCTGCGCGATGATCTACGATGTGGAAGGTCCTCACTGGCGTGATTACAAGCCATCGAAGGCGCTCGCCCCTGCATTCGCGGCGCCGGGATCCGAGTGGAGCTACGTGCGGCGCGACTCGGGTAGCTTCGGCAGCGGCGTTTCCCATGTGTATTGGAAGTCACTGCCTGTCCAGAACTGGCAGGGGCGCCCGCACTATGCATACGAAGGCCCGGAATCGACGACCCTGATCGACCCCACGAGCGGGAATTGGGCCGCGTTGGTCAAGGATGGAAAGCCACTGGTCACTTGGGACCCACCCTTGGGCTTTCACTGGCCGATGTGGATTGGGGAGACTTGGTCGACACCGTACAAGATCACCAACGCGGCCGGCAAGACCATCGACTCGCGCGCGTGGTATACCGTCGAAGCGCAGGAAACCGTGCACGTTCCAGCCGGTTCGTTCCGCACGTACCGAATCCTCTATTCCACTCCGACCGTTTATGGCCCCCTTTGGTGGAGCCCCGAGCTCGGCATTACGGTGAAAAGCAGGCTCCAGCGCGTTGCTGAAGATCCAGCCGGCGCTGGCGTGCGCGAGGCCGATCTCCTGAGGCAGAGCGTCAAGAACTAGGCGAAGCGACCGGCGCACCCGCGGGCAGCAGGTGCGCGATCGAATTGGCGTAGTAGCGAAGCACCGGCAACTCCTGCGCGCAGGCGGCGTACAGGCCGTCGCGCTCTTCCACCAGGCGCCGCAGCAGCAGCATCCTCAACCCCACCGTCAACGCATAGTCGAGATCGCGCCGAGGCAGGTAGGTGTGCGCGCCCGCGACGTCCAGGCGCTCGAGCAGCCTCTCGACCCGGGCCTTGAGTTCCAGCTCCGAGAGCGGTGCGCCTTCGCTCGTGAAGACCGTGGCGATCAGCGGCACCGGCACGACCGGGACGATCCGCCCGACGGCATTCATCAGGTGACTGCCGAGCTTTGCCATTGCGCGCCTGCGGTCGTCACCGCCAAGGCGCTGGAAATCGAGGCCGTTCGCGGCGCAGTACTCGCGCATCGAGATCGGAGTGCCGAACGCGACGCAGGCATAGCCGAACCGGTGCCATTCGCTCTTCAGCATCAACCGCAGATTGCGTCCGGCGAATGCCACCGTGTTCCAAAGCGCTCGTACGCGCCCGGGCCGGGTTGCGTGCGGATCGATCGAGAGCAGCAGCGTGCGGTCTTCCAGGACGCGGTCGTAATTGAGCCCCAGCGGCACGAAGACGAGGTCGCGTTCCCCGTCGTTGTGGAATCCGCGCATCATGTAGTCGAGGACGCCGAGCTTGGGCTCGCGCATCAGACCGTCGCGGGTCAGTCCGCCTTCCGGAAACACGGCCTGCGGCACGCCGGCTTCGGTCGCCATCGCTACGTAGCGCTCGAGTACCCGCCGGTAGAGCTCGTTCCTCGACTGGCGGCGGACGAAGTACGCGCCCATCGAGCGGATCAGCGCGGACAGCGGCCAGATCTGCGCCCACTCGCCGACCGCGTACGACAACGAAGTCTGCTCCGCCGCGAGATACGCCGCCAGCACGTAGTCCATGTTGGAGCGGTGATTCATGACGAACACTACGGTTGCATTCGAATCGACCCGTGCGAGGCCCTCCGAGTCGACGTACCCCAGCCGCACGCGATACAGCGATTGTGCAACCTTGCGCGCGATCCAGCAGCCGACCCGGAAATAAAAATAGGCATTGAACGCCGGGACGGTTTCGCGCGCATAGCGTTCCACGACACGCAGCGCGGCCGGATGGCTCAGCTTGTTCTGCAGCGCGAATTGCTCTGCGGCGGCTTCCACCTTCGGGTCGGTGATCAGGCGATCGATCAGGGCCTGGCGGCGCGTTCTCTGCCAGGGCCGGATGCCGATCCGCAGCCGCGTGGAGAGTTCGTCGATCACCTGGTTGGCAGTTCGCGACATGAACCCGCGCCAGGCGGGTCCCAGCAAATGGTCCCAGAGAGCCCACAGCGCCAATGCCGCGATGCAGAGCAGCAGCCATGCCGGCAACGCGACCGTGTGGGTCATCGCTAGAATCCAGGATATGCGGATCGCAGCGCTGGAGACTTCAACGGAATGGTGCTCCGTCGCGCTGTGGAGCAACGGCGAGATCGCCTCGCTGGAGCAGCGGGCCGGTCATCGCCACGCCGAGGTCGCGCTGCCGCTGTTGCAGCAGTTGCTCGCGCGCTGCGACACGAGCGCGAGCGCGCTCGACGCGATCGCCTTCGGAGCCGGTCCCGGATCGTTCACGGGGCTGCGCATCTCGTGCGGAATCGCGCAGGGACTCGCGGTGGGAAGAAACGTCCCGGTGCTCGGCGTCTCCACGCTCGACGCGATCGCCGAAGAATCCGGCGCCGCACGAGTAGTCGTCTGCCTCGATGCGCGCATGCGCGAAGTGTATTATGCCTGCCTCGAAAGAGCAGGCGATGAATGGCGCACCGCGGTCGCCGCGGTTTGCATCCCTCCGGCAGCGGCGCTGCGTCCGCCGGGAGGCGGCTGGTGCGGATGTGGAAACGGTTTCTCGGCATACCCTGAACTGACACGAATGGTCGCGCGCGTATTACCCGAGGTTCATCCGACCGCGGCCGCGATCGCGCGGCTTGCCGCGCCGCGCCTGGCTGCCGGCGAAGGCGCGGACCCTGCGCTCGCCGCGCCGCTGTACCTCAGGGACAAGGTGGCGATGACGATCGAGGAACGAGGCGCGCGATGAGCGCCGTGCTGCGTGAAGTGCCGCGCTTCGAGCCGATGCGCGACGCGGAACTGGCCGCCGTGGTGGCGATCGAAAATGCGATCTACGACCACCCGTGGACGCGCGGCAATTTTGCCGATTCGCTGCGCGCCGGATACCAATGCTGGACCTATCGACTGGGCACGCAGCTGATCGGCTACTTCGTGCTGCTCGTCGCTGCCCACGAAGCCCATCTGCTCAACCTCTCGGTCGCGAGCGCGAGTCAAAGGCGCGGACACGGCGGCGCGCTTCTCGCGGAGAGCATCCGCATCGCGCGGACCCTCGGGGCGCGCAATATTTACCTTGAAGTGCGCCCAAGCAATCGCGCCGCGCAGGCCCTCTACGCCCGCTTTGGCTTCTCTCACATCGCCCTGCGTCGCGGCTACTACCCCGCTGGCGCGCAACGCGAAGACGCGCTTGTGTTCGCGCTCGCGCTGTGAGCCGCCGCCGCGCGGAGATTCTGGCGGAGATGGGATTGGCGCCGGTCTGGCGGCTGCGCCGCGCAGGGTCGTCGCCGGCCTTGCAGAGCGTTGCCGACGCCAGCGCGGAAGTGCAGGGCGTGCCCGTGCGCGAAGAGGCACTGACTCCGGCGTCACCCGAAGAGCGGGAGCGGCGCATCCTTTCGATGGACTGGCCGGCGCTGAAGGGCCAAGTCGCCGGCTGCACGGACTGCCGGCTGCGCGCGACCTGCAAGCAGACCGTGTTCGGAGTGGGCGATGAACGGGCAGCGTGGATGCTCGTAGGCGAAGCCCCGGGCGCCGATGAAGACCGGCTCGGCGAACCGTTTGTCGGACAGGCCGGCAAGCTGCTCGACAACATGCTCGCGGCGCTCGGCCTCGCCCGCGGAGCCGATGTCTATATCGCCAACGTGCTCAAGTGCCGGCCACCGGGCAATCGCAATCCGCAGCCCGACGAGGTCGCCCAGTGCGCCCCCTACCTGTTGCGCCAGATCAGCCTCATCCAGCCGAAACTGATCGTCGCCATGGGCCGCTTCGCGGCGCAGGCCTTGCTCGGCACGGACGCATCGATTGCCAGTCTGCGGGGTCGCGTGCACCGCTACGCGGGCGTGGCGCTCGTCGTGACGTACCACCCGGCGTACTTGCTGAGAAGCCTGCCGGACAAGGCCAAGGCCTGGGCCGACCTGCGCTTCGCTGTGAGAACGATCGCCGCCGCCGGCTGAGCGCCCCGCTGCGCCTACTTGTGATCCTCGGCACGCGCGAACGCGAGCAGGCGTTCCATCTCCTCGCCGCGCACGCGGCGATTGTGAAGATACCACCAGAGCACCAGCGTCATGGTACCTGCGACGAACAGCCCGAAGATTGCAATCACCCACAGGATCGAAACGCCGGATCCGAGGAGGATCGAATACATCGCGATCATGATCAGGATCGAAGCGTTCTCGTTGAAATTCTGCACCGCGATCGAGCGTCCCGCGCCGACGAGGTGATGGCCGCGGTGCTGCAGCAGCGCGTTCATCGGCACGACGAAGTATCCGGCCAGCCCTCCGATCAGCACGATGAGCGGCACCGCGAACCGCACGTCTCGCACGACGACCATCAGGATCACCATCAGCCCCATGAGGATGCCGAGCGGTATCACTCTTACGGCGCGGTCGAGGCGCACGCGCATCGAGGCGAACACGGCGCCGGCCGCGATACCGAGCGCGCACACGCCCTGGAGGATCGAAGCGAGCGACAGCCCGTAGCCCAGCGCGGCGCGTGACCATTCGATCATGATGAACTGCAACGTGGCTCCGGCACCCCAGAACAGCGTGGTCACCGCGAGCGAGATCTGGCCCAGCCGGTCTTTCCACAGGCTGGCCACGCATCCGGCGAAGTCTTTCAGGGTCTCGAGCGGATGCCCGGGCAGGGGCTTCATCGCGACCCCGGTGCTTGGGATGTAAAGGTTGAACGCCGCAGCGATCGCGTACACCAGCACGATCACGCAGATCGCCGCTTCCGGCGGCGTATCGATCCCGGTTTCGAGGTGCGGGATGTCGAACTGCAGCAGGCTGTGCGAGACCTGCTCGTTGATCAGCACGCCGCCGAGCATCGTGCCGAGGATGATCGAGGTCACTGTCAGGCCTTCGATCCAGCCGTTTGCAATCACCAGCTTCGAATGCGGCAGATACTCGGTGAGGATGCCGTACTTCGCCGGGGAATAGGCGGCTGCGCCGAGGCCCACCAGCGCGTAGGCCGCGAGCGGATTGACCTCGAACAGCATCAGCACGCAACCGACGATCTTCACCATATTGGAGAAGAACATCACGCGGCCCTTCGGCAGCCGGTCGGCGAACGCACCGACATAAGGCGCGAGCACCACGTACGAAACGACGAAGAAGAACTTCAGATACGGCGTCATCCAGGTCGGCGAGTCGGCTTGCATCAGCAGCGCGATCGCGGCGACGAGCAGCGCGTTGTCGGCGAGCGACGAGAAGAACTGCGCCGCC
>Ga0070704_100002247_pt1 | contig 10779 bp, 13 predicted proteins | sample KBSK5252metaG_FD_65467 | JGI IMG/M metagenome (GOLD analysis project Ga0070704, IMG submission 65467) | Corn, switchgrass and miscanthus rhizosphere microbial communities from Kellogg Biological Station, Michigan, USA - KBS K5-25-2 metaG | ecosystem: Host-associated > Plants > Roots >... | reverse complement strand
GACGCGAGCTGTCCATTTCGCATGGCGGCGTGATCCAATGAGCCTGCATGGGGCACCGGCTTAGCTCCGCCCGAGCAGGGTGACCATGCCGTTCGTATTAAGGATCGCCGTCTGAACCTCGCCGAGGTCTTCGAAACCCTCCCGGCGTGCGATTTGCCGGAGCTCCGGGAGCGAGATCGAGGCCCGGAAGAGCGCGCTCGGCACCGGCTTGCCGTCGTCGATCAAAAGCGGGGAGTCGCTTTGGAGAACGCGCCGGACGAGCGAGGATCGGCGCAGCGCCTGTCCGGAGAGCTCGCTCACGGCAAAACCGGCGACGGCGCCGGCCACCGCGCCCCCAATTGTGTTGATGCCGATCAGCCCGTCTCGGACGGCGTCTGCGATCACGAACAGCACGGCCGAATCCTGGCCGGGGGGCGCATCCCCGTCGTCGCGCCGCGGTTGACTCTTTTCGCTACGCCGCGCGACGTAGACGAGCCAGACGACGACCAGCTGTGTGCTCAGGCCGCTTGTTTCTCGGCCGCTTCGCTGTCCAGCAGCGCCTGCTGGAGGCACACGGCAGAGCCACAAGCTGGCCTCGCCAGGGTGTAAATGAACGCAACGGAAGCGAGCCTCCTGCCGCAATAGCCGCACCGTCCGTCAAGCCCTTCAAACGCGTAGGGACGCATCGATTGGGGCACGCTTTGGGGGAGTTCCATCGTCTGACACCTCCAACGTCACATCGGCGGGTCTGTGTGTTGAAGGCTCACTGACCGGGAGCCTGCTGTCAGTGAGGCCAGTAACCATCCTGCGTCACGGCTAGCGGAACTCTTCGTCTTCGGGTTGTCTGTAAGTCTTACGGCTCACCGCCGCTGTTGGGGTCACCATCTTGTTCGTCGCCTTGTGTGTGATGGGGCACCAGCTTCGCGATGCCGCTGGTCACCGTATGGACTCCCGAGCTCACCACCGACCCGTTGCCCGTGATCACCAGCAAGACGACGAGCGCGGCGACGATCGAAAGGGCCTTCATCTTCCGCCCTCCTTTCTGTGGCTGCGATCGTCGCTTCCGTGCGAGCCCTTGTCGTCCGACGAGCGCTGGCTCTTTTCGCTGCTTCGTGCGATGTACGCGTCGAGTGCAGCGACCGCAGTCGCCCGGCCGAGGCTAGGGCTCCTGGCGTACGCAAAAGACGCGCCTCTCGGCCGATGACGTGCGAGGGGAGTGCGGCGACCATTCCCCGGCCGGTTCCAAGTCGTTTCGACGAAGGATCGGTCCGAGACCGGTCCCGCTCTCCAAGGAGAACCAGAAGTGGTGACGAGACCCGCCCAGGTGAGGGCGGCCTATGTCTAATCCGGAAGCCTGGGCCGAGGGCCTCGCGGCGCGGTTGCCGGGGCAAGGGTCCTCCCTCAAGGAGGCCTTCGGGGTTCGCGCGTCGCTCTGGCGGACACCGCGGACGCGCGCGCTGCTCCTGCTCGGGACCGTGGGCCTCACCATCGAGGCGATCAAGCTTCTGGCGGGCATCTACGTCAATCTGCTCTGGTTCAACGAGCTCGGCCAGCGCAGCGTCTACTGGACCACGCTGAAGTGGAAGATCATCGCCGGCGGCGTCACCGGCTTCGGGACGGCGTTCTTCTTATTGCTGAACTTCGCCGTCGTCGAGCGCGTGATGGTCAAGCGAGCACGAACCACCGAGCTTCCGAGGCCGATTGCCGAGCTTTGGCGCTTCCGACAGATCGTGTATCCGGCCGTCGCGGTCTCGTGCGGGCTTGCGATCAGCCGTAGCCGGTCGGGGCCGGGGTGGCAGCAGTTGATCCTCTGGACACATCGCAGCCCGTTCGGAACCCAGGATCCAATCTTTCATCGTGACATCGGGTTTTTCGTCTTCTCGCTGCCCCTCTACCAGCAGGTCTCCGAGTGGCTGCTCGAGATGCTGTTCTTGGCGGGCCTCTGCACGGTCGGCGCCTACGTCATCGCTGGCGGCCTTCGCTTTGCGCGACCGCTGTCCATGGGGTCGGCAATCCGCGCCCACCTCTTGGTGCTCGGGGCGCTGTTCCTGTTCGTCGTTGCCTGGCGCCTTCGGCTCGAGCAGTTTGCGCTCGTCCTCCCGCACGATCACTCGCCGGTGCCCGGAGCGTCGTTCACAGATGTCCGCGTCCGGCTGCCCGCCCTCCGGATCCTGATGGGCATGGCTCTCGTTGCTTCCGGCCTCTGTCTCTATGCAACCGTCCGGCGATTCCCGTTTCGACCGTTGATGGCGGCAGCCGCGATCGGCGCCGTTGCGATCGCAGGGGCCTCTTTCGCCCCGTCGGTGATCGAGCGGTACGCCGTCCAGCCGCAGGCGCTTTCACGGGAGCGGCCCTACGTGGTCGACGCAATCACCTCAACACGCCGAGCCTTTGGGCTCGACCGCATCAGGGTCCGCCCGTTTTCCGACAATCGGGGCCTGACCGAGACAGAGCTCGCCGCCAACCGGAGCACCGTCGAGAACGTGCCCCTCTGGGACGACAACGTGCTGAGGGCCTCGATGAACGAACTCGAGTCACTTGGCAGCTACTACCGGTTCGGCAGACCGACCGTCGACCGGTACACGATCGGCGGCGTTCCGCATGTGATGACGATTGCCGCGCGCCAGCTCGACCTCAGCCGTGTGGCGCTCTCCGCCAAGGGCTGGGCGAACAAACGGTTCGCCTACACCCACGGGTACGGCGTCGTGGCCGTTGGTGCGGCGGGAACGGATGCCCAGCAATTCCCGTCCTTCGCGCAACGGGAGTTCGACTCGCCCGACAACCCGCTGCGCCTGTATCAGCCCCGGATCTACTTCGGAGCCCGCCCGAACGCCGACCCGGCGTATCTCGTCGTCCCGAGCAAGCGCGGGGAGGTGGAGCAGCCAACCGCGGGAACGCAAACGCCCACCTACCACTACGACGGATCGGGCGGAATTTCGCTTTCGAGTCCACTGAGGCGGGCCGCATTCGCCGCCCACTTCGGCGATCTGAGGCTCCTGCTCTCCGGGACGATCACGAACCGCTCGCGAATCATTCTCCGTCGCGACGTCCATCAGCGCCTTCAGACACTGGCGCCCTTCCTCCATTGGGATGCCAGGCCACAGACGACCGTTATCGGCGGACGGGTGACGTACCTCTTCCACGGCTACACGACCAGCCCCGACTATCCGTACTCGGCGCGGATCGGTCTCGGGTCTGGCCAGGTCAATTACATCCGCGAGGCCGCACGGGCTGCGGTCGATGCCTTTGACGGCCGCGTCCTCATCTTCGCCGCCGAGCCCGCGGATCCGATCATGCGAGCATGGCAGGCCGCGTATCCGACATTGTTTCGACCCGCGTGGGAGATGCCAAGCGCGATGCGCGCGCACCTCCGCTATCCGACTGAGCTGTTCAAAGCACAGCTCGCGGTCTACGTGACCTACCACGCGAGCGACCCGGATGCGTTCTGGACGGGCGACGACACCTGGACCCAGCCTCTGCAGCTGGCCGGGCCCGTCGAAGCCGCTGGTGAGATCCACTTTCCCGATCCCCAGCGTCTCGTCGACCCGGACGAGCGCAGGGCGGCGGTCCAGGCCTGGCAGATGCGCCCGCAGTACCTCCTGGCACGGCTTCCGGGCCAGGCGACGGAACACTTCATGCTCGTCATGCCCTTCACGCCGCGCGGACGCCACAACCTCGTCAGTTATCTCGCCGCGTGGGTCGGCGACGACGGCCGGCTGCAACTCACGCTCCTCAGCCTTCCCCGGAACCGTCTGACGGTCGGCCCGGCCCAGGCCAGCCGGCGGATTATTTCGACGCCGGCGGTCAACGCGCGCCTCCAGCTGCTCAACCGGGAGTCGAGGGATCTCGGGAATGCAGCAGTTCTCCGCACGATTCTCGGGGCTCCCCGGATCGTGCCGGTCGGCAAGCAACTCGTCGAGGTCCAGCCGACGTACGTCTCCGCCGGGGGCGACGGCATACCGAAGCTTCAGCTCGTGACCGTGTACGCCAACGGTCGTGTCGGCTACGGCCGAAGCCTGGAGACCGCGCTTCGGCTCGTCGTTCGGGGCAACACCTAAGGCGGGCTCTCCCGGCCTGTCGGGCGCAAGGCTCGCAGGAGCAGGCGCAGCTGACGCCGCTGCGAGACGAGGATGTCCACGGCAAGAGTCGAGAAGACGACGGCGATCGCAAGCCGGGTGCCGCCGATCGGGAGCACGAATTGCGCCGCAAACAAGACCAGCATCAGGGAAGCGTCGGCCCGGCTGAGCCGGAGCGTAATCAGCGCGGCCACCGCGAACAGTGCGACGCCGACGGTCAGGAACAGCTCGATTCGCTCAGCGCCGCGCAGCGGTAGGGGCCCGCTGCCGGCTCCGGCGCGATACGCAAGGGGCAGCGTCCCGAGCGCGAGCGTGTACTGGCTGACGGCGCCGGCGAGGAGGACGGCCATTGCCTGGCCGCCCCGACGGTGGGTTAGGAGCACGAACGCAACGACGAGCTCGGGCATCTCGGTGGCAACGGGCACAAGCCATTGCAGGACTAGGTAGGGGCTGATCCCGATGAGGCCGCCGGTGGCAATCACGGAGTCCCCGAAGGGCACGGCCGTGAGCAGGATCACGAAGGCCGAGAACGCCATCAGCCCGCCGACCCAGCGACGACGCTCGGCCTTCGGCAGCTCGGCGAGGCTCGCCGCGACACCTCCCGGCGGCGGAAGCTCCCCGCCCCCTTTGGCAGCCCGGCGCAGATAGAGCACGTACAGACCGATGAGAACGACTGAGTCGAGCAAGGTCAGGTGTCCCGTGACCGCTCCTCGCACCGCCCACAGGGCGGCGAGAGCGAGAATCGCGAGCTCGAGGCGGTTCGCCTGATCGAGCCGGATCGGCCCCAGCGGCGGAGGCCGCCTGCGAGCCGGCAAGAGCGCAACTGCAGCGGGCATCGCCACGCAGAAGCCGAGCAGCAGGCGACTGGCGCCCGTCAGGTTGGCCGAGACGTAGTCCGTGCGACCGGCGAATGCGAAGTGGAGCTCGACGATGAACTCCGGCAGGATGGCGACGAAGGCAACGGCCGAAACGACCAGGCCGCTGGCGAAGTCGACCTGGGCCGCCTCGCACGCCCAGGCGAGGATGAAGGCAGCGCCTATGACCGCGGCGCCGTAGACCACCACCTGGATCGGCGGAGACGCGGTCCCTCCGTTGACCCGAACCATGAACCCGGGAGCGGTGAAGGCGGCCGCGACCGCCAATCGCATCTTCCAGGGCGCGAGCCCGGCCAGGGTCCCGGCCGGCCTCGGCGTGCTCACTGCCGTAACGCGTCGAAGAGTCCGAGCTCGAGGCCGAGGAGGATCACGATCACCGCGAACGCGATCACGACGGCTGTCACCGTCCAGGTGGCGACCTTGGCGCTGAGCGCCAGCATTGCGGCGGTCGGTGGACCCTTTTTGACCTGGGACTCAGACCTTTCGCCGAGGTGCCGCGCTCGCCGCCGACGCGCTCGCCGCAGCCATCGATCCGTACGCTCGAGGGCCTCGACGTCGAACACGGGCATGATCGTCGAGAGCGCGGTCGCTGCGCGCCCCGCTGAGGACATGGGATTACTCAACGAGAGGTCGCGAGCTGTCCAACAGGCCTCTCCCCACGTTCTCGGGAGCGCGATTGGGACCGCGCCCCTGGTGTGGTCGCGGATTCGCTCGCCGATCCGGCCGCGGGGAATGAGGTCGGACAAGCGCGGCGATATCGGCGCAAGCAGAGCGGCGTCAGCTGGCGTGAGCGACTGGTCGCCGCGGGTCGATACCGCGTCGTCGGACCTCATACCTGATAAGTCTCAGGGTCGGTCCCGGCGAGCGGTAGTCGGAGTCGCGATTGCCCGATACGCCTTCCGAATCAGTGGCTGGCTTGGGTTCTCGGGCGCCTAGAGGACGCCCCGAGGAAACATCGAGCAGCGGACCCGCCTGGCATGGACGCGGGCGACGGCCGCCTTGTAGGCAGCGTATGCCGGCTTGTGCGTCGTTCGGTCCGGGAAGATCAACCCTGTCTGCCAGTAATCCGAGCTGTCCCAGAGCAGAAAGCTCACGAAGGCATGAACATCGCGCTGGCAGTAGGCGAGCTGCAGCGCCTGCACCATCCGCGTCGCCTGGACCCTCGGCGTCACGGCGTACGGGGCCAACCCGGCCGTCGTCCACCCGGTCTCCGTGTAGGCGATCGGGTACCGCTTCTGCGCAGTCCGCGAGAATGCCTTTCGCAGCAGACCGCGCAGACGCTGCACGTCACCCATTCCAATGACGCCGGGCTGCCGATGGCGGGTCCACGGTACCTCGCTGTTTGTGTGCGGATACGGGTGCGTCGCGACGTAGTCGAACAACGGTCGGTGCCGATGCGTCGCGCGCATCCATGCGCCGACCCTGAGCACCCAGTCCACGGGCTGCCGCCACGGGTGCAACTCGAAGCCGTAGACACGGACCCCCTTGGGATGCAGGGTGTCGTAGGACGCCGCGAGCAGCGCTGCATACCTTTCTGCAGCGTCCTGCCGGTCGGACCAGAAGAGGGGGTAGTTCGGCTCGTTCCAGATGCTCACGTCTTTGATCGCCGGGAAGGTGCGGGTCATGTCGTCCAGGAGGCGCGTGTAGTCGCCGCGCTCTGCCGGGGTCGTGATTCCTTTCGGCGAGGTCCAGACGTTGCCTGTCTCGTACGGCTTGCCGACCACGCTGACCAGCAGGCGGGATGAGCGGGGGAGATTCGCGAGCGCCAACCCGAGATTCTGCTTCTGCACCGGCGTCAGGACCGTCTGGTCCGGGTGGTACCAGAGGAAGATCCGAATCAGGTTGAAGCCGAGATGCTTGGCAGCGACCTCACCGCGCTTGTCGGGAGTCTTGAAGGCGTTGTTGTCGGCGACTCCGATCGCGAGGCCAGGGCTGGCCGTACTCGTCAGGATCGCGATCAGGAATGCGACGACCAGTCCGGCCGCGAACGAAAAGAATCGAGGGCTGAATGTTTCCTTGCGCCACATGCCGAGTACCTTCGCAGCGCGTCCCGCGATCGTCGTCGGCTCCGCGGCGGCTCTTTCTCTTGCGCAGCAGGGAGTAACGGGGCCCGCGAGTGTACGCCGGACGGGCTACCCCTTGTCTCGGCGGCCCAATCCGCAAGTGGTCCTCGGCGTCCCTCAGGCCGGGGACGCCTCAGCACAACTGACGAGGCTCGAGCCCTCGGTCAGCGAAGGATGTCGAGCGCGAGCCCGGGCGGGCAGCCCCGCTCAACCAGGTGTGCGACTTGGTGCCAGTCGACCTGGCTCGCGTACGCGTACGCCATCGTCTCGGAGACCCCGAGACGTTCGAGCTGCTCGGTCTGCCATTCGAGTACGAGCTGCTCTTCCTCCGTGCGCTCGACCGCTATGGCCGTATAAACGTCAATGTCGTCGAGGCTCAGTTCCATCGTCTTCTCCCTCTGAACTAGAGCTGATGTCCAGGTTGGAACGATGGCCGAGCGGGGCGGGCTCGTCATCGGAGGCAGCAGGGATTTGCCCTTCCCGGCTAGCTCAACTGCCAGTCTTCCTGTTGCCCCCACTGCCGCTTGCGAGTTACGCGGGGCTACCTCCAGCGACTCTCCAGGAACGCCACGACGGCAAGCACGCGGCGGTGGTCGTCGTCGGTTTCGGCAAGTCGCAGCTTGCCGAAGATGTTGTGCACGTGCTTCTCGACCGTCCCCTCAGTGACCCAGATACTCCGTGCGATGCCGGCGTTGGACTTGCCCTCGGCCATGAGGCCCAGCACCTCTCGTTCTCGCGTCGTCAGGTCCGTCAGCGGGTCCTCCTTCCTGCGCGCGGACACGAGCTCTTGCACGAGCGTCGGATCGACGACGGAGCCTCCTTCGAGAATGCGTTCCAGTGCTTCGATCAGCTCCTGGGAGTGGCTGAGGCGGCTCTTGAGCAGATAGCCGATCCGGCGTCCGGTCGCGAGCAACTCGATCGCGTGCTCGACTTCGACGTGCGCCGAGAAAACGAGGATGCCGATGTCCGGTGCCTCTTGGCGGATTGCACGCGCGGCTTCGAGTCCCTCGGTCGTGTGCGTCGGTGGCATGCGGATGTCGACGACGACGAGGTTGGGCTCATGCTGGCGGACGAGCTCGAGTAACTCGTCCGCGGTCCCGGTCTGAGCTACGACCTTGTAGTCGGACCGTTCGAGCAGGCTTGCAAGCCCCTCCCGGACAAGGAAATCGTCGTCGGCCAGGATGATTCGGGAACCGTTCAGAGCCTCGCCGGAAGCGGGTTCGGTCGACGCCATCCAGACGATTATGCGCCTCTGAGCAAGAAGAACGTTCCGGTTAGCCGCAGTTCCGAGATTCCGGTGGCCCGTAAAGGAAAGATGGAAACTGGCCACGCTGACAAGAGCCCCGCCGCCCTGCAGTCTTGTGGCCGATGCGCAACTCCGACCAATCACGGTTTGGAGTGGGGGGCACGAGCCGATGAGCGCTTCGCCGGCGATCGTCGACGATCTCGCCACGGAGCGCTTGCGTATCGCCCGCGAGCTGCACGACGTGATCGCCTACGGCTTCGCGGCGATCAGCCTGCAAGCAGGCGTTGCCGTGCACGTCGCGGCGAAGAAGCCTCAACAGGCAGTCGAGGCGCTTCAGGCGATCACGGTTGCTAGCAACGAAACTCTTGAAGAGCTGCGTGGGATCCTCGGGCTGCTGCGGCAGTCCGCCGGATCCCGCGCCGCATCATTCGGTCGCGAGCGGTTCGAGGCGCTCGTCGAGACGACCAGCAAGGCCGGAGTTCCGACGAGGCTCGACGTCTTCTGCTCGATCGAGGAGCTGCCGGTCGCCGTCGGCCGCGCCGCGTACAGAATCGTTCAAGAGGCGCTCGCCAACGTTCTCCGCCACGCTGGCGAGGCTTCGGCGAACGTCACGATCTCCTACGAGGGCGCTCTGTTGGCGATCACCGTCGAAGATGACGGCGACGGTCCGGCCGCAGAGCGGTGCTCAGCTGGCTCCGGGTTCGGACTCATGGGCATGCGCGAGCGGGCCCAGGCGCTCGGAGGCAAGCTCGAGACGCGCGCGGGCGACGCGGGGGGCTTCCGCGTCAAGGCCTACCTTCCGGTTTCGGTCCAGCCGTGATCCACGTCTTGCTAGCGGACGATCTCCCGCTCGTTCGAGCGGGCCTGCGTACGCTGCTCGAGGCCGAAGAGGGCTTCCTGGTCGTCGGCGAGGCGCGCAACGGCGAGGAAGCCGTCGCGCTCGCCCGCGAGACGAGACCGGACGTCGTGTTGATGGATCTCAGCATGCCCGGCATCGACGGCCTCGAGGCAACCCGCCTCATCGCGGGTGACAAGGAGCTGAGCGGCGTGAAGGTGATCATCATCACCAGCTACGAAACCGACGAAAGAGTCTTTGAGACCCTCCGCGGAGGAGCGAGCGGTTTCCTGCTCAAGGACACGGAGCCTGCGGACCTGCTGCGCGGAATCGAGATCGTCGCCGCCGGCGACTCGTTGCTCGCGCCCAGCGTGACCCGCACGTTGATCGCCGAGTTCGCATCGCTGCCGACGACTTCGAGCGTGAGCCCACAGCAGCTCCAGTGGCTGACCACACGCGAGCTTGAGGTGCTGGCGCTTGTCGCGCGCGGCCTCAGCAACAACGAGATCGCGGAAAAGCTTGTGATCAGCCCGGCGACGGCCAAGACGCACGTCAGCCGGGCCATGCGGAAGGTGAACGCCCACGATCGCGCTCAGCTCGTCGTGCTCGCCTACGAGACCGGTCTCGTCGTCCCCGGCCTGGAACGGCCCGACGTCAGCCCGGTGGCATAGCCGTGTCTGCCGAACACAGCTCCGTCCAAGAAGCGGTCATCCTGCAGTTCCCGGTCGACCGCATCCGGCCGGCCCGGCCCGAGAGCCAGGGCGGCCATGACGACGCGGGGAGCACTGTCGTCTCCCTCGTTACGCGTCGCCCGGTCGCGTTTCTACGCCCGGTGGCGTCGAACGCCGCCAACGGCAGCCTGCCTCCGGCGGCGTAGCAGAAGCGACCTGTCTTACTCGGTCGCAAGGTCGTATCGGTTTCCGATGTACCTGGCGGCACGCTTGAGGAATGAGCCACGGACACAGCCTTTGGGCGGTCGTCGCGGCGGGAGTCGCCGCTCTCGCTTTGCTCCCCAGTGGATTTGCGACGGCTCGGCCGCTTCCCCAAACCGATGCTGCCGCGGCCTGCGCCGGCCCGATCGAGAAGATGATCTGCTACCACGAGCAGGTGCGCCGGCGCCACGGGGTGTGGCCGCTCCGGCGGAGCGCGGCGCTCGACCGCTCAGCCCGGCTGAAGGGGGATCGGATTCTTCGCTGTCGCGTTTTCGCACACCAGCCCTGCGGCGACTCGTTCGTCCGTACGTTCCGCCTGGCCGGCTATCTGCCGTGGCAGGGCGGCTGGATCATCGGCGAAAACCTCGCCACGGGCTTCATGACGCCGTGGGGCGCCTTCGAGGGATTTATGCACTCGCCCCATCACCGCGAGAACATTCTCAACCCTGAGTTTCGCCAGGTCGGCGTCTATGAGAGCTCATCTCCGTGGGGGCCGCTCTGGGTGGTCGAGTTCGGCAACCGCTGGTAGCGGCTTGCGACGCCAGGGCCACGGCTGCGGTCAGCTCTCGGCCAGGAGCACGACGACCAACAGCACTCCCAGCGCGGCGCCCACGCCGGAGAGCAGCGCGACCAGGCGCTCGTCCGGGGGCGCGAACTCCCCACGGCTGACCGCCTCCTCGACCTCGCGGTAGCGCCAGAACGCATAGCCCACCCAGAAGACGCCGACGATCGCGAAGCCGATCCCGATCGCGATGTACGGCCAGGTCGCTCCC
>Ga0070704_100002246_pt1 | contig 10780 bp, 9 predicted proteins | sample KBSK5252metaG_FD_65467 | JGI IMG/M metagenome (GOLD analysis project Ga0070704, IMG submission 65467) | Corn, switchgrass and miscanthus rhizosphere microbial communities from Kellogg Biological Station, Michigan, USA - KBS K5-25-2 metaG | ecosystem: Host-associated > Plants > Roots >... | reverse complement strand
AGCCGCTCGCCAGCTTCCGGACCTATCGACAATTATCCGGGTGGAACCCTCCTCCACTGATGATTCGCGCCGTCAGGGCGCACTGCCAGTTCCTGACGTTCCTCGCCCTGATGGGCGACCGTGGAGAGGCGGGCGAGCAAGGACAGCAACCAAGTGATGAAGGAGATGGAAGATGCCCCGTTCTTGTCATTGGTCGCCTTTAGGATCTAAGGAACGTGGGCGACCACGCGAAAACCAATGCAAGTGGCAAAGAGCGCCAACGTGAACTCTTGCAGGGGCATCGCACCGTCTCCAAATCGCTTTGCAAGCTTCACTTTGAGACGTGGTCGCATGCGGCGCGCACATCGCGCGCGAGGCTTGCGCGAGAGAGACCACTCGCGCCAACTCCGCGTCGGAAGCTGCTCGTACATGGCCGCGGCGGCGAAGCACGCGGTCATGGACGGTCATGGGTGATGTCCTCTGGAGGGTGCTTTTTGCGGGATTCCCGGCAGAGTGCAGATTACTTCGGATTGATCGGCAGGGTGTCGGGCCGCCGCCCCCAAGCCGTGAACATCACTGGGGAGAGGACAGCGAAACCCGGCGCCGCCAGGCGTCCCAGCACGGCGTTGACTTCGTCGTCGGTGATCAGCCCCTTGGCGACGGCCTCCTGGCGCACTTGCGCGAAGTTGGCGGCATCAAGGCTTGCCCCAAGGCCGCGGCCCTCGCATACCGCGACGTGCCATTCCATGCCGACTTCGGCAAGCCCAGCGGCCTTGAGCTTGCCGTAGAGACCGCGCGCCCATTCTACCTCCAAGCCCCGTTCTTCCATCAGCCGCCCTAGGGCGCCTCCGACGCGTCTGAACGATGCCGCTTCCGCCGCATCCGACACGGGAATGGCGCGGTCGATGATGCGGCCGTCGAAGTCCTCGATCACCAGCCAACCGCGCGGCTTCAAAGCGGCCACCAGCCTCGCGAGCGCCTTCTGCCGCTGTGGCACATGCATGAGCACAAGCCGGGCGTGGATGAGATCGAACGCCTGCTCGGGGAGCGGGTCGGTGCCGATGTCATGGCGGCGCAATTCCAGATGCGCCGGCTTGCGATAGGCCGATCCCTCCATGAAACGCGCGTCGATGTCTGTGACCAGCACCGATCCGGAGGGCCCGACGCGCTCCGCCATCCAGGCCGCGACCGAGCCGCTGCCGCCGCCGACCTCCAGGCAGTGCCAGCCCGGCCCGATGCCGGTCGTCTCCAGAAAGCGGAAGGTACGGAAGTTGTAGAGCGCGTCGAGGCTCGCGAAGCGCTCCGCGGTCTCGGCCTCCGGGGCGTTGTCGAAGATGTAGGTGTTCATTGGTTGGGTGCTCCCCGAGAGGCAGAACAAGCGCATTGATGTGAGGAAATCACTGCCGCTTGGGCTTGATGTCGTGGGCGCGCGCGAAGGCTGCCCATTTCGCGCGCTGCTCGTCGAGCACGGAGCGAAACTCCGCCGGAGTTGTGCCGATCGACCTGAGGCCGAGACTGATGAGGTACTTTTTGACCTCCGGCTCCTTGAGAATCTCGCGCACCTCGGATGCGATTTGCTCCTGCAACGCAGGCGACATGTCCTTCGGACCGAACAACCCGAGCAAGCCGCCGAGCGTGAGGTCTGGATAGCCGGCCTCGACAACGGTCGGGATCTCAGGGGCGGCTTCTGCACGCACCTCGTTGGTGACAGCGAGTACCTTGACCATGCCAGCCTCCGCCTGGCCGCGCACCACTGCAAACGGAATGAGCGCGACATGAATCCGGCCCGCCGCGAGGTCCATCACCGCTCCCGAGGGCGCCTTGTATGGAACAAGGGTGGTGGAGATGCCGGCCCGCTTCTGGAAGGCAAGCCATGCCAGGTGAGCTCCCCCCAGCAAGGCATAGGCATTCAGCTCACCCGGCTTACTGGCTGCCAGCTTCACCAGCTCGCTGAGCGAGTTGACGCCAAGCGAGGGTGCCGCTGCCACGCACAGGAGATCCTCGACAGCGAGTGAGATCGGTGCGAAACCGCGCTCGGGATCGTAGGGAAGAGTTCCGTGCAGCAACGGATTGGTCGTGAGCACGCTTATCGGTGCGAACATGAGGGTGTGTCCGTCTTGCGCTTCCAGCAAGCCCGTCACTGCGATGATGAAGTCGGCGCCAGGACGGTTCTCGACGATCACCGGTTGCTTCCAGCGCTTGGTAAAAGCGTCGGCCAGGGTTCGCGCCACCGCGTCGGGAGGGCCGCCTGCCGAGCCGGTGATGATACGTACGGTGCGGCCCGGCCAGGCCTTGTCCGCGTCGGCCGCATGGACTGCCGGGGTGATCGCCGCCATGAAGGCAACGAACGAAAGCGTCTTGCTTGAGATAGTCATGATGTCCTCCGCATTAGAGCTATTGTTGACAGGACGGAGAACTCGGCTGCGTCGGTAGTCGGCGACCGCCGCCAACGTGGCTCTGCCGTCCTGTGCTACTTCCGTGCCTCCGCGTGCTGGCTCGCGGGCCACCTCTCCTCATCGACGAGCTCGACATCCCCCGTTGCAGGGCTGAGGCACAGGGAATCGAGCCGCCAATACCCAGGAGCGCAACCTGGCTCCAATAGGACGCGAGAAGCCGCTGCGGATTCGGCGTAAACCACGTCGCCGGTGGAGCTGTGCAAACAGAGGGATTGCATCAGCCAGTAGCCAGCGGGACAGCGCAGGTCTGTCCTCTCTTGCGATTGGGCCGCCGCTGCTATCGGTAGGGAGCAGATGACGCCGATCGTGGCGAAGGCGAGCCAATTGGAACTCTTGTGCATGGCTATTCTCCGTTCTGGGGGCTAACGCCCGCGGTGCGAGAACTACAGGATGGAATCGGCCGCGCTTCTTTGCAGATGGCGGGACCTGATCTCGGCCAGACCCGCCGCGCATTGCGCATAGCGTCCGGTTTCGGGGCCGATGCCGAACCGGCCGCAGAACGCTTGGTTCTCTTCCTCGATGACCCGCAATTCCTCGGCTTCGGCCGCAGCGCGCATTTGCGGTCCATTGATGACGATGAGGCTGCAGACGGCCGCGAGAGATACCGCGTACGCGGCGAGCAAGCTTCTCTCCATCCGAGAACCGCTTCCATTCGTTCGATAGGTCCTTGCTGGCAAACTCGTGGGCATGACCGTCCTCCGCGTGGCTGGCTGTTCAGACTGCGATCGAAGTGACGCCAGGATGCCGGAGCGGCTCGACCTGCGCTTTCCGGGCGCCTTCGCGCGCCCTTGTTTCTTCTTCCGATGACCTGACTTTTTCCTTCTGGGCCGTGCTAGGCTCTACTCCCACCGCCCCCGCCGTGGAGTGGCTAGCTTGCTCTATCTGTTTGAAGACTACGTGCTCGACACGGGAACGCGCGAGCTGCGCCGTGGTGATGCACCGGTAGCGATTGAGCCCAAAGCCTTCGACCTGCTGGCGTACCTCATCAAGAACCGCCAGCGGGTCGTCAGCAAGGATGACCTCATCGCTGCGGTCTGGGACGGCCGCATCGTCTCGGACACCGCCCTGTTTACCCGCATCAACGCGGCTCGAACCGCCATCGGCGACAGCGGCGAGGCGCAGCGTCTGATCAAGACCTTGCTCCGCAAGGGCGTGCGCTTCGTGGGCGTGGTGCGCGAAGAACAACAACCGCCCGCGAACGCCACCAATGCAGCCACCGGGACCGAGAGGCCACCTCCCACCCTGGCTCTGCCCGACCGGCCGTCGATCGCCGTGCTGCCGCTCGACAACCTCAGCGGCGACAAGGGCCAGGACTATTTCTCGGATGGCATTACCGAGGATATCCTTACCGAGCTGTCGCGGTTCTCCGAGCTGTTCGTCATCGCCCGCAATTCCTCCTTCCAATACAAGGGTAAGGCGGTCGACGTGCGCCAGGTCGGACGCAAGCTTGGCGTGCGCTACGTTCTGCAGGGCAGCATCCGCCGGGAAGGAGGGCGGGTGCGCATCTCGGTGCAGCTCGCCGATGCCGTGACCGGCGCCCAGCGCTGGGCCGAGCGCTACGACCGCCAGCTCGATGATGTCTTTGCGGTGCAGGATGAGGTGGCGTCCACGATCGTGGCGATCCTCGCTGCCCATGTGAATAAGGCCGAGATCGAGCGTACGCTCAGCAAGGCACCGGAGACCTGGCAGGCGTACGACTATTACCTCCGAGCGGCCGATGCCCACGCCTCATTCTTGTCATCATGGGAGGCGGCCGAGCTTTACGAGGTGCGTCGCCTTTTGGAGCATTCCCTCGCGATCGACCCCAACTACGCGCGCGCCTACGCCAGGCTTAGCCGGACCCATTTTATAGCCTGGACCATCTCGCTGGATGACGACTATCTGAGCCCTCACGCCCTTGACCGGGCCTATCAATTGGCTCGCAAAGCCGTACAGCTCGACCCCAATCTGCCCGAGGCACATGCCGCCCTCGGGAACATCCTTAGTCGCAGGCGCGAGCATGAGGCGGCGGCCGCCGAGTTCGAGAGGGCCATGGCGCTCAATCCCAACTTCACCGATTGGCGCTTCGCTGAGGCTCTCGTGCTTGCGGGAGACCCGGTGCGGGCCATCGAGGTCGCCGAGCGGCATATGCGCTTTGACCCGTTCTATGTGCCTCTGGCGCCTCTTTGGCTGGGGGCGGCCCGCTATATGTTCAAACAGTATTCCGAGGCGCTGCCGCTATTGCGAGAATGCGTTTCTCGGGCGCCGAATTTGCGCGGCGGCCATACGTCGCTCGCCGCGGTCTACGCCCAGCTGGGGAAACTCGAAGAGGCTCGAGCGGAAGCCGCGGAGGCCCTGCGGATCGAGCCCAAATGGACAATTGAGGGAACGCAGGCGCGACTGTACGGCTTCAAGCGCCCCGAGGATGCCGAGCACTTCTTCGACGGTCTGCGCAAGGCGGGGCTGCCGGAGCGATAGTCTGCGTCACGGCCCTCAGGGCAGGTAGCCCAACGCCACTTCAGCTCCGGGTCAGCAATACGCGTCGCAGGCCAGCCTCTCGGACGGAGCAAGCACATCCGAGAGCGGCAAGTCGGGGAACGGAGGTGGAACGCGGCAGGTGTCAACCCAACTTGCTCCGGACAGTGTTCCGTGCACATCCGGTGGTCCTGTGCCAGAACCTGCCGTCGCCAGAGTTACAGATGACGATTAGCTTGGCGCTCCTCGACGTGCGACTATCATTCGAATGGTACCAGCCCTGACCTCCCTGGCTAACCCGCATTTTGCTACCTTCGCATTCCCAAGAAGCGTTGGAGTGCGCCAGCGGCAGCGATCTCATCTTCAGGCCCAACGCATACCAACCTTCTGGTTGGCACCTAGCGCAGACTGCATCCGGTTCACCGAAAAACGGAGTGGTGTCGGCTCTACCGGGCCGGCACTTCATCAGAACTTGGTGAACGCGTACCGCAGGGTCATCGCGTACGCCAGTAGAAACACCCAAGCCCAGTTGACATGCTGCAGAAGGCTTTCGTTGAGCGCACGAAACGGAGTGTTCCACCAACTTTCCGCTATGTAGCGCAGGAGCCAACTGGTAGGCGCGAACAATTGTACCCCCGCAACCGACGCAAGCAGCGTCAAACCAAGCTCACAGATCACCAAGGCCGCAAGCAACAGGACAGGCGTTGCGATGGTTCCGAGCAACAACGCGTTCCAGTTCCTGCGCTTGGCGAACGCAACGTCCTTGTCCGTGTCTGGCTTTTGCCCCGCCACGATGAACTTGGCGATATCTTCCCAAACCTGTTCGCCTATGCCGGCGCTGTGCTCTCCCACGACATACTTAGAGTTTGTTACGACCGAGTCACGAAAGCCGTCATGCCCAGCGCTCCCGAGGTCAAAAATGCGCAGCGGCTGTAGCCCCTTGGGGACAAAGGCCACAACACGGTCATTCGTGGCGACCAAGTTGAGCAACTCCTTGACGCCACGACCAATGACGCCGGCCCAAGGGTAGGAGCGTCGAACTATACTCCCAGCAAAGAGCACGCGATCGAACTCGAGCAGAGGCATTTCCTCGACGGCGCGCGCCAGCATGTAAGTGCCGTTTGAGTGTCCGACATATGAGATGCGGGCACGTGGATAAAGGCAGCGTGCCTCGACGTATTTGTCCATCAACCATTCGGTCTTTTCGCCGCGGACCCGCGGAAGCAGGAACGGCAGGATTGGGAAGTACCCGTAGGATGGATTAATAATTCTCACGTGTAACCCAGATTGCTGTGCCAGCTTCCTGATTTCCCGCCCAATCTTCTGCGTCCAAAATCCATAGTCACGAATGCCATGAATGATGAAGACCACATTTGATACGCTCGGGTCCTCTGTGAGCGGCCTATCGTCACCGAACATCCAATCGGGCGCTAGCTGACGCTTGGCCAGCTCAGCTGGACTCCCTGTGATGGCTAGGTTCAGGATTTGGCGGCGCAACTCGCCAACATTCCTACCCTGAACTCGCTCTGTAGTGTCGCGAACTTCGAGTATGTTGGTGTGTCCGCTGCCCGGCACCTCCAGATAGAAGAAATCACGTCCGGTAAACAAGTCGATGTCATCGGTTGGATTGACGACATCATCATTGGTTCCGAGCAGCTGCACGACAACGGGAAATTGGTGGGGAGCTGGCAACCGGGACTTCAACTCCAACCAATTCAGCCGTAGTTGGCTGAGGAAGCGGGAGCCTCGGCGCACGTCAAACCCAGTGGGTCGGCCAAACGGCGAGATGGTTGCAAGAAACAGCGAGCATTTGAATCTAAGCCTATCCCAAGGTCCGATTGGAGTTTCGACGGTCCAGCCCCGATTGAGCCCGGCAAGCAACACCAGCCGGCTGATCCGCGGGGCCCACGAGTACCGCATCGGCGGTGCGTCTTCAAGCTTTTCGGCTTGGTCGAAATTCCAGCAATGGATCAGCAGGAAGCGAGCCAACGGCCCTCCCATGCTATGTCCAATCAACACGATGTCATTGTAACCCTGACCGTTCTGGCGGGCTTTCTCGGACACGATCTTATCGATGTCTCGTGCGGCGGTCTGCGCAATATGCGCCATTCGCCGCGTTGAAAAATAAGACGTGTACGGCAGAAGCGGAACGAAAAGATCGCAATCGGGGATTTTGGTTAGTATGTGCGCATCGATCTGCTGATAGGCTTTAGGCGACAGCAACCCGCTATGAAAGATGACAACCAGCCTACGTGCCTTCTCATGTGTCCTGAGAAAGGTTTCGCTTCCAATCATTGCCAACCCTCACAACAATGAGCTTCGCGGGTAGCCAAAGGTGGCCGGCACTGCGACGATACCTTATTTGGACGCCCTGCTCCTCCTCATCGCCTCGGGCGGGGGCCGCTGCCAGGATGGGGGCGTGCCTTGTCGCGGCGTCATCTGTCAGAGCCGGCGAGCGTCATGACGAGCGCATAGGGCTGCGGACCGAGTTTGACGGCGTTGCCCACGACGCTGACCGTCCATTTTCCGGCCGCCGGATTATTCACCAGAACGACCTCGACATTATTGACCCTGTCTGCGGAGCCTCCGGTGGTGGAGGCCCCCCCGTGAAAGAAGTTACCGAGGAAGGTTCGGCTACCGTCCGGCGAGACAACTGCGAGATTGAGATCGTTGATGAGCTTGGGCGAAGTGCCAGGGCGGGGGGGAGGATCCGTCCACACCAAAACGACCTTCAGCTGCTCGGTCTTGCCAGCATTGGCGACGACGAGCTCGTAGGGGTGCGTCTGATCGGTCGAGATTCCCGTCCGGTTGTCCTCAACCTTCAGATTGTGGGCCGCGCTGTCGAAAAGCAGCACGTTCTGAAGGCGGATGACGCCCCATCCTGCGATATCGTTGGGATAGCCGTCCACCCCATACATTCGGACGGCACTGTTGATGAGCATCGCCTTCATCAGGGCCCCCGAAGGGATCATACTGTTTTGCGGCACGCGGATGCCCGAAGGGTACCAGCCCTCTCGGAAGTATTGGCGCACAAGCGCGGCGGCCGCGGCAGCCTGCGGCGTGGCGTAGCTCGTCGCGCAGTCGCTGCGATGGCCTGTGCGGCAGGTTTTTCTTCCACGGGGGCCGACCAGCGCCGATTGGATCGAGCACCCTGGCGCCATCACGTCGGGCTTGCGGCGGCCTTCCGCCGTCGGTCCGCGGTTGCCATCGCCGTATTTGTCGGGATCGGTGTACGCTGCGCCGATCGCGATCGCATTCTTGGCGGTGCCAGGCGCCCCCTGTCCTTCAGGTTTTTTAGGCGGTGTCACCTTCCTGTTGCCGACCGATCCGAGAACCAGATGGTCCTGATTTTCCCACGCGAACGTATCGACATCGAAAGCTGTCTGATTGTAGGTCGCGGCACTCCCCTCGTTCACGTTATAGTGCCAGCTGTTGCTGTGAATGAACGCATTGGCCTTTGCTGCATCCATCAGTACGTCGTGCAGCGAGCGCTTGTAGTGGTGGCTGTTCCACTTCCCTACCGCCAGGCGGCTCTCCCAGGCGCCTCCGCGATGCCGGTGCGCACCGGGGTTATCGATATCGTCACCCGCGATGATCCCGGCCGTAAATGTTGGGTGTCCTTTCGCCGTTGAATGAGGCAGTGCCACCACCTTTCGATGGTTTTTGCCGATCGCGTGGTGGCGATCCCTGAAGAAGCAATGATTGATGTCGAGGATGCCGCTGCTCTCGATGATGCCGACGATCTCTCCCTTGCCGTGCAGGCCGCGGTTCCAGATGCTCGGCGTGTGGACGTGGCCCGACTGAGTCGTCGCGGCGGCGTCGGAGTTGTCCTCGATGATCTCTCCGACCTCCTCAATCCATCGAATGCCCTCGATGCGGGCCATCTCCGGAAGCCCGCTGTCCGACGGAAGGCTGAACTGTATCCGGGCCGTACCACCCTTCAGCCTCCGGTCATCGAGTGCCTGCATGCCGGTCCCGCCGACGGAGGCAATCGACCGCGAGACGGCATCGACGTCGGCATCCGGGAACAGGAAGGCCGTCAGCAGCAGGCCGGGAGCAGCCTTGCGTTCCGCCGTTCGAGGCACGAACGTGCCGATGTGCGGGGAGAGCTTGAAGGCAGGCTCGTAGGGGATCACGGAGCGGATGCGCGGGTCGGCTTTAGCCGCAGCGACCGCACTCGGCGTGAGCTTCTCGACATAGCTCAGTTCCGGCACATAGTCCTGGAGCTTGACGCCAAGGTGAGCTTTGAGCTGCGTGCTCGTCTCCGCGTCAGGAGACCGGTGAAGCTGGACGAGATAGTAGCCAGCTTCCTTCTTGTACTTTTCCAGAGCGGCGGGCGAGAGTCGCAGCTCCAGGGGAATGTCTAGCTTGGGCGACTTCGGATCGAAACTCCGCCCGGCAATCTCCACTTCGTAGCTCTGCTCGTCGGCCGCATGAGCCGTCGGCGCCTTCCAACAGATTGCGCCGGACAGAGCGAGGAAAAGCAAGAGGTAGACTGAGCATGCGACGGTCCGTTGCTCAATCTTGCGAGTCTTGGCCATGCCGGCTTGTCCCCAACAACAATCAGTCAAGCCCGGACGGATCGATACGTCCCCAGCAATACAGCATCATGAGAAACTCTAGTGCGGCGCGGCCTCTTTCGCAAGCGCATCACCGCAGCTAATAGCTGGCGCGGCTGCTTCGGCAGCAACGACAGGAAAGGGTCAGGACTACGCCTCGCAGGCCGGCCTCCCCGATGGAGCAAGCACACCCGAAAGCTGCAAGTCGAGGGAACGAAGGTGGAACACGTCGGGTCTCCCACCGATTTGCTCCGTACAGTGCTTAGCGAACGTCCGGTGGTCTCGTGCCCCCATTGCGGTACTGCGACGGTGTCATGCCGAGCATGTCCGTCGACTTCTCGTAGAATCGTCCGCTGGAATTGAACCCGGCGTCGTAGATTGCCTCGGTGACCGTGTTGCATGAGACCAGTTCCCGGCGGACCCTCTTTGCGCGGTGCGCCGCGGCATAGTCCTTCGGCGTCAGCCTCGTGGCGGCCTTGAACACGCGATGGAAGTAGCTCGGGCTGCGCCCAGCGTTGCCGGCAAGCTCCTCCAGTGAGGGCTCTTCCTCACTCTCCTCGATCATCCGGCATGCCTTCGCGACCAAGGCTGCGTTCTGGCGTTCGATTGAAGGTCCGTCAGGGTTGCAGCGCTTGCAAGGCCGGAAGCCGGTGGACCGTGCGCTCTCCAGCGTGTCGTGCAGCTGAACATTGCCGGGGTTGGCGATCCGCGAGGGACAAGACGGTCGACAATAGACACCTGTCGTTGAAACTGAGTACCAGAAGTGACCGTCGGCTGTCTTGTCGCGCGCGATGATGCGGGCCCACCGGGGATCACCCGCCACTGACGGGGACGTTGGCTTCAGGGTGTTGGCGGACATCGCGATCATCTTCTTCATCCTTGCATGGTCCTGAGGCAATGATCCCCCGCCATCCCGCAGGACGCACTCCGATCCTTGCTTTCAATCCGATCCTATCGACGAGAGGGCTGGGACAGCGACCCGATTCCGGTTGCGCCAGCTGTAGCGCGCCCGAAGCATCACGCGGAGCAAGGCGAGGCCCGCATGTCAAGCGGGCCTCGCCGGATCTGAGGAGCCGACCGGTATCGTTCCAACCGAGGGCTCAGGCGGTTTTGATGAGGCCGAGCTGGGTCAGCGCGGCCACACCGTCGTCGAGGCCGATCTCCTCCACGATCTTCCCGTTGATCACCTTCAACACGGTCGTGCCGGTGAAGCGCATCTTCCGACCGGTCCCGGCCGGCAGGGCGCCGGCGAGAAAATCTTTGAATGCTGGGCCTGTGGGTGCCGCCGCCCTCCCATTGACCGACGACGTAGTCGCCCTCGGCGATCAGATC
>Ga0070704_100002245_pt1 | contig 10783 bp, 9 predicted proteins | sample KBSK5252metaG_FD_65467 | JGI IMG/M metagenome (GOLD analysis project Ga0070704, IMG submission 65467) | Corn, switchgrass and miscanthus rhizosphere microbial communities from Kellogg Biological Station, Michigan, USA - KBS K5-25-2 metaG | ecosystem: Host-associated > Plants > Roots >... | reverse complement strand
CGGCGAACGCCTCCTCGAAGGGCTCGGAGCGGGCGTTGATCCGGTACAGCACCGCGATCTCCTCGAGCGGCACGGCCTCGTCCCTGTGGAGCCGCCGCACGGCCTCGACGACGGCGGCGATCTCGGCCTCCTCGTCGGGCGCGGCGCGCGCGACCGGCGGCGGTCCCGGAGGGCGGGTCGCCCGCAGCCGCTTTCGGAACCCGCCGAGGCGGGTCGCGAGGCGGTTGGCGAGCTCGAGCACCTCGGGCGTGGAGCGGTAGTTCTCCTCGAGCCGGACGACCGTCGCACGTGGGAACCGCGTCGTGAAGCCGAGCAGGTGCGACGGCGACGCGCCGGTGAACGCGTAGATCGTCTGGTAGTCGTCGCCGACCACGCACAGGTCGTCGCGGTCGCCGAGCCAGCGTTCGAGCAGGCCGGCCTGGAGCGGGTTCACGTCCTGGTACTCGTCGACGGTGAACGCGGCGAAGCGCGAGCGGACCTGCTCGGCGGCGTCCGGGTGCTCGTCGAACAGCCGGAGGGTGAGCCCGAGCATGTCCTCGAAGTCCAGCCGCCCCATCGAGGCCTTGCGCCGCTCATACCCGTCGTAGACGCGGTGCATCAGCTCCGCGGGGATCGGCGGCTCGTGGTCGCCGAGCTCGGCCAGGTAGCGCGCCGGCGGGATCATCCGGTTCTTCGCCCACTCGATCTCGCCGGCGAGCTCGCGCCGGGGCAGGAACTTGTGCGGGGGCGGGAGCGCGTTCGCGAGCGAGGCGATGACCGGCGCCTTGTGGTCGAGGATCTCGGGGAGCGTCTCGCCCGTGTGCTGGGTCCACAGGCGCGAGAGCTGCGAGAGCGCGGCCGAGTGGAACGTGCGCGCCTCGACGTGGTGGACACCGAGGCCCTCGAGGCGGCTCCGGAGCTCGCCCGCGGCCTTGTCGGTGAACGTCACCGCCAGGATCTGCGAGGGCTCGAACGCGCCGGATCGGACCTGGCACGCGATGCGGTGCGTGATCGCGGTGGTCTTGCCGGTCCCCGCGCCGGCCAGGATCACGACCGGACCTCGGAGCGCGAGGGCGGCCTCGCGCTGGGCGGGGTTCAGCCCGGCGAGGACGCTCTCGAGATCGGCCATCGCGTGGACCGTAGCATCGTGCGGGGACCGAGCCTCGGATCGACCCTCGATATCGATGTCGTATCGGCAGCCACCGAGCCGGAGGAGCACTGATCCGGGCCTCGAGCTTCGGGCAAGCGTCGTCAGCGCACGGCTAGGATGCCGCGCGTGTCGAAGACCTACTCCGCCGCCGAGATCGCGGCCGAGGCCGGATGCGAGGAGGAGCGGGTTCGGTGGCTCGCAAAGATCGGGCTACTGGCGTCCGACGAACGGGACCGCTTCACGTATGGCTCGGTGCTCGCCGTGAAGATGGTCTCGGCCCTGATGGACAGCGGCACCGCCGCCGAGACGATCGAGCATGCCGCGGCGGAGGGCCTGCTCTCGTTCCAACGGCTGGATGACTACAGCCCGTACGAGCCGGGTCCGCGGTCGGACCGGACCTTCGCCGAGTTCCAGGCCGACGCCGGCCCGGGAGCCGAGATGCTCCCGGCCGTCTACGAGGTGCTGGGCCTGCCGCAGCCGGATCCCGCGGCTCCGATCCATGCCGACGAGGAGGCGATGTTCGAGCGCTTCCTCGCGGGATGGCGGCAGGCGCCGGACCCGGACGCGCCGCTTCGGGCGGCGCGGCTCATGGCGCAGGGGACCCGAACCACGCTGCTCGGGTGGGCCGAGCTCCTGGACGAGCAGTTCGCGAAGCCCGCCAGGGAACGTCTGCTGAGGGGCCAGCTCGAGCGGTTCCCCGACGACGTCCGCGTGACGTTCACGCGCATGACGTCCCTGGCGCCGGAGATGTTCACGTGGCTGGCCGCCCGGTACCTCGAGCACCGCAGCGTGACCGGCATCGTGGAGGGGTTCGAACGGTTCCTCGCCTCCCGCGGGCTTGCGCCGCCGCCCGACCCGCTCGGCCCGCCCGCGATCGTCTTCGTCGACCTGTCCGGCTTCACCCGCATGACGAGCGAGCGCGGCGACGAGACCGCCGTTGACGCCGCGACCTCGCTCCAACGACGCGCCGATGAGGCGGCGCGGCGATACGGCGGTCGCCTCGTGAAGCTCCTGGGCGACGGCGCGATGCTTCGACTGTCGGACGCGGCCGCGGGCGTCGGAGCCGCCCTCGACCTCGTGGAGGCCATGAACGCGGAGGGAGCGCTCTCGTCGCACGCGGGCGTCCACGCCGGACCCGTGATCGAACGCGACCTCGACGTCTTCGGTCAGACCGTGAACCTCGCGTCGCGGATCGCGGACGTGGCCCGACCCGGGGAGGTCCTCACGAGTGAGGCGGTCACCGAGGCGACTTCCGGCGAGGCGCCGTTCGGATTCGAGGGCATCGGGGACACGATGCTGAAGGGGTTGCCCGGCGCCGTCCCGCTCTTCCGCGTGACCCGGACCCCCGGCCCGTGACGGTTCGTGGTGCGATGTTCGAGCTCGGCTACGACCCGCCGTTCTCCAGGATCGACTTCAGTCGGGCGAGATCCTTCCGGTTCTCGATCTCGATGGCGCTCGCCATGTCCGGGTCGTGGGCCGCGTTTCGCAGCTCCACCTTCGTGCCACCGGCGGGCGTGTCGGAGAACCGGTAGCTGGTCTCCATCGGGAAGGGGCCCGAGGTCGAGCTCATGACCAGCGATTCGCCGGGTACGTACTCGGTGACCTGGTACGTGTAGTCGAGGGTCTGTTCCATGAACTCGGCCTCGAAGGCGATCTCCGACCCGGCCGAGAGTGGCTTGGGCGACTTCCATTCGACCTTCTTGATGTTCTCGTACCAGGCCGTGGCGTTCTCGGGGTTCGAGACGTAGTCCGCCACCTCGGACCGCGGGCGGTCGATCTCGATGGCGCTGAGCACGTCCTGATCCATGGGTGCTCCCTCCTCTCGCCTACCGGCGTCCTGCCGGTCTGGAATCATTACCCCTGCTCACCGCCGCCCAACCGAGGATCGTGTCGGGCGGCGTCATGCTCCCGCTCGCGCTCGCTCGCGTGCTGCTGGTGCGCCGCGCGGATCGCGTCCTCCCGTCTGAGGACGCCGATCAGCCGGCCGTCCGACGACGTGATCGGCGACGTCGGAAGATCGTGCGCCACCATGAAGTCCGCAAGCTCCTCGATGGGCACGTGCGGGCGAAACGTGCTGGGGCCCGGCCGCATGACCTGTTCGATCCGCCCCTCGGGCCGCTCGAGCTCTTCCTGTCGCAGCAAGCCGAGGACGACCCGCTCGTCGTTCACGACCACACACGCGTCCCAGCCCACGGCGCGAACGCGTTCGCGGACCCCCTCGATCCGCTCGTCGAGCCGGCACGTCGGCACGTCCGCGCGTGCCACGTCTGCGGCCCGCGGACGTTGGGCGTTGGTGCCGTCCGTGGGCAGGCCGGCGGCCAGCCAGTCGAGCTTCCCGTCCACGTAGTCGTGGACCTCGGCGAAGCCGAGCGCTTCGAGCCGCCACGCGGCTCGTGGGCTGATGTCTCAGGCCGTGTCCCAGCAGTAGACGACGACCGGCCTGCTCGGATCGAGCAGACGGCGGGCCTCGGTCTCGATCGCCGAGAGCGGGATATGCATGGCCCCCGGGAGATGGTCCTCCTCGAACTCATCCCGCGGCAGGACCTCGACTACCTGGGCCCCGGCGTCCATGAGCGCCTGAACGGCTCGCCGGTCGTGGATCTCGTGAGGCATGGGCGGCTCCTTGGGTCGATGTGCGAGGGCGTGTCGCCCTTCTCATACCCTGGGGCCGGCGGCTGGAGACCTCCGGCGAGGAAGAGCACCGGTGCCCCGGCGAGCTCCCCTCGGGGACGCGCCCAGCCGTTCGATCCTCAACCCTCGGGCGGCACGGCCCGATCCACCGGTTCGTCGGACCCGGCCGCGTCGGCTTGGAGCGCCTTCCACCCGTCGCGTTCGAGCAGCAGGGAGATGCCGGCACCCAGCACCAGGGACCAGAAGAAGGGTCCCAATCCGAGCAGCGTCATGTCCGAGAGCGCGATCGCGAACGCGAGGATCGGGCCCAGGACCAGCGGACCACGCGTGATCTCCTTCAGGGCGCTCAGCAGAGCTCCGATGAGCGCCAGCCCGGCCATCGTGAGCAGCAACGTCGATGGCACCAACACCGCGAGGTCCGCGGCGGTGCTCGCGAACAGCGCGATGAGCAGGCCCGCCGCGACCGGGAGGTAGACGGCTCGATAGCGGATGGCGGGTGGACCGGCGCCGGGTCCGGCCGTGAGCAATACCGGCGGGAGCGCGAGCGAGACCGCGATCGGCCCGAACAGCGACCCGACGATCGTCCCGGCGCCGCTCACCATGTCGATCGTGCGCTCCGGGGGCGTGAAGCCCTGCGTCCGCATGTAGACGAGGGACGGGATGTTCGACTGCACCGTCAGCAGTGCCACCAACACCGGCGTCGCGGTGACGATCGCGCTGAGCGAGAACGACGGAGGTGCGAGCTCGAGCCTCGGGAGCGCGAACGAGCTCGGGAAGGCGCCGAGCTGACCGGTCAGCGCCGCCACCGCCAGCCCGGCGACGAACGCCGGCAGGATCGGCGGGACACGCGCGCCGAACACGCGTCGACTCACGAGATACGCAAGCAGTGCGCTGCCCACCATGAGCGGCACCTCATACGGGAGGCGAACACCGTCGTGCGAGGTACTGAGGAACGTGAAGACGTTCACGACGAAGGGCATCACGGCCCCGGCGATCAGTCCGTACACGATGGGTGCCGGGATCCACGCCGCGATCCGGCCGGTGAGCCCGAGGATGGCCGCCACCAACACGATGGCGCCCGCCAGCATCGAGGCGCCGGCCAGATCGCCGAAGCCGACGGTGTCCCCGAGCGATACGAAGAAGATGATCGCGAAGATGTTCCCGGTGATGAGCAGCGGCTGTCGCAGGCGGATCGTCAGGACGAGCGCGATCAAGGTGGGAAGCCCGTAAAGGACCGCGATCCAGCCGCTCGTCTGCGCGTCCGTCAGGTCGAGTCCCTCCGGGCCCGCCGCCGTCAGGACGATACCCAGCACGGCGAAGAAGACGATGAAGACAGGGATCGAGGCGATCAGCGCCGGCAACGACCGGCGCAGCTCTCCCGCTCTCTCCCCCATGACCCTCCCACGCAACGCGGATGGAACTCGGCAAGGTCAACGATAGGCCGGACGTGGACTAGCTGAACGGCTTGGCGACCATCACGTAGATGAGCGCCAGCCACACCGCGCCGTCGAGGACGTTCACCCAGATCGCGCTCGGCGCGTCGATCAACGCGCGGAGCTCGGCCGATGGCTGGTCGTCCGGGCTCGCCTTCGCTGCCGCCTCGAGCTTGCGGGCCTGCGGAGCGTGGTACACGAACGCGTTGACCAGGATGAATGCCGCGAGCACGTACCCGATGATCAGCCACGTCTGGGTCAGATCGAGGTCGCCGGAGATCGCGGTGATGAACCCGAACACGATGCCGAGCGCGAAGATCCCCCCGCCGACCGGCGCGAACCGGTCCTCGGTTGCCAAGACGCGGCGAAGCGCGCGGACGTCGCCCGAGCGCGCGACGGCGCCCGACAACATCCCCTGGCCGACGAAGATCGACACGGCCGCGAACATCGAGGCGATATGCAGGAACTTCCAGAAGGTCACGACGCCTCCTCTCCCGGCTCGTCACCATCTCCCCGCTTCCTCAACCAGATCATGCCGGTCAAGGTCAGCGATCGCTCACCGGTCCGAGATGGTAATCCACCCGCCCTCGCGACCGTTCGTTCTCCCCGCCCATCGAGCAGATGTGCTAGTAGGTAGGGAATGGCCGATCGGTCGGGGGACGCATGAGTGAGGCCGTCGGCGTCGGACGGCCCTCGGGCGCCTTGCGGAAGATCCTCGTTCCGCTCGCACTCGCGCAGTTCATCTGTAGCTTCGCCGGCTCGAACATGAACGTCATGATCACCGACATCAGCAAGGACCTCGACACGACCGTGCAGGGCGTGCAGATCGCGATCACCGTGTTCCTGTTGGTGATGGCCGCCCTCATGATTCCCGGCGGCAAGCTCACCGATCGTTGGGGGCGCAAGCGCTGCTTCACCATGGGCCTCGTCATCTACGGGATCGGCGCGCTGATGAGTGCGGCCTCTCCCGGTCTCGGCATCCTCATCCTCGGCAACTCGATCTTCGAGGGGGTCGGCACCGCCTTGCTGATCCCGCCCGTCTACATCCTCACCACGCTGTTCTTCAGCGACATGACGTCGCGGGCCCGGGCCTTCGGGATCATCACCGGGATGGGCGGCATCGGCGCGGCCGCCGGACCATTGATCGGCGGGCTCATTACCACCGCCATCAGTTGGCGAGCCGCATTCGTCTTCCAGGCGCTGATCATCGCGGTGATCCTGTGGCTGAGCCGCAACATCGTCGACCCCATCGCGCCCGATCCGACCCGGCCCTTCGACACGCTCGGCGCGGTCCTGTCGGCCGCCGGCCTCATCTTCGTCGTGATGGGGGTCCTCGCCGCCGACAACGACCTCGCGCTGATGGCGGTCCTGTTGGCGGTCGGCGCCGTCTTCCTCGCCGTGTTCTTCGTCCACATCCGCGCCCGGGAACGCCGCCACGAGGAGCCCCTGCTGTCGACCGGGCTGTTCCGCAACCGCACGTCGAACTTCGGGCTGGTCACCCAGAACGTGCAGTGGCTCTTGCTCATGGGCACCGCCTTCGTCGTCTCCGCGTACCTGCAGGTCGTCCGCGGCTACAACGCCATCCAGACCGGCGTGATCTTCACCGCCGCCACGGGGGGCATCTTACTGTCGTCGCTCGCGGCCGAACGGCTCGCCAAGAGGTACGCGCAGCGGACGCTGATCATGGCCGGCTTCATCACTTCGATCGCCGGGGTGGTCGTCCTGCTCGCACTCGCAGGGAGCCGGCCGAGTCCGTGGGCGTTCGCGCCCGGGCTCCTGCTCATCGGTCTCGGCGTCGGCGTGATGCTGACCCCTTCCGTCAACGTCGTGCAGTCCGCATTCCCCGAAGAACAACAAGGCGAGATCTCCGGCCTGTCGCGCTGCATCTCCAACCTGGGCTCGTCGCTCGGCACCGCGGTGGCCGGCACGATCCTGGTCTCGAGCCTCACGAACCGGTCCTACGCCGCCTCGATGATCGTTCTCGCGATCATCGGGATCGTCGGGCTCGGGGCGGCCTTCTTCCTGCCTACCACCCAGTCGGCTCGGCACGCCCTCGACGCGTAACCGGTGGCGGGGACGTTCTAGGTCCGGGTGGAGTCCGACGGGAGCGCCATCCGGAACCTCAGTTCGAGTCTTCGGTCGCCAGCGCGACCGCATCGTCCAACGACATGGCGCCGCCCTCCGCTCGCAGACGTTCCAGTTCCACCTCGCCGAGAGCGTCACCGAGCACCTCGGTCACCCTTCGTTGAGCCTCCGCGCTCGGTCCGTGCGGGAGCATCCCCACCTTCTCCTGCATCGCCGCCGCCGCACCGAGCAACATCGCTGCTCGTTCGTACTCCCCGGTGTGACCCAGCATGCGTGCGACTCCGGTCAGGCCGAACGTCGTCTCCCATTCCGATCTCCGGGAGTGCGCGGCGCTGAGCCCGTTCCGAAATTCGCGGAGGGCGCCCGCGTGGTCCCTCTCGGATTCGTCGAGATGACTCGCGAGGACGTACCGGCCCAGGACGTTCGCTTCCGGTGTCCCCTCCTCCTTCACGATCTCCAGGGCCTCGTCGACCGCTCGCCTCGCTCCTTCGAGATCTCCCTCCAGCCTTCGCCGATGGGCCAGCTGCCGCAGCCACACGATCTGCATCATCCGATTCCCGGTCTGTCGCAGGACTCCGACCATCTCTTCGAGCGCCGGCCCGGCATCGACGTCCTTGCTCACGTACGACAGGGCCACCAGGACGTTCATCGCCATCCACCGCTCACCAACCTGCTGGGACAGATCCAGCGCTTCTGCGTAGAGCTCGCGCGCTCGCTCGGTGTCGCCCGAGCCCAGATGCACACGGCCCAGCGCATAGAGAAGGTAGATCTGGGAGATGGCATCCTGTGCTTCGCGCGCCACCCCGAGGCCCTCCTCGTATCGGGCGCGGGCCTCATCTCGATCGTCGTCGGCCAATAGCCGACCGAGGACCTGCAGGGCGAAGGCGAGGTCGGCCGCGGCATCCACGGATCGACTCAACTCGACCGCCCTTTGCGCGGAGTCGATCGCGGCCGCGCGATGGCCGAGGCGCTGCTCGATCACCGCTTCGAAGCGAAGTCCGCGCGCCTCGGTTGCCGTGTCGTGGGCGCGGACGGCCGCGGCAAGGCCTTCCGTCACCATCGAACGCGCCGACTCGAGCCGCCCGCGATAGAAGGCGAGGAACGACGCCGCGACCAGCGCGCGCCCGCGAAGTCTGTCCTCCGCGTCGGGCGCTCCGGCGAGCGCGTCTTCGAGCCAGCCCAGCCCCTCGGACCAGTGTCCACGGACCTCCCAGAATCTCGAGAGTGCGGCACCGAGTCGGAGCCCGAGCACGGGATCCCCGTCGCCCTGGCTCCAGGCCAGAGCGGTCCTGAAGTTGTCGAGCTCGGATTCGATGCGGTCGAACCAGCGCGCTTGATCCGGTCCCCCGAGCATCGGCTCGGCACCGGTCTCGGCAAGGTCCGTGAACCACTCGGCGTGCTTGCTCCGCAACGTCGGCGCCTCCGAAGACGAGACGAGCTTGTCCAGCGCGTACTGGCGCGAGGTCTCCAGCAACCGATACGCGGCGCGGTCGGCCGCGCGTTCCCTCATGACCCAGGAGGTCACCACCAACCTTCGAAGAAGGGTCACCACCTCGGTGCGATCGATCCCGTCGCCGACGCAGACCGCCTCGACATCCTCCAGGGAGAAGGACCCCGACATCACCGACAGCCTGCGCAACAGGACGCGCTCGGGTTCGGACAACAGATCGTGACTCCAGTCGACCGTTGCCAGGAGCGTCTGCTGCCGACCGAGGTTGCGCCCGCCTCCGCCGGTCAACAGACGAAATCGGTCGTCGAGCCGGGTGAGGATCTCCCCGATGCTCAGCGTCCCGACCAGGGCTGCCGCCATCTCGATCGCCAACGGGATCCCATCGAGCCGGTTGGTCACGCGAGCGATGTCGGCGAGCTCCTCTTCGCCGTACTCGAACTCCGGCTCGTGACTTCTCGCCCGGTCGATGAAGAGCTGGACCGCCTCGGAGGGCGTACCGGTATCGGTAGCCGAAGAGATCTGCAGCCCTCCCACCCGGCGAATCACCTCGCCAACGACACCGATCGGTTCCCGCGCGGTCACGAGGATCGTGAGCCCCTGGCAGGCCGAGAGCCATTGCTCGGTCAGCTCGGCGCAGGTCGAGATCAGGTGCTCGCAGTTGTCCAGGATCACCAGAGGCCTCCCGGACGACAGGAAGTCGATCAGGGCGGAGTCGGCCGAGGCGGCCCGGCTCTCCTGCACGCCCATGGCGTTGGCCGCAACCGAGAGCACGAGCTGCCGATCGGAGACCGGCGCGAGATCGACGAACCAGATCCCGTCCGGTCGCACGGGAATGGACGCGGACGCCGCCTCGATGGCAAGGCGCGTCTTCCCGCAACCTCCCGGCCCGGTCAACGTGACGAGCCGAGCCGTCTCCAAGAGCTCGGCGAGCTCCGCCACGTCGCGGTCTCGGCCGATGAAACTGGAGATCGCCTTCGGCAGGTTGTGTCGTGCGCCGGGAGCGGTCCGCGGAGCGGGGAAGTCGCCCGGGAGATCGGGATGAAGCAACTGGAACAGGTCTTGGGGCTCCGGGAAGTCCTTGAGCCGAAAGCGTCCGATCGGCCTCAGTGAGACCTCGGGGGGTATCCGCTGCTCGACCTGGGTCTGCATCGCCTTCGAGGTCAGGACCTGGCCCCCGTGTGCGGCGGCCGAGATACGTGCGGCCTGATGCACGGCAAGGCCGACATAGTCATCGTCTTCATCGATGGTCACTTCGCCGACGTGGATCCCCATCCGAACGCGCACGTGCGCGTCCGCGGGCCACGCGGACGTGGCCAGCGCCACCTGTCCATCGATCGCACCGAGGATCGCCGACGAGGGATCGGCGAAGGTGACGAACAGGGCGTCGCCTTCGCGCTGCAAGACCGTGCCGCCGTGAGCGGCGAACGCATCTCCGAGCACGCGCCGGTGCTGGGCCAGGAGCGTCCGGTACTCGGCGCCCAGGGATCTCAGAAGATTCGTCGAGCCCTCGATGTCGGTGAAGAGCAGGGCGAGCGTTTCGATCCGCTCCGCCACCGGCGCTCCTACGCGATTGCGACGAAGCGGCGGACGACGTCGATCAGACTTTCGAGCTCGGGCGCGGTCGGTGGCAGCTCGTAGGAACCGTGATGGCAGGCTCGCGACAACGCCCACCACGCGAGGTTCACCTCGTGCGCGGTCTCGGTGTCCTCGAGGTAGGACTGGAGACAGAGCAGCTGCACCCGTACCGGGGCGTGTTCGATTCCGAGCACCTTGTCGGAGAGCGCCTCGTGCAGACCGACCTCGAGAGCCTGTCGCGTCAGGACCGCGGTCGCGCGCGGCCACAGCCCGGCGGTCTCCGCGGTCGGATGATGCAGCAGACCGATGGCCCGCTCGAGGATCTCGGCCGACGGCATGTCGCCTGATTCGCTCATCAGGGAAGTTGCACCAGTCCGCGGGCGAGTCTCTCGCTCTCCGTGACCAACGTCAGTATGACCTCCTCGCTCACCGGCTTGTGCGCCGCCTCCTGTACCCGCCTGTAGGCGGAGACCGCCCACG
>Ga0070704_100002243_pt1 | contig 10787 bp, 12 predicted proteins | sample KBSK5252metaG_FD_65467 | JGI IMG/M metagenome (GOLD analysis project Ga0070704, IMG submission 65467) | Corn, switchgrass and miscanthus rhizosphere microbial communities from Kellogg Biological Station, Michigan, USA - KBS K5-25-2 metaG | ecosystem: Host-associated > Plants > Roots >... | reverse complement strand
GTGAGCGCGCTGGACGTGCAATGGGAATTTCATCATCTCGCGCAGAAACATCTGCGGCATAGCGGCCCGGAAACTAACTGGTTACTGGAAAACTGGGGATTCGTTCTCGAAGCAATTCCGCACAATCGGCAGGCGTTGATCGGCGGCGTTGACTGGATAACCAAGAAATGGTTGCTGGACACTTTTGTCGAAGTCGAAGGATTGAACTGGGACGATCCCTGGTTGCAAAGCATCGACCTCGAATACCACAACATCGATCCGCGCCGCGGATTATTCTTCAGCATCACACCGGGCAAACGAATCTCAGACTGGAACAACGGTGTTCGCCGTCCCAGCGCGATGCACGTGCCTCCGGCCAACACGCGCGCATCCGGCCGCGCCCGTGCCGTTACCTTTTTTCAGAACTGCAATTTTCCCTACGTGATCAACTGGGACTCCATCGCCTGCGATAGCCGCGATTTTCTCGTCATGGGTAACCCCTTCGAGACTTACAACGACGAAGTCGACCGTTTTCTCTCAAAGCCGCGGACAATAACCAGCGCGACCGAACAACAGCTGTAACGGGCCGGATTAGACGAAAAATAATTCGCGATGTGTTACGAACTTTCGTCTAATCATAGTTAGATGCTCCCGCTCACACACGCCTGGTCGCGCGCACAAAAATGCCTGCTCATCGCCGCGGTCCTGATTGCACTCGCGGCATTCGGTGCGTTGGTCTACAGCGTCGAGCGTAGCTACCACCCACCGGATGGTAACATCCTCGCTGGCACTTGGGAGATGACTGCGCCCTCTAGCAAGGATAGCTCCACCGTTTTGCGATTCGACCCGGAGCGGACTTCAGCGTGGCATAGTGGAGCCTGGGTCCGCTATCCTAAGGCCGGGCAGCAGGGTTATTCCGAGATGATGTGGTATGCGGGTGGTCAATACATTTACATGCACTTCGAGGAGGGCTTGCCGCAGATTTGGCAGATCATCCAGATTCTTCCAGACGAGCTTCGCCTGCGCCATGCAAAGCGAGACTATACTTTCAAACGCATCTAACCGACAGCGATGCCTAACAAAGCGCTGGAGGGGAACGCCGCAAAAAACGCGCTGCCTCTCAGCTTGGTTGTTTTACGGCTTTGACCGGTGGAAACCAGCTTACCAATGATCTAAATGGCTGCTGAAACAGTGGCGCAAAATAGCGAACAGACGTCTGGTCCAGACCAAGGTGGGCCAATTTGGGGCCATCATTTTGTTCCCAACCAGCCCGCGCGCTCAATCACTTCGGAGGGCGCGGTTCAGTTTTTAACCGCGCCGGATCCGTGCCCACCGAATGAATTCCTCTGGTTGCATTTTTCGCTTTCCAATGTGGCTTCGGAACCCTGGCTACGGCGGTATCTGACGTTGCCCGATACCTTTTACGAATCGTTGCAGAGCGATGTAGACGCCACTCACTTAGAGCAGGACGCAGATTCGCTGGTGGCGCGTATTCATGATGTGCTTTTCGATTTCACATTTGACGTCCCGGTTGCAACCACCACTCTTTGCGTAAAGCCGCGCGTGCTGGTAAGCGCGCACGTGCGGCCCTGGCGCTCGATAGACCAACTCCGTGCGGCGGTGCAAGCGGGCCAGGTGTTTCGCTCGCCGATTGAAATTCTGGCGCGCCTGTTGCGAGATCAGGCCAGTGTGTTGGTTGACATTGTGCGGAAGGCCAAAAAGCGGGTGGGCCCAATGGAAGAGCAACTGCTGGCCAGGCGCATTTCTGTCAGTCGCAGCGAATTAGCTTCTCTGCGACGGATGTTGGTTCGACTCCAACGGCTTTTGGCGCCGGAACCGGCTGCATTCTTTCGCCTTCTTAACCAGCCCCCTGGTTGGATTTCGCAAGACGAGCTTCAGAATCTGCAACAAGCTGCTGAGAAGTTCTCCACGGCCATCAGCGATACGGCGGCCCTGGTTGAGCGCGTCAAACAGCTTCAGGAAGAATTGGCCGCCCTTGTCAGTGAACAGACCAATCGCACACTGTTTCTGTTAACAATGGTAACTGTGCTGGCGTTGCCGATCAATCTGGTGGCGGGCTTGTTTGGCATGAACGTAGGCGGCATTCCGCTAAATCAACACCCGTACGGTTTCTTTCTGGTCCTGAGCCCCCTGTTGCTATTGACGACCTTGCTTGCGTATTGGGCGTTTGTTAGACGGCGTTTCTAGTTTTTCAATGGTAATGTCCAACTGCTGTAGCAGCGCCTCCGAGAGTTGCACTTTCAGCGGTTGCAGACCGCCGCTACATCAAGAGTTGAGAGAGTCCTCAACTGTTCACTGCAATCTTTGCAGTGATGAAATGCCGTAGTTTTCCTGAAGGGCGGGAGCCTCGGCGGCGATTTGCGCGGCGTCGAGCTCGATCTGTTTGGGATCTTCTTCGGTCTCGATTTTGATGAAGCCTTCGACTGGTTCCTTCACGGCTTCCGCCAGTTCGTCCAGCGATCTAATTTCTTTTCCGTTAATCTTTTTCACGGTGAGGTAGGCGAGATCGTCGTAGCCGATTGTGCTGTTAGCCGGAAGGACCTGGCTGAGAATCACCACGCGGCGATTTCTTTCTGGAAAAAGCTCAGATTGAAAGTGGTCCATGTAAACCAGGCGCTGCGGTGCTTCGCGTTGCCAGTTCGGCCCCCATTCTTTGAGATACTGGCGGGATAGCTCCTGAAAAATTAGGCCGCCAAGAACATAATACCGTGGCGCTTGATCGAGATAATAGGGCGGACTCACGTAATCCTTCGCGTCGCGATGCTCCAGAGTGACATTGACTTGAGTTGGTTTGCCCTCGCGCTGAATCTTGAACGGAACGACGTCGCCGGCGTACGCGTGCGCTGTCAGCAGATTCGTGAACTCGATTTTGCCATAAAGCGGATCGACGTAGTTGCCGTTCTCATCAATGTCGTGATTCCCGACCGCGGTCACGATGTCGCCCTCCTTCAGTCCTGCCTTATTTGCAGGGGTGCCTGCCTCGACATTAGTTATGTAAACGCCGCGCTTGCCCTTTTCAGACGCGAACTCGCGCAGCGCGGGGTCCCGCGTCGGGAAAAATGTGAAACCGGCCGATGGGAAACCACGATAATTCTGACCTTCCGCTTCTCTCAAGAAATGCGTGATGACCGGCGCCGGGATAGCATCGAGCAGTTGCGAGCGCGAATCGTAACGCAGCAGTAACCCGGCGAGCTTGTTGTTCTTGACCAATGGCACCGTGTAGCTGTTCTCGCGATACTGCATGGGAATGCTGACGCGGTACGTGAGGAAATTCCCAACATCGATCGGATAAGGCATCATTTGTACGGTCGTCACCAGACCTTCCGTCGCGAGCAACGCGCCGGTCGGTTCCAGTTGCCAGGCCGCGAGCCGGTCGCCAACGACGGTGTCAGACGTGATTTCGAGTGGCGTGATGCCGTCTAGGAAACTTTTTTCAGCCGGTTCGAGAAGCGCCAGGTTCGCTTCGTAATCGATGACACGGACATTCGCTGCGGTTTTTTCGCCCGACTCCGCGCGCTCGAGCTCGACGTAATTTTGATTTGTGACCAGATCGGCAGTGACAAGAACGCGACCCTTGGGCAAAACCGCGCCGAGTGCGCGCTTTGAAAAGGGCGCTTTCTTTTGCCATGGCCGAAAGTAATCATATCCCTGTCCGGTCACATTCACCCTAACGAGTGCCAGCTCTTTCGGCTTGGTAGCCGTGGTCGGAAGGGCCGGTTCCTTCTTTGCGAGCGCGCCGCTAACTGCGACGAGAACAATGCCAAAAGTGATGAAAGCGTGTTTTTGCATTTCAGTTTTTATCTTCCGTGGCTGCGATGCGTGATGCAGGCTTGTCCTCAAGATTTTGCTCTTTCAAAACATTGTAACGCGTCTTGATACGTTCACGTGCGGCTTCCACTTTGTTGCGGTCGAGCACCAACGGAGGTCCGTCGCCAATCATCCGAATCACCAGCCGCTCCGGTGCCTGGGCGAAAGCTTCCGACAGTTCATCGAGCGTCCGGATTTTTTTACCGTTTACTTCATCCACGATACTACCGCGGTACGGTGCGAGATAACTGTTGATCGGGTCCGGCAAAATGTTGCTCAGCACAATGACATCAGGATGATCCAAATAAATTTGATCCAGGATGAAGTATTCGAAGAAATGCCGGAGGCGCAGGTCTGATGTGCGATAGGCTTCGAGCATGTCCAAGTCTAGCGGTTGAAACAACAGTCCGCCGTAAAGCACATAACGCGGGCGCACATCGTAGCTGTGACCCTGAATCGAGTATGGCCATGGCTTGAACAATTTGATGCTTACGGTCATTGGCTCTTTGTCCCGCAGGATTTCGAGCTTGACCGAGTCGCCCTTGAATTTGCGCTCCACGACTTCCTCAAATTGCGAGCGTTCGCCATCCAACTCTACGTTCGCGTCGCTTGCAATCGGGTGACCCTCAATTGAAAGAAGCACGTCACCCGTTTTTAGAATACCGTTGGACGGACCCGCCGCCACCACGGAGCCCACGAGCACGCCGCGATCGTCATCTTTTAATCCGAGAAATTTTCGTTGCGTCGGATTTTGCAATTTCGAATAGGTGATCGCCAGATCGGGATATTCGTCGTACTGCCCATTGGTGATGTCTTTCAAAAACCGGTTGATCACCGGAGTCGGAATCATGTAGGCGACGCCCTGAGCAACGTCGCCGCTGTAACCTTGAAACGCTACGCCAACGACTTTGCCGTCCTGCATGACCGGACCGCCGCTATTGCCCGGATTGATCTGAGCGCTGATCTGGATTGCCAAATGCTGGTCAACTGAGGAATGCGTGTATAGCTGGAAATCAACTCGCGACACGATTCCGGTCGTGACGGACATCCGTTCACCGCCAATTGGATAACCATATGCCGACACGGTCGATTCCAGCCCGGGGATGCCGCCAAATTTTAGCGGGACCATGTTCTTGAAGAAATCTTTGGCAGACACGGTGATCAATGCCAGGTCGCAATCGTTGGCGATGAATTGCACTTGTGCGGGATACTTGTTGGGATCGCCGTCGCGCTCCACCGTGATGTAGCGGCTGTTCGCAACGACGTGCGCATTTGTCATGATGCGATTGCCGCTGATTACAAACCCCGCGCCGACGCCGCGCTGGAGCCCACCTGCATTCCACGGGGCCTTATAATCGGGATCCACTGCCGTGGCTGTGATTCGGACGAGACTTTTCTGAACCGGTCCGTTGGGTTTTGGCGGGGCCATAGGCACCGGCACCGGAACCACCTCTTGTGCGGCGGGAGGGGTTGATTTCCATGGACCCGGCCGCTGTTGTGGACCTTGCGGTTCCATCGGCGGTGGTGCCGGAGTGCCTTCCTGAGCGTGCGCAAAAGACGCGAACAGCAAAGTAGCGTAACCGATGATAAAAATGCGTTTCATGGGACGGAAAGGCTCGAACCTTAAAAAGCCTTAAACAGAATCAAGATGGAGGATTTCAAATTGCAACTGGTCTTTCGGCCACATACTGACAGGGCACAGGCGTCGCGCGTTCAAATCATGAAGAACCGGAGCGGGCTATGTCCGCCGAAATAAGTCGTTTAACTCGGCGGAAGGCGCGTTATCGGCCAAAAGAGTAAAGGCACCGTTTGCTTTGATGTCTTGTGCTGCCCGGAGGAAAGCGCCCCAGGCTGCCAGCGCGAGACCCGAACCGACAGAGATACGGCGAACACCAAGATCGGCGAGTCCGGACAATGTAAGCTGATGATTGAATCCGGAGACGAGGACGTTGACCGGTTTCGGCGCGACCGCATTTACGATCTGCGCGATCTCATTCGGATCAGTGACCGCCGGCGCGTAGAGACAATCGGCTCCGGATTCGGCGTACGCGGTGAGTCGGTCGATTGCGGTATGCAGCGGGTCGGGATCACCGACCAGCCAGGCTTCGCAACGGCCGGTTAATATTACGCCACTTTTCGAGGTTTCGATCGCCGAGCGCGCCGCTCGGATCCGTTCGATGGCGAGCTTTCTCTCATACAGCGGGCAATCGCTGCGCCCAGTGCTGTCCTCGACGGACAAGCCGGCAACGCCGGTCTCGACGCAGAGTTGCACATTCGCCGCGACATCTTCAGGTTCATCCGCGTAGCCGGCGTGGAAGTCCGCGTTTACCGGCAATGCGGTTGCTTCCACAATCTCGCGGATGTGCGCGAGCATCTCGTCACGAGGAACGCCGCCATCGGGTTTGCCGCGCGAAAAGGCAAATCCCGCGGAAGTCGTGGCGAGCGCTTGGAACCCAAGCCGTTCGAGATAAATCGCGGTACCGATGTCCCACGGATTTGGAAGCACGAAGCAGCCCGACTGGTGCAACGAGCGAAATTTTGCTGCTGCGGATTCATGTTGCGGTGAGTTCATATAGACAAACTACGCGCGGCAACCATAAGCGCGAGCGATCGCGCACGTAACTCAGGCATCTTGCCTGATCCGTAGCGCAGGCTTCTCAGCCTGCCGTTTTGCGGGCAGGAATGCCCGCAAGACGAAACAGCCAGGATGGCTGTGTTACCGTGCGGATTTCCAGATCTGCCGCAGTGGCCCGTCAGCGCCGTAAATCGGATCGTAATCAGGAATTGGCAGAGCTGCGATGGTGCGATCGGATTTTGGTCGTTCGCCAGGCAACCCGTGAAGCAAATCCCACTGCCGTCCATCCGGGTAAGCACCCACAACGTTAAAGTCCGGGCTCGCGCCGATGTTCTGGTGCGCAACACCCGCCGGAATGAGAACGACGTCGCCGGAGCGGACCTCGACAGTCTGGCCGCCTTCTCCGCCGAGTCGCAGATGTGCAGTGCCGTCAAAGACACCGAGCACTTCGTGCGACGTGCTGTGATAATGAGCAAAGGAATAGACGCCGTTTCGCCAGGAGTTCCGCCAATCATTCTGAGCGAATGCGCGTTCGAAAACGGAAGCGCCATCCTGCGTGTCAACCGTGATCGCAGCCCGATATAATAACACAGGCAGCGCGCTGCCCGGATAAATGCCGTCGTCCTTAAACTTTAGCTGCTCCGGCTGGACGATCTCTTGCCTCTCAGCCATTGGGAAAACACTCATAAATTTCACGGCAATATCGCGCGCGCAGAGAACAGCGGTCGTATTTAATTAAATCCATTGCAGACAATTGCGTATTGCATCTTCGAGTGTCACTCATATTGGCACGGTCGCCAATCTATTCCATATGCAAAAGCCCGAAGGCGTATCGCAATTGGTCGAACATCTTTTTCGCCATGAGTCGGCAAAAATGGTGGCGACGCTAACCCGGATTTTCGGGATTGAGCATTTAAACCTGGCTGAAGATGTCGTCCAAGAAGCGCTGGGAAGGGCATTGCAAACGTGGCCGTATCGCGGAATCCCTGAAAATCCTTCCGCGTGGATCATGCGCGCATCGCGCAATCTCGCGCTCGATGTGATCCGGCGAGAAAAAGTTTTCCGCGGGAAGGAAGCGGAAATTGCGCGCCTGATCGAGGCCAGCGGATCGTTCACAGCTGAAACGGGGATTCTTTCAGAAAACGAAATCGCAGACGACCGACTACGAATGATGTTTGTCTGCTGTCATCCGGTAATTCCTCCGGAGGCGCAGGTCGCGCTGGCATTGAAAACCCTCTGCGCGTTCAGCGTGACTGAAATCAGTCGGGCTTTCTTGACGACTGAAGCGGCGATTGCCAAACGATTGACCCGGGCAAAACAAAAAATCCAGGAGGCGCACGTCCCATTTGAGATTCCTGTCGGCGATGAGTTGGCGCGGCGACTCGAGAGCGTGCTGCAATCGCTCTACTTGCTGTTCAACGAGGGCTACAAAGCATCCAGTGGCGACAAACTCGTTCGGGAAGAACTCTGTCACGAAGCGATCCGTCTTACGGAATTACTGCTACAACATCGCGCTGGAAATCAGCCAAAGACACATGCATTGCTGGCGCTGATGCTGCTGAATGCCGCACGCACGCCCGCGCGCGAGGATGACCAAGGCAACCTGCTTCGACTCGAAGAACAGGACCGGACGCGCTGGGATCAGACGATGATCGCACGCGGTATGTCGCGCCTCCACGAATCGGCTACCGGTGGCCAGGTCAGCGAATATCATCTTCAAGCTGGGATCGCCGCGTGTCATGCGACTGCCGCCGATTATCAATCGACCGATTGGGCGAGGATACTCTCGCTCTACGATCGATTGGTAGAATTTGATGATTCGCCCGTGGTTGCGCTCAATCGCGCCGTGGCAGTTGCAAATGTTCACGGGCCGCACGCAGGACTGAAAGCAGTGCGTGCCATAAAGGACCGCGAAAAATTGGCTTCGTATTACTTGTTCTATTCCGTGATCGGCGAGCTTGAGATGCGATCGAACAACCGTGAAGCCGCGGCCGAACAATTCCGAAGAGCATTTGAACTCGCTGAAACAAAATCGGAGCGAGCGTTCCTTTTGAAACGGCTACAGCACTGCGGGAGTGATTTCCGCGCCGGAACGGCAAGATGATCTGGATTGCCCTTACAGGGCGAATATTGTTTCGATTTATGACCGAGGGCGTTGCCCTCGGCTGGGATGGTTCAGGCCGTTGGCCTGACGATCTGGATCCGCAGCGATTTTTTTGAATTTTTTTGGCGTAGTGTCCCAAAAAACCCGTGCTCGTTCGTCATATCTCTGAAATTTACATCAACAGAAAGGCAAACATGAGCAAGTCAGACACGAAACAGGATGCAAGCATCGTTTGGTTTGAAATTCCGGCTGATAATCCGGGACGCGCCACAGCTTTTTACAGCAATTTGTTTGGCTGGAAAATCAGTCCATTTCCCGGGAGCGGCGATTACTGGCACATCGATACCGGTGGTGCAGACGCTAGTCCGGATGGCGCGCTAAAGAGGCGTAAACATCCGCAAGAGCCAGTCGTCAACTACGTCAGCGTGGATTCGGTGGATAAGTTCGCTGATAAAATTTCGAAACTCGGTGGAAAAATCTGCATGGCCAAAACGGCCGTGCCACAGATGGGTTATTTCGCCGTGTGCCAGGATCCCGAGGGTAACCCCTTTGGACTTTGGGAGAGCGATCCGGCGGCAGCCTGAAAATAATTTGTCCCAATCTGGGTCGCTCGTTCGTCGTAGTTTTGAAAGGGATAAAAATTAACCAAATCAACTACCAACCAAAATAAAAATGAATACACAAAATCATGATGGATTCATGCTGCTGTACCGAACCGACGAATGGTACAACAAGCTTTCACAGGAAGAGCTCCAGGAACTCATCAACCAGAACAAAGCCTGGTTCGAAAGATTGACTGCTCACGGCAAAGCCAAACCTGGCCGCGCGCTGGAACGCACAGGCGTAACTGTCTCCGGCAAGAACGGACGGTTTGTTACGGACGGACCTTTCGCTGAATCCAAAGAAGCTGTCGGCGGGTATTTGGTGTTGGATGTCGAAACGATCGAAGAAGCCATTGCCATTGCCCAGAGCAGTCCGGGGCTTGCGTATGGCGGTTCAATCGAGGTGCGGCCGGTGGCGGAAGAATGTCCTCTCGACGTCCGGGCTCGTGAATTGGCTCGAGAAGAACACTGTGTAACCATTTAAACTCAACAACAGTTAAACTCACAACCACTAACCACATGATATGAACACACAAAATCAGAACGGATATATGTTGCTGTTTCGAGGAAACGATTGGCTCAAGAGCCTTTCTTCGGAGGAAAAGCAGAAAGTCACCGACCAGTGGATGGCCTGGTTCAGGCGGCTGACGGATGAAGGAAAAGCCATCGCCGGGAACCCGCTCGAGCGCGAAAGCAAAATCGTCTCGGGAAAAAATCGCGTGGTATCGGACGGTCCGTTTGCGGAATCGAAGGAAGCGATCGGCGGCTATTTTCTCCTTGATGTCGCGAGCTTCGATGACGCAGTGGTTATCGCACAAGAATGTCCCGGATTACAGTACGGTGTGCAAGTGGAAGTCAGGCCTGTTGCGGCAGAATGCCCGGTCGCGAGCGAACTTAAACATCAGACGCAGTTCGCGAACGCATAACGCGACGCATCCAGAGAATGTCTCATGGCTCACTACGTTGACGGATTTGTTATCCCTTTGCCTAGGAAAAACCTAACCGCGTATCGCCGGCTTGCTCAGAAGGCTGGGAAAGTCTGGCGAGACCACGGTGCCTTGGACTTCAGGGAATGTGTTGGCGATGATCTGAATGTGAAAATGGCGCTGTCGTTCCCGCGTGGGATTAAAACCAAGCCCGGTGAGACGGTGCTTTTCTCTTACATCGTTTTTGAGTCGCGCACTCATCGTGATCGCGTCAACGCGAAGGTGATGAAGGACCCGCGTCTTGCGAAGATGATGAATCCAAAGGCGATGCCATTCGACGTGAAGCGAATGATGTACGGGGGATTCAAAACAATAGTCGAAGCCTAACTGTTCGATGGATTGTCCGCGGCGGCAGTTTGAATTTTGAGACCAGTTAAAAGGAAGGAGCAAACAAATGAATCGTATCACTCACTTTGAGATCTACACCGATGACCCACAAGCGGTGCAGCCGTTCTACCAGGACGTTTTCGGCTGGAAGTTCAACAAATTCGAGGGCGGCCCGATCGAATATTGGCTGGTTACGACTGGCGATGACAAACAGCCGGGAATCAATGGCGGGATGACCCGGCCGCGTGAAGGTCAAAGCCCAGGTACGTTAAACACCGTCGCAGTGAAGTTTCTTGATCAAACGATCAGGCAAATCGAGCAGCGCGGCGGAAAAATCTGCGTGCCGAAAATGGCGATTCCAAAGGTCGGTTGGCTCGCTTACGCGG
>Ga0070704_100002242_pt1 | contig 10790 bp, 5 predicted proteins | sample KBSK5252metaG_FD_65467 | JGI IMG/M metagenome (GOLD analysis project Ga0070704, IMG submission 65467) | Corn, switchgrass and miscanthus rhizosphere microbial communities from Kellogg Biological Station, Michigan, USA - KBS K5-25-2 metaG | ecosystem: Host-associated > Plants > Roots >... | reverse complement strand
CTTGTCCACTTCGTCGAGCAGGAAGACCGGATTCTTGGCACCGGCCTGCTTCATGCCCTGGATGATCCGGCCCGGCATAGCGCCCACGTAGGTGCGGCGGTGGCCGCGGATGTCTGCTTCGTCGCGCGCCCCGCCCAGCGAGATACGCACGTACGGCCGCCCCATGGCGCGGGCGATGGACTTCGCGATCGACGTCTTACCAACACCCGGGGGGCCCACGAACAGGAGAATCGGCCCCTTGGCTTGCTTATCGTCGTCGTTGCCGGGGGCCTCGGCGTCCGGCTGGCGCTGCCGCAGCTGCCGCACCGCCAGGAACTCGAGCACCTGATCCTTGACGTCCGGCAGGCCGTAGTGATCCTCCTCGAGGATCTCGGCGGCTCGCTTCAGATCCAGCGATTCTTCCGACCGCTTGCCCCAGGGGAGCTCAGCCACGGTCTCGAGGTAAGTGCGGATGACCTGCGCTTCCATCGACTCGCGACCTGCCCGCTCGAGGCGGCTGAGCTCGCGGTCGACTTCCTTGCGCGCGGCCTCCGGCAGCTCGAGTGCGGCGAGTCGCTTGCGCAGCTCCTCCACCTCGGTGCCGTCGTCCCCCTCACCCAATTCCTTCTGGATGGCCTTCATTTGCTCGCGCAGCAGCATCTCGCGCTGGCGCTCACCGAGCTCCTCCTGCACTTGCGACTTGATGTCGTCCTGGGCGTCCGCGACAGCGATCTGCCGTTGGACGTGCACCAGCACCCGGCGCAGGCGGTCTTCGACCGACAGCATCTCGAGGAGCTGCTGACGCTGGAGCGGCTTGATGTCGAGGTACCCGGCCACAAGGTCCGCCAGGCGGCCTGGGTCGCTCACGCCCTCGAGGACCTGCTTCACGACATCCTCGGGAAGTCCGGACTTCTCGCCCAGCTCGGCGGCGCGCTGCCGCGCTTCGCGGTGCAGCGCGATGAACGCCGCGTCGTCGGCATTTAGGGGCGGTAGGTCCGCCAGCTCGCGGACGACCGCCTCGAGGTGACCGTTCGACTCGGTGTAATGGATCGCGGTGCCGCGGGTCTCACCGTGGAGGATCAGCTGGATACCGGCTAGGCCGCGCTGCACCTGGCCGATCCGCGCGATCGTACCCGTGGTATAGAGGAGGCCCGGGGTGACCTGTTCGACGTTGTCTTTTTGCGCTACCGCGAAGATGAGACGCTGCTCCTGCTTCAGCGCGGCCTCGATCGCTCGCAAGGTGGCAGGGCGGCCCGCGCCGATGGGGGTGCTGACGCCCGGGAAGAGTACGGCATCACGCAGGGGCAGCACCGGTAGAGTCATACGTGCAGACATGAGGACTCCATTTTGGAGAAGACACACGGCAATTCGCGGTGCGGGAAGAGCACCGACCGTGCCACTCGACAACGCCGCAGGCGGCAGCGACGTTCCAGAAAACGCCGCCAAAGCGGCGGAACCTGCCAACTCGGCCTAAAGAATGTTCGCTGAACAGGTTGCAAGCCTGCCTCGTTGCGGCTAAATCTCATCCGCGCATGCCCGCTGATTCCGCATGAACGACTCGCTGGCTAGGCGCCTGACTCAGGCCCTGGGGACGTCGTTTACCCTGGAGGGAGAGATCGGGCGAGGCGGCATGGGCGTCGTGTATCACGCCCGCGACGAGCGACTCAAGCGGAAGGTGGCGGTAAAGGTGCTGCCCCCGGAGCTCGCGTTCCGGGAGGAGATCCGCATCCGCTTCCTGCGGGAGGCGGAGACCGCCGCCCGGCTTTCCCATCCGCACATCGTCCCGATCCACAGCGTCGGCGAGGGGCCCGAGGGGCTCGTCTACTTCGTGATGGCCTACGTCGACGGGGAGTCGCTCGGGGCGCGTCTCAAGCGACGTGGACGGCTCCCCCCCGAGGAGGCCCGACGCATCCTGATGGAGACCGCGGACGCATTGGGGGCCGGGCACGCGCTCGGGATCGTCCATCGCGACGTGAAGCCGGACAACATCCTGCTCGAAGGCAGCCGCGGACGTACCGTCCTCACGGACTTCGGGATCGCGAAGGCCCTGACCTCGTCCAGCGGGCCGGGGACGCTGACCGCGACGGGCGTCGCGATCGGGACGCCGCACTACATGAGTCCCGAGCAGGCGGCGGGCGATCGCGAAATCGATGGTCGCTCGGACATCTACAGCCTCGGCGTCGTCGGGTATCAGATGCTCACGGGCGAGCTACCTTTTTCCGCGCCGACGGTGCCGGGGCTTCTCCTCAAGCAGATCACCGAGCAGGCGCCATACCTGAAGGACAAGGCGCCGACGTGCCCCGACGACCTCGCGGCTTGCGTGATGCGCTCCCTCGAGAAGGAGCCGGAAGCGCGCTGGCCGACCGCCGACGCGCTGCGCCGCGCACTCGAGTCGCGCAGTGCGCCACCGTATAAGCCGCGCCGCGCGACCGGGGTCCGCAGCACTCGGTTCACCGGAGGCGGGAACGAAGGGTTGGCTGGTCTCCCCGCCCCACTCCGGCGCGAGCCCCCCGCGCAGCGATCGCGTACCCGGGCCGCCAAAGACGCGAAATCGCAGCTCACCGCCAGCGGCGAACCGAAGCTCGTGGCCCGGTTCCGTGACGGCTTCGTCTCGTGGGCGTCGGTGTGCGGCGGGTTGATGTTGATCGACATGATCCAGGGGGGCGGGCTCGGCTGGTCGCTGTGGGTCGCCATCCCGTGGGGCGCGTTTGGGCTGTTGCCGCAGTACATGAAGCTGTGGCAGACGGGGTATTCGTGGCGGGACGTGTTGCACCGGCCCGCGGCGCCGGACGGCGCCGAGGCGCGGCTCGGCCTCTCAAAGCGCGCTGCCAACCTGCCGGCGAGCGCCGAGGAGTTCGGCCATCAGATTGAGGTTGTCCGACAAGCGCGAAACGACCGCGAAGCGATCATGAAGATCATGGAGCGTGTGCCGGCGTCGGAGCGCAAGCTGCTACCCGACGTCGTGGTGACCGTGGACGCGCTGCTCAAGCGCGCTGAAGACCTGGCGCGGATGCTGCACAGCATGAGCGCGGATGTGGACGAGAACGCGCTGAGGCGCCTGGATGATCGGATCGAATCGGTGAAGCGTCACGAGGAGGGCACGGAGCGCGAGCGCCAGTTGAGCCTGCTCGAGCGGCAGCACCAGGCCCTCAGCGATCTCTTGGCCCGCCGCCGGCGGGTGGAAGAGCAGATCGAGTCGTGCGTGATGGCGATGCAAAACGTGCGCTTCGACCTGCTGCGGCTCCGGTCCGCCGGGGTGGCAGCGGTGCTGAGTGACCTCACCAACGCCACCCAGCAGGCCCGGGCCTTGTCCCGCGACGTCGATCACGCGATCGCGGCGGCGGGCGAGATCCAGGACATTCTGCGCGAGGGCCCCCGACCCTAGACTAGCGTCTGGGCTTCCTCCAGCAATCCCGCAGCAGCGCGGGCGCGTCTTTCCGCTCGATCCCGAAGCTCAATAGATCCACGAACGCCGCCGCGGCCTCTTCACAGCGACCCGCGCGCAGCGCCGCGATGCCTCGAAGCTCGCGGTACCGCGCCGCGGCGGAGCGCCGTTCGACAGCGTACTCGAGCACGCTGTCGGCCAGCGCGGGTGGCCCGTCGAGGGCGAGACTGGTCAGCACTTCCCCGAGGAACTGTACCGGGAACGGGTGCCGGAACGTGCCGCGCGCCGCCGCGAGTGCGCCGCGCGCCTCCGCGCCAGCAACCGCCCACGACGAGTCGCGCACCGCGAGCACCGCCAATACGGCGCGCGCCTGTGCAGTGTCGGCGCCGGCCGCCAGGGCCCCCAAGGCGAACGCGCGCGCGCGACTCGGCGCCTCGTGACGCACGGTGGAGATCACGGCCGAGAGCAGCCTCGCGTCCCCCCGCGATGCAAGACCGCTCAGGAGCGATAGAGCCTGGGCCGTGTCACCCTGGCTGAGGTGGATGCTCGCTGCGCGCACCCGCCACTCAGCGGCCGCAGGTGCCGCGCTGCGCAGCGCCTCGACGTAGGGAAGCACGCCGGCGTCGGTGCGGCGCTCCGCCAGGGTCCTGGCGAGGAGCAGGGACGGGGCGGCGTCGCCGCCGGCGCGACCGATCTCTGCCAACGAGTCGAAGACCCCGGCCGCCGTGGTGCCGGGATCGAGGAAGCGACGAGCGGCCACGAACTCGAGCCGCGGGTGGTCGTCCCGATGTTCGAAGCGCGCGCGCGCGACAAGGCCAGCGATACCGCGCTCACCAATGAGCCGCCGGCCGAAGTACTGGTCGGGGGTGTCGACGTTCAGCCATTCGCGCGCCAGCTCGCCGACGGCGCCGCCCGGGCCGACGAGCCGTGCCACCCACGCGGGGTCGTACGCAATCGGTCGTGGCGAGGCGATCACCATCAGGTCGTGTGACTCGCCGAACCACACTTCCGCGTGCGGGAACACCTCTTGGATGTTCCGCACGATTCCCGCCACGATCGGCAGCGGCAGCTGGTAGAGCTGGATCCATTGGCAGAAGACACCGTCGTCGGCCAGGCGCGAGCGGACGATCTGGAAGAACTCGGGCGTGTACAGCGTCGCGATGCCCGCGACCCAGGGATTCGACGGCTCCGACATGATGACGTCGAACCGCTCGCGGTGGAGCTGCAGCGCGCTGCGGGCATCGTCCGCGATCGCGGTCACCCCTGGCCGCCGCAGCACGCCGTCGTTCACGTGACGGAACAGGGTGTCCATCGCCAGGACGGCGGGCTCGATCTCGATCACGCGCACGCGCGTCATCCCCGGCACGTCGGACATCACTCGAGCCGTCACGCCGCTCCCGTAACCGATCACGAGGGCCGACGTCGCCCCCGGCCGCGCCGCGACGGGCGCCAGCCCGGCCATGATCTGCGTGCCCATGTCGCCGCGGTCCGATGCGTCCACCTTGCCGTTCACGCGCAGCGAGCGGCCGGTTTCGTTCTCCCACACGCTGACGGTCGCGTTCCACCCCTCTTTGAAGGCCAGTTGGCGTGTGCCGCGGTGCTCGAGGAACGCCCGCCGCTGCGCCGCGTCCATCTTGGTCCGCGCGTAGATCGTCGGGCCGAGGTCGATGAGGCGCGTACTCCACCCCGGCGCGGCCGCGGCTGCGAGGATCGTCAACATCCCGAGCACCCCCGCTCCGAGCACCCGCACCCGGAGGCGCCGGTCGTCCGGCGACCCCTCGGCGATGCCGCGGGCTGCCGCCCACGCCAGCGCGAGCGCCGCGAGTCCGTTGACGACGAGTGCCACTCGCAGCGTCGTCTGTGTGCCCCACGCGACGACCAGCACGAACCCCGTGAGGACGGCGCCGAGAATGCTGCCGGCCGTGTTGAGCCCATAGGCGGCGCCGACGTCTGTGCCGCGGGCGGCGTCCGGGCGGGCGGTTAGATCGGTGAGCAACGGGAACGTCATGCCCATCCCGAAGGCGGGCACCAGAACCACGGCACCGACCGCCACGCCCATGAGCAGCAGGCGCGGCATCGCGCCGAGCCCGGGGATCTGGAAGACGGCGATGATGTAGACGGGGAGCAGGCCGAAGAACACGAACAGGGCGGCGGCACCCACGCCCGTCAGGCCCTGCGCCAGGGCGGCACTCGCGGCCGTGTCCGCCCGCGGTCCGCTGCGGCGAGCCACGATGAGGCTGCCGAGCCCGATGCCGAGGAGGAAGACAACGAGCACGAGCGTGAAGGCGTACGTCGAGCCGCCGACGACCATGACCAGCACACGCGTCCACGCGATTTCGTTCAGCAGGGAAGCGAACGCCGTGACGCCGAGCAGGATCAGGGCGAGTTTGTGAATGACGTCGCGGGGAGGGTTCTTGTTTTCCCCGGGCTGGCGCCCGGGCTCAGTCAACCACTGGTCGCGCCCGAGCCAGAGCGCCAACCCACCGATGCCGAGGTTTGTGGCCGCCGTGAGCCACAGGCTCACTCGTACACCGATGAACTCAATGAGAAAGAAGCCGGCCAGGGCGGTGCCCACCACGGCCCCGAGGGTGTTGAGGCCGTACAACCGGCCGAGCGACGCCTTGAGCCGCGTGCGGTCCTCCCCCATGAAGGCCCGCGTGAGCACCGGCAGGGTGGCGCCCATCAACGTCGTGGGCACGAGGAGGACCAGGGCCGCGAGACCGAAGCGCAGCGCTACGCTGCCGCCCCCCAAGCCGAGGTAGAGGCTGTGCGCGAGCGACAACACCAGGGGCGAGATGATCCCGAAGATCCCGATCGCGATCTCCAACCAACCGTACAGCGCCGCGGGACGCGGGCTGCGGTCGGCGATCCGGCCGAAGAGCCAGGCGCCGAGCCCGAGGCCGCCCATGTAGGCGGCGACGACCGTCGTGATGGATTGGATGGTGGAGCCGAAGGACTGATACAGCACACGGACCCAGAGGAGCTGGTAGACGAGTCCCGTGGCCCCGGAGAGGAAGAACAGCAGGCTGTAGGCGAGCGTCGCCCTAGAACGCATGCAGCTCGCGCATCGCCTGCGCGAGGTCTTCCACCTGGGGCAGAATGAAGTCCTCGAGGTCGGGGGCGTACCCGACGAAGGTATCCGTGGACGCGACGCGCTTGACCGGTGCGTCGAGCCACGGGAAGCACTGATCGGCGATGCGCGCGGCGATCTCGGCGCCGTAGCCCCACGAGAGCGAGTCCTCGTACGCCACGATCACCTTGTTCGTCTTGCGGATCGACGTTTCGATCGCCTCCCAATCGACGGGGGAGAGGGACCGGAGGTCGATCACTTCCACGCTCACGCCGTCCTGTTCCTCGAGCTGCTTGGCAGCGACCAGCGAGCGCTGCACGACGGCGCCGTATGCGATCACGGTCAGGTGCGTGCCCTCCCGGACGACTTTCGCTTTGCCGAACGGAATCATGAAGTTCGGGCCCGGGTTCGGCGCTTTGTTGTAGGTCTGGCGGTAGAGGTGCTTGTGCTCGAGGAAGAGGACGGGGTCGTCGCAGCGAATGGCGGTCCGCAGCAGGCCGTTGGCATCCAGGGCCGTCGCGGGACAAATCACGCGCAGCCCCGGCACGGATGTGAAGACCACCGCGCCAGTCTGCGAGTGATAGACCGACCCGCCTTTCAGATAGCCGCCGTAGGTCACGCGGACCACGACGGGCGCGGCGAACGCGTTGCTCGACCGCCAGCGCATGGTCGCCAGCTCGTTGCGGAGCTGATGGTAGGCGGGCCAGATGTAGTCGAAGAACTGGATCTCCACCACAGGCTTCAAGCCGCGCGTGGCAAGGCCGATCGCGCGGCCGACGATATTGGCCTCTGCCAGCGGTGAGTTGTAGACCCGGTCGCTGCCGAACTGGCGCTGCAACCCCCAGGTCACCTTGAACACCCCGCCCTTCCCCTTCACGTCCTTCAAGTACTGGTCGCGGCTGACGTCAGCGACATCCTCCCCGAAGACGAGAATGCGCGGATCGCGTGCCATCTCGTCTTTCATGCAGCCGTTCAGGAGATCCACCATGGTGGTGGGCTCCCCGGTGAAATGCGGATCGTCCTCGGTATCGAACTGCTCGGACGTGGGGTCGACGTCGGGCGAGTACACCCACAGCAAGGCCGTATCGGGCTTGGGCTGGGGTGAGGCGAGGGCCATGTCGGCAGCGACCTGGATCTCCTCCTCTACTTGCGCCTGGATCGCCTCGAGCTCCGCCTCGCTCGCCACGCCCTCGGCGATGAGCCGCTTCGGGAAGCTGATGACGGGATCGCGTTTCGCCTCTTCCTCGCGCTCCCGCGTCGGCTTGTAGTGGACCTCGTCGTCGGAGAGCGAGTGCGAGTACGGCCGCGTGACGTGCGCGTGGATCAGCGCGGGACCTTTGCGCTGGCGGCACCACTCGGCGGCGCGGACCAGCACCTCGTACGATGCCACTGGGTCGCAGCCGTCCACCTCCGCGACCAATAGGTCGGGGAAATTGCTCAGGAGCTTCGATATCGAGCCGCCGGCGGTCTGCACCTCCACCGGGACCGAGATGGCGTACTTGTTGTCCTCGACGAGGAACAGCACGGGGAGCTTGAGGTTGCAGGCGCTGTTCATCGCCTCCCAGAACTCGCCCTCGCTCGTGGTCCCGTCGCCGCAGGAACAGTAGACGAGGTCGTCGTCGACGGGGGCGTCCGCTCGGAGCCACGCCTCTGCGCACCCCACCGCCTGGAGGAATTGGGTGCCCGTCGGACTCGATTGGCTGACGATATTGAGCGCTTTGTGACCCCAGTGTGAGGGCATCTGGCGCCCGCCGGAGTTCGGGTCCTCGGCGGCACCCACGGCGGAGAGGAACATCTCGGTCGGCGTCATGCCGAGCGTCAGGCAGAGGGCGCGGTCGCGATAGTAGGGATAGAACCAGTCGTAGGCGGGTCGCAGCGCCTTGCCCGCGGCGACCAACACCGCCTCATGCCCCGCCCCGGAGATCTGGAAGAAGATCTTGTTCTGACGCTTGAGCTGGATCTCCTTGTCGTCGATGCGGCGCGACAGGAGGATCAGGCGGTAGATGTCGAGCAGGTCGGCTTTCGCGAGACTGGTCTTCGCGGGCCGAGCGGCCTTGGCCGGGGAGCGCGTGCGCGTCGCCATGGACTCTAAAAATGCCCTACTGGGGCGCCGGGGCCAAGAGCTCTTTGAGCCGGGAAAACCGGTCGAAGGCGGCGCGGATCGTAGCATCGTTCCGCACGATGAACTCCTCGCGGGCGTCGGGCCCCCAGCGGACGTCGGCGACGCGTGCGGCGAGGATGCGGGCCAGGCGCTGCTCCAGGAGAGTGTCGGTCACCGCGGCCACGCCGAGACGGGAGCGGACGCGGGCCAGGAAGGGGGGCACGAGCTTGGCTCGCCACTCGGCGGCCGCGTTGACCCAAGCGGCACGGGCGGCGGGTGTCGCGCCGAGGGTGTGCGCGACGCTGTCGGACACCGCGTCATCGAGCCCCGAGTCCGCGGCGGCACTCCACCAGACGGGCAGCGGCGCGACGATGGGAACGACGACATCGGGGGCGATCCCTCCGCCGCCTCGGACGTCGCGCCCGGCATCGGTTTTGAAGATCGTCGACGTATCCTCCTCGGCGCCGGACCTCCCGGCGAAGCTCAAGTACTGGTCGTATCCGATGCCGCGGTAACGGCGCTGGATGAAGCGGCCGCTGGGCGTGATCACGCGACCGATCGTCAACCAGACGTAGTCGCCCGAGGAGAGAAAGAACACGGACTGCATGAGCGCCTTGCCGAAACTGCGGCGGCCGACGAGCAGCGCGCGGTCGTGATCCTGGAGTGAGCCGGCGAGCGCCTCCGCCGCGCTGGCGCTGCGCTCGTCGATGAGCACGATAATCGGCAGCAGCCGAAATTCCCCATCGCGTTTGGTGACGTAGGTGGTATCCACATCGCGCTTGCGGCCGCGTGTCCGGAATACGACCGTGTTTTTGGGGAAGAACTCGCTCGCGATGTCCACCGCATAGGTCACGACGCCCCCGGGGTTGGCGCGCAGGTCGAGGATCATCTGTTGGGCGTGCATGGCGGTCAGCTTCTTCAATGCTTCGTGCAATTCCTGCGCGGCGTTCCCCATGAAGTCCTCGAGCCGTACGTATCCGGTCGTCGCATCCATCATCCGGACGATGGACACCGACCGGACATCGAAGGGGCCGCGCTTGAGCGTGACACCGAACGTGTCCGGCTCGAGTCTCGGGCCGCGCTCGAGCTGCAGGCGCACCTTGGAACCCCGCTCCCCGGCAAGGCGCAGCTCGAGCGTCTCCATGCCGAGGCCGGCGACCGACGTGTCGTTGAGCGTCACCACGCGATCGCCGGGGAGCACGCCGCCTTTGGCCGCGGGGCTGCGCGGCACGACTGCGAGCACCGTGGCGGCCCCCTCCACATCCTCAAGCGACAGGCCGACCGTGAACAACTCGCCCCGTTCCAGCGCGTTCTGGCGCTCGAACTCCACGCGCGATGCGAAGCGGCTATGGGGATCGAGCGAATGCAGCACGCCGCGGATCGCGGCCGCGACGAGCTCACTGTAGCCCACGGAATCAGGGTAGTTGACGCGGATGTAATTGAGAACGCCGGAAAAGGTCTGGAGCTCTTCGTAGGCGGAGCGCTGCTGGGTCTGGGCCGCGGCGACCGGCGCGAGCGTCAGTGATAGGACGAGAGCGATGCGTCGGCGCATGGTGCCTCCGGTCTCAGGGCCCGAGCGTGGTGGAGCCGCTGCTTCGCGTCGGCGATCTTCTGATCGTACCGTCTCGGCGCCAGTGCCAGGAACTGCGTGAACGCTTCGCGGGCGGCCGCCGGTTTCCCGAGCGCCGTACGGGTGACGACGAGCGCCAGCGCTCTCATGATGGGAGCTTCGCCAACCGTAGCTTCGCGTCGGCGACCAAGTCGCGGAGCCGCTCCGGCGCTACCGCGAGAAATTGTGTGTAGCAGTCCCGCGCCTCGGGCCCCCGCCCCAGCTCTTCGAGGACCCGGCCAAGCAAGTAGTGCACGACGGCATACCGGGGGTTCACCTCGCGCGCCCGGCGCAGCGGCGCCTCCGCCTCACCGGTGCGCTGCAGGTTGAAGAGCGCCGCCGCGTATTCGAATAGCGTAGTCGGATCGCCATCGCTCGCCTCGGCGGCCCGTTGCCGCTCCACCAATGCAGAATCCGGCTGCCCCGCGTCCTCATAGAGGGCAGCGAGATAGGTGTGAGCCATCACGAGCCCGAGGTCGTACTGCAAGGCCTCGCGGTACAATGCCGCGGCTTGATCGGCGTGCCCCGTCACATGATTGAGAGCCGCGAGCATGAACCGATACTCGTTGTCACGCAGCGGCACGTGGACGATCTCGTCGCGCTGCTGTTTCTTCACCGTGCGGTCGAGGAGCACCTGAAAGTCGAC
>Ga0070704_100002241_pt1 | contig 10791 bp, 9 predicted proteins | sample KBSK5252metaG_FD_65467 | JGI IMG/M metagenome (GOLD analysis project Ga0070704, IMG submission 65467) | Corn, switchgrass and miscanthus rhizosphere microbial communities from Kellogg Biological Station, Michigan, USA - KBS K5-25-2 metaG | ecosystem: Host-associated > Plants > Roots >... | reverse complement strand
CGGCACTCGATGCGAATGGCTTTGGTGTCGGCCCCGCACAGCCGGAAGCCCGCGGTGCGGTTATCGAGCGACCAGATGGCCTTGGTCGGCGCGAAGGTGCCGGCCTGGAAGCGCTTGTACGAATTCACATAGGGCGCCAGGAACCAGGTGATCTCGCGGGCATATGCGAGTTGGCCAGCCACAAACCGGCGCATCAAGTCCGACATGCCATGGTCGCCGCTAGAATCGAAGAACAGCGGATTCTTGCCGGAAGCGTCCCAGACGGAGGCGTGGATGTGGCTCGACGAGCCCGCAAGGTCGTAACGCCATTTCGCCATGAAGGTCACGGCCTGGCCGAGCGAGTGGGCGATCTCCTTGCAGCCGTTCTTGAGGATTACGTGCCGGTCGGCCATGGTGAGCGGATCGGCGTAGCGGATGTTGATCTCCTCCTGGCCGGGTCCCCATTCGCCTTTCGAGTTCTCGACGGGTATGTCGGCGCCTTGGAGTCCGTTGCGGATTGCCCGCATCACCGCTTCTTCCTTGGTTGTCTGGAAGACGTGGTAGTCCTGAATGTAGTTGCCGGTGGTCTTGAGGTTGTTCCAGGCCTTCGCCTGCGCGGTCTCATAGGTCTCGTCGAACAGGTAGAACTCAAGCTCTGAGGCGAAGAATGAGGCCATCCCCAGCGCGTTCAGCCGTTCCATCTGCTTGCGCAGCATCGCGCGCGGGCTGTGCGGCACCGGCTCGTGATGGTGGTGGTCCACGATATCGCACAGAACGAGCGCGGTCGCCGGCAGCCACGGAATGCGCCTGAGCGTGGCGAGATCGGGCTTCATGACGAAATCGCCGTAGCCCTTCTCCCAATTCGCCGCCGCATATCCCGGCACCGGCTCCATATCGATATCGTTGGCGAGCAGATAGTCGCAGCCGTGGGTTTCCTCATGCGCTCCTTCGAGAAAGTAAGCAGCGTGGAAGCGTTTGCCGACGAGGCGCCCTTGCATGTCGGGAAAGCAGGCCACCACCGTGTCGATCCCGCCAGCGGCCGCTTCTTTCTCCAACTCTTGCAACGTCAACAAGCCAGCCATATGCGACGACCCTGTTGTGAAGGGAGGGACCGGCTCACTCGTTGAGCGAGCCGGTTTTTGGAAACGGTACAGCTTGCGCGGCTAGACCTTGACCGCGCCTTCGCGGTGCTTCACCGCGAATTCTTCCTCTGGCGAGAAGACCAGCGTTTTCCGCCCATAAGCCGCGAAATAAAGGATTGCAAGAGCATACCAGATCGCGACCCCGATCACGCCGGTGCGATATACCGGATCGGCGAGCTGGAAGCCGATGGTTACGAACGCGATAATCACCGTGAGCGCAGCCCCGAAGATGCCGAATGGGCTGCGATAGGGCCGCTCGATGTTGGGGAAGCTCTTTCGAAGCTTGATGAAGGTGAGCCCCTGAAGGAGATACGAGAACATGGCACCAAACACTGCCATGTTGAGGAGCACACCGCCGATGAACGAGCCAGCTGCCTCGCCTCCCATGGTGAACCATACGATCAACATAACCGCGAGGCCGACCACGCCACCCGTAATCAGCGCCAAGTTCGGCGTCTTGTATGTGCCATGGGTGACCGAAAGGAAATGCGGGAAGTAGCCAGCCCGCGACAGCGAGTAGATCTGGCGTCCATAGGCGAAGATGATCGCATGGAAGCTCGCTACCAGTCCGGCGACGGCGATCAGCGCCAGCGCCTTTGCCCAATTCGACCCGAAGATCGCGCGGAAGCCGTCGAGGATCGGCTCTCCCGAGGTACCGAGCGCGAAGGCGCCATGAACGGTCGTCGCGGTGCCCGCGGCGTCCGTCACCTCGCGTGTGATCGGAATCGCCGGGTTGATGACGAGAACCAGGAAGCCGAGGGCAATCAGAGTAAACATCCCGAGCATGATGCCCTTCGGCATATCCCGCTTGGGATCAGCCGATTCTTCGGACGCCAGCGGGATTTGCTCGATGGCAAGATAGAGCCAGACCGCGAAAGGCAGCGCAGCGAGGACGCCGTGTATCCCGAACGGCAGGAAGGGACCATGCCCGTCGGGCAGCTCGACCGCCGCGCCGGTCGCTGGATCGGCGCCGATATTCATCGCGTATTTGCCGAAATCGAGGAACGGAATCGCGCTGACAAAGAAGACAATGAGAATGGCGATCGCAAGCAGCGTCACGATCACGGTGACCGTGAAGGACAGCTCCACGCCCCGCGCGTTAAGCCCCACGAACACGATATAGCCGAGGATCCACCATACCGGCTGAAACGCTGCGGGCGTTTCGAAAATCCCGGTCAGGTAGGACCCGATGAAGAAGACGATCACGGCCGGTGTCAGCACATACTCGATATTCTCGGCCACGCCCGTGATGAAGCCGCCCCATGGGCCCCACGCCGTTCGGGCAAACGAATAGGCGCCGCCGGTATGCGGCAGGGCCGGGGCCATCTCGGCGATGGAATAAGTGAGACCGAGATACATGATGGTGATGATGACCGTGGCGATGAACATGCCGCCCCAGCCACCCACGGCGAAGCCGAGGTTCCAGCCCGAGAAATCCCCCGAGATGACCGCGCCGACCCCTAGAGCCCAAAGCGCGAACACTCCGGCATGGCGCCTCAGCTCGCGTTGCTCGAAATAGTCCTTGCCTGGGATGTGATAGGAAACCCCGCCTTCGTGTCGTGTCTCAGCCATTTTCCAACCCCCCATAAGCCCGAGAATATCCTATTCCACTTGCAAGCATCGCACCACAGCTTGTTGAGCCCCGAGCAGGCCGGGAGTGGCGGCGAGGAGTATCTCCGCTAGCCGATCCGCCCATATCTTTTGCCCGGCCTCGTCGCCGATTTCATTGTTGCGAATCTCGATCATGGCTGCCGGCAGCCGATGCGTGCGGGCGTGGCGGCTGACGCTGTAATAGACAAGGTCGGCGGGGGAATATGGTTCGTTGACGCCGACCATGAACCCGGGGTCGGCAGCGAGCCCCTTGATCAGGGCATTGGCCATGCGGGCGTCCTCGTCAAACACGATTCCCACGTGCCAGGGCCGCGCCTTCCCGAGATAGACCGGCGTGAAGGAGTGGATAGCAATCAAGATGGTCGCGAGCCCGGAGGCATGGCGCTGCGTGAGGCACGCATCGATTGCATCATGGTAGGGCGCGTGAACGCGCTCGATCCGCCGCGCCCGTTCCGTACCGCTCAACCCCACATTGGCGGGAACCGCCCTGCCCTCGCTTTCGACCACTATCAGGCTGGCCGCATCGAGGGGGCGGTTGCAGTCGATGACGAGACGAGAGATATCGGGCCAGAACAGAGGCGCATCGAGCCTTCCAGATAAGAGGCGCGCAACGCCGAGCGCGCCAGGGTCCCAGGCGATATGCAGTTTAAGCTGATCGGCGGCAAAGCCGAACGACTGGTATGCGTCGGGGACGCGATTTGAAGCGTGATCGCAAAGGAGGACGAAGGGCCCGGCGCCTGCGCCATTCTCCACCATGATCAGAATATCGGGATCGGAGGCCGCCGCAGTGTCTGCCGGCACGGACTCGGCCGGAAAACTGGTGGCTAGACCACTCGGGAGCGCCATAGCTGCAGCATCCCATATGGACTTGGTAAGATTGTCAATCGCCCCGGATCAAGCCATACGCGGGGCCGGTAGGGTCGCCTGATTGGGGGGCGCGTGACTAGGCCATTGGACCGCCGGCAGTTCTTGAAGAGGGCTTCCCGCGTCCTAATTGGCTTCGCGCACTTGAAAGGCGCTGCCCACGCAGCCTCTCAGAGTGAGGCCAGTTCTGTCAGCTCTGCTGATTGGCAAGATCTCGCGCGCTTGCTCAAGGGTCCCCTTCTCAAAAAGGGCCACCCAGACTTCGCCAAGATCGCCAAGCCCTGGAACCTCTATTACGCTTCGACGGCACCTCAAGGCATCGCCCGCTGCGCGTCCGCTGACGACGTGCGCAGCTCCCTCCTGTGGGCTGCCTCGAACGGCGTGTCACTCGCGATCCGCTCAGGCGGACATTCCTATGCGGGGTACTCGACCACCAGCGGGCTCCTGGTCGATGCCTCGCTGATGAACGAGGTCGCCATCCACGGTGCTGAGGGGCTCGTGCGCATGTGGGGGCGGCGCGCGCAACGCCAATGTCTATGCCAGCCTTCACCCGGTCAATCGCGCCATCACGCATGGCCGCTGCATGGGAGTGGGCGTTGCCGGATTGGTGCTCGGTGGAGGGATTGGCTTCAGCCAACGGCGGCATGGTTTGACCTGCGACCAGATGATCGAGACCGAAATCGTCACGGCCGCAGGAGAGCTGGTTGTCTGCAACAAAGACCAGAACCCAGATCTGTTCTGGGCATGTCGCGGCGGAGGCGGAGGCAATTTCGGCGTCAATGTCTCGTTCACCTTCGAGAGCTTCCCCGTCGATGTGATGACGGTGTTCAAGCTCGGCTGGACCGACCATCTTGATGAGCTCTTGCCTGCGGCGCTCGATCTCCTCCCCACCACGCCCGACCGCCTCGGCTGCAAGCTATCCGGTACTCCGCTCGAGCTCGAATTGCTGGGACAGCTGGTTGGGACGGAGGCCGAATTGCGCGCGCTACTTGCACCGCTTTATCGGATCGGTGCTCCCGGCGAGGAGATCATCAGCACCCTTTCCTATTGGGATGCGCAAGGAATTCTCGCCGAGGATGAGAACGACCAATTCACACATGAGCGCTCGCGCTATGCCTTCAAATCCATTCCTGCGGAAGGTTCGCGCACGGTTCTTGATTTTCTGCGCAAGTGGCCGGGCACACACGATAGCGCTGTCTGGAAGATGTTCCTTGCTGGTGGGGCAGTGGCGTCGGTTGCCCCGGCGGCGACAGCCTTCGTGCATCGCAAGGCACTTATGCTGACTGCCGTCGACCTCGATTGGACGGCAGAAGATGACGAAGCGACCGTCGCCCGCAACGAGGCCTGGCTTGGAGAATTCCACGTTGCCATGCAGCCGTTCACCTCGGACCAGAGCTACCAGAATTTCATTGACGGCGCCGAGACCAACTACCTGCGCGCCTATTACGGGACGAACCTCGAGCGCTTGGTTGAGATCAAGCGCAAGTACGATCCCAACAATCTGTTTCGTTTTCCCCAAAGCATCCCGCCCTCGCTTTGAGCATGAGAACGCCGAGCGGCTCGGGCACTTAGTCGCGGAGACCTTCGCCAAGCGACGCGGTCCGCCCATATTCGGCAGGATGGCTCTTCTCACCTCCCTCGGCTTTTCCCAGCCCATTCAAGGGACGCGCGTCGGCCGGCCTTGGCGCCAGCGCTTAGCGGACCTGCTCGCTTGCGAAGTCGATTATGCCGGCAAGACCGTGCTCGACGCGGGCTGCAATGTCGGCATTCTCGCCTATGAAATCACGAAGCTCGGACCGTCCTTCATCCATGCCATTGACGGCTCGCGCCCAGTGCTCAACGCAGCGCGGCTGATTCTCCGCTCAGTCGAAACGCCGCATCGGCTCGATCTCGTCAACCTTGCCGACGACGAGCGCCTCAGGACCGTGCTCGAGCCGAGCTACGACATCGTCCAGCTGCTCGCGGTCTATCAGCACGTGGAACGGGCGCGGGGCGATCGGGTGGCGCGGCGCCTGCTGGCGAGGCTTGCCGAGCGCTGTAAGGAGACATTCATTGCCGCCACGCGCCCTGATTACCTCCCGGCCATCATCGAGGTGCTTACATCGCAGGGCTTGAGATTCGAGCGCGAAACGTCATCGCCGGCCCGAAGCGTGCGGCACCTCGTCTTTCTCCGGCAATAGCAATGGAGGTGCTAGTGAGCTGGCGCGTAGCTGTCAGGCCCGTACCCAGCGCAGGATCCCTTTAGGCGAACGTCGTGGCCAAGATTCTGGCAGACATAGACCTTGGTAAGCGGATTCTTATGGACCTCGGTCGCCCTCACCTTCCAGCCATAGCTCTGGGCCACCAGCGCGATCTGCTCCTCCTCACAATAGGGAGTAGCGATCGGCCCGTACTTGGTGATCTGAAAATTACCCTGACACTCTATGCGCGCGGCCGCAGGCCCGGCAAAGGCCCCCGCCAATAGCATGGCAACCGCGAGACCTGTCGCTCCACTTTTAAAGTGAATGCGCATGGCCGCCTCCTCTGATGCTGCTTAAGCAACCTTACAATACAATCGCGCTTTCAGATAGCAGGCCAAGCCAAGTGCGTTCCGGATCGATGGGAGGGTTGGGGTGCTCACCTCTGCTGGACTTCGCTCATAACAAACGCTAACACATCGGGCGCAAACGAACTTCCCCCACAACGATGGCCCTTCCCAAGCTCGCCGAAATCCGGATTGGCATTATCGGTCTCGGCTATGTTGGCCTGCCGCTCGCCGTCTATCTCGCGCGACACTTCCCCGTCATCGGTTTCGATATCGATCGCGAGCGCATCACTGAACTCTCGCGCGGCGTCGATCGCACACACGAGGTCACCGAGGAGGAATTTGCCCACGCCAAGCACCTCAGCTACTCGGCCGACGTAGCGGCTCTTCAAGACGCAAATTTTTATATCGTCACGGTACCGACTCCGGTCGATCAGGCCAAGCGTCCCGATCTGAGCGCCCTCGTCTCGGCGAGCCGGCTGGTTGGATCGGTGCTCGGGCGAGGCGATGTTGTGGTCTACGAGTCGACGGTTTATCCCGGCGCGACTGAGGAAATTTGCATGCCTGAGCTCGAGAAAGCCTCGGGCCTTGCGTTCAACCGCGATTTCTTCGCGGGCTATTCGCCCGAGCGCATGAACCCCGGCGACAAGACGCATCGCCTGCCAGCCGTCGTCAAAGTCACGTCAGGCTCGATGCCCGAAGCCGCCGATCTGATCGACGACGTCTACGCAACCGTCATCACCGCCGGTACGCATCGGGCAAGCTCGATCCGCGTCGCCGAGGCCGCCAAGGTCATCGAGAACATCCAGCGCGACGTGAACATCGCGTTGATCAACGAGCTCGCCATGCTGTTCAAAGAACTTGGGCTGGAGACGCGCGAGGTGCTAGAGGCAGCCGGAACCAAGTGGAATTTTCAGCCCTTCCGTCCTGGCCTCGTCGGCGGCCACTGCATCGGGGTTGACCCTTACTACCTCACCCACAAGGCCGAGCAGATCGGCTTCCACCCGCAGATGATCCTCGCCGGGCGTCGCATCAATGACGGCATGGCGGCCTTCGTCGCCAACGACGTGATCAAGACCATGCTCAAGCGGAAGCAGTCGATCGACCGTGCCCGCATCTTGGTGATGGGTTTCACCTTCAAGGAGAACGTGCCTGACACGCGCAATACCAAGGTCGCCGATCTCGTGCGAACGTTGCGCGAATTTGTGGCCGACGTCGTGGTCTACGACCCAATGGCCGATGCCGAGCTCGCCAAGCACGAATATGGGCTCAGCCTGACCAACGAGCTTCCGAACGGCCACTTCGACACGATCATTCTCGCCGTCAAGCATGAGCCAATCGCCAGGTTGGGCGAGGCCGGCATCAACGCGCTGCTCGCGCCAGGAGGTCTCATCTACGACCTGAAAGGCGTCTTGCCGCCCACGGTCAGCCACGCGCGCATTTAGCCCGCAGTCCAAGACCCGAGCTTCTCGTTGATGCGGTCGGGCGTAAGCGGCAGCTCGGGAAATCGCACTCCGGTCGCGTTGGCGACGGCGTTGGCAATCGCGGGTGCAGCGGCATTGATCGCACGTTCGCCCTGCGCTTTGGCATCAGCAGCGCGTGGCAGGGGGCAGCGGTGCGCTCCGGTGGCTTACGGGATCGCTCGAGCTCTGCGATGGTGCAAGTCGCAGCGATTTTCAGTCCATCGGGCGAGGCCACGATCGCGCGCCCGGCTGGTGGAGCTGATAAACTGGTTCACTCGACGTGAGCCCCTGCGTCAGCGCGGAGTGAATGCCGAATTTGCAATGAGTGCACCAGACCCATTCATCATCACAAAAGCACTTGACTGGTTGTCAGAGGGCCGCCGGGTAGCGCTTGCGACGGTCATTCAGACCTGGGGCTCGGCGCCCCAGCCGGTCGGCAGCCAGCTTCTGATCGACGCCGACGGCAATTTCCTGGGTTCGGTATCCGGGGGCTGCGTCGAGGCCGAGGTCATCACCGAGGCGGCCGACGTGATTGCAAGCGGCGAGCCGAGGTCCCTCGAGTTCGGCGTCGAAGACAACACCGCCTGGAAGGTTGGTCTCGCCTGCGGCGGCTCGATCCGCGTCTTTATAGAGAAGGTTGAAGCCACTCGCGGTTCCACCGTTGATGGCTTGCTGCGGCGGCTCATCGGCGACGTCAAATCGCGCCGTCAAGTGGCTCTGGTTACGAATCTTGCAACCGGGGCGCAAAGTCTGGCCCATTCGCCGCGAGAGATTGGCAGCGAGCTGGCGCCCGCCCTCGAAGAAGCCTTTCGCTGCGACGAGAGTGTGGCCTTCGCCGGAGACGCCGGCGAGGTCTTCATCAATGTCTTCAATCCCACCGTCCGCCTCATCATTGTCGGCGCCGTGCATATCGCGCAGCAGCTCGTCCCGATGGCCCGCGCGCTTGGGCACGACGTGGTGATCGTCGACCCGCGTACTGCCTTCGCTACGGAGGGGCGGTTCGCCGATGCCGAGCTCTCGCGCGAATGGCCTGACGAGGCACTTCCCAAGATCGGTGTGGACGCCCGCACCGCGCTGATCGTGCTCACCCATGACCCGAAGATCGACGATTCTGCGCTCATCCACGCGCTCTCATCCAACGCCTTCTATGTAGGCGCCCTGGGAAGCCGGAAGACGCACGCGAAACGCGTCGAGCGCCTAAGGAAAGCGGGCTTAGCCGAGGCAGACATTGAACCTATTCACGCTCCGATCGGCCTCGATATTGGCGCTCAGGGCGCAGCCGAAATTGCCCTCTCTATCATGGCAGAGATTACCGCAGTGCAGCGCGGTAAGGCCAACCGCAGCCGATGATGGCGGGGCCTCTAAAGATTGCCACAATCGTGCTTGCCGCAGGGCGCTCCTCGCGTATGGCGCCGCGCAACAAGTTGCTCGAGCTCGTCGAAGGCAAGCCAGTCATCGCACATACGGCGATCGCTGCCTTGGGCAGCGGCGCTGACCCCGTTATTGTGGTCACGGGCTTCGCGGCGGAGGGCATTGGAGAGGCTTTGCACGGCTTGAAAGTGAAAGTCGTGCACAACGCCGATCACGCGCAAGGCCTGAGTACATCTCTCCGAACCGGGCTCGAAGCGTTGCCGCGAGACAGCGATGGAGCGTTCATCCTTCTTGGCGACATGCCGAAAATCGAGAGCAGAGACCTCGATGCGCTGTTGGCTGCTTTCAAGGGTCGCGAGGCGATCTGCGTTCCGGTGCGTGGCGGCAGGCGCGGCAATCCCGTCCTGTGGGGCGCTCACTATTTCCCTGAGATTATGAGGATCGTCGGCGATATGGGCGCGAAGCCGCTCATGGCGAAGTATCCTAAGCACGTGATCGAAGTGCACGTCGACTCCGACGGTATCTTCGCGGATATTGATACGCCTTTAGACCTTGCGCGCCTCACAATGAAACGCTGATGCCGCTTAGGCACCAGGTGCCACAGCAGCGCGATTTCGATGGCGTAGCAGAGTATTACTTGGTGGAGGGCGTTATTGGATCGATCACCTGATCCCTACCCGCCTCGGGCATCTCATAATCGTATCGCACGCATAACGGCCAACACAGGCTTCCGACCAGCCGACGGTAGGCTAGCGGCATTGCCGTCTTCCAGGCGGCATCCTCTTTGAGCTCGGCCGGCGACAAAGTCTCGAAGCGCATGGCATTGCCGTAAAGTTGGTGGCGATTCGTCCTCGTAGCGGTCGGCTCAAGGGTCGTGGGCGGATCGAGCGCCACTCTGACGAAGATACGTCCGAGAACTTTCACTGGCGTGCGGACGAGATCCTCATAGCGCACCCGCAGGTAGCGATCGGGATGGAAAAAGCCAAACATCTCACAAGCTAGATTGGCGACTGTCCAGCCGGCGATCGTCAATAAAGACCGCGTGCCAGAGGAGGACTGGCGGAGATGCTTTCGGGCGCGCTTCGGTCGGCCGCCACGGGTCCAGTTTTGATCCCGCTTTGTCCGTAGCGTGGACCAAGCGACCGCTCTAGGGTCGCGCACGAGATGGACGAGGAGAAAATCCTTGCCGAGTTCCTTCGATAAGCGGAACGGCATGAGTGTCGAGCCCCACGCCGTCTTCGACGAATCGACCATGACCGCATACTGGCGGGAGATATGATCGAGAACTTGTAAGCTGAGTTGGGTGTGGTCCAGGTCCTCGAGCCTGCCCGACTTGTGCTGGAATTCGCCCCACACCTGACAGTGCCGCGCAGGTTCTCCGCAGGTGCAGGTCCTCCGCCGAGTAAAAACCCTGAGATGGCGTTCGATCTCGCCGCAGGCCACGACCTCAGGATGGGCGGCGAGTAGATATTCGAGCAAGGTCGACCCGCTCCGGCCATAGCCGCCGATGTAAACAAGCTTTGCTGATGCCGCCCTTGACTTAGACCGAAGCTGCATGAAAGAGCCCTTTCCCCAACGATCATGCTCCAAACCAGTGCTGGAGCGCCATCGCAATTCCACTCCAGGCGATTGCCTTAGCCTCGCGGCAGAAAGAATATATTGTTGATGTAGCCTGAGTGGCGGCTCCCGGTGAGCCTACGGGCGAGCCGCGTCTCGTCCTGCAACGCCAAGAGCTGCCCAGGATCGATCGGCGCAAGATTCTGCCCATCGGTGAGAGCTCGTGGTGCAAAGCCGCGCGCGTTCAGCCAAGCAAAGATTTCGGGAACATGCGCACCGT